>Ga0265780_10000261_pt1 | contig 82046 bp, 82 predicted proteins | sample P1T30metagenome_FD_192432 | JGI IMG/M metagenome (GOLD analysis project Ga0265780, IMG submission 192432) | Plant litter microbial communities from East Loma Ridge, Irvine, California - P1 T30 | ecosystem: Environmental > Terrestrial > Plant litter > Unclassified | place: USA: California...
TCGATGTATAAGCCGCCACGCCAGGACCATGCTGTTAAGCACATTATAACTTTTTTGACATTATCTTCAAGGAAGACCACTCCGACTGTATGGTCTGCACACAGTGACAGACGAGATAGGACATCTGATGCAAAGCAGCGACGCTGTCAATGCTCTCATCTCGCCATGGGTCGCCAGACAACTTTCGTCACTGGCTGTGATTTCCGAGTGTTTGCATCAACTGCATCTCTCCAAGCCCTGGTCACGGAAGATCGAGGACGACATGGAGATCAACGACAGCACAATGCGGAACACCTACAAGGCTCTATTTAAAGATTGGATCCCCGTCCTGGGCCTAATGTTCGAAGGCAAAAAAGGTCTATCAGTATGCAGACCCGTCGGACGGAAAGTTCAACTACCCCGTGCACCCGCGACGCAACAAGCAAAACATCGCCACTCTACGCAAAGCCGAAGCAAAGCTCGATGCATTTTGGAACGTAATTGATCAACACTACAAGTCTCGATCAATCGGCACATCCCAGCACGACCTCGTATCCCACCTCTTCCGCAGCGATCGCGCGATCCGAAGAACGCCAGAATGGGCCGAGCCCAACGACGAATCCCCGACGCCCTCGAAAAAAGACGAGTACATATACCAGCCCTTCTCCACCACCTTCCACGACCCCACAAAGCAAATCACCGGCCCCTCCAACCACGCATCCCTATCCACCAAACCTCCCAAGCAAAAAACCCGCGGCACCCCAGCCCCACATCCACCCTCCACACAAACACAACCACAACCACAACCCAGCACAATCCCCCACACCTCCACCCAACCCCCACACACCTTCACCCTCGACAAGCACGCCCACAAAGTTTTCCGCACCCTCTTCCACTCGCCACACAACCCCGACACGCCCGGCGAAATCCCCTGGACAGACTTTCTGCACGCCATGGTCTCCGTCGGTTTTGCAGCGGAAAAGTTGCACGGCTCGGCGTGGAATTTTGTGCCAAGGGCGCTAGGCGTGGGAATCGAGAGGAGCATTCAGTTTCATGAGCCGCATCCGAGTAGTAAGATTCCGTTCTTGTGGGCGCGGAGGTATGGGAGACGGCTTGGGAGAGCGTATGGGTGGAATGGGGAATGTGTTTCGGTTGGGATGAATTGGAGGCAGTGGGGAAGGAGTGTAAGCGGTTTCGGCTGTGCAAGCTATAGATTGTGAAATGGGTTCGGAGCTTGCATGCCTGCCGCGTTCGCGAAATACGTTAAATTTTTCTAGCTCCCGATCTATCGTACATCCAGTGCCTAGCATAGACTTACTACTTCTCGTTACAGCTCCGCTCAGATTGCTCTTCGACATGTACGTCATGCTTGAGCAGTGTTGCAAGTTGTCTCCCGGTTGGCACTCGAGATAAGCGAGGTGAAGCAACAATAGTGAGTCGTTTCTTATCAGCCTTATATTCTGCTGGGAGATTCGACAGTGTGAGTTGCCTTGTATACAGCAGGCCCGTTCATTGGCGTATCGATGCTTCAACCCGCTCACAGATGCTGCAGACATCACAGTACGTTAAAATAACGACATGTTCGAAGCACCGCGGATGGATTTGCAATAATCGGTTTCTTGATTAGTACTAGATAGTTCATCAAAGACCCTAGTGATTCTTTGCCCTCCGCATGTGATGGTCCTAGCTATATACTCCAGCAATTACTGTCACTTCGACCTTCCCCAGGGAAATTCGTAAAATCACGACCAAAAAAGACAAGAAGCAGGAAAGCAGAGAAAAACAAGCACATGCAGCCGCTACAGCGGCGCATAGAAGCCGAATCCCAAGCCAAAAAACAAAGTCGCAATGAACTCACCGTCATTAAACCTTTTAAACCCTTCCTTCATTATCCGAGGTGTTCTTCCCACTTACTTGAACCGCCTCTCCAAGTCCCCACTCCACTCCTCACTCCCAGCACGCTCCTTCTTCGCCTGCACCTCCCTCTCAACCTTGACATACTTCCTCCTCTTCTGCCTCGCCATCTCTACCCTCGCCAACTCCTTGATCTTCTCCGGGACCTCGAACTCCGCCCTCTTGCGCTTCGAGGTGTCGATGCCTGACGCAGCAGCCATGTCGCCAGCCCTGGGCCTGGGGTGCGTGCGGTGGTTTGCTGCAGGGTCGTCGAAGTACGGAGAGCCTTGTATGGCTTTCTGCGCCATGCCGAGTGGGAGGAGACTGCCGTCGAGGGGGCCGGAGACGTAGCGCTTCTCCTCGGCGGGCTCCCATTTGACGCGGCCGTTGCCCAGCTCGGGAACTGGCTCGGCGTAGGGATTGCGAGAGGACTTGGTGATGGGCGAGAGAGGGAAGCTCAGAGGGAGGACGGTTTGCGAGGGCTTTCGGGGTGGAGTGGGGGTTTCGTCTTCGGATTTGATGTCTGTGTCACCCTTCTTCTTCTGCTTCTTGGTCGGAAGAGGTGCCTCGGTTGGGCCGCCGCAGAACTCGTACATCTTGTTCTTGGTGCGTACGACGCCTTTTGCATACTCAAAAGAGGATTCGTCGGAATAAGCAGGACGGCCACGGTTCGGTCTACCTGTCTTGATCTTGCCTGTGTTGTCGAACTCGAAGGGCCAGAACTGCCTCAGCTCTTCCTTGGAGTAAAGGTTTGAGGACCAAATGGCGTAGCACGCTAGGTCTTCTAGGTAGACATGGCGAGGAGGCTCGGACGGGCCACGCTCAAGCGGAAATGACACATCGCCACAGAAAATCTTCCAGGTCGGATGGCCTTTCTGCGTTGTGAGGGTGCGCTCTACGAGATGTTCGCTTGGTTCTCCGTTACCATCGCCTTCTGTCCACACAACGCGCATGCGCTTGCCGTCGAAGATTTGCGAAGTCTGCTTGCCTGGTGCAGAGGCGGCAAGCGTGCCGGCTTTGATAGGCATTTTGTCGTTTGAAGGATGCGAAGATGGAGTCAGGTGAAGTGCTGTGTGCTCACTAGACGTTATGCCGTGGAAACGATCGATTTGGCGTGATGTGAAGCTTTTGATCCAAGGTGAATTGGTTCGAGAAGAGTGTGGACCGAGAGATGAAGACCAAGAAAGTGTCGCGATCTGTGTTGAGGTCGTCTTTATTAGATGACGTGATGTTCAGCTGCCTTGCACACAGCCGGTGTGTAGTAGAAACAAGCGCACTCGTCGGAGGACGGATGTTGATTCATACGCACGTGCCGGCTGCTGTAAGGAAGGTACTGATTGAGTGACGCCGAAAGTGCAGGACCGACCTGTGTGATGCAGTGTAGCTGAGCAATACTACCACCGTTAGAGTCTACGAGAGTTTATTTGTGGAGTAGAAGCTGTAATGGTGTTGCGCAAGCCAAGGAGATAGAATTGGAGGCAGAGGTAGAAGCAGAAAGACGGATGGAGGTGAATAAGTACTCGTCTAAACACGGGCAGGAGCGCTAGTAGCTCTTTCACCTTTACCTACCAGGCGATGTTTTTAGCGCCAAAAAAGGAGATCACGCCGATATCGGCTGATATCTGCGAAGGCTTTCAATGTTCCATTCCGTCGTCGCTGGGCCTGATACCTGATAACGATGAAGGGGCTTGCCTCTACTTTGGACAGGCTTGACTTTATAATGTCCAGATAGGACATTTTGTGTTGAACTCAGCAAGCCGCAAGCGCAAGGACAAAGGAAATGTATGTCATCCTAGCTTTGCTAGATCTCGCGTACTATAACATGTAGCTCACATGTCGAAGTGGCCGCAAAACCCAATCAGATGTTACTCCAAATCACTGCATATAAACATGCTCAGCACACTGCCGTCGTAGCTCAGGCAAATTTTATAGCTGCATATATGCATCCACTGGCTATATCGATCAGGGGTCATCTCGAAGTATGAGTTGTGGATGGTGGCTGCAGCTTGTGATGAGGTGAAGTAGGGTGAAGTCGGCCCGCGCCAAAACGGACTTGATGTCAACGATGTCGGCTCGGCCAATCACACCACCCACGAAAAGCTAGGGTCATCATCGAACTCACGACCGCCACACTCGCATCGACAACGACAACGACCGCTCGCCGGCAGCACGAGCATCAATTGCGACCGTCAGTACAATCACAGCTCACACAATGCTCGCTCGACACGCCCCCGCCCCGTCGTCGCTCAGCGTCGCCGCCCAGCGAGCCCTGCCCGCGACCTCCGCTGCATCTCGCCTTTCGACCGCCGCAGCCCCGTCACGGACACAGAAGCGGACACTTGCGACAGTGAACGATGCGCCACCAAAGAGGGTGTACGGAGGCTTGAAGGACCAGGACAGGATCTTCCAGAATCTGTACGGACACCACGGCGCGGATCTGAAGAGCGCCATGAAGTACGGCGACTGGCACAAGACGAAGGAGATTCTGCTGAAGGGCCACGAGTGGGTATGCATGTCGAATGGCACTATATGTGGATCTGGCTGATAGGCACAGATCATCTCAGAAATCAAGGCGTCTGGACTGCGTGGCCGAGGTGGTGCTGGTTTCCCCTCTGGCCTGAAATGGGTATGTCGAGACACCTTTACTCATATACATACCGTACTAACATCACCAAGTCATTCATGAACTTCAAGGACTGGGACAAGGATACCAAGCCACGATACCTCGTCGTCAACGCCGACGAGGGTGAGCCTGGAACATGCAAGGACCGCGAGATCATGCGCAAGGACCCCCACAAGCTCATCGAGGGCTGTCTTGTCGCTGGTCGCGCCATGAACGCCACCGCCGCCTACATCTACATCCGTGGAGAGTTCTACCACGAGGCCGCCGTTCTTGAGCGCGCCATCCAGGAGGCGTACAAGGCGGGCTTAATCGGCAAGAACGCGTGCGGCTCCGGCTACGATTTCGACGTCTATGTCCACCGTGGCATGGGCGCCTACGTCTGCGGCGAGGAGACCTCCTTGATCGAGTCGCTCGAAGGCAAGCCCGGAAAGCCGCGTCTCAAGCCCCCGTTCCCCGCTGCCGTCGGTCTCTTCGGATGCCCATCGACCGTCGCAAACGTCGAGACCATCGCCGTCGCACCTACCATCGTCCGTCGCGGTGGCTCATGGTTCGCTTCATTCGGTCGTGAGCGCAACCAGGGCACCAAGCTGTTTGCCATCTCAGGTCACGTCAACCATCCCTGCACCGTCGAGGAGGAGATGTCCATCCCACTCCGCGAGCTCATCGACAAGCACTGCGGCGGGGTCATTGGCGGCTGGGACAATCTCAAGGCTGTCATCCCCGGCGGTTCATCCACACCCATTCTGCCCAAGCACGTCTGCGAGGACCAACTCATGGACTTCGATGCTCTAAAGGACTCCCAATCCGGATTCGGCACCGCAGCCGTCATCGTAATGGACAAGTCCACAGACGTCGTGCGCGCCATCACCCGCCTCGCGAAATTCTACCACCACGAATCCTGTGGACAATGCACGCCGTGCCGCGAGGGCTCCAAGTGGACGCACCAGATCATGGACCGCTTTAGCAAGGGCCAGGCGCGCGAGCGCGAGATCGACATGTTGCAGGAACTCACGAAGCAGGTGGAGGGGCACACAATTTGCGCTCTTGGTGAGGCGTTTGCGTGGCCGTTGCAGGGCCTCATTAGGCATTTCAGGCCGGAGTTGGAGGCGAGGATAAAGGGATACGCGGAGAGGGAGGGTGGGCAGGCGTTTGGGGGTGGGTGGGCGCATGATGCGCAGAAGAAGGGGTTGTTGATTAGTCCTGGGCAGTAGATGTTTTTCTTTTGTTTTGTGTGAGCGTGTGAGTGGATGTATATAGTGTTCAATGCGAGTTAGCTTTATGATGTCCGAGAGCTTGTTTGTGGATGTATTCGATGTGCTGAGAATGAGTTCAAATTGGTATTTCCATCATACAAGAGTGCTCAATAGCCCCAAGCGCCTGATAACGCCAGAAACACCTCGTAGGCCACAAAACCTCTCCCACTCCAGTCTTCACCCACCTCCTTTCCCCAGCCATCCCAATCCTTCCAGCAACCTCCCCTACCCTTCAACCCAAACAAATCCCCACAAACTCCTCCCTCCCAATCGCCCCATCACCATCCATATCAAACTCCTCAATCATCGCCACAAGCTCATCATGACTCAGCCCCTCCCCCAACTCCCTCGCCACACGCGTCAAATCCTGCAACGTAATGCGCCCCTTTCCCCCCTCATCAAACAGCTCGAACGCGCGATTAATTTCGTCCTCAGGATTACGCGTCACGATGCGCGCAGCCGTTAAGTTCTGGAACGTCGCGAAACTCAGAAGCCGTCTGGGCTGCGCTGTCGAAGTATTGATGTTGTTGTTCTTGCCTTGCTGCGATTGAACCGTGCCGTGCTGGTTTAATATCTGGAGTATTTCCTGCTTGGGCAAATCGAAGCCCAGCGCCTTCATCGCGACTTTCAACTCATGATAGTCAATGTACCCGTCTTTATCGAGGTCGAATAAATTGAATGCTTCGCCGATTTCTTCGCGTTGTTCTTCGGAGAGTTCGGCTAAGGCGGATTCCATGCGTGTGGCTTCTTCGCGGGCGCGGCGGGTTGTTTCGAGGCGTTCGGATTCGAGGCGTTGGGCGGGTTGGGGATGGGAGTAGGGGTTTTGTGTCGGGGGTGGGCCGGTGGTGCGATTTAGGGCGTAGCGCGGGCCCATGGGGGGTTGGGTGGAGGAGGTTGCCATGGGGGGTTTCTTGGGGTTGTTGTTGAGGGTGTGGTCGTTGGGTGTGGGTGTGGGTTGCGCCGTGTAGTGGGGTGGAAGTCGCAGTTGTCGCGGGTGTTCAGTTCCTCGCGATCTGCATGCGGTAAAAGCAAAGGTCCGCGCTTGTGGGGTGCGAAAATGCGACTTGTCTTGAGGGACCGTTGTCTCTTTGTTTGGCGGTGGTGTTCAGTTACGCATGTTTTTGGCGTAGACGACGCGACGTGAGAAAGCCTAGCGCGACTTCCAAAGCGGCAGCCAATCAGAGCGATGGCGAAGTGACAGGGGTGAGGTGTGGTCAGCTGGACTGGACTTGTACCTACATTGCCCCTCTATCATGTCGGTTGGAACTTGATATTGACATCGTGGGATGCGAAGAGGATGAGCTCAAGTTCAAAGGGGAGAGGAAGTGCATTGTTCCCGTCCATGAGTCCACATGACTGTGATCATCGTGATCGTGATGAAGTCCTGCTGTATCGTAGGCTCTGAAGGAGGCGATTCTGCGCGTACAGTTGACTTTGTAAGATGTCAATACACCGCTATCTTGGGCTAGGCCGGTCTATACAATGCAAAGTGTTTCAGCGGCAGTGCGTCAGAGCAATTATTGAGGCGGAGCAGCCCTCAGTCTGCAGGCAGCCGTAGGTAGCATTAGGAACCAACGCAGGCATCTACAGGCAAATCCGACACCTGCCTTACGTGTCATATCATTCGTCCATTGCTCTCCGTCTTTGTCATCGCGAGAAAGAGTGTGCCCAGGCGAGCAGGAATTGCCGTGGTCAGGGTCACGTGACGTCTTAGCGCAATTCTAATGTGCCCCGTAGTCTCGCACTTCACGTCTGGTCACTGCGCATACAAGCCAACTCGTCTCCGTCTCTCTCTCTTTCATGACGGCCATTTCTCTACTTAATCCGCTCTCTCTGTGAGCCCTTCTCGCTCTTTAGCCCTCTCTTTTCCCGCGCAGCAAGCGCCCCGCGATTGCTTGAATCTTGGCGCGTTTTCCTCGCACCTCACCAGCGCCTTCCTCTTCTGCACCTCCGACCTCTTACCCAGCCGCATCAAGCCCCCACTCCCAACGCGACATTTCTCTGCGCATTGCTAGTCGACATAGCATCTATACGCGCGCGACTGCCGCACACAAGGCATCATGTCTTTCGGTGGTGGCTTCGGGGGCTTCGGCTCCAACAATAACAACAACCAGAGCAGCGGCTTTGGCGGCGGTTTTGGTGCGAGCAACAATAATAACACCACAGGCGGTATGTATACACTCTTGTTTTCATTTTCTGGCAACTCCCATGCGTGCGACTGTCGACGACGTGATTGCGTCGATTTGCGCCCCCGGTTCCGAAGACCGTGTCTAATTCGCCGCGACGACAGGCTTTGGCTCCAACGCGAACACGGGCAGCAGCATGTTCGGCGGCGGTTCAAACAACAACACCACCGGCAGCAACATGTTTGGTGGCGGCAATACGAGCTCGCCCTTTGGAGGCGGAGGAGGTATGTCGAATCGCATGCGCGTGGTCATTCCGGTTATCGCGAAAGTGGCATCGCCTGCCATCTTGTTTTGGACCCGCGTCACTTCTCGTAATGCATCTCGAACGATTGCTGCGCGGAACCATGTCATCCATTGCGCGAGCGATATGCTAACATTCATCACTAGGCGGCTTCGGCGCGAACACGAACAACAACACAGCCTTTGGCTCGAAACCGTTCGGCAGCACAACGACAGGCGGCGGTCTCTTCGGCGGCGGCAGCTCTACGGGCGGCGGTTTTGGCAGCGGTGGCTTCGGTTCGAACAACAACGCCTCATCCAGCACGCCCGCGTTTGGTGCTAGCAACAACAACACTGGTAGTCTCTTCGGAGGTGGCGCTGCTAAGACCGGATTCGGCGCGTCGTCGACGAACACGGGCGGAGGCATGTTTGGTGGAGGCGGGTTCGGCAGCAACACGAACAACAACACAAACACTGGCGCCTTTGGCTCGACGGGCAGCGGATTCGGCGCTGCGGCAGCCGCCCCGCCCAACAACGGCACTGGCACCACGCCCTTCTCCGCCTTCAGCGAAAAGGACGGCACTTCTACCACCGCAACCCAGCAGTACCAGACCATCACCTTCATGCAGCCGTACCAGAACTACTCGCTGGAAGAGCTGCGTGTAGTCGACTACAACCAGGGTCGACGATACGGCAACCAGAACGGACAGGCCGGCGCATTCGGTCAGAGCACTGGGTTCGGCGGGTTTGGGAACAACACTCAGCAGGCCAATACCACGTCTGCATTCGGTTCAAACAACAACGCGGGTGGAGGTCTTTTCGGCGGCGGTGCGAACAATAACAACACCACGTCTGCATTCGGACAGAACACGGGCTCTGCGTTCGGCAGCAACAACAACAACAACAACGCTTCTGGTGGCCTGTTCGGCGCAAACAAGCCTGCGACAGGCGGTCTGTTCGGTTCTTCCAACACAACACCTGCAGCCAATACGGGAGGACTCTTCGGTGGCGGCGCGACCAACACCGGAACGACAGGAGGATTCGGGAGCGGCGGTGCCTTCGGTTCTACGAACACGACTGGCGGTGGCGGCCTCTTCGGCAACAACCAGAACCAGCAGAAGCCCGCAGGAGGACTGTTTGGAAGCACGACCACGCCATCGACGGGCTTTGGTGGCGGCGCTACCAACACTGGCAATACCTTCGGCCAATCTAATACCGGTGGAGGTCTGTTCGGTCAGAACAACAACGCTGCGTCGTCCACGCCTGCATTCGGTGGGAACGCGGCGGCATCCAATACTGGTGGTGGTCTGTTCGGCAACACCGGTGGTGCTTTCGGCCAGAACAACCAAACTCAGGCGCAGAACCAGCCGGCTACTGGAGGCCTGTTTGGTGGTGGTGGTTTTGGCCAACAGAACAACCAGCAGAACCAGCAGAAGCCAGGCGGTCTTTTCGGAGGAGGCGCAAGCACAACCGGCAACACTGGTGGCGGTCTCTTTGGCCAGCAGCAGAACAACACCGCGCAGCCGTCTGGCGGTCTTTTCGGAAACTCTACGAACAACAATGCTGGTGGAGGCCTCTTCGGCCAGAAGCCCGCTGCCCCCGCAGGCGGTCTCTTTGGCCAGCCACAGACCAACACTGCACAGCAGTCTGGCGGACTTTTCGGCAACCTCGGTACACAGAACACTCAGCAGAACACTGGGGGCCTTTTCGGTGGCCAGAACAATCAGCCCAAGACAGGGGGCCTCTTTGGCGGCTCACAACAGAACACAAACACAGGTGGTGGTCTTTTCGGCGGCAGCATGGGTCAGAACAACCAGCAGCAGCAGCCCAATCTTGGTGGCTCGTTATTTTCCAGCCAGAACAATCAGCAGCAGAACCAGCAGCCTCAGAACAGCCTATTTGGTGCATCTGGTAGTGGTCTACTGAACACATCTATGAACCAGAACCCATACGGCAACGACTCCCTCTTCGCTGGGCTTGCAACTCCTACTCAGAGCCCTGGCCCGCTTGCTACCCCACTCTCTAGCAGCCAGCGGCAGAAGAAGCCCAGCATCCTGTCTCAGTCACAGCTGAACCCAGCAGCAAACCTGCGCCTAGTCACACCGCAAGGCAAGAGCACGGGTCGTGGTTATGGCTTCAGCTACTCGACCTACGGTACTCCCAACAGTGTCTCTAGCAATAGCAGCCCAGGCTTTGGCGGTAGCTTGTTTGCTGGCGGCAGCAGCCTTTCTCGCTCCCTTGGGAAGAGCCTGTCAACCAGCAACCTCCGCAACAGCTACATGGCAGAGTCTAGCAGCATTCTCTCTCCCGGCGCCTTCTCCGTCACTAACCGTGGCTATGGAGGCAGTCTGAAGAAGCTGAACGTCAACCGCAACCTCAACACCCGTATTCCCTTGTTTGATGAGCCACCACAGAAGCGCGTCAGCTTCGCTTCTGCCGGAGAGAGCAACACATCTACAGGCGCTCCCAACGGTGAGACTGCACTTGTTGTGCGACAGGATGAGGAGGACGCGACTCCACGGGCTGTCAACGGCGATGGCAGCAACGAGACCCCTCGTCCAGCTATGGAGCAGGTAGGCGGCAGCCAATTGGCACGTTTGCCAGAAGACTCGGTGCTCACTCCCAAGTCCTCATCTTCTGTCAACATCCAGCCTGGACAGGAGCTCAAGCCTGGCAGGTACTGGTGTGAGCCTTCTCTGGATCAACTGAAGAAGATGAGCAAGCAGGAGCTTCGCAGCGTCCCCAACTTCATTTTGGGACGCGATGGCGTTGGACAGATTAACTTCAATAACGGCGAGCCTGTAGACCTGTCGAACGTTAACCTGGACAAGCTCTTCGGAGACATTGCCATACTCACCCCTCGCAACGCCACCGTCTACGGCCCGGAATGCACATGTCTGCCAAAGCCTCCTCTAGGTAGCGCTCTGAACCGCCCATCTACGATCACGCTGGGCAACTCTTGGCCTCGCAATCGGGCTGGTAAGAAGGACGTCAAGCACCTGGAGCGACTCAAGCGTGTTGTCGGTACGAAGTTCATCAAGTACAACGCAAACAGTGGCGAGTGGACCTTCGAAGTACCTCACTTCTCCTCCTATGGTCTCGATTACGATGACTATAGTGATGATGAGGATGACGAGTCGAGTGAGCTGAGCCCTGTGCCTGACACACCTGCACAGTCCCAGCTGCGATCGAGCCAGATGAGCAGCACGCCTCAAGAAGGCTCATTCGCTAGCCCGTCCCAGTCTAGCCCTGATGACACCTTCGACTTCAAGAAGGGCTTCCGCGGCCGAGCTTCGGTGCCGGGTGGATTCGACGATGATGTTGCCCATACGGTCGAGGAAGAGATGGAAGACACACGCGGCCAGTCTTTTTTAGGGCGGCGCTCCGTGGGTTCGCTTGATGGTCATCGTGATGGTGACTATTCTGACGACGGCGAATCGGGACTGGATCAAGATCAGGACATGGCAGAGCCTGCATCACCAGTTCAAACCACGGAGCTTGTACCTGCCAAGGACGTTGATTTCCTCAAGCAAGCAAACAAGCCAAAATCGATATTGAAGGCGAGCCAGCTCTTGAGGCCGACAAACGGAACGCCTTCCAAGGCCCATCAGACCATCTTCGACGACGACTGGGCGAATCAGCTGCAGCGCACGATCAGCCCGAGGAAGCAAGACCGACACGCTCTACGCGAGAGCCAGGGCCACGCGCTACGAGAGCACGACGAGACCGCTACGAGGCTGTCGCAGCCTAGCAACGGCCGCAACTTGACGTCCGCTATGGACTTGATGGCGTCTCTTTTTGGCGAGACGGAGAAGCAGAAGGTTCCCAAGCGTACGGGACATGGCATAGAGGTTTGACTTCCCCTTCCTTATCAGCGATTTTTGGGTATTGGCGCAGTCATGGTTGGGTTTCCTCTACGGTTCTCATACATAGATTGACGGTTGCCACCCATGTATGTAGTCACAAATGAAATGGACAAGATTGCTGAAACTCTGGTCTCTAGTTACCTTACTCGAAGCGACCCAAAACTGCAGACGATCTTTCTCAACTAAGCGACTCCGACAAAGCCTTCTACAGCTGCAGCAAGCCTCACTTTAGCGAGACTGGAACCCTGATCTATGGCAACAAAGGTTCAGCTACACTCGAAGGCGGCGTTTATTCAACCGTTCAAGAACCGCTCATCGGTGCCACAAAAGACATCCGGTTCACGAAGATGCCTTCGTTCGAGAATGTAGGTTCATGCTGGCTCCCATGCGTTCTGTGATACTGACATTTTTAGATCGTTCCGGCGACAGTTACCGTACACAAGGAGCACACGAATGTCACAACAGTGAATAGCGTGCCTTTGGTGCGCTTGACCACCGAGCCTGGGTCCCTAGAATTCTCTTCCATGGCCAAGGCAGTGACAATCGACACGCCAGCTGGCGCACACGAACAGCAGGCCTGGCAGTTGCTGTCCTTACTCTTTGACGATCCCGATAGTCTTCCACATGGTGTAGAAGCTGAACACGCCAACCAGTACAAGAAAGAGGTGCTATCTGAGTTCTGGAAGCAACTGGTGTGGGACGACGCACAAAGGCATGTTCGAGACGCTGCGTCTCCTGAGGAGAAGGCTATTGCTTACCTCAGCTGCAACAACATTGCCGATGCCTGCGAAGCTCTGCTCGAAGGCATGGACCTGAAGTTAGCGACTATGGTAGCACAAATTGGTGGCGATGCTGCAATGCGTCAGAGCTTGTCAGCTCAGATCGACGAGTGGCGACGTATGGATGTGCTTTCCGAGATGGACGACTCTTACCGGGCTATCTACGAGCTGCTTGCTGGTAATTGCGCACGGTCTGAAGGCAAGAATGTGTCTAGTCGCGAGAACAAGGCCGCTACTTTTGGCATCTGCAGCCGATTCAATCTTGATTGGCGCCGGGCGTTCGGCCTCCGTCTCTGGTACGGCATCACTAACGACGAGCCGATACAGATGGCTGTCGCCCAGTTCGCCGACGCTATTAGGGATGGCCTAGAGGACGTCAAGCCGGTACCGTGGTTCATCGAGGGCGAGGTCGACATGGGCTGGAATGATCCAGAGTCTGAGCATCGCGAAGACTTGCTTTGGGGTATTCTGAAGCTCTATGCGTGCTCGAAGCTTGACTTGCCTGCCAACATCGAGGATGTCCTAGCACCCGAGAATGTCTCTGGCAATCCACTCAATGCCCGATTGTCGTTTCAGCTCTTCCAACTCTTTAAGTCACGGAAGGATGATACGCAGGAGGTGGACGCGCGCAAGGTTCACATGCCCACAAACCGGGGCTCCGGCGAAACTGGACACCGATCGTCGTTCATGTCGTCGACTGCCTCGCATTTCGACAAAGATGAGCAAGCAGAGGATCCGCTTGTCGAGCTAGGTGATAAGATCACGCTCACATATGCGGCCTCACTGCACACGCCTCAGCACTGGACGACGGCCATATGGGTTTACAGCCATCTGTCTTCCACAGCGATGCGCGAGCACTATATGAAAGTGTTCATCAACCAGTTCTCGCACACGTACTCGCTCGACCGCGAAGCCGACGACCCAATCTACGTCTACCTCACCGACAAGCTCCGCGTGCCCGAGACATGGCTCCACGCCGCCGCTGCCTTGCGTGCAAAGACAGATGGCGATGCCCTTTCGCAAGCAACGCATCTCATCCACGCCCACGAACTCGACGAAGCGCACGAAGTGCTCTGTCGGAAAGTTGGTCCTGAAGCCATTATCTCGCGGGACTTCGACCCACTACGCGACCTCCTGGGCCACTTCCAGCCCGATGCGCCGCGCCGCAAGGAGCCTGTGCAGGGTTGGGCGCAGGGCGGCCAAATCTACTTCGATTACATCGAACTCATTGACTTGACCGGCCAGCGCACGAGCTATCGGGTGGACGAGGAGCTGAACAAGCGGATACAAACCTTGCTAGCTAGGCTGCAGAAAGCACTGGAAACCGCCGCTAAGGAACGCCTAGATGGCTGTGGTCTCGAAGAGCGTGTCGCGCTCATGGAAATCGCAGGCACGGTTGCCGGACACGTTGCTAAGTCGCAGGTAAGTTCTCCTTGGCCTCTCCGCGCGAATGAATACCTATCTAACGATGATACAGAGCAGAGATCGCGCAGCTGTCCTACGCCTCCCACTCACAGAAGACTTGCGCCTCAAGCACGCGTGCGCGCTTAGCTCGGGGTATTATCGCAGTCTTATGGCGAGCAGGTAGAATTTGCGGGAGTGGAAGGAATTGGGCTTGCTTATGGGTGTGGAGTGGGAGAGTGGGAGTGAGGAGGAGGAGGAAGACAATGTTTTGGTGGAAGTGGTGGTGTGAAAAGGGGGTTGGAAAAGTGGGTTCTGTGTTCTGGCGCAATTGGTTCTTCCTTCGATTCGACTGTTTTGTGTATATTTATTGAGATGTGTGAGTAGAGGGAAGAGGGAGTGTAATTGATCAGGACGAAGACTTTTATTGAACCTTGACCACCATCGTTGATCTGTGCTATCGACCTCGATTCATTTACAACTACATTCGCTGTCTCTTACCCCCTTTGGTCCATCCACACCCACTCTCATATCTCTCGTGCCCCCAATCCACCAACAGCACCATTTCCCCACCTAACCTCCAAACCTCCAACAAACACAACCTCAGTGCCACCACCTCACCATCAAACCCACTCCATCCGCCACGCCCACACTTCTCGTCGTGCAGTATCGCGCTCGTAGTAGTATGGACTTGCCAGGAGCTACTTTCCGGAACCCAAATATCTGCAGCGAGACGCGAGAGATAGTTTGGATGTTTCGTCGTTGAATGATAGTGTGTAGAGCGAGTTTGGGGCGATCAGGCTGTGGAGTGCGGCTTGAATCATGTGTGGAAGTGCTATGGGTATGCAATGGGTTGCTGGCTTGTGCTGTTTGGAGCAAAGGGGGTGTGGGGAAGCTGGTGGATATGTACCCAGGTTCTTATAACAAGTGTTTTGCGCACTCAAGCAGGCAAGCAAGCAAGCAAGGAGAATGTAGCAAGTTGGTAGCTTATATCTGGCTGAGAACGGGGAGGTACATTGTAAAGTGACTTCCGCAACTCTTTTGGCGGGGAAGATATGGACTTGCCAGGCTCGCGCTTGTGAGCACGTGGCTGTCGAGGTGTGCGTACTGCGTAGACTTGGGGAATAATGTCCGGGTAGTTGACGGATGATACTGTGATCATAACGCAGATGTACCAGCGTAAAGGACGGTTCGTGTCACTGTCAGTTACATTCAACATTTCTTTGAAGAATGGGTCTGGAAGGATTGGTGTTTTTATTTCTACTAACATGGTAGGTAGCTTTAGCGGTGCGTATGACCTGTGAAGAGCTATGTGTCAGGACCTTGGGTTTACGCTCTTGTCGCTGGACCTCAAAACAAGCTGTTAATTGGGGTTCTTTAGTATGTCGGTCCTGAGTTCTAGGCAGGTTGATGTATCAGGGTTGACGTGTAGCTTGAATGGCATGTGGGATGGGCGTTGTAGCGAGGTGTTGAAGTGCGAATAGACAGGCTGTGTCAAATCACGGCACGCGGTTCCTTCATCGGTAGCGTACATTCTTCCTTCGAGAAGGGATGATTTGATGTCTGGCGGGATAGATTTCACATGCCCGAAGACGGCGTTCTTGGTTGTGGGTATGGATCCGTTGAGAGATGATGGTTTGACATTCGCAAAGAGATTGGAAGGTGTTGGGTAAGTCATTCCTGGAAATTGTAGCATGTTTGAACCAATAGAGTTAAAGTGTGCCCACAAGAGTTAACATCCATCCTGGATTGCCGCATGGGTTCAGGAGATGGTGAGCTAGCTGCTACAAAGCACTTTGACAGAACAAGCATGGAGGGGGTAGTCTGGGCACTGAGAATTGATGTAGATGATGATGGAGGTGGAAATGAGGAGTGGCATGTGTATGGCACAAAGAGCCGACAATGCTAGCGGGATGGCAAGGTGATGGGGGGTAAATGACGTGAGTCAATGAAGTATGGATTTCCACTGGTACATTATCTCAAATGCCGCTATAATATACACATCCAAACCCTCAAACCGCTCAAGAAGTTGCCGGCGCACTCGTCGGCTCCTTCGTTGCGTTTTCTCCTCTCCTACCTTGCAGCCTGCCACCCCGTGGCCCACCTCTGCCTCCACGATGCCCTCGTCCGCGCCCTCTGCCTCTATCAGCACCATCATGTTTCGGCGCCGGCTTAGATGAGGCGTTGCCAGGTGCATTCGGGCTCTGACTCACATCACGGCTCTGCTTGCCGCGATCCCCTTCATCAGATACTTTATTCTTTCCTCCCCTTCCGCCACGCGGCTTACCTCTTGCACGTGTAGCGTTCCGTATAGCTCGTTCATCTGCGCGCTTTTGCTGTTCCTCCTCTTGAATGGCGCGTTTACTTTCCTCGTCCCACCAAGCCTGGAATTCCTGCTCTTGCTGGATTTCCTGGAGACTGCGCTTCGCGGCTGCGTCGCGTATCGACGACTTCTCGGCTTCTTGCAGCGACAGGATCTCCATCATACTGAGGTGCTGGCTTGGCGAGGTGGGATCGTGCTGTGGCAGCGGTAAGTGGCGAACTGAGCGTGGCGTGGGGATTGGGTCCGTGGAAACGGACATGCCTCTCTCATTAGCAGCCGGACGCTTGGGTGAAGCTGGACCTGCTGTATCTGGTGTCGCTTGCGAACTTGTTCGTCTCTCCTTCTGCTTAGAGGACGCGCCGTGGTTGGCGATAGTTTGTCGCATGGTAAGATGGGGTGTGCTTGTTACTCTGGAGGGCTGTGGTGATGGCTTGGGCGAAGGCTGTGGAGCTGGTGTAACAACAGGACCAGTACTTGGCTTGCGATGAGCACTTGCTTGCCATGGCGAGACAGCTGGTGGCGCTGGCTGAGGTTTCTCGATTGGCGTGCCGAGCTGTTGAGCCTGCTGCAATCGCTTACGTTCTTTTTGTGACAGCTTAGCATGAGATGCCGAAGCTTTCTGGTCGCTCTCCCTCCTTGACAGGCCAAGACTCAAGTTGGATGGTGTGGATGGTGTAGACTGTGCCATGATATCTCTGAGATCAAGCTTGGCGCCTGACAGAGGAGCTGAACCCCAAGGCTGGCCTGGTAGACGCGGAGCCTGCACTACTGGAGGCGGTAGTGGACTGACAGACTGAAGAGGGATGTCGTTATCTTTGCCAAGAAAGCTAGACGAGGCTCGAGGTTGGCTTCCGCGATTTGCCCAGGGTGCTTCGGGAGATCCAAGTGGCGTCTCATGCTCGTGCTCATACTTTGTCTCCTCAGTAAACCGTGGAGGCTTGATCTTGCCTAAGGAAACGTCGTCGTCTTCCCCATCTGACATCTCGAACATCAGGTCTTGGACGGAGCTCTTCCCCTTCAGTAAAGGTGGGAGCTTGGGGCTCCTAGCATCTTTCGAGGCTCTCCTCTTTGTCCTTTGGCGAAGGGGAGAGGCTGCCACTTCTTCAAGGCTTTGGGCTCGGAAAGACGTGGAAAGGCCTTCGGAATCAGCATACTTGTTGGACAGCACGATCGCGTCGATCTTAGCCCGTCTGGAGCGCTCGATCTTCTCTGCGAGTTCTGGATAGCGGTCAAAGAGAATTGCTTCTGCACGGCCACTCCTAGCAAACGGAAGGTATGCTAGCTGGTTATCGTGGGCGACTTGGTTAAGCTCCAGGAGGAGGTCATCGTCGAGCTCGTCTAGGGACCTAGACAATGTTAAACAATGCTCAGTGTCATGAGCTGAATGGCACGTACCCATTCTGCATCACAGACTCCAAGCTCAGGCAGACATATTCCAGTGCCGCGTCCTTGAACTCTGCAACTGAGCTTGGTGCGACTGCCATAAGCAACGAACAGACGTTTCGCGCATTGACTGACAGCACGTTAGTTTTAATAGTGCACCAAAGTGGTAGAACTCACCATAGCGTCCGATCAACCTCTGACAGATCTGCGTGAGACGATCGAGCATCAACTCATTGGCCACCGACATCACGTCCATCACATGGTCCAACAGTTCATCAAGTGCCAGTAGGTCATTGAGGTCCTCACTCGTGATTATGTCGAAAATCTCCTCTCCCGCGTCGGTGTAAAGATGGCGGACGACAATTTCGAACAGATAGGATTCGACGTGCGTTAAGTCGACATGAACGAGCGATGAATTTTCCGTGCGCCGTCCAGCAAGCCACTGGCCTCCAGCCATTCCTCTGAAAAGACCTTCGAAAAATGGGCAGCGTTGACAGATGATGTCTGAATGAAGAGTCATTTGGCCGTCCGCGAGATCGACGATGACGTCGCCGCTTTCGAACAACGAAGCGTCTTTGATAGCCACTTCCATGTCCATATGCAGAGATCTTCGTGGATTGACCATCTGGCGCACAGCTGGCTCGAGCTGCTTCATGTCCAGACGAGACGCAACCTTCATCAGTTCCGTTCGGACAGATCGGTACCTGTATGCCAAGGTAGGGTAATGGCGGGTAACGTTCCAGAAGTCGACGAGTGAGTCGGTATACACGTAAAGCACAAAGTCGAAAATCGTCAAAAAGTCCAAGCCATGGAAAAGCACCAGTCTGCTCTTCCCGTGGCTCTTGATGGTCAGTAACTCAGGTAGTACAACCTCAGTCTTGCTTCGTCGAAAGTCTAGCAAAGCCTCCCGGAGGATGCGACTACGACCAGCAAGCACGAACTCGTGAAGAGGGAGATAAACGTCAGAGGTCGTGGTACCCAACAAAGTATCGTAGGTTCTCTCTGTTGCCTTTGAGGACTGCTGCAAGACCTGTGATACCTCTGCCTCTAGGTCTTTAGACTTCAACACGCGTTTGCGGAGCGCTTGACTCTCTGAAGGTCGAGTCCAGAACCGTGGTGTCGGCTCTTCGTCGTCAGAGTTTTCTTCGAAGTTTGTCATGTCGTGGAAAGAAAGCAAGGGCGAAAGATCATCCCACAGGCCGAGCTCATCAACCCCGATCTGGGTCCTGGTGACATCGCAGTCTTTGCGGACGGCTGCGTAGGCTCCAAACGCTGACGCTCGAACGGCGATGACGCGAGTAAGACCTGGAACACGTTGAAACTTATAGTCTTTTGGCTTGATTTCAGCTGCGCCTGTGACGTTGGCGTTCTGGATCGTAGCTCTCTTCGTACGTCTCCAAACGCTACCAACTTCTGTAGTGAGGATGATAGAACCATCCTGATCGACATCGACATCTCTCGCTGCCATATGGCTTTTCTGTGAGGCCCATATGCGGTACGGAGTCGAAAGTGCTCCTCGGATCTGCTTGGGGTTGGTCGTCGAAGTGCCAGCGTCCTGGGAGCTCTCGATGCGTCGGCTGACAGCGACTGTGAACACTTGTCCAGATGTCGACAGGGCACAGATGGTGTCACCTCCAGAAGTGATCTTCTTGATCTTGTTCGGAGTAGTATCGTACCTAGTGGTCAGCCAGCTCTCCTTGAGGAAGTTGCTTGTGAAGCCGTCGAGATCGAAGCTGAGCTTGGCATAGCCGTAGTTGGCAAAGACCCAGACCTCGCGATTCTCTAGAAGGCAGATCGACGCGCCATCTATGGCAGACACCGAAAGGATGGGGCTCGAGAACAGTGACGCAGCAATCTTGCGTGGGGTAACTTGCATCTCTAGGGAGCGTGCATCGGAGTCTACGATGCCCAGCTGACCTTCATTTTTTCCGAATGTATAAAGCGAAGTGGTTGTATGAACCACCGAATGTACTCGCGACGCAGCGATACCAGCAACGGCTTCTCGTTTCAGTGGCCCAAATATCTGCCGAGGAATCGTAGATATGGGATCGTCATCCTTGAGAGCAGGTCTAGGTAGGGCGTAGCCAAGCTGACCAAAGGCGTTGTTACCCCATGAGTAGATCTCGCCGTCATCCGTGATAGCCAAGGTGTGGTTTTGGCCCAAGGCGACAGCCACTACTTTTCGTTGGCCGAGTCCGCCGCTTTCGATACAAGTGAACTGATACCAAGTGGTTTCGCTGCCGGTTCCTAGACGACCGCCCGGGCCATGACCGCACATGTACAGGTTTGAGATGGGGTCAGTCGTCAGTATGGCGGTGTGTAACTTGGACATCTGCACATCTTGGATCACGATTGGTGTATTGCGGATGTGAGTCGGCAATTCCACAACGCCCTTAGGTAGCAACGCACCCGGATCCTGAAGTGGCAGTCCCATAGAGGCCCAATGCTGATTCCGACGCTCCCTGTGTTCTCGATAGAACCTTTGTAGAAGGTGATCTGGCCGCCTTAAGACGATGCGCTCAGGAAATTGGCGGTCATCCTGGTCACCGAAACCGAGGGTGACGTTCTTGTTACTTCCGAATGTATACACTTCGTCGCCGTTGAGTAACACTGGAGGTGTGATTAGCCGTTTCCGCATCTCATCGTCGTTGTCTCCGCTATCGCCATGCGCCAGCTCATCATCAGAGTCTACATCAGGTAGAGGTGACTCCTCTGGTCGCAATGTGCGGTCCTTGATGGTCATCGAAAACAGGTCAAGTGGACCGTAGCCTTCCTTGTCCTTTATCTTCACAAGTCCACGAGCATGCTGATTGAATCCTCCTGAGCCGTGGCCTAGTATGTCCTGCGTGTCGCGATTCAAAATGAGGCGGGCGATGGCGATGTTGCCGAAATAGAAGGCTCTGTGAAGCGGAGTCCAGCCGTTCTCTACATCCTGTATGTACAAGTCTGCCCAAGGTTGCTCAAGAAGCGCCTGCGCAAATTCTACAGAGCTTTCAGCTGTGGACGATGCAGCGTGGTGTAGGATGGTCAAGCCAGCCGCATCGCGACTGTTGATGTCTGCGCGACTGATGGATGCAGTTGCGGCCAACCCTGTCTTGCGCCCTTTGCTGCTCAGCATAGGTGAAGCACCATAGCTACCCGGGCTGCTGTTCAGCGCGGCACTTTGCGCTCCACCCTGCCGGCTAGCAAGACCTTTCTGTGTTGACCCACGGCCTGTATGCGTGGTGGTCGAGAGAACATGCCGGAAGTTGTCGACATCATCTTCGAGGTAATATTTCCAGAGATATCCGCTCATGTGCCGAGAGTGAAGAAGAGTGATCCTAAACTTCTACAGGGAACACCTCGCCTCAACCTCTCAGGGCGGAAGCGTGTTTAAAGGTGCTGGCTGTGAAGCTGAAGAAGATTCCGGGGGAAGGATCGCCAGACACGTTTTGTCTGCGAAGATGTACTTCAATGTTGTTTGGGCTGGTTCTTGCAGAAGTCGAGGTTGGCAGGTGTATTTTGGCGTGAGAGTGCGCGCGCTGAGTGAGTGGGTGGCGTGAGAGAGATCGAGGCGGGTCGCGGTCGGGGATTTGTGGCGCGAAAGGTGGTCGGCTTGTGACGAGCGGCGTGTATCTCCAAAGGTGTCGAGCTGTAGGCACGGTACTATCGTAGGAAGGCGCGAAGGCGAACAGGTGGTGTCTTCGCCGGGTGTGCGGGTGGTATCGATGACGAAAGGGAGGCGATAGTGCGGTGGAAGTCGTGTCTGTGTCTGTTTGTCGCGGAGTTAATGTGAGTCAGAGTGGAACAGCTGTCAGTATGCAAGCTTGCAATCGATGAGAGAGCGGAGTCACTTTATGTGCTTGCCGGCTTGAGAATTGGAGGTAATACGCTTTGATTGTGGGGGATGTCAACTACTCGATGTCGCAGTACAGCCAATCACTGCGGGGTCTGCTCTCCACGGGCTCGTTCTTCGCTTCCTGAAGGTCGACATCACCATTCCGGTGCGAGCGCTATATGAGATGACGGTAATTCTCGGTCATGGGAACAGAGTAGAACCGGCTGTACCCCGAGGAAGAGCTTTGAGGCAAGACCAGTGTTGTATTTGGGGATCGCCCTACTATATAATGCACGGTAGGTCCACAAAGCGGTGAGCACCAAACACGTAACAAAGCTGTAGCTTGGCAGGTACCAATATTAGTCCTGTAGCTAAGCTCGACGTGAATTGCGTCGCGCAGATGAAAGACGTGACAGTAGTTGAGCGAGGTCGTCAGTGGCCTTCGACTGAGTGGTGTCCTCACAATCACATGCAAACTATCAATGTATTAACTACTGCTTACGGGCAGCAAAAGTAGCACCTTGTGTATTTGATCAAGTGAGAGCATACGTGAGTAATTGAGTAGTAGATCGAAGCTGAGTCAAGTCTGAATTGACTCTGTAATATGTAGGCTGAAGCGCCCAAGGTTCGAGTCGTCAATCAATACCTGGGGCACCCAATGCATGCGTGTCGCCGTCATGAGTGTGACCGTACTTGAGTCGACTGTATCTTTCAGATTGAACGTACATCCTTTAGATACCGGTACGATAATTCCTGTACCGATTTGCCGATGATATGGTTGCGCAGCAGTTGCTTGATCTGGCGAACAGGTCCAATCGGAAGCGCAGCCACCCAGCATGCCTTCGTGACGCAGGCAGCAGAAGGCGCAAGTGCGCATAGTCGTGCTCGAGATACACTGCAACGGTCCAGGCCAAGGCAGTTGTCCTGTCGAAGCGATGATGCAAGTACCCAGTCGGATGAGAGCATGTCCCTGCTTGCTAGGAGTTGTTCTCCATGCAGTACAACGACAGCCCTTTTCTGGGGGCGAGCTGTCGAGTCTCCAACAAAAGTACGAGTTGACCGGCGCCTGCGAATTGGAGGATCTTGGACTTCCGGTCAGTCAGTCCTCGCTTCACAAGTCAAACTGAGGCTATGACAGCGGGAGAAGCAAAACGAGGCTGAACGGCGCCGGCCAATGGCGTGCGATGCCGTGACAACGACATGAAGTTGACGATTGTCCTAAAAGACTGCGCAGTCGCGAACAGAGCGAGCTCGGCATGTAGACAGGCTCCAGGATAGGTGATGGATGATATCAGCTCGCCCGCTATCGAGACGAGAGAGGAGATGCATCATGGATGCTGGTCCTCCACAAAACGCCAAGCGAGATCTAGCGCGAGACGTCAAGCTTCACCGAATGAAGACGCGCTTCAAGTTCCCCAGATTATCAGCAAGTAGAAAGACGACGCCCTACACCATACAACCGTTCCCACCTGCAGCTTGCGGCATCGCCATATCACCCGAAACTTTCCTGCGCGGGCGCTCGCCGTCGACTATCCTGCCGGGCCCTTGTCTGGAGCTTTGGTCATCTTTCCTATCGCGCCAGAAGCGTCATCTGAAGTCGGCTCGTGACTCTACGGATCCCATGCATCTCAACACTCTTTGACTCTCCCCAGCTATTCATCCTCACCAATACTTCCCCTACCTCTCCTCTGCATCCCAGGGCCCGTCCCATCTCCCCGTAGACTGCAGGCCTCAGTAGGGTGCTCACCAGTGGGAGCTTATCTCCGCCATCCGCCTCAGGCACTTCGACACCTCTTCGCCTTCACGCAGCACGCAACCATGGCTGTTGCCTGAGCCGCAGTCCCTGATCATACCCCTCCCGCGTGGGCACGTCTTCTGCGAGACCTTTCTGACTGTTACAACCCACCCTTGACCCCGGCTGCACGCGTGATGGCTACTTCTTGGACTCGCCTGGTTCCGCCGCAACGATAATCGCTCTTCACGCAATCGCCCTTCAGCCTGCCCCATCCCACCCCGTCGCCGCACCTGTCCCTGTATCCGTACCTGCAGGAGGTCACCCACCATGAATCCGTACCAACGACCCTCACCGCGCGCAGCCTCGCCGGCTAGCAACCTCCAAACCAACCCTGCACGCACCAACAACCAACGGCACAGCGCCGAACGCAGCCCACAATTCGATGCGGCTCCATACGGCGACCGACGGACCGAGGAAGGAGACGACGAGATGGCGTCTCGTGGGGAGCAAATGGCCGAGACCGACCAGCGGCAGTACCAGAAGATCAACCAGGTCATTCAGGTGCGCCTCTCACTAATTCGAGGCTTCCACTGTAGATGCTGACACCACCAGAACTTTTACACCAAATCGGCTCTCAGCATTGTCTCATCTCGAGTTACATTACCACCCAGCTTTAACAAGAACGGCGATCTGCGCCAGAACAAATGGGTATGCACGTTCCAACCTCCTCACACACAGTGCTGACATCCTCCAGTTCAATGTCATCCTCGACGAAAGCGACGAGCTGCAGCAGCGCCTCACCAAATGGAAGACCATGGACGCCATGGCCGGCTCACATCCGCCTCTCTGCATCGAGATTTACCTAGACATCTCCAGCCTCGGACACAAGCAGACCCTCGTCATACACGATGAAGAAGGCAAGAGGTGGGACGTTGCCGCGGTTTTGAACCAGGCTGAGCCTGCATCTCGGACCACGAGTCGCACTGTAAGGCCTACACAGGTTATACTCGAGCGCTGGAAAATATACGTTGGGGACCAGAACTCTGTGTATCCGTCAGACCTGAGCGAGCCGCTTCCCAACGTGTACAAGAAAGCCGTGGTCCTTTTCAGGTCGCTTTACTCTCACCTGCGTTTGCTCCCAGCGTTCAAGTACAACAAGAGCATCGCCAAGCAGCCTGCGAACAACCCTTCGCTGAAACTTAATTACCGCATCGTGGAAGATGACTTCAGGAGTCCGCATCAGGACACTCTGGGTCTGCCTCTATTCCCTTCCAAGGACAAGGATCCTGTCACGCAATCGCTACACATCGGCTCAACGAATTCCCCAATAGGTCCGTTATGTGTGTCGATCGAGTATCGTTCCTCATGCGAATTTACTGTCGACGATTCGGAGTCTCTACTTAGCTCTCAATTCATGGGTCTGGATGACACCTACTTCGAACAAACGTCACGAGCAGCAGGTCAGATCCCCGGATCGCTTCCTGTGAACAAGCTGAATGCGCAAGCAACGCCCGACGTAGGGCAGGCATACGGAAGCCTATCAACATTCCATCAAGTAGGCCCTCCGACCGGAACCAGTCCCATATCAGCACTCCGTGCCGCTCGCGACATGCCTGCTTCATCATCCACCGAGTCTCCGCCTCAAAAGCTTCCACCAAATCACCGTAAAGCTCAAGGTTCCAAATCGTCTCTACGGTCTATCGATACCCCGGCGTACCAGCGTCGAACCTCAGTGTCCTTCCAGCCTTTCAAAGCTGGGTCACTATCGTCCTCACCTGGTCATGGCCTGGCTGTACCTCCATCACCTAGTGGTTCTTTTGGTCGGCCTAGTAGCTCACTAGGCAGAAACGTGGTTCCTAGCAGCTTGACTCAGCCTCGCAATAGGACATCTTTGAACGCGCTCCCCCAAGCAGCGCTCCGAGCTCCATCGCTTCCCAACGAGACTGCCATTGCTTCCTCTGCCTCAAGCTCGCCAAAGCCAGCACCAATAGCTCGATATAGCAGCAGTTTCGGGCATAGGCGGAGCAAGTTCTCGTCGGGGGGTACAAGCAAGACTGAAGAGGACAATCTGAGCAGCGGCAAAGGAAGCGCTACTTCATCTGTCCAACGGAATTCTGGCACGATTGATGGGGACGGTGCAAGCTCTGGAGAAGTCAAGACCGAGGATGAAACTATCGGTGACTTCCTCAAGCTCCTTGAATCGAAGAAAGACCTTCGAAGCTTTACCCGGAGCGATAACGCTGCACGCGACGCTAGTATGCGAAAAACTACGGCGCAACTGGGGAAGTATCAGCGCATGAAGGATTCACATGCAGTCTTGTCAGACTCGGTCACGTCTTCTACTATGCTGCATCGATCTTCCTCGTCCTCAAGTCGGCAGCTATCGAGCGTGCCGGCAATGATTCATGGCACATCAATTTCAACTGCCTCGTCGCCTGGAAAACCAATCTCGCCCCACACTCCTCACACTCCTGCGATTCCGTCTCGATTAAGCGCAAATAGTATCATTGAGTATGATCAGCCTCACCGCAGTCGAAGTCGAGGTGGTCGCACTATGCGCGATCGTGAGCAAGCAAACGTAGAAGAGCAAAGCGAGGGCGAGGACGGTGCGCTCGGCATGGACATTCCACCTTCGTCGCGAGCATGGAACTACAATCGTCGCTCAAGCTCAGTCGCCCAGCAACACCGCAATTTACCTGATGACGAGCCCGACCTCTTCGGTGTGCGCGCCGCGAGCCTCCCAGCCGAAGAAGTCGATCGTGCACGAGACTTGCACCGCATTACTAGCACGGACCTCACTTCAAGTGGGCTCTTCGCGCAGACAGAACATCTGACAAGTGCTGGTCGCGGCAACCGACCAACAGACGCTGTCGACCCACTCGACTCACGAGACGATCTACAACGGCCATCCTCCACATCGAATGCCTCCGCCAAGCGCTTGACCTACCAAAGCAATCTCCGCGGCCGAGGAGGCTTCTTCTCACACAATTCGCAGAATTCCTCGACGAGCCAGATCACAGGCTCAACCGGTGGTACGAGCTCGACCGAACGTCAGAGCCGGTACAATTTCAACAGCCGCGCCACGAACAACGATGACGATGAACCACTTCTATTCCAAATGAGCGAGATTGGCGCTGGGTCGCGACGCAGTCTTGAAGAAGGACGCGGCGGCTTGGGTACAGGAAGCGCGAGTAAGCGCTCGCCATGGGGTCGCTGAACGATCCTAATCTTCTCTCCACTCCAACCAAAAAGCAAGCCCACTTTACATATCTCCTTTTCGAATCCTATTCTCATTCACTCTTCTGTTCCCTTGGCGTTCTCTCGGCATATGGGTGGATGAACCGGCGCATTTGTCTCCTCCTTCAGTTGCGCAATATCCCTACGCTTCGCATTGTCATTCGTGTTTTGTGTTCTTGACATATCAAATTGCTGGCGAGCTGGATGGACCTGGCGATGGCGTATCTGGGAAGGACATCTAGCTCTCATGTTCACATATGGGGATCTTTTGTGTGCATAGAGTAATTGCTTTTTGGGTACTGGGTAGAGTGGGATGGCGCATTGGGATCAGGGCATGGGATAGTGGGGATGGGATGGGTTGGGATGGAAAGGGTATGTGGTACGGTGTGGGTATGTAGGTGGTGCAGAGGGTGAATATAAGATGCAATACTCTACATTTTGTGTCTACTATTTGTCGCGAAGTTGTGATGCTGATTGATTGGACTGCACTATACCTCTTAGCGAAAAGTATTAGATTGAAGACGTCGCCCCAGAGTCATTACTATCCTTCAGCAATGATCTGTTTGACATCCGTCAGTCGAACAAAAATACCTGCGATGAGACGGCGTATACTGACAGCCTCGTCTTTAGCACACCTTTCACAGCTTCTTGTCATGCTGCAGAAACACAGAGGTCTTGACCTCATACCCATCACATACATGCATGAGTAAAAAGAAGGAAAGCTTCAGAATAGCGCCATGCATTACCCGTCCACCACCCCAACCCTCACCACTCCGTCCTCATACTATAATAGAAATTCCGATCAACCTTCGTCAGCAAATGCTCCCCATACGTACTTACCCCACACACCTCCCTATCCCCACTCCTCTCCACACAAGCCCTCAACGGCCTAACCACCGCATCGAAATTCGGCTCATAAAAAAACGGCACACTGACCCTCTGCCTCTCGCCGCGATGAATAACCCGATGTAACGTACTCTTCCACAGCCCGTTTGTCCAGCGCTCAATCATGTCCCCGATATTCACTACAAACGCGCCAGGGATAGGGTCTGCGTTCACCCACGTGCCGTTTTTGTGCTGCACTTGTAGGGCGCCGGGAGTGGAGTCTGAGAGGAGCAGTGTAACGCAGCCATAATCTGTGTGCGCGCCGCAGGAATACTGCTCCAACGTGTCGTTTGACGAAGCAGTGGAAGTAGATAAGGGTGCCGCGAGAGGCGGGTATCCAATCATGCGCATAACCCAAAACGTATCATCCGTATTCCGCACAAACACCTCGCTGTCTTCAGTACTTTTATCCGCGTCTGCACAGCTTTGTCCGAGATCGAGTGCGTGGCCCATTGCGCGCACGAGCGCTTTACCGATGGCTTTTACGTCTTCGATGTACGCTTCGTACACGTCTTTGAGCTCAGATGGTTCGTTGGGCCAGAGATTGGGTCCTTGGAGCGTTTTGATGGGGCCTGGGATGCCGGTGGTGGCTTCGCGTTGGGATTCGGGCCACGCGCGGTACCAGTCGATGGCTTCTTGCATGTCCTGGAGGCCGCCGGTGACGTTTTCGCCGACGGCTTGGTAGCCGCGTGCGCCGTCGCCGCCTTCGGGGCCGCCCGCGTCGAAGCGCTTGATTTTGTTCTTCTCGGAGAGGGGGAGGGAGAAGAAGGCGCGGGCTAGGGAAATTACTTTGTCGAGTTTGGGGATGGGGATGCCGTGGCCTTTGAGGTAGAAGAAGCCGTAGTCGCGGCAGGCGGCGTTGATGGCTGTGGCTGTGACTTGGCGGGCTGCGTTGGCTTCAGTGCTATTGGTATCGTCCATGAAAGAGGAGATGTTGATGATAGGTAGTGACTCTGGAGATGGTGTTAGAATGTAGATGATTTCCAAGACAAAATGTCAGAGCATACCGCAGCCTTGCGCAGCGACATCGCCGGCGTCCTTTGCCATAACTTCCAAGCCTGGTATTGAATCGTTGGCGATATGATCTCGATACCTGCGACGGATCTGCGATTCGCTCTTCTTGCGTTGGCAGCGAAGTCTGTGTTCAGATCACGACGCCCCGCACAGTCGCGATTGCCCTGCAGCTGCAATCCAAGATTTCGCACGAGGATTGAACTCGATTCGCTTGAACAGACGCTCCTGGAGACATGGTCAGATAGAACTACGTGGTGGAGTTGATGTGGGTACGGTAGAACCACCAGGATCTCAAAAATAGTAATGACACTCAAAGAACGATTATGTCCCCAAGACCTCTAAGCAAAAGCACTACGTTGCCACAATGGATGAGAGCAAAGTTCCTGAGCTCAGAGTGTGCATGTTGTTTGGCCAAGTTTCTCTGAGCGATACAGCTTCCAATAAACATGACTGAGAAGCAAAACATGATAGAGGTGTGGCAGAGTACAAGAAAACAAGACAACACGACGTACCTAGTATTCTATGCCCCGTATATCTTCAGCGTGCGCCTGAAGTGCAAGAACTAGATTGAGACAAGAACCCCAGTCTCGCGAATAAGCAACGTTGTATACGTGATCCGAGAATCTACAACCAGTTTATGGTCAGCTGGATATCTACCAACAACTTCGAACGCAAATAATCATTTGAACTGTGTTAGGCGAAGCTTGAAAGAAGTCGAAGAAAGATAAAGAAGTATAGCTTACTGTTTACATACGATGAGCGATGGAAAAAGAAGAAGTAGTCGTCAGTGAGTCGTCGTAGTCTCCTCAATTTCTCGTACGAAACATAATGTTTGCACAATCGTAGTGTGTCGAGATGCAGGTGTGAAGTCGTAAGTTCGGACGACAAAAGGTAGGTCTCGGCTAGACCTGCCCCAGCGAAATCGGACCCGGCTATTGCAGGCACAGCATTACAGCGCCACATATCAAGCAAAAGTTCAGCAACAGAATCATATGCAAGTTCAAATCGGACATCTAGACATTCATCGCTCTAGTCATTCCATCCAGCAAAGCCAGAACCATTACCCACTCATATGCCAATGATCCATGATAGTCTATATCCAGCTCAAATGCTACCCAGTCACTTTTATCTCGCGCGGTGGATCTTACATGATGACTTCGTTGGAGACGTCCTGATTCCATGTTAGTGTATTGTTATGCGCATGAAACTTCACGGACTCACCCTCTTCAACTCCTTGTAAGGCAAGCACACGCAGTTCTGTACGCGCACTTCGTCCGCAACACCGCAGTCCCGACCCAAAATGGTAATGCTCTGGACCTTGACGCCGTTCTTGATGATGCTCGTGGAGTGACTAGTCGACGGCGTTGGTGTGCCTTCAACACGAGCCCACGCACCAACCTTGCTGTGCCAGCCGACGATGCTGTACATGACACACGCGTCGTGCTTGATCTCTGAGTCCTCCAGCACAATAGATTCCTTGACACGCACACCTGCGCCGATGTGAACACGGGGGCCAATGGAGACGTTGGGTCCGAGCTTCGCTGTGGGATCGACCTGGGCTGAGGGGTGGATGAAGACTGGTGGAAGGATGTTGGCTGAGGCGGGTGCGAGTTCCTCGGAGCCTGTCTGGAGGGCCTTGAGGAGATAGAGAGCATTAGCAGGAACAGCCGAGCCAGCAGTCTTGATCTGGCGCCAGAAGTCCTTGGTCTCGAGGACGAAGAACTGCCTGCTGTCGGCAATGTCTGATAGCACATCCTGCTCCAACCGAATGACAGCGTTCTCCTTGTTCTCGTCGTCGTCGTCGGCCTGAAAGAAGGAGGACTCTAGGTTCTCGGACGAGGGGTAGGACAGCAGCCGTGGGCGCTCGGTGCGTCGCTTGATGGCGCTGCGAATGGCGGGGAAGATGCACTCGGTCGCAAAGAGGTAGATTCCGCAGTTGATGAGGTTGGATATGTGCGACTCGGGCTTCTCGACGTAGTGGAGCACGCGCTTGGTGTGCGCGTCTGAGACAATGCATCCAAAATTGGACGCTGCCTCAGTTGCGACCCGCGTACCCAGCATTACGGCCTCTGCGTCCTTGTCGTTGAAGAGCTTGAGCATCTCCGCCAGGGGGAATGACGAGCAAACATCGGCGTTTAGGACGAAGAGCTTGTCTGGCTTGCCCTTGAGTATGACGTCGCGGAAGTGGTATAGGCCTCCTGCCGTGCCCAATGCCTGGTATTCTCGCAGGTACTTGACGCTCAAGTGGGGGAAGTTGTTCGAGACGGTGTTGATGAAGGGCTGGAAGACAGACTCCTCGTAGTAGCCAACGATGAAAACCTCCTTGATCTCGGACACGCTGGTAATAGCGCGGAAGCAGTGCTCAATAATGGGGTGGCCTGCGACAGGGAAGAGCGGCTGTGGTAATGTTAGTGGGGCGTGTTTGGACTAAACAATTTATGTGGTAGCTTACCTTGGGCAGTTCCATAGAAAGAGGCCTGAAGCGAGTGCCTCGAGAGGGTCCGCCGACCTGTGGCTGTCAGTCTGCGCTACGCCCCAAGTTTTCGAGTACCTGCATACCAGAATCACGGCCTTGGTCGCGCCGCCAGACCGAGACGGAGACTTGGACCGCACTGCGAGAGAGGGCGGTTGCAGACTCATTATGGTGTTTTGTCGTGTTTAGAGGGTTGAATAGAGTCTCAATGCTCTAAAGGGTGCTCAGGTATTACAGAAAGGGAGTGTTGAGGGAGCAATTGCAGATGTGGCATTCAAGTGGACGGCTGCTAGTGGACCCTGGATTCCAGACCATGTGGGCGGTGTGATTGCTTGGCGCGGCGTATTGTCATGTGCTAAGAAAATCCCCGACTTCATCCCTTGATCACACCTCGCATCATCGAATACGAGGTTACTTTCGAGACAGCCATCAGTTATGATGGACAGCCTCGTGTGAAGCATGTTCTGTCAAGTACTTTAGGTTGCCACTATTGTCCAGGTAAAATCCACGTAGCAAATTTCTTCTCAAAGATGCCTGTGATTGAGCTGCAAGTCTACGCAATACATTAATGAGTCCCTCATTTTCCATTATTATAGTAGTCACATTCATTGTTCCTTTCTTTGAATATTTACAAAAGAGAAACAGGAGAACCTTGAGAGTATCATATCGGTCATTTGCATGAGTTACGTACACAGCGTTGGCGTGTCGCGAGGGGCATACAACAACAGGTGTATACACACAAACATACGAGCATGCTAAGAAGCGTGTCCTCTAGTCCACCATCCTACTGCCTTACTCGGAATCAGAGTCTTCCATCACGGCCTGCTTTCGTGAGGCCGGATCCCCGTTCCTCCAAGAGCATCTGCCAGCTCATCCACAACACACGTCCTAGCCTTCTTATTCTTGCCCCTCGGATCTGCAGCTTCAGCAGCATCCTCGCCTAGCGCCTCCTCTTCGTCTTCATCGGCCTTGCGCTTCTTCGCTAGATTCTCCCTCTCCTTCTTGTGCATCTTCCTCCGCTTCTTCTTGATCTTTTCTATTTCTTCCTTGGTCATCTGCTTCTGCGTCAGCCAAGATCTCTCGCCAGGTCAATCGAGGACTCATCTTTTGTCCATCCAGACCCGCGCGCTTGTATATCAGCTTAATCGTATCACCAACATCCTTCTCTGTTGGGATCCGAACACCGCCACTCGCTTCAAGAACCTCCACCAAGATTCTCTGGGTGATATGGCCCTGTGCCGGCGTCGCTCTCGCAAGTATACCCACTGTTGCAAGCATGCGCGGATCCCAGTGGGTTTGCCACGTATTTGCCCAGTGTGAAACTAGTTCCGCTCGCAGCCAGTCGGTGATCTGCATACTCCAATTCCGCAAGATTGTCTGGTTCGATGCTTTGGGCGCGTAGAAAGTAGCTAATTGTGCGGCGCTCGCGTTGCGTAGGGTTTTTAGATCTCGTTCGATGAAGGGATACGGCTCTGCGATGCGTAGGAACTCATAAGTCCCGGGGAGGTGCTTGGCGAGAGACATGATGTGGTCTTTTCTCTCACTCTCGTTGAGTTTCTAGACAAAGGTCAGTACATTTGATTGTTTCCTGCGTGACAAGACGCTTACACCCCATGGCTTCTGCGGCAGATACGTATCGACCGCGCCCGCCTCCTCGCCACGGTAGATTGCGTATCCGAGCATAAACGGCTGCGGCTACTCGAGGTCCCTCCTAGTCACGACAAGGATCTGGCCATCGTGTACTTTGGCTAGGTCGGTGATCTCGCGCTTTGCGTCTTGGGTGTGCACCACGACATCGACGGTTTCGAATGTGCGACCAAGGGCAGCGAGGACTTCATCGTGGGTCCGGTCGTCGCAATACCACTTCTCCACAAAACTCCGATCGGGCTGATAGTAAAGCCCAACGTTCGTAGTTGGCCTCATGGTGCTGGGGCTCAATTCCGGTGATTGTTGGGAATCGTTGAGTAAGAAGCTGAGGAAGTTAGAGACTTTGTGCTGCTGCGGGGGAAGAGGGACTGGTCGCTGGCGAGGTGAGAGACAGAGCTAGATGGTACGTGCGCAGCCCTATTCGCCATCTGTGTGGACGCACACGAGGTGAATGTGACGATCCGACTCGTAGTGACGTCGCAGTGCAAACGGTGTACATGCCCGTGAGCGTAGTCTGCATGCTCCTAACCAGTACCTGCAAAAATTGTATATATCGTATCGTATATGTATTCAACCTTTTTGGAGATTGTCATCAAGTCCTTAACAGTGCTCTTGGAGAACAGGTCGGTCAGCGTAGTTGTTTCTGCGCTCGCTTGTTTCTGCGCTCGCCCTACAGTCAGCACATAATTACGAGACTTGTGTCAAATTAGATAGTCGAGGCATCCGCCAACCCCGAAGTGACCGAAGATTCGATTCCGACAACGAGCATTATTTCTTTTTTTTGGCCTTTTTGCACTTACGAGAAATATATCATTTCAAGTTCGATTCGCTCATCAGCTGTTCCCTTGTTTTTCTTTTTGCTTTACCACCAAATATCAGTCAGCATTCATCGCCCTACATGCGTAAGGACTATCGTGCTATTGTTTATGTGTGTCTCTTGAGACGGCTTACTAGACTTTTCGGCCAGGCCTTTCCAAAATGTAATTACACCCTCCTAATGTTCCAGCTATCATTGTCACTCACTCTCGCTTTGACTCCAGCTAGGACAAACGTACCTGCCAAGCACATCAATCTTTACAATTACATAAAACTCGTCCATAAATCGCGAGAAGCATGCACCAACCACAGCGACATACATGACGCTGAAGAAAGGTATGAATCTCTCCTACCTATCACTTTCAATCACGCCCACCTTTCGCACACTCAACCTCTTACGGTACTGTTATGCTTCCCACACCATTCACCTCGCACATTCTATTTAGAGGTTCTGGAGCATCTTAAGTGTACATCGCGACACCAGTAGCTTTGTAGTGCTTCCTTGTGTCTCCGAAGATGGTAGCGTAGTCCTGCAAGAAGTAAATTTCGAAGGCGTACAAGGTGCCGTTCAGTCCGGCACGTAGTAGAACCGGGCTGTAAGTGTCATAGTGCTTGAGATGGACGGGAAGAATGTTAAGAGGGATTGGGTAACTGCAAAGCCAGTGTTATGTAACGTCTTTGCTAGCAGTGGGCTCAGAGCGATTATACCAGGTAGGAGCGTTGGCGAAGATGTTGGTGGTAATGGACATTCTTGTCGTTGATATTCCAAGCTTTCGTGTTACGAGCGACAATTGAAACACCTCTAAGGAGCACGCTGTTGAATCATAAAACACTGGTACTACTTAAGAAGCTGCAACTGTAGCCATCACTGAGTCATGTTGTTCTACATGCACCCTTACATTTTTGCTCGTAACGCTCCAGGATGCAGTATATTCAGTCACTCTAGCAGCTGTTCTGGAGCTTCTTAACACGGAGAGAGTAGCCAAAGCGGCGTAGTCACTCGTACAGTCTGTCAAGATCCACAAGCCGGGAGTAACCCGAGTGAAAAGCTCTCAAACACTTCTGCCTGCCTGGAATCCATCCGCTCTTCACGTCATCACCTCGCAACCGCCACCCCAAACACACAAACACAAACACACCTCCCCTCCCCACCCTCCTCCACATCCGAACACCCAACCTCCAATTTCCCATCACCACCCCTACACACCCACCACACATCTCCCCAAAATGCCCCCCACCCCCCTAAAAATAACCCTCCTGTCCCCCTCCCTCCCCCTCGAAATCTCCTCCTTCCCCCTCAACCCCCTCCTACCCTACCCCACCATCCTCGCAAAAATCCGCCTCGCGCTGGGCAACATCCCCCAAGCGTACCCGTACACCACGAAAAGAGCGCCAATCGAGGACTTCAGCGATGTTAAGGCCAGGAACACGGTGCTGGTGGGTACGGATTACTTTGAAGTGCCGTTGGCGGAGAGGAAACGAGGGGTTGTTGGGGTGCAGGGTGGGGAGGCGGTGAGGGCGTGGATGGTAAGTGGGTTATTGGGGAGGGGGAGGAGGGATGGGAAGGAAGGGAAAGGAGGGCTAATAGGGCATAGGGATTGACGCCGGGTCAGCGACGGATGGATATTCAGTCCCGTCTATCTAACACCAAGACATCCATCCCAGTACCGATATACTTCACACTCCCACTCTCACTCGCACGCACGCGCCTAGACGACCTTACAACCTGTACTTCCCCACCCAGCGCATCTTCCAGCCTCGCCGTCATCGGCGCAAATTGGACGTTACCACTCGATGCGCTTCTGGGGTTTCAGGGAATGGCGAGTCCGTATGGAATAATGGAGGAATGGGATGCTAGGTTGTTGGCGGCGCTGGCGCTATTGAGTGAGTGTCTGGTTGCGCAGGAGATGGTGGCGAGTACGTGTGTGCTGGATGCAGTTGGGGTGAGGGCGAAGAGGGAGGGTGGTGGGGGAAGTGTGAAATGGGGGGATGTGGTGGATTGTTTGGAGGGGTTGATGGTGAGGGTTGAGTGAGAGGGGGGAAGGGAGTCGAGGATGGAGGAGGGAGACAAGTAAATCAATGATTGAGGAAGGAAAAACGTAATGATTACCAGGGAGACGGAAGACCATGTGGTAGTACGCGGAACACCACCAGAGAAATTTATGACCATGACGTTTACCTACTCTTACATCTACACTTTACCCAACCCCATCTACCTCGCCGGCTTCACCCCCTTATGTATCGCCGCAATCCCATTCGTCAAATCCTCATACCCCTTCCCCGGCACCAAAAACCCCGCCTCCTTAATCATATCCCTAAACTCCTCCTGGCTCGGAAACCTCGCAATGCTCTCCACAAGGTACTGATAGCTCTCGCGGTCCCCAGCAACAAGCTGCCCAATCAATGGTATCGCGGCGAAGCTCCAGCGCTGGTACACGGCGTCGAAGACGGGGTTGTTGACTTTGGAAAACTCTAGACACGCGAAGACGCCGCCGGGCTTTAGGACGCGGAAGGCTTCCTTGAGTGCGATTTCTTTGTGCGTGAAGTTGCGGATGCCGAATGCGACGGTGTACAGGTCGATGCTGTTGTCTGGTATCATGTCCAGTTTCTCGGCGTTTGCTTCTACGAAGCTGAGTCGTGGGGAGCGCGCGTAGGGTGTTTGTAACGAGCGCTTCTTTCCTTCTGTTAACATGTCGGGATTGATGTCTGCTACTGTGACTTTTGTATGTGCGTCATGATTGATCGTGGAGGCGTGGTCGAGCATGCGGAATGCGATGTCGCCGGTTCCGCCGGCGATGTCGAGGATGTTCCAGCCCTTGGAGTCGGAAGAGGAGGAGGTGAGCGGGTTGCGGCCGGGGTTGAGATTCCGTACGAAATGGTCTTTCCAGAGGCGGTGGATGCCGAGGGACATGAAGTCGTTCATGGAGTCGTAGGATGAGGCGACGGAGGAGAAGACGGCGCCGACTGTGATTCGTCAGTATGCGCTTCATAGCCACATGTTACGTATATGTACCTCTCTGCTCCTTCAGCGCCTCCGCGACCGTCTCAAAGCCGAAATGCGTGGTTCCTCGCGCATCTTGCGGAGTCTTCGGGGGTGGCGTCTGCTGCTGTGCTTGCCTCACCGAACACGAAAAGCATCTGTACGGCTCTCGTGCTATCCTCCTTTTGCTCCCTGCCAGCAATTGGCGTGCCAGCGGCGTTCTTGAAGCCTGCATCTTTTTGTTGTCGACGAAATAATGATCACGTCAAAGACGGCTTGGCGTAACTTTCTGGATGCGCGGTCGCACGTGCCGTCCACGCTAACAACCGCTGACGTTTGTTCCGTCTGGGGAAGGAGCGAACATTGTGCCGAAGCTGGCCGTCGGCTGTCTCCAACGCCCCCGGATTTGTGATATACCCACGCGTCCGCGCTGAAAATGTAGCCTGCCAAAAATGTCGTTTCGCTTTACTGCTCGTAGACTGCGGATAGAGAAGCTTGTGAGCGCGCAGGCGCGTCTCAATGGCTTGAGATTACCAGCAAACATTCTTCCACGGCAGATATGTCGAGGTGTTGCTACGTCGGCCAGTGTCGAGAAGTGAGTCTTTGATTGAAGGGGGATGGGACGGAAGCGCTAATAGACATTGTAGGGTTCTCTTCCCCGGCGCGTTGAACAGCGAGTTCACGGATAGACTGGACTTCATACAACCTGCGGAGCTGAAGGCCATACCTACGTACCGTGTGATGAACCAGTATGGAGAGATATTAGACAAGGAGATTGGCGTAGACACGACAGATGAAGAGGCGTTGCAGATATACAAGAACATGGTCAAGCGTCAGTACAACATACACATACTCCAAGACATCAACTAATAGCTCACAGTCAGCATAATGGATCTTCTCATGTTCGAAGCCCAACGACAAGGCCGCCTAAGCTTCTATATGGTACCTACACTCCCACCACCCCAATCCCCCCTCTAACAACCCCAGGTCTCCGCCGGCGAAGAAGGCATATCCATCGGCTCGGCCTCCGCCCTGCACCCCTCCGACGTCGCCTTCTGCCAATACCGCGAAGCAGGCGTGTACCTCCAACGCGGCTTCACCCTCGCAGATTTCATGAACCAGCTCTTCGCAAACCGCAAAGACGCCGGTCTAGGCCGCAACATGCCCGTGCACTACGGCTCCAAAGAACTCAACATCCACACCATCAGCTCCACGCTCGCAACGCAGATCCCACACGCCGCGGGCGCCGCATACGCACTCAAGCTACAGAACATGCAGAATCCAGCTCAGGAACCCCGGGTAGCGGTGTGTTATTTCGGCGAGGGAGCGGCGTCAGAGGGGGACTTTCACGCAGCGCTTAATATTGCGGCTACACGACAAGTACCATGTATATTCATCTGCCGTAACAACGGCTACGCCATCTCAACGCCTACATCAGACCAATACCGCGGCGACGGCATCGCATCGCGCGGCGCAGGCTACGGCATCGCAACCCTCCGCGTCGACGGAAACGACATCTTCGCCGTGCGCCGCGCCACAAAGACCGCGCGGGAACTCGCACTTACAAACGGCGGCCAGCCCGTTCTCATCGAAATGATGGCCTATCGCGTCGGACACCATAGTACATCCGACGACAGTTTCGCGTACAGACAGCGCGTGGAAGTCGAGGACTGGAAGCGTCGCGATAATCCCATCACGCGGTTGCGGAAATGGCTGGAGGGTAAGGGGCTGTGGAGTGATGAGCAGGAAAAGGAGTTGAGGGGTGCGACGCGCAAGGAGGTGCTGAGGGCGTTTGAGGAGGCGGAGAAGGAGGTTAAGCCTAGTTTGAGGAATGCGTTTGAGGGGGTGTGGGAGAGCGTGACGGAGGAGCAGAGGGCGCATGTGAGGGAGATGAGGGATATTGTGGGGAGGTATCCGGGAGAGTATGATGTTGGTGGGTTTGAGGGGGGACTTGGGGGCTTGGATGATATTGTTGAGGGGAAGAAAGTGTAGTTGAACGGTCACACCATCGCAACGTCCCGTTTCGCACGTGACTCTATCTCTGTCCATCCCATCCCAACTACCCGCTCGTACCCTCCCCACCCTACCCCCCTACTATCAACCGTTACAAGCCCCAAATCACAAACAGCTGTCACTCTAGGCCCGTCCCACCAGCAAACGTCCCACAGTACCACCACCACAAAGCCATCACGGTACGCTACACCGCCAACGGGACAACACTGTGCGTCCAACGTTCCATCGCATGCCGTCGCGGATGTAACCTAGTCTTATTCACGTAGCGTCGACCAACCAATCGGGATCAGCGTCTTCGTCGTCTGGGTCTTCTAGTGGGAGGGAGCCGGCTTCAGAGGGCGAAGCGGGCGCGTCGGTGGTGATTTGTGTGGTTGGGGCGACGTTGGCTGAGATTGGCGGTGTGGATGATGAGCTTTGTGTTTGTGGGTTGGTTAGAGGGACTGGCATGGCGGTGTCTTCTGGGTCGGGAATGAAGCCTCCGCCTTCATCTGCTGGGCCATCGCCTTGAGTTGAAGCTGATTGGTGCTGATGTGAAGGGCCAGTTTCTGGCGACTCGGCCCGTATGAAGCCACCGCTCTGATCTTCGTCATCCTCTTCTTCTAGTATGTAGTCGTCTGCGAAACTACTTCGCCGTCGTGGACGTAATTGCTGTGAGTCAAGTATCGAGCTTTCGAAGCTGTGCTCACGTATCAACGACGCAGGTGCTTTGATATCGTCACTGTCTTCGGGCATGAAGCCACCAGCTAGGTCTTCATCCTCTTCGTCCGCCATGAAGCCACCGCCACCGGGTCCCTCTAAAGGCGGCTCATACGTCCTGTTTAATGGTACTGGTTGCGCAAAATCTGCTTCATCCGGAAAGAAGCCGCCTGCCGTTTCTTCGGCGACCATCTGTTTATCTTCCCTATCGATCTCATCCTGCACATTCATCGCCGGACCCTTTTCGCCGTCAATCACCATGTCGTTGACTCTTTGAGCGATGCGCAAGCCGAGGAAGAAGCGACGCCACATTCGAAGCGATTCTCGAGTGCGTGCCGCATCTGCAGCTTCTTCTTGCGCATATATCATACCGTCAATGACCTCCTGGACGGCTTCGGCGTACTCTGATGCTACTACTACACCTTGCACAATAGCAGTGCCGTGTCGGCCTTTGAACGAGAAGCCAGTGACAGCATCGGCGTAGTCTACGCCTACAATACGAGCTGCTTTTGATGCGAGTTTGTGGCGTACATGCGTACCTCCTGGTGGGCACATTGAAGGTACGTACAGATCCAGATTGCCGTAAGCATTTCGTGGTACGCGGCCTCTGACTACTGGCGGCGGGATGTATAGTTGTGTCTGGAAGTGCGCATACAAACCAACACCGACGTCATCCTGCTCCTCATCAATGTCCATGTCTGGACCGATGGAAAGTCGACGTCCTTTCTTCGGCTTCGCGTGCTTGAGCGGCTGTTCACCACCTTTGACATCTTGACCCATGCGGTACCACTTGTCTGCGCTCCGAACGATGTGCAAATTCTTGCGCCTGTAGATGGGTTCCAGCTTAGGGTTCATACCACTGCCCACATTGACTTTGCCGGTAGGCTCCTTGGGATGTATGACCTCGTTGTGCTTGAGATGCCGCTCAAGAACATGCACTGGGTGGTCTTTGAAGTCCTGTACGTTCTTTGGGATACCTTCTGAAGCCTCTTTACGAGCGAGGGCTGCGTCTTCGACCTGATCTCGATCGAGCGGAATCCTCCGATAAAAGAAGAGCATGGTTCGCCGCCACCAATCAGCGCCATGAGGCGTACACTCGACACGAAACTTGCGCGTCTTGGCAGTATAAGCTTTTGCGTAGCGTCGCGTAACATCTTTTGCTGTGTAGTCCTCATCGAAGGCGATAGCGTAAGTCAGACTGTTGAGCGCGAAATTTAGGGGTGGCTCCAGCTTCTCTGGCGCGTTCACAGTGAAAGTCGAATGTGTGTCTATGGCCACCCACTTTTGGTGGGCAGCATTGAAGGCCTCCACCCAGTAAACAGGGTATGGGTTGTGGTAAGCCTTTTGCTTCTGTGGGGCAACACCGGTCTTGTTCAGGACTGCGTGTCGCTCACCCATGACACGTTCCAGCCGCGATAGCTTCTTCGGTCTGTATGGAGTTTGCTTAGGCTTGCTAGGAGAGGCGGCGTCCTGCTTGTTGTAGGGATCTACGACTATAGTGTTCTTCTGTGGTCCAGGCTTCTGCGGAGTAGAAGGTTGCGCCGAAGATGCGAATGGTAGTGGTTGCAGAGAGCAAACGAGGCGGGCTTCAATACCAATGGCTCGAAGCAGCGCACAGAACAACTGCGTGCCAACATCTTGTGAGCCCTGCAAAGAGTGGGCCGTCCGACGAAAGTCGTCCTTATCCATTGGGTCATCAAGCTCATCGAAATCGGAGAACGGCCGAACATCTGCATCCGGCTCTGCCCACTTTGGTTTGGACATGCCTTGAGCAGTCAGCTTGAAACGTTTCGACCATAAAGTCTTGAGCTCATTCATGCCATCTACGAAGCGCTTCGAAGCCGAGTATTGCGTGAGATCTGGATTGGGTACCAGATTCTGCAGGGTCTTGGGTGGCACCAGCTTCCGTAGCGCAGTCTGTACCCGCAAGTCATTGCACCAAGCATTTCGGCGATAAACGTGGTAGAGCAAGCAGAGAACGTGCATCTTGTGTATGTCCAACCTCTTTTTCTTGTCGACCAAGGTAATGGCGCGTCTACGAACTTTCCTTTTCGCTGTGATGTCCTCATTCTTCTTCGTCCCAATGTTGATGGATACGTCGGCGACTTGGGGAGTTGTTTGCGCAACATCATCTGTATCATCGATATCGGACCCGTCCGCCAGCGCATCTTCCCACTCCTCATTGCTGCCGTCCGACTCGTCAGAATCTTCGATCGTCTGTCGTACACGCCCATTTGCGGGTGCGACATCGCGGGCGAGGGTTGTATTGGCGTCTGGCGGTTGTGTGACACCGTGGGACAGGCTTGGTTTCCGTGTCGGTGTCTTTACATTTGCTGGCGCTGGCGATGCTGAGGTTCGCGCCTGGTCTATGGATGGAGATTTGGGGGCGGGGCTCGACGTCTTTTGAGACAGGGCCGTCTTCCTCTTCTTCAGTGGGGGCTCATCTTCGTCGGTGCTGGCGGCTTGGGCTGCCTGATTCGCGCGTTCTTCGCGCAGCATCTCCTGAAAGACAGCGGGCACACCTTCGTCACCTTGCTGTGAGGCTCTTGTTCTGCGTGTGGAACGCCGGGGCGTCGGGGCCTCAACATTCTTGCGTAGTCTCCCTCGTGCGCCTGCCATGTCTGGTATGGTGTGGGTGTGGGGTGCGCGATGTTGGGACAGAATAGGTCTGACAGGTGCTGTCGGCCGTTGCGCAGTGAATGGTGGTGTTCATGGCGCGCCAAATTAGCAGCATACAACAAGCGCTAGGAGACGCATGCGGGGATGAAGGTCGCGTGGCGGCGCAGTGCTGGCTGTTGCTGTGAAGGTTGAAGACACCGATGACGTAAGGCAAATTCGCGCTCTCACGTGAATGGCTGCATTAGATGCAAACTGCACAACCCTCGCAGACTTCATCATTAAACCAACATCAGATACCTTTGCTGCATGAATGGTACATGCCAAGGTCGACAATATGATGCATCCCGTCAAATGTTCGGCATCTCGACACTCCCGCGTTCCAGAATGATGGTATGCAGTGACACACGTCCATAGACGAATGTGCACGTAACATGCTGTCTCTTTTCGGAACACAGCAGAATCTCCAAGGCAAGAAGCCGACAAACCGTCGGGGGCCAAGATGATGCGAGGCTATACGCGCCCAGGTCGACGAATCATGGCGTCGATGCTTCCTGCCCATATCCAGTGCTCGACTCGAGGAGTGTGGGCAGGAGGCACGCGACACCAGCAAGTGTTCTCCCTTGGAAGTCTCCCAGTGTTTTAATCTACGAATTCCAAACCAGCCGTCAACAGCATCAATTTCCACCATGGCGAATACATCATTATCATTCCACGATCATGAGCATGAGGATCAGCATCATCACGACCATGACCACGGCCATGACCACGGCCATGACCACGACCACGACCAACACTCGCAGAGCCCTGACGTGACGGTCGTCGACAGCCATACCCACCACCATTCTTCGGGTATTTGCTGCTCGACGTCCCATACCTCGTCAGATGACTCGTGGCTAAGCGTGGTAGATGACCCTGGCACCGACGTTGAACGTGGACCCCCAAACTTCGAGCGCTTCGTCCTGATAATTGACGGTCTGCAATGCGGTTGCTGCGAAGGCGGCGTGTCTCAGGCAGTACGCCGGATCCATGCTATACGGAACTTCCAAGTAAACGTCGTCCTGGCTAGACTCGAATTCGAAATGGACACCAACAATTTCTCTATTGAGGACGTTATCAAGCGGCTCAACACCAAGACAGGCTACAAATTCTCGGAGTACACAGCACCTGAAGGGCAGGTCCTTGATCTTCTAGCCACCAATGTCGCTAAGTTGGAAATGGCTGGGCGTCCCTTTGGCGTTACTTGCATCGAGAGCCCGGAGAAGCAGTCGTGGCATCGCACAATCCTGCGTAGCGGACGGTCCAGTAAGTAATTTTGTCACGAATACATGAAGTTGTTCGTAGTGTCCAGGTTGCGGCACGAGGCATTGGATCATCGCGCAGATATCTGACCTATGCTAACATGTACAGATGCCAAAGAAGACCGAGAGGACACAAGTCCGACAAGCCCTGTACGCGTGCACTACCAAGCAGCAGACATCGGGGCCCGCGATGTGTTCGATTACTACCGTAAATGCGACCAAAGCCTTAGCTTAGCGCCGCCCGTAGCTCATGCCAGCCTCGCGATGGGTGCCAAACAAACACGACAAGCGCTTCTTTATTTCGTTCCGGCGCTCGCCCTCACGATACCCGTGGTAGTTCTGGCATGGGCTCCAGTTGATCATGGGAAGGACGCTTACGCCCACGTATCCTTGGGGCTGGCCACACTTGTCCAGATCATCGCGATCAAGGAGTTCGTACCCAACGCCATGCGGACGCTTTGGCATACCGGTGTTTTTGAGATGGATTTCCTCATCGCCCTCAGCTCTACCATTGCGTATACATTCAGCGTCGTCTCATACGCTTTTCAGCTCAAAGGAAGCCCTCTCGAAACAGGGTCGTTCTTCGAGACATCCACGCTGCTAGTCACCTTGATCCTCCTTGGCAGAGTCATCAATGAGTATGCTCGGTACAGAGCGGCAAGGTCTGTATCATTTCGATCCCTGCAGGCCGAAGAGACCCTACTCGTCTTACCTTCGAAGAACCCAGCAGACCCGGAGACGCTCAAGCTCGACGCTCGCCTATTGCAGTATGGTGACTCTTTCAAAGTCCCTCCTCATGCACGCGTCGTCACAGACGGAAAGATTACATATGGAGCCTCTGAGATCGACGAGTCTATGATCACCGGCGAGTCAATACCTGTCGCCAAAGGAGTCCAATCCACTGTCTTTGCTGGTACAGCGAATGGCAGTGGCACATTGATTGTCGAACTGACGGCCTTGCCGCACGAAAATACCGTCCACAAGATTGCAGCCATGGTGGAAGATGCAGAATTGACCAAACCCAAGGCGCAAGCGCTCGCCGACCGGATAGCTGGATGGTTCGTTCCTTTCATGGCAGCACTTGGGCTCTTGGTGTTCCTAAGCTGGCTGTTCATCACCAAATTTGGGCAAAAACACTCATGGAAGAGTGCGACAGTCCAGGCCATCACCTACGCTATCGCCACTCTTGTTGTGTCCTGCCCATGTGCCATCGGACTCGCCGTTCCCATGGTCGTCCTAATAGCTGGAGGTGTAGCTGCACGTTTTGGCATCATCTTTCGCGATCCGCAAAAATTGGAGACAGCCCGCAGCGTCACGGACGTGGTATTCGACAAGACCGGGACTCTGACTTGTGGTGTCCTGACTGTTGTCAGTGCCGAATATCACGTCACCGGTCAGAACGATGCTAGGGTCAAAAGCCAGATACTCAGCCTTCTACAAGACGTCAAGCATCCCGTTGCTGCCGCAGCACTCCACCACTTGGAGGAAGACGAAGACATCGCCCCGGAAGCTGTCACTAGTATCACCAGCATCCCTGGTTCCGGCGTCTATGGCACGACCAGCGATTGCGATATCCGAGCTGGGAGCCCAGACTGGCTAAACCTCGAGATTGAAGAATCCAATTGTACCCTTCTATGCGTCACAGTCGGCCCAACCCACGTTGCAACCTTCAAGCTCCGTGACCGTCTCCGTCATACCACGGCAATGGTAATCTCCAAACTCCAGGCTCAAGGTATTCAGACCCATATGATCAGCGGCGACGGCCAAGGCGCGGTCGACGACGTAGCACACACGCTCAACATCCCCAAGCTTAATACCCAAGCGCGCTGCAAACCCGACGGCAAAGCAAAATACGTCAAAGATATCCAAGCCACTCCCGGCCGCGTCGTCATGTTCGTCGGCGACGGCACCAATGACTCTGTCGCCCTCAAACAAGCCGACGTAGGCGTTCACATCAACCAAAACACGTCCTCGGACGTCGCCAAGTCTGCCGCCGACGTCGTCCTCATGACCGCGCGCCTCCACGACGTGCTCATACTCCTGGACATTTCGCGCGCCGCGTACCGCCGCATCGTGCTCAACTTTGCGTGGTCGGCCTTCTACAACACCGCAGCTATCCTCCTGGCCGCAGGCGTCTTCACTTCCGCCATGAAAGATGCTAGGATCAACCCCGAGTGGGCTGGCTTGGGGGAGCTGGTCAGCGTGTTGCCGGTTGTGCTTGTGGCGTTTCAGATGAGGATGAGGGATTATGGGGGAAGGTATAGGGATATTGAGAGGGGGTATTTGCTGGTGGATGGGGAGGTGGAGAAGGAGGTGAAGAGGACTAGTAGAGGAAGTGCGAGGTCAAGTCAGGGGAGTGATGAGAAGTAGGGAAGAGGGGGTTGGAGGAAGGTGGTTGAATAGATTGCGTGTGAGGATGACAGGGTTGGATATCGTTCTGTAGGATCATGACTGGCGTTTAGCATCTTTGGGTATTGTTTTCCTTTTCTCCTTGCGCATTGTGTTCCCAAAAGCGTCTTAAGTTAGTGTAAGTAGCATGAATGTGTTCGTATTCGTATGACGATCAGCAAAAAGATGCAAAAGTAGTGGTCAATCCGAGCGCCAAACTTCCAGCCAGTCTGACAAAAACTAGCAAAAAAGGAGGCCGTTCAGAACACCTTTGAAAGCGTACCAACAAACTTGACTAAAGCAGAATATACGCTGCATTAAGGCACGAACCTACAAGGCTACCTTTGTGACAGATCTTTAAATTGATTGATATATGTAGAGTGAGTTGATGTTTTGATGCGAGGTGCAAGCGGGGTTGTACGGGTAGGGTAGGGTAGGGCGCACTAGTGAGGGCAAACGGGGTGAAGGAGTGAGAAAAGAAAATACACAACAGAGTTGTGCTGGATTATAGTACGTGCTGGAGGCTACAACCATGTCTCTATGATTCTTTACGTGGGTTTGTTTGGAGTGCATGTATCGTTAGTTTGCTAATCTCATGATCCTAAGAGGGAATGAAGGGAAAATGACTTTTTATAATGATGCTAAATGCTATCTACCATGCTACCCCGACTATCAAGATACACACAAGTACGGCCTCTGGGATCCGAGTGGCCTGAGACGCGGGGAATCAGAGAGCGCCAAGCACAAAAAGGTGGTTGATAAAGGCGTCTGTGCTAGAAATCATGCTAGAGGGCGACTCGGTCGACGACGAGGACCTAATGAAGGTGCCTGGACGTGTTCGCCGTGGTTAGCTGGTGTAAGCGTTGTAGTGTTAGCATGTTGACAATCGCCTAGCTACGCTTCCGGTGTCTTTTGTCGGGTCCTGAGTCGTGCTGAACAGGTCCTAGGTGCGCTGTAATCTGGTCCATCACGTCGGGCTCTACAAACAAGAAGTCTACGACTCGCTCATAGGGGCTTCTTTCGATAGCACTTCCGGAACCGCGGATTCGACCGTAACCAGGGCGAGATCCTCATTCTGAATGTTGATCGATATTGTTCGATAGCCCTAAGGGTCTTGCTCCTACGAGCGTGTACTTGGCTATCTAGCCTATTTGGGCTTAGCCTGTTTCCATCTCAAGATGCTTTTACCCTGTACCGTAGCACACAACAATACAACATCATGCAAAATCTTGTTTTATTCTTCAGATATTTACCTCACTACGCTGCTCTACTTGACCTGCAGCCCTATACACCAACTGCAAGATTCCCACAACATCTTCTATACTCCGCACCACCAGATCATACTGTGTATAAATATATATATATATATATATCAGCTAGTTTCCAATTTGAACAAAAGAAGCCAGTAAGCTCGTGCCGTTAATAAACGTGTACCTTCCTTCAGTCAAGGCTGTCAGTACGCTTTCAACGGTGTTCTCGAAAACTTTCTTTTTTGCAGTCTTTTGTGGGGAACTTGAACATAAGTGTATGCTTTGAGGTAGTGCTGACATTGACACTGATGACACCTCCGCTAGATTTACCCTCTCCAAATCCTACTCCCTATACCCATCAACACACTCCCTCCCTCCTCCACTCATTCCCCTCTACTTCCCACCCCCAAAAGCTTTCTTATTCCTCTTCATTACCCCCGCCAACCTCTTCTCCAACAAATCATGCTCCCTCTTCGCACCCTGCATCGCCCTCTCCGCCTCCTCCAAACTCATCACACTCCCCCTCCCAAACCCACCCCCACCCACATACCCCCCAAATCCCTCCATACCCAATCCCGCACCTACCAGCGCCTCTAAGCCCTGCACAAACACACCACCAACCAGATCCGCAGCCATGAGTCCCATGCCGTCAATCTCGGTACTCCCAACTGCGCCGCCTTCGACAACGGCTTGCGCTGCTTTGGCGAACTTGCCGGCTGAGATGCTGATGTTGGATGTCCCTGAGCCAGGCGCGCCGCCTACGGCTGCCATTTCTGGGCGCGGCTGGTTGGGCGGCGGATTATCTGTTCGTGGGAGGACGAATTGATTGAGATATGCGCCTGCGTCTGCGGGTGTGAGAGGTTGTGGTGGGGGCGGAGGTGGTTCAGGATGGTCTAGTTTAGGCAATGTGCTGTTCTTGCCTGCTTCTTTGAGGGCGGTAGCGATAGCAGGGAGTGTTTGTGTCCCGGCTGATGAGCTGAGCATGGGTGTGTCGGCGGCTTGTCGTCGCGGATGGAACCGTACGTGGCCGCGCAGTTCTTCGATTTGACGTTCTAGCTCTAGAGCTTTTTCTTCGAGTTCCTCGCTGAGGCCCCAGAAGAACTTGCCGTTTGGAGTGACGAGGGTGCGGGAGTCGGGTTTGTCGGTGTGGTTGGCGAGGCGGACGGGATGTTTTCGGGACAGGGCTTCAAGGTCGGCTTCTGAGAAGTGGATCTTTAGGTCTGGAGGGCCTGATGTATTGCTGGTGGGCGAGCTTCGTGATGCGTGCGTCAGTGTGGAGGACAAGGGCTTGAAGAATTCCAGGGTGGATGCAAGGAGCTCGCCGGTTCTTTGCAGGTCGGCTATGATCGATTGTGCAGTGTGCTCACGCTTGCCCTTGGCTTCTTGCACAGGCTCCGGTTCTGGTGTTGCTACCGCTGGGGTCTTTGCAAATTGGGCCGGTTTGGACGCTGCGACAGGTTGCTTGGACTGTTCATCCTCGACCTTGACGGGCGTGGGTGAGGGCGGCTGACTCTTGGCAGCAATAGGTACTGCCTTCGGTGTTGCGGACGGCTTCTTGGTCTTCTTCACGCGGCCAATGATGGGTGCTTGAACCACTTCAACATCATCCTTGTTTTCTTCGATAGCCAGCTCCTCATCAATCTGTCGTCTACGGTCTTGTCGATCTTTTTTGGCCTGGGATTTGGTCTTGCTCCTTACAGGAGCGGTGCCAACTTTCCCGCCAATGGGTGGCGGAGAGTTGGCCCTTGATGCTGATGCCGATGTCACGGATGCGGTGTCAAATGTGGTCTCACTCAATGGCGTACCCGGTGGGTTCACAGACGCAATACTTGCTTGCCTAGACCTTAGCTTATCGAGCGTAGACACCGGAGGTGCAGACTGTGCTGGCGTTGAAGCAAGGGAAGGCGGAACCTCGGTTTTGGGTGTTGGGACCACGCGCAAAGTTCTTGGAGCAGTGGTACGCTTCATTGGTGATCCAGTGCTTGCCGTAACTGCGGTGGCGGGACTTGCTGGCACAGATGTAGCCGAAGCACCTGGAGTACGGTTGCTCTTCACGTGGCCCTCACTCTGCTGCGAGATTGGTGCTGGAGATTGCTCAACCGCGGGTGGTTGGGTCGCAGCCTTGATATCGAGCTTCCCCGGAGGCTGTCGTTTTGTAGATACTGGAGTGGAGGGTGCAGCTGATGTATTTCCCTTGGGCTCTCCCTTAACTTCTCTCTTAGTCTTTTTGTTTGGACTAGTCTCTGCATTTTTCTTGTTACCCTTGGTATTGGTTAACTCCTTCGTCACTGTTTCCGCGCCTGGCTGCTTTCCTTCCTCTTTCTGTGGTTGCTTCTTTTGCACGGACTGGACGTTTTTGGTGTGTTCCGCAGGCTGTACAGCGGTTGGCGTTCTGATTACAGCCGATGGGCCCGGAGTTCGAATTGGAGTTCCTGGTGGGGCTTTGGCCGCAACAGCAGCGATCGGAGTCTCCACTGGCTGCTTCGACTTCTTAGTCGTGGCGGGTGTAGTGGGTCGTATTGGCGTCACTGGAATGACGGGCACTACAGGCGTGATGTTCGACGAAGTTGTGCGGGACATCGGCCGAGAGCCTGGGCGAGACTGCGAATCTTCCTTTAATGCTCGTGGAATGGCAGGGACAGTAAAGCCGGGTGGTATCGTTGGTGTCGACCGACGAGGCTGCGAAAGGAAATGGCCGCTCAGCGGCGTCGCCGGGATACTGCGGGCAGCTTCGAGCTCAGGCTCTGTGTCATTCACTAAAGCATCAACGTTGAAAGACGCCTGCTGGTCGGCACTGAAAGTGGTGTCTTCTACCAGATGTCAGCTTGACTGTATTTTCATGCTTTGCGACGATGGCGGTTGGGTAAATGCGGAACAACAACAACCATGGCAGTGCCGCACGGGGGCCAACGATATTCGTAGGCTTTAGGTCTAAGTACATCATGGAGTGGGACATTCTCTATCATCTTCGTCACAGTGAGCCAAAGGGAAGGTTTTGAAGAAGCCATCTCTCTATTAGACAGTAAGCATGCCGGCTTTGTACGGCAGGAAGGGAAAGTTACGTACATGCAATGGCCATGACGAAGACGATGAGGATGCCGACCCAGAAATGTGGCAAAGCAGTATGAGCCATCAGGCAACCGACGAAAGAAAACAGAATTATGAAGGTGCTGTAATGCCATCTAGGCTTGCCAATGCCACCAGTGTGTGATAAAGCCGACCATGTGTAAACGCCAGGCACCCAGGTATCGTGCACAGATAGGCGTGCCGATGCATTTGCTGCCAAAAAACCAAACGCCATGCAGCCATCGTTCAGAGAAACAGTAGTAAGACAGTGCGTCTGCGCATACGGCCGACAAATATGTGAAAGAAGAAATGGCTACCATCTTCCGGCTCCGCCATAGTTGTTGTTGTTCGCATAGAGTGAGGAGAAACCATTGTGACCTTGGCCATACAATGCCTGCCCAGTCATACCGCCTTGGTGGAGCCTTGCCTGCAAGATACTTGGGTCTTGGACATCTGCTAAACCACCTCCTCCAGAGGAAGAAGTGTTAGCGTGCCTGTGTTTCTTGCCCTTTTTCTTAGACTTCTGTGAACCAGAATCCTGGTAAGCGCCAGGCGAAGGTCCATAAGGAAAAGGTAAAAGACCAGGGGCAGGAGATGTAGAGGACGTAGAGGTTTGTGCGAGGAAGGAAGGAAACATTGACTCACGCTTTCCGGCATCAGCTACCCTTGCACCACCTCGAAGCAAGTCCTGATACATTGCCTCACTGTTGTTACGACCGGCAGCATTCGCGCCGTACCCCAGACCGCCGGTGGCAAATCCGTGGCCTTGACCAAACATGCCAGTTCCGCCGACAGGTGGTGTTCCGGTAGGCTTCAACCCAGGAGGCGGTCCTTGCACGTTCGTGAAGAACTGCCCGCCAAGAGGCTGATGCTGCGACACCTGTCCGTAATGGTTGCTGTTCTTTGGCATCATAGAGTTTTGCTGGCTCATTAGCTTCTGATTTGCAACAGGCTGCACATTCGCGGAGGCGGAAGCGCTGTCGTTTGCAAAGCTGAAGCGAGAAGTCTGCCGTGTGTGCCCAGGTCCGTTCGCGCTCAAGCCGTGCTGCTGGCTCTGCATGTTTTGTGGATTGGGTACAGTCTGCGCATTCGACTTGAAGTTCGACAGGAGGAGCTGCTGCTGTTGCTGTGCCGTCAAACCTCGGTTGCTCAAGCCCAAATTGCTGAACTCTTCGGCCAAAGGTGTGTTTTGTGCGAACAGACCACCACCAAATCCTTGTTGACCGGGTGGCGCGATGTGGTGATTGAGGTGAGCCGTAGTAGTTTCGTGACCTTCTTCTGGCTCCCCACCTAGCTGTAAGCTCCCTCCAGCAGTAGCTTCGAGCTCTTCGCGGTCCGCAGACGTTGTTTGCTGCGATACAGACTTGACATCAGACTCAGCCTCTCGCCGCAAAGCCAGCTCTTGTTCCCTCTCCCTCATCGCACGACGCTTGGCGCCTCCCTGTGGATCGATCAACGAGGGAAAATCTTTAATGGCCTGAAAATCCTCCTCCGTGAACGAAGCGCTTGAGAAGACGAATTTGAAATCGGTTGAGCAGATAACCTTGAGCAAATTGCGGAAGACATGATCGGATGGTGGTGCAGGTCGGCCCGCAGGCGATCGGGCAGGTGGCGGCGTGTTGGATTTCGAGGTTCGGGCGGATTTCTCCTTTTCTTTTGCTTCCTTCTTCTCTTTATCCTTGCCCTTCTTCTTTGGCGCCTCTTCTGCCTTCGATGGCTTCAGGATTTGCGCCGGGACAGCGTTGGTGACCAGCGGGCTAGGATTTGAAGCAATGGTAGAGCGACTGGCACGACGTTCGAGCACTGCCTTGTTAGCCCAGCTCGCAGTCGGTGGCAGACTAGGCGCATCGTGCGACGAGCTTGAGGTGTCGTTGCTGTCTTGCCGGTACATTGGCGTGGAGGCTGGAGCTGCGGCGACTGCTGGACCAGGATGGGCGGGTGGTGCAGCGCGAGAGGAGGCGGACATGCTGGGCTGCTGCGTCTGGATCGAGTTCATCATGGACAAATCTTGGCGAGTGAAACTGTCGTCGTCCTCGCCGGGCTCGTGTAGGAACATGCAGTTGCGGTTGTTGCAGGCCTCGCCTCGGAGATAGGCTGAGCAGTATTTGGTGGTGCCATACTGTGCCCTACATTGGAGTGAGCATGTTAGTCGTAAATCAAATATCGTGGTCTACTCACCGCAGCTGCCTGTCGCCGTTGGAAGAGCCGTCGACTGCTTTGATGCACTGCTCGGCGTCGTCCTTGCGAGCGAAGGTGACGTATACGCCGACTGATTGCTGGTATTGCGCATTTTCCCTGGCTTTGCTGACGACGATCTTGATGATCTTGCCATACTGTCCGAAGTAGTCGGGCCCACGCAGAGTGTCGAGCAAGCGGTCTTCGCGGATGGTTGGCGTGAGACCTGTCACATAAACAAGGTTCTTCTGCACCACCCGCAGGCCTGCAAGATGCTTGCGACTGAGCGAGTCGGCTTCGGCTTTCTGGGCCTCCTTTTGCCGTATCTGGGCGTTCTTCTTGGCCTTGTGGGCGATCTGCTGCTTGTGCTTGGCCATCCTGTTGCTTGTCAGAGGTGCTCAGGGAGGGCGGGCATAGATAGGGACCCACTCTTCGGGGGAGATGGTCTTCCACTCGATTGTCGAATCATCGTAGGGCCGTCGACAGGCGGGGCAGAGCCCGTTCATCGTCGTCTTGATGTTGTTGTAGCAGAACTGGCATATCTGGCGCGTGTGTTAGCACAGCGACTCGAGGCGAGTGCACGCTGATCTGGCACGAGCGTACTTGGTAGCCGCAGGGACATGGCCGGAAGTTCCTGTCGGAGAGGTCAAACTCCTCGACACATAGCGGACAGCACTCCTCCTCCTCGTCGTCGACGAACTGGTCCTGCTGTATGCGTGACATGGTGAGGGCGTGTGTGTGTGTGCTGTGATGTGGTGTTGAGTGTCGGTCGGACGTGTCGGTGGCGCTGCGCAAGGCCAAGTGAGGGCGACGGTGGTGTGGGAGCGCAGTGGGGGTCCAAGGAAACGGGCGCAGGGACAAATAAACGCCGGCCGGGGGAGAAGGAGACTGGAAAGGGATGCACGGGGTGGTGATGCGGTTCAGAGGCTGCAGGTGCACTTCGAGCCAGCTAGCGTTCGATCGCGGTTGCTGACATAACTAGCGCGAGATTCGCTGGATGCCGCGCTCAGTGTACCAGGTACCTTTGCGACGTCGACGACATCATCACCAGCCGTCGCTCTCCTACACCCGCTGCACGTGCAGTTCCACCACCCTCCCTACCTACACAATGGCGATGCGGCTGTCAGTGGCCCGGCCATTGGGCGCCGTGGTCCGCTCCACGAGCTGCCACCGAGCTGCGATGCGGACATTTGCCTCGACGGCGCTGCGGGCGAAGGAGGTTGCGGGCGAGAGCAAGGACACGCCGAACATGCGGGTGCGCTTGGTCTGGAAGAAACATATAGGCTATAGCTGATTGTATGCAGTATGCTCCTCGCGACCCGGCAGGGAACCTCAAAGCGGCTGTCGTGAACCCGGCAGACAAGTACAAGGACAAGGCCGAGGGACTGCACAAGTACGGCCAGTACCTCATGTCATGCATGCCGAAATACATTCAACAGTGCGTCATCCATCCATCTTGCTGTGACATGGTCTGATACAGTACAGATTCTCCGTCTGGAAGGACGAGTTGACCATCTACACTGCCCCGGCTGGCATTATCCCCGTCTTCACCTTCCTCAAATACCACACAGCCGCCGAGTACACCCAGATCTCAGACATCACGGCAGTCGACTACCCCACCAAGGACCAGCGCTTTGAGGTCGTCTACAACATGCTCAGCATCCGCCACAACTCGCGCCTAAGGGTCAAGACATATGCAGACGAGGCCACACCCGTGCCCAGCCTCTGCGATCTGTACGACGGCGCAAACTGGTATGAGAGAGAAGTCTATGATCTGTTCGGCGTGTTCTTCGTTGGACACCCGGACCTGAGGCGAATCATGACCGACTACGGTTTCGATGGACACCCGCTGCGGAAGGATTTCCCAATGACCGGCTACACTGAGATCAGATACGACGAGGAGAAGAAACGGATTGTTGTCGAGCCATTGGAGATGACGCAAGCGTTCAGAAACTTCCGTGGTGGCTCAGCAGCGTGGGAGCAGGTCGGCCCTGGAGACGACTTGAAGCCAGAAAACGTAAGCTCGTTCCACCTGATGTTTACCAACACGACTAACCTATTTGTAGTTCAAACTACCAACACCTAAGCCAGAGCCACCGAAAGAAGGCGAGCAGAAGAAATAGATGCATTAGAACGACAGCTTTGTATATACCACCAAATGAAGGAACCTGTATACCAGCATCGCGCTCGTCTCTTACTTCGCCATTCCAATCTTGCCCAACCTAAAAGCAGGGGTCACGCAGAATGTGGGCGATGACAAGTGTTGTCAGAGGAAGTTACAACCAACCTCAAAGCAACAAATCTGGAATGACCCAAGGCTGAAGGCGCTTTTCTGGATCGTCATCACATTAAGAAGCGTCGCAAGTGTTCTCACGCTTACTTCGTACCGACAGTCAAGCGTCACAGTACTCTACCTCACTCAAAGATGCGTAATCTATTGCTTCCTGTCGCAAGATCCTCCGTGACCCAATACGTAGATGCGTCGTACACTATACAATTTGACAGCTCACGCCCCACAAGTGTGGATAGGGTACCTAAGCTAAACCTCGCACTTTTGCGCTAAAAGCTGCACCCCGCTTTCCCTGTTCCATCACGACATTGACGTAGCAGCACCACAACCCTGCATGTCGGACCGACAACAGCGAAATCTACGAACACATTGAACAAGTTGGAAGCCACCGGTCGATCTAATCCTGAGTTGGTTGGTACTCCCGGACTTCTTCCTTACAGACTGCGTAGTGCCTCGTTACATGTAACCACGTGCATCTAATCCAATATATATATTGCTTGCCCTGCTGCTCCAAGTTCATCATCATGCGCACTGAGTTCCATATGTTCTTTACTAAACACTCCGTCCTAATCGCCGCCTTCTCCATCCTAACAACCATGGCCCAACCCAACACCACAACAACAACCCTCCCCCCATTCACCCTCTCCTCCCCACCCGGAACAGACATCTGGCGCAAACCACCCAGTACGCAAATCAAACCCCTCACCCCTTCTCCATCCCACATCTAAATACAAACCCAGCTACCAACGCCTTCTCCGCCCCAACCCACCCATCCCCCCTTCAAACCCACCCCCTCACAACCTTCACCCGCGCAAAACTAACCTTCACCCTCCCCCCCGCCTCCCGCCTCCGCCAATACGACCAAGCCGGCCTCCTCCTGCACTTCACCAAACCCGGGCACCTCGACAAATGGATCAAAACTGGCATCGAATTCTACCACGGGGCGCCGTACCTCGCGACCGTGGGCACAGACGTGTGGTCCGACTGGAGTCTCGCGCCTATCCCGGGATTTACAGGGAACGAGACGCGTCCGTGTGCGACGATTGAGGCGCGCAGGGAACAGGATGTGTTGGGCAAGAGTTTGTGGGTTTATTGGTTTGAGTGGGATGAGGTGAGGGGCGAGGAGGTGAGGAGGCCGTTGAGGGAGGTTACGTGGGCTTTTGCGGGGGAGGAGGAGGAGGGGTGGAGGGTTGGTGTTGGGGGGTATGTTGCTAGGCCGACGGAGGTTGAGGGGGAGGGGGGTGGGGAGGGGTTATTGGAGGCGGAGTTTGGGGAGGGGGTGGAGATTGAGGTTTTGAAGGAGTGAAATGTGGAGAGATGAGGGGCTTGGAGGATTGAAGGGATTAAGAGTGGGCTGTGGGGCTCTACGCACGTGAGTTGTTGTGTGGTGTATTTCTTGACGATGACGAGTGTGGAAGATAATATCGCAGCACTGCAGAAAGGCAAGTAAAATTTGTTTAGGATGATGAAACGCAATCTCCCCTTTCGCTCTGTATCTTACTTCCACACTCTATCCTGGTCATGATGCTATCTCTTTCCCAATACATTCCGACGCCTACAAGTTCCATCATCGCGGTAGCAACACCCCTCTTACACCAATCCCTACATCCCTCAATCCCCACCCTTCCCCTTCTTCCTCTCCGCCCTAGCAGCCCTCTTCTTCTCCTTCTCCCTCCCCTTCCTCCCCTTCCCCTTCGCCATCCTCGCCGGCACCACACCCGCCTTCTCAGATATCATCTCAACCGCACCCACAACATCCCCATACTGCACCACCCCCGACCTATCCTCCCCCTCCCCAACCCTCATCCTAACAGCCTCACCCAAATACCCCACCGCAAGCCGCGCCTGCCCCAGCATCATACCCGCCAGCACCGCAATCGCGCCCACAGCCCGCGGATCCCAGAACTCGTTGGCAGACGGCGACGGCTTGAGTTTAAAAGGCTTCATGGAGGACGGGAGGAAGTGGTCTAGTGTTGTAGCCCAGCGCTGCTCGATCAGCGCTTCGGCGTCTTTGCTGCGTGGTAGGCGCTCGGGCGCAAGGTTTGCGCTTACATCGTCCCAGTGTCGTGTGTACCGTAATTTATTCCGCGTCTCGGGCTTCAACTCGTTCAAGCTCTCAATGTGCCGACACCTGCCTTGTTCATCCAGATGCGCCCACGCCGCGAGGTCAAGATCAGGATCAACGTCTCCCTCCTCCTGGCCGTAGTAAAATTCAGACGCGACGGGCGAATCAGGCAGCATTACTTCGTCTTCGGAGGCAGCTACGAGAACGCGCTGGGAATCCTGGATCGAGTCGAGTTTCGTGATGGGCTTGGCGGAGGTGGTGTACAGCGACGCGTGTGGGATTTTGAGCGCGAGACGGATGGCTTGGTGGATTTGCTCGGGGGAGTGGTAGGGTGAGATTGTGAAGGAAGGGACTGTGTGGTTGGTGGTTGGGCAGTGGAGGTGGATGAATTTGCTCATTGTTGCGGGTGCGTCGAGAGGCTGGTGGAGATGAGAGTGTTGAGGGCGAGGACGAGGGCGGAGATGTGGTTATGAGCGCTTCGATGCGGAAAGGAATTGCTGGGAGCGGGTGACGCTGCGGGTCGCGTGGACTGGCTTTCACTTGCGTGCTGGTCATTATTCAGGGTGAGGGCCAAGATTGCTCCGTTTGAGTGTCTCATGATTCCGAGACACAATCTCGCTCTCCCGTTCCTTTTGATGATGTGTGCATATGGCAGTACAAGGTTTCCCCCAAGCTACAGCTACATACCATTTATTGATATCCTGCCCTTTCGTTATCTGCCAAATGTCGTTCGTTCCTTCGTAGACGGCTTTAGTAGATTGTGCCATACATCAGTATCCCGACTCCACATCCCATCCAAGTCATCCACACACATTTCCCCTCTTCTTTACCACATATACCGACCCTCATCCGACATCCCCACACTAACCCCCTCCATCTGCCCATGAACCAACTCCACCTCCTCATTCACCGGCACAAAGCTCGCCATCTTCGGGTCCACGTTGTGCAAAGCCGCCTTCATCTTGCATCCGTTCATCTGCCCCTGGCACCCATCTTTCTGGCACAAGTGACCATAGTAGCAATCACCGGCCCTGCACATGCCTTTCTTTGGGCACCCGCTGCACTTGAGCATGTACTCAAGCACATGACGCGATTCCGGCTCGAGGTCCTGGTGGTCGTAGGGACAGCTGAACAACGTGCACGCGCCTTGTAGATGCTTGCTATTGCAGGGCTTTTGCTGACGGAAGCGGGCGCTGTAGATGGACCATTCGTCTTGGGTGGGTGGGCGGATGTAGGTGTCTATGCGTTGCGAGTCTGCGTTCAAGGGGATGTGGTTAGGTGGGCAAGAGGTTGGGAGATCGGCGGAGATGTTGGAGCGGTCTGAGGTGGCGTACCGGTTGGTGAGGGAGGAGGGCACGTGCTGGAAGGTGCACTTATTGCCGAAGCGACAAATGCCCTGTGGACGTTAGCTAATTGTTGTGGTGATTTGTGGTGTATGTACTGACCTTCTGGAAAAATTTGCATAGCTGTGACGAGGGCTTGTATGAGCCTGTGGGCTTGCTGCCGAAACTTATACCATTACTTGCACTGATACCGTCTGTGCCTGCCACGCTGTCTATCGTTGAACTCCTCAGGCTCACGGGCGTGCTATTACGCCAAGAATCGCTGTGACGAGGGCCTGTGGACACGACTGGAATGTCCTTCATCTGTGCCAATTTAGGCTTAGGCGTAGCGTTTCCGTTCGATTGCGCAGTTTTGGTGTTGGGGACCGTAGCGGGCAACTCGGACCATCGGAAGACGGTTGGGAATTGAGTGACGTTCAAGTTGAAGTGATGGAAATCGGAGTTCCAACCGGCACCTTGTACCAGGGTGATCTTATCCCGTACGCCGCTGAAGGGTACGAGTTGGGAGAGATAGGCGTTGTCGTGACAGGCAGCAAGCAGAACGTGGCTGCATGCGCTGTCTTCGGAGGCTATCTTGAATTGTTCTATATATGTGTTAGCAAGAACTTGGACGCTCGCGTTAAAAGCTGGGAATACCTCTAATCTTGTACTTGCATCCCTCCTCATCTAGAGCATCGACAAAGTCGAAGAGACTGATGGCACGTGTAAATGCAGCGGAGAAAGGAGCCAGCGAGCGCTTCTCCAGTCCCGTAAGCTTAGACTTAGCCAGCTGTTTGGATACATTGGTAAGATCAGCATAGATCTTGACGACTATGCGTGCTGTGCGGGCCTCTGGGACGCTCTGATGTAGGTATTTCTCTACTGCGTCATTCAGCATGCGCGCGGCTCGCATTCCACCCTCCTCTTTGTCGCGAATGAGTTCGTCGTTGAACTTCGCTACGTTAGTGACCTGTTCGTTGCATAGGCCAGCGAGCACTTACGATATAGCCATTTCCGTCGACGAGTACCAGCACATAGGGATTGCGAGGCACTTCTGCCGCTTTGGTAGTCGCTGCAGGCGCAAGAGGCGTGGCAATAGCTACAGGCTTTGAGCCTTTCGTGTCGAAAGCTCTCTTAAGATCTTTGTAGTCGTCTAGTAGTTGGCCATACTCTTTGAGTAGGTTCTTTCTATACGTTAGCTAGGGTTCAAAAGCGAGAAACCCATCATTAGCGAGCGCACACACTTGCAAGTCATTCTGGGCGGTATGATTATTAAGCTTGAACTGCTCCAGATGCGTGTCCAGCGAGTCGATCTTGTTGTCGGCCAACATTTTGGGACGCGCCGAGTGGACAAGAGCTCGGGTGAGCACGCGAGATCGGGAAGCTCCCAGGGTTGACGTGCCAGAGTAATCCTGATGGCTATTGCCCGATTCTGAGCCCCAGCGCAGTCTCCAACTTTGCCGCAAACAAATGCAGATTGTTGGGTGCTTGTCGAGCGAAACAGATTCGATGTGGTGGGGGCAGTTTTCATACGCGAGCGGGTCTGTGCGATCCCGAGTGCAGGGCGCGTGCTCACGTGTGCTAGCGTGCACCAAATCATTAAGTAAGTTCTTCTTTCGGCAAGCTCTCATTCTGTTGCTTGCTATTGTATCTGTGTTACTATCCGAGATCTCTGCACTATCACCTTGCTATATTTTGCCACCGATACCTATTTGCACATGATTTCCATCCACCTTCTGATGGTCCGCTTCCAAATAGAAATTGCCGAAGCAAGACTGTATAAGAAAAAGACAGCCCAAACCGATCTTTCGCCGATCCGGATCCCATTTCCTTCCGTGAGCGAGTGACCTTTTCCTCCCACAGGTATATATCCAAGAGCCCAAAGAACCAACATAGAAATACAACAGACAAAAGGAACAAATCGACAAAACCTCCCAATGCACGCTAAATCAAGTAAACCCGAACAAATTGATCAGAAAAATGTACAAGAACCGAACGGAACATGACAGAAAAGATCCAAGGTCGCTCACGTCGGACTCCTAACATATTCCCTCGCATAATACTTACTCTCCGCCTCAACCTCCACGGCCCTCTGCACACCATCCACCTCCACAACACCATAATGTCCCGGACCCATCCCCGGATACACTGGCATCGCATCACTTCCCCGAACTACAGGTCCTTCGTGTACTTGCCACTTCGCCTCGGCAGCTGATAAGGTGGGCGTTGGGAAGCCGCTGGGACTGTACTCTACGACGCCCACTGGGGCGTGGTACTGCGGCACCGGAGCGCTGGCGCGGGATTCCTTGCGTCTTCGGTGGAGTATGAAAACTGCAATTGCGATTATGCTGAGAACGGTGCAGCCGCCAATTGTGCCCCCAATGATGGGCCCCAGATTAGGTTTTGAGTCGGTGTTAGGCGTGAGTGTTGGTGTGCTGGATGGGGTGACAAAAGATGTGACTGTCACAATGGAAGCTTGCGGAATCGAAGTCGGCATCGGTCCATAGGAGCGCAATGCGGTGCCGTTGAAACCTTTAGCTGCAGTGCAGCCATGCTGTGTCATGGTGGTGCGAGGGTAAACGATGAGCCATTTGAAGCATTCTGCAGCCGATGAATGTGTGCATTTGAGAACGGCGGAATTGCTAGAGCATGCGGCGTCGCTGCATGAGGCGGACATTGCGGTGCTGGCGATGCAGGTCGTGGGGATGACGCATGAATCCATAGATTTCGGGTCGCAACAGCCGTGGACGCCATTCAACGTGTTGGTTGCGCAGATGTTGTTTGTGTTGGAACAAGTTATTGAAGATGCTGTGATATGGTTAGCTTTGGTCAAGGTCGGTATGATAAGGCTGAAGATAGGTACCTTGTACCCCAGATATGAAGGCGCACGTGTTTCCACCTTGTGGTTCTGGTGTTTGACGTCTAAAGAGCTCATAGCCAGGTAATTGTGCTGCTGAGGTCGGCACCGGGCTCCAATTGTCTGCTGCTATCGCGAGTCCAGTAGGTTCTGGTAGAGCCCACTCGAGCACTGCGGCGCGGACAAGAGCTGGTGCAAGAAGCACACAGATTGTGTGAGTAAACACCATCGCGTTTCCATGTAAGAGAAAATGATCGACACTAGTGTCGGCAGCTCAATACCAAGCAGAGCAAGAATTGAGAGAAATAGGAAGTAAGCTGCAACTCAGCAGGCTGAAAACTGTTACAAGAAAGCGATGAATTGCGAAGGTAGGCGACGATCGTTACGCGATGAAGCTGACTATAAGAAGGTCGGCAACCCCACCAGGCTGACCGGGAAGCTGCACTCCCTTGTGTAATCATCCAAGCGATCCACTGTTATCGAAGTGAGTTGCTCAGATCATGCAGGTAAGCTTTCCTAAAAGCATGTGGTTGTATGCACGGCAGACACATCACTGCCGCACCTCGACGCTCGAGCAACGAATCATGTAGGCCTCCTGCAACCCTGGGACACGTAAACATGGGATCTGACCATTTACAGCAATCGAATGCGCATGCGGCTGTCTTTGAAGGTATGTAAGCATGCCGGGGCTGAGCACATGTTGGTATGGTGGGGTGGTTGGCGATTGGGCCTAAGCTTAGACTAGGGTCAACTGGGTAGGACAAATATAGCTCGTGCGCCCATTCGGAGAGCGATGCGCCACGCACGATGATGCTCGAGTAATCGGGATGAGCGTGTTCTATCGAATAGTAGCGCTGTCTGAGATCCAGGACTCTGGAGTCGAGCGTGGTGAAACGCACTTGCAGTTCCCACGTGTGTTCGGGCACTGCCTCTATGCCGAAGTGCTTACGCTAGGGTATATGAAGGCTCAACAGCGGAGTGACGAGGCGCGATGATGTGAATCATAAGCCTGGATCGCGATGCGAAGTGCGTAGTGCTGTTGAGATCAGTCTGTGTGAGTACGATCGCTCAGCTGGTGTGCCTACGGAGCAAGGGAGAAGTTTGGGTTACAGCTGCTTGAGACAGACGCTGGTCGAGGTTCGCATGATGAACACCCGATATTATAGGCTCATGCGCAGTCTCAGAACTGTGGTATGATGCGCCAGTTCTTTTTCTTCTCTTGTATTGACGATTTGTATTGTTGACTCTAAAAGTGCCCAGGTCGCCTGTGATGGCTTCCGCTCATGCCAGGTCGGTCCAATCGTAGCATTCACTTGAAGCGGCCCTCAGCCGCCTTCCAGTTGATGACGTCCCAGATCGCCTTGAAGTACTCAGCCTTGCGGTTCTGGTACTGAAGGCTGTATTTCGTTAGTTTCCTTCCTCTGACTACTTCCATCACACTTACTAGTACGCATGCTCCCAAGCATCAATACCCAGAATAGGCCTGAACTGACCAACAACCGGGTCCTGGTTCGCATAGGTCCTGATCTGGACGCTGCCAGTCTGTGTGTCCTGGACCAGCCATGCCCATCCGCTACCCTGAATGCCCGCCAGTGCCGTGTTGAACTTCTCCTTGAACGCATCAAGGCTACCGTAGCTATTGTTGATAGCTGCACTGAGCGCGCCTGTAGGGGGCTCGCCACCGCCCTTGCTGGTGGGCGCAAGGTTCTCCCAGAAGAGGGTGTGGTTGAGGTGGCCACCGCCGTGGAAGTTGATGAGCGGCTGTAGGGCAATCTGAGCGGCGATGTCTTGCTTCTGCTTGGCCTCGGCAATCTGCTCGCTGAAGTTGTTGAACGAGGTTACGTAGGTGTTGTGGTGGTTCTTGTGGTGGAGCTCCATGATCTTGCCGGAGATGGCGGGCTCGAGGGCGCCATAGTCGTCTGATCACAGCGTTAGAGATCCTAGTATGAGGGCAATTTGCACGCTATGCTTACACGAGAGGTCGGGAAGTGTGGCTTTACCACGCACGAATGTGGTGCCAGCAAGTCCGGCTCGTGAGACTGTGGGAGCTGTTGCACGCGCAGCCGAGCGCAGGGCAGATGTGCGGAGAAGTGTCGTGTTCATGATGCTTACGATTGATTCGGTGGTTTCAATTGCACTTCAAGTGAGGAATTGGATGTTCTAAGTATCGTGGATAAACCTCCAAAAGGTGTTGCTGTACTATTACTTCGCATTTCGTCATAGCGTCCAAGCTCCATCGCGGTTGCTGTGTCCGACAGCCAATAACTTCCCACACCCACTACCCCACCACTGATAGGTATATATGATGTATTCTGCTATCCATTGTCCCGCACTGTCGCGACGAGACGATGTTGGAATGAGGATGCAACTTACACAGGACGTGTGGCATTGTTGAGCGTTTTCTTCACGCCACGCGAATCATCCCGTGTGGCCATTCTCGGCCCGTCAACAATGAGGTGGTCGACCGTTGGGCAACAATTTTCACCACGCGCGTGCCTGCCCTGATTTGCTGGCGCATTTCGTACCTGGCATCTCACGCGATATGGGAGTGAGGTTTGTCCCTCAACAGTAAATCCTTGATATTCTTCAACTGGTGTATGTCATTCTACAACATCTTGAGCTACTCGTCCTACCCCACCATCGTCGTACGCCATTGTCATGGCGCCGGCAAACATTGTCCATTTGCCAAATGGCCAGAACCTGACCGTCACACCCGTGTTCGGGGGTCTCTTCTTCAAATCGAATGACTTGCACACACAGTCTCCGTTCCCACCTGGCTGGACAATCATTCTCAACTCAGAGGAGGAAGTTGATGACGAGCAGGACGATGAACAAGTAGACCAGGACCAAGAACGGCCTCCCACACGCGAGGTACGCCGGTACCGCCGACCGACTCTCAATGGCGACCACCTCTACATCTCCTCGATATCGAATCCCAGCAGCAATGAGTTCAAGGCCGCCGCCTCGCCGACGCGCCAGATCGCCATGATGCTGTGGGCCAGTCTGTACTGGTATTTCCACCAAGCAGAACCTACGCTTCAAGTGACGAATGCGATGTCGAAGAAGACGGCCAATGCTGGCAAACCGAAGGGCGAATGGAGGATCAGCATCAACAGGGAAGGCATATTCAAGGGCAAAGTGGTACTGCCAAAGCTCGAGCGCATGGGACTTGTAGCCAGCGAAGACTCCACAGTGGGATGCGCACAAGAGGAGAACTCGCCTGAAGGCTGGCAGAATATGTTCGTCAGCCGGAGAACATTCTGGCAACTGGACCCTCGCATCTACCTCTTCACGTTGTCGCCCATGGCACAGTCACCCTTCCCATCAGGCTCGCCGTATCCCTCCAGACCTTCTTCACCAGCGCGCAATGCGGGCGCCGAGCCCCAACTCGAGCACGCCTCAGCCTCGTCCGGACTGTGGTCGCCGACTGCACCAGGTCCCTTCCATTCGAGTTCCCACCTTCCCACATACTATCCTCCACCGCCCGCCCAATACGTTTTTACGAACAATGTCCGGCATCCCGTGAGGCCCAAGCCTCCCAGGCAGGGCGAGGTGTTCTACACGCGATACATACCCAGCATCGGTCAATACCTGTCCTTCAGAGTCGCTTCTTGCTCGTCGAAGCCACTTCGACACCGTGGCCCTGTGTCCACTCATGCTGCCACGCCACGAAATAGCCAACTTGGCCCAAGCGATTCTCTCATACCTACAATGGCCTCACTGAACCTGGAACTTAAATCCGACGCAGAGTACCTGAACAAGTGGATGAACGACCCGCGCGTGTCGCATTTCTGGGGTGAACAGGGCGACATTACCCATCAAGAAATTTTCATCAAGAACGGCCTCAAGTCCAAGAACTCCTTTCCAGTCATAGGATGCTGGGACGGCAAGCCATTTGGCTACTTCGAGATATACTGGGTAAAGGAGGACAACCTTGGAAAGTACGTGCCTATAGTGAGTGATTGGGATCGAGGATTTCATTGCTTGGTGGGCGAACAGGAGTTCCGGGGACCGCACAGAGTGAAGATTTGGCTGAGTGCACTTGTGCACTACTGTTGGCTCGCAGACAATCGAACGGAGAGGGTCATGCTCGAGCCACGAGTCGACAACGAGAAGTAAGTTCATACGGGCGAACTCAATCTACGACAGAGACTGATATACGAATAGACTCGCACAATACCTTCAGGAAGCCGGCTTCTACAAAGAACGCGAAGTCAGCCTGCCCCATAAGCAAAGCAACCTGTTCAAGATCAACAGAGACGTCTGGAAAGCGCCGGCGCTATGAGTAGCGGCACTGCGATTGTGGAGTCTGCAGGATAGGACGGCCGATCACATACATCGTGTAGCGTTGGGGTTTTGGGCAGCAGTTGGTGGAGCACAGTGGGTCGTCGAGATACCACAAGTCTTGCTGTTAGACAATCGCGACTCCATTGGCTGCACAAATCATCATCATTCAAATCACTGTCACGGTGCGTTGTTCAGCGGCGACAAGTGAGAAAGTGCACCTGCATCCCACGCTGAGGGCGGCCGGTATCGGAAGCCCCTCCGGACGTACTGCAGAGAACATACCATGCTCAAGATAATGCCATCTGTGCCACAATCAAGGCATCGATGTTCGAACGGTAACGCGGATAAATTTCTGTATCTAGCATTTGCCGTATCGTCGATCGGGCACACTACGAGTAGTCTAACGAATCAGAGCTCCGGGTGTGTATTTTCCAGTGATGCAATGTGGGGTCTTGGCGTTGAGGCTCAAAATTTGACCCCACGTGAGAGATCCATGGAACCGGATCGGGTAGAAAAGGACTCGATGATCTGGCTTTCTTGAGCTTCTCTCTTTGCCTAAATACTCTCGAACATCTTAGAATACAATTCTTGTGGACGCGCACGTCTAATAAGCGGAATCTTAACATTCCGCAATCGGACCATAAAACCTCCCACTACACTTACCACCACCTCAACTCACCCACCATGCCCACCATTCCAGACCCCCAATCCCAACCCGCAACCATGTCGTCCTTCCCCAGTAATCCCGCCTTCGACACCTACCAGACGTCTCTAACCGGCCGGTACTGCTCGCCCGAAATGTCCTCGCTCTTCAGCCAGCGCTCCCGTCACTCCACTTGGCGCCAGCTATGGCTGTACCTGGCCGAAGCAGAGAAAGAGCTGGGTATCGAGACGATTAGCGACGAGGCGCTCAAGCAGATGCGCGAGCATTTGACGCTTACGGATGAGGATTTTGAGGTTGCGAGAGTTGAGGAGAAGAGGAGGAGGCATGATGTTATGGCGCATGTGCATGCGTTTGGGGAGGTAGCGCCTGCTGCGGCGGGGATTATACACTATGGCGTAAGTACTGTCCTCGTATCTTCACACAGATCTCAGGCGTGGCCCCGGAGAAGAGAATATGGAAGTCACGTGCCAAAGCCGTCAACACCACCCACATCCTGCCACCTCTCGGAAGTACTTCGCTAACAACCCATCCAGGCCACATCCTGCTACGTAACCGACAACGCCGAGCTCCTCCTCATGCGCACAGGCCTCGACATCCTCCTCCCCAAACTCGCAAAAGTCCTCTCCAACCTCTCCCAATTCGCCCTAACCCACGCCTCCCTCCCCACCCTCGCATACACCCACCTGCAACCCGCCCAACTCATCACCGTCGGCAAACGCGCCGCCCAATGGGCCCAGGACCTCCTCTTCGACCTCGAAGCACTCGAACACGTACGCGCTGACCTGCAGTTCCGCGGTGCGCAAGGCACGACTGGCACACAAGCTAGTTTCCTGGAGATTTTCGGTGGGGATAGTGAGAAGTGCGATCAGTTAAACGAGTTACTGTGCAAGAAAGCGGGGTTCCCGGGATGCTATGCGGTTAGCACGCAGACGTATACGCGGAAAGTAGACCTCCTCGTCGCAAACGCGATATGCGGTATTGCGTCCTCTGCGCAAAAAATCAGCGGCGATATACGTCATCTCGCGGCGTGGAAGGAACTCGAGGAGCCGTTTGAGAAGGACCAGATTGGCAGTTCAGCGATGGCGTATAAGCGCAATCCCATGCGTTCGGAGCGTATATACGCGCTGTCCCGCGAACTCATGTCCAAGCCCGCGAGTTTCGCGAATACGCTGGCGGACCAGTGGATGGAGCGCACACTGGATGACAGTGCGATTAGGCGTATCGATATCCCAGAGATGTTCCTCTTAGCAGATGCTATTCTACTCTCGCTCGATAACGTAACCTCCGGAATGGTCGTGTACCCAAAGCGCGTCGCCGCGCGCGTCCAAGAAGAACTCCCCTTCATGATCACCGAGAGCATCATCATGCGCCTCGTAGCAAAAGGCGTGTCCCGTCAGGAAGCGCACGAGCAGATTCGCGTTCTCTCGCACCAAGCCGGGGCACAGGTTAAGAACGAGGGCAAGCACAATGATCTGGTGGATAGGATCAAGAAGGAGAAGTTCTTCGAGCCGATCTGGGCGGAGCTGGATGGCATGCTGGATGCTAGCTTGTATACGGGCCGGAGCGCAGAGATTGTGCAGAAGTTTTGTGGAGAGGGGGGTGTGCTGACGGAGAAGTTGGGGGCGTATAGGGAGTATATTGCTGGTGCGGGGGTGGCGGAGTTGAATGTTTAGATGGAGGATGGGAAGGATGGGGTGTAGATGACTTGTAGTGGGGAAAAAGTAATGCATTTACGACACTGTAGAAATTCGCTGTTGATCGCACGTACTCCGTCCCATATGCAAGACCGATGAAACGCCTCGTCGAAGAACGCCGCCCATGGCCCACGCATCCCTAGTAACGCCTTTACATGCAAGGCAAGGTATAAAACTCCGAAGATAGAAACGAATCGTAACTCATCGTACACACCATCTCTCAAATCTTCCGCCCCCTCCGTCTCGGCAGCCCAGACTCCATGCCCACAGTCGTGGGAACATTGACTTTCGGTGCAGGTATGCCCTTCTTCGGCGTCGCACCAGAAAGACCAGTCCGTTGCGCATTCTCTTTACCATCCGCCGGCATCCCTAATGATGGCTGAGGGAGCACGACTTTCTTTGGTGCTGCGAGGCGACTGGCCCGCGGTTTGGTTGGTGTGACGCCGACCGGTGTAATGTCGAGACTGGGTAGCTTGCTGTCTGACTGCATGGCCACTGGAGCCGGGATGGATGTGCTAGAGGCGACTGGCATTTTCTTAATCTTGCTGGCCTTGGGCTTGGGCAGCTGGTGTTGTGGTGCTGCCTCCTTTTCCTCTTGCACGTCTTCTGGTAGCAGGGATTCGGGCGCAAGCAGTACTTTTCCGGGTGTGCCGTTCGCCGTACCCAGTCCTCTGACCCTCCTAATCTTAGGCGTCGAGTTCTTCGATACTTTTGACTTCTTCGCGCTTGGCGTGGAAACTGCGTCTGACATGCCAAGTTCATCGGGTGTGGCCAGTGACTCTGCTTCCGCGACAGTCTCGGGACTTTCTTGGTAGTACGCCAGCTGCTCGTCCCAGCGAATGTTCTTGCCGACAACAAGTTCTCTGGTGCTGTCATCAAGCGGCGGTAGACTCGCAGCATCGACAGCCAATTTTAGCAGGCGGACGGTCACACCAAAAGCACCCTGCTTATTCTTCCGTGTATTGGCTTTTGTGAGGGTCGCTAGCTCTTGTGCGTCGCTTTTCTTGAGCACGACGTGATCGGTGCCATCGGCGCGACGAATCGAGATCTTAGACGTCTGCGCTGGTGCAGGCGTTGCTGATGCAGGTGCAGGAAGTCGTGACTTCTTGGTGCGTGAGGACCGCCTGGAGCCATGCAGGGACTTATCGTCTGCCGCGTCATTTGCATTATCGAGTGTGGGAGATGCTAGGCCACTGCCGCCCATGCTGAGTAAGAGGTTTTGAGACAGTTCTAGCGTTGGTTCGGCGTCATACTTGGATGGCGAATTGGGATCCTTCTCATCTAGAATCTTTCGAGGTGACGATAGAGCGTTGCGAACAACGTCTGAGTCGCGACGGTTCTGTAGGGACTCTCTGCGATGTGTGATCACAGCTGCCTTCTCGGCCTTGCTGGCAGCAGCACGAGAAAGAAAGCTCTTCAGAAGGGCAGTGTCGTCGTCCAACGCGATAGTCATGGTGGCATCCTCTGCGGCCGAGTGAATTGGAGCGGGTGGCGATGACAATTTGCGTGGCGTTGGTTCCGCTGGAGTAGATTGTAGTGGAGTAAAAGAGAACGTGAGCCCATCAGCGATGTCTTCCGTAGGTGTTGCAGCAGGTGCTGGTATCGCGTCTTCGCGGTGTTCATGTGAATGAGGCTTCGGTGACATGCCACCTGCGTTTGCCTCATCACCCTCTGCGTCCTCCGTATGCACGAGCTGTCGTCCACGCAGCGTGTCTTGGTAGTCTCGAAAAATGTCAAGTTGCAAAGAGGCCTCAGTGAACTCGTCGTCTGAAGATTCATTGTCCGCATCGAGCAGAAGGGCGTCCTCGTCGGCTGCTTCCAGATCGTCTGTCTCTTCGTACGTCTCCTCCGTAATCTCAATATCTTCCGTGTTGGGTTGCTGATGTGGTGAAGCAAGCGGATCGACCGAGTCTTGGGACAGAGTCTCCGTTGGTAGTGCTGGGTAGACTACCTCGTCAATGGTGTCTGCGGACTCCGCGTTTGACACCTCGCGAGGTGGGAATGTAGAGGCCGGCGAAGCAACAACCTCAATGTCCAGCTCCATATCCGTCTTTTCCGTATCTAGGTCGGTGACACGCTCGTCATACACCATAGTTGTCTCCGGACTGATTTCCTTGACATCTACGTCCTCTCTTATAGTACCCTCCATGGTGTGCATAGGCGTTGCCTCCATTCCTTGTTGCGGCTCGATAATCGCGTCCAGGATGTCCTCTAATCTGTCACTGTGCGGCAATTCGGGGTATTCAATCTCCTCGGCCACTGGGTACTGTGGTGTGGCAATGTCCTGAGCAGGTGACTGAAACAAACGAGTGATGGTGACATCTTCAGCCGGAGCCATGGTCTGAGTGCACGGGGTCTCCTCTTCTGCATCAACCATGGTTTGGTGCGGAAGCTCATCAACTGGATCTGCCTCCTCTTCCACAGTGAATGTGAATGTCCCTCTTCTGCTCTCGTTCTGCGGTAGTATATGCTGGACGTGTTCCATGACGGGCTCGGCAGGACTTTCGACCATCAAGACGTTTTCTTCACTCAGGTCTCCGCCATTGGTATCCACGACATCTTCGCCTTCGTCACTCTCGTTCACAGCCTCTTGCGCGTCCACTTCCGGCTCTCCAGTACGCGCCGATTTCTTTCCTACACAACACGTCAGTCTCAATACCACCATCCATCAAAGCCAGTCCCTACGTGGAAGCACGCTCTTCCTTCGATCCCAACGCGTCGCCTTGAAATTGCGCTTCCTGCCATTGGCCCTCGCGCTACTCTTCTCCATCGCCTTGGGACTCATATGCTGCTGCTTTTTGACCGCCCTCGACCGCGCATCGTGTTCTTCTTCATCCGCCTCATCAGGTGCGTCCGAAGCACGCGACCTCAATCCGAACCGCCGCCAGATCTTCTTCTCGCGCCCCTCCTCCGTCTTCTTCGTCTCCTGCTTGCGCTCCCAGCCCCGCGGTATTCGTGCGATAGGTAGAGACGCGGGATCGAGGAAAGATGCGTCGATGCCGTCCCATGTTTGGTTGAAGGATGTTCGCGAGGCGTGTTTACGCGGTGAGGGGACCATGGCTAGCGACTGCGACGTTAAGGATGCTCGTGGGTGTAATTATACTAAGTAATTCATGAGCATCAGAATGCGACGGCCAGGCGTGGAGGGTTCTGGGTTGTGCGTGGTCGGCCCGTTGGTAGGCAGCGGCGACCATAACAACACAGATCCAAACATCGGGGAGAAGCCGCGCTAGTGCCGCTAGGCTGCTTTGGGTTGATTCCCGCGGCTCAAGATTTTGGCGGCGTCGCCATCTTCAATTGCGACACCAAGACTTGTACTGATACTGAGCTTAACTACGCCGTTGCTTTACATATAGCCTTTGATCGAACACCTCGAGGTGACTACGCGTCATGGTTCCAAAGCCTCAGGGCTCCGCCGTGCAGTCGGTCACGCATCGTCCCCTCCCACCGCTACCGAAGCTCCGCGTCCGACGACCGAATAAACCAGAGACAAATCCGTGTTTGGGTGCGATGTCATCAGTATTAGGTGGGTGATAATTCAAGTGTCAATGCAAGAATGGTGGTTGTGCAGTCCGAGACAGGCTGCGCGATCACCAGCAGTGGCCACGGCAACCCCAAGGCGTAAATGCTAACCTGCACTCCACAGGTTGCTGGGCCTCATCAGGATACAGCGTCCAAGGCTGCGCACAGCTCGAACAGAAGTTACGGCAGTGTATGGACGCACCAGTAAGTCCAACACATCACAACACCAACTACAATGTATCTGACATCTCCAGCGCAACACGAACCAAAAGAAGAACACGATCAATTACCACCTCTCGAGAATGTACCCCAAGATTATCGGCCCTCATAAGCGAGACTAGACGGGATCACCCGCCTGTATACTATCTGTTGGGGACGACGCATGCGCATGGGAGGAGTTTACATCGGGCTGGCGTTTGGGGAGGCACATTGGCATTTGTACATATACAAGTAGAAAGAGATTGGACGTGTAAACAACGACATTGATCGGCATGAAACTCGTCGATTCTTGATCCGTCGCGTCTAGAGGTACTCGACACACATGGACCTCGAGTGTCGCTTTTTCAGCTGTGCGGCCATCGATCAGATCTTCCAGACATTTTGAGCAAGCCATACGACTGCAGAATCCACTGTTTTCGCGCTTTCTCCTTTCTTCGGAGTGGTGTCACATTAAGCTACATCCGCCACATTTCTTCGTCGTATTCCAGACACACCATCCCCCGCCATCTTGACGAATTTTACGCGTCCTACACACAACATCGCATGTGGATTACTGCGCGAAGTCACGCATGTATGATTTTGGGACATAATTGCCAGCAGAACTATCGATTTCATACTCGTCAGTCTTTCAAAGGCGAGGGAATTGGATTATTTAGTTGCATGTACCTAGGCGGAAGCGTTGTCTGGAATAAGTCATGCTGAGTTCTTTTCAAGCTTAGCGTAGGAAGAGACGAGCATGTACCAGAACATGACTTTAATTTTTTCGTCGCAAGAGAATTGGCATTCAGTACCAAAGGAGAAAGATTTCTTTTAAGCACGTAAGAACTATCTCATTATCTAGCATACTTTATTTTCCTCTTCTCGACGAGCTGCGGGAAAACAGCTAGCTATACACAATTAATGCTCCCTTTCTCAGCGGCGCAGAAGACCGCACACACCGCAGGTCATCGTTTTTGAATCAGATAAGAATTTCCCACGAACGTAGGACGAGGTAATACAGAAGATAGCGAGAGGGAGTCTTGAAGTAATAGAGTATGAATGTAGTGCATGCAGCCTTGTTCTTTTATTCGTAGCAATGGAATTGGGAAGAGGACACGTTCGAGCCAAGGACAAATCAATACATGACCTGTGTCATCATGTTTCTTGAAGCAACGCAACGGATCATGCATCGAACTCCTCAGGCATTGACAATGGCGAAAGTGAAAGAAAGATGTGGTAGAGTACATCAAGGCTACCTAGGTATGGAAGAGGAAGGACATAGACATAGACGTCGTAGCCTTTCAGTCCAGTCAACATCCATAGCGTCTTCGTATCACATATTCTAGCGAAGTAGACTTTCAATCGTTGAGAATTTACAGCTAGCAAAAAACATCGATTAGGAACGCTAACATGTCGTGTTAGTTTATTCTTTTCCAGAGCCGCAGACATAAGAGTCCCCATCTGGAAGGTTTAAGAAAACGACAATGTATTCCAATCCCCTCCTAAGAATCAGGTAGTTAGAGTATTAATTCTAGGCAAAAAGAATTAGCCGCGCTTGGATAGCAAGACATAACACCTTTGAAACTCTATCTCTAAGTAGTATCCTACCCTTGTAGAGTAATAGGAAGGAGAGGCATATATAATCTAAGCGCTAGCGGAGTTCCGATTAAGCTAGGGCTAGGGCTATACGTCTCTCTATTTTAGAAAACGACACTTTCTAAAAGTAAACATACATTGAAGTTTAGCTCGTTTTTTTTAGTTAAAATTAGACACGCGCTTCTAACACAACCAAACAGACATTAGTTAGCCAAAATATTTCTTTCCTTTTTAAGAAGAAGGCTTTTTAAGAAACATAGTGAGGTCGTAGAAGTGATTTCAAAGCAAAAGACCGACATGGCAGGGTTGAAATTTTGATTTTCGAGAAGCAGACATGGATAGTCGCTGGTGGCGACTTAAAGAAAAACGCTTTTCGAAGAATGGGACATGTGATGAGGCGCGCAAGAAAGAACGAAAGAGGACAAGACAGACATGAAGGTCCGTTACTCTCCTTTCACGAGCAGTGGATATGAATTCGCTCGTTTCAGCTTTTTTCCTTGGAAGAAGAAGAAGAAGAAGAAGAAGAAGAAGAAGAAGAAGAAGAAGAAGAAGAAAGAGAGAAAGAGCTTCTGGAGGATAAATGATTGAGGTAGGAGAGAAAGACGGAGAAGGAGGGGAGGTGGTTGCAACCTGAGCACCAAGTGTCCCAAAGGCCTAGCGAGACATCTCGTTTGATTTTGAAAAATGTTTGTCGTTGTTGTTCATGTATCATCTAAAGATTGCTACGTGGATGAGTGACAATGCCATGTCCAAAGCCCAAATGTCCCACTATATCACATCCCAATATCCATGTAAATGCTCATATCCTACACCCCAGTCAACTAAACCGCTATGCAACCCAGACCAACCAAACAAAACACACACACCTCAAGGCCCCACCCCCGCCATCCACTGATTAATATTATCCCGTTGGCGCGGATCCATAGGCGGCATCATCATACCATTCATACCCATCTGCATACCATTCATTTGCATTTGCATCGGCACACCATTCATGCCCATCATCATAGGCATCTGCTGATGGTTCATCATACCCAGATTAGGTTGGGACATCATGCCCATGCTGTTCATGCCCATCATCATTGGCATTTGTTGCTGGGGCATCACACTCAGATTAGGCTGGGACATCATGCCCATGCCCATCATCTGCGGCATCATGCTTCCCCTCTGTTGATCCTGCAAGTTCATAGCCGACATGTTGCCCATGCCATTATACATCATGCCCTGCTGCGCCGGCAGCGCGCCAGTCTGGCGTTTATACGCTTGGATCTTCATGGCGAGCGGCATATCCTCGTCGTTCCTGTGCTGCTCTGCGCGGATCAACGGGTCGTAAGAGCCGTAGCTAGACGCGCGCATGTTCGCGTTCAGGCGATCTGCTTTTCTGCGCTCCTCAGCGACAACGTTCTGCGCGAGGAGGCTGTTTTGCGGGAGGTTGGAGATGAGTTGTTGGTCGGAGAGTTTGCGGGTCTGCGTATTGTGCACGTCGAGGGGGTTGGCGGAGAGGATGTCGGCCATGCTCAGACTCGGGCGTAGGTGAGGGCGCGCAGTTGGAGTGTTGTTGGCGTTGAGGGCGGCTTCAGCTTGGAGGCGTGCGCGGCGCTGGCCGAGTGTTTCTTCTTCGTCTGGGCCGGGGGAGGGGGTGGGCTTGGGTTTATCTTCCTCGCCGCCAAACTTGCTCATCATTTCGTTGGCGAAGTCGACGCTGATGGTGCTCTTGCGGTGATCGTCGCCGAGTGCGTGTTCGCGTTCCTTTTTCTCGCGAAGGCGGCGCATGCGGTCGGCTAGTGTTTCGCCTTCGTCTTCGTCGGTTGCTGGGCCGGGGGTCGTGGTGGTGGGGATGGCGAGGTTGAGCTGGGATTGAGAGCGACTGAAGTTTGGGGCACCTGGGGAGTCGCCGCGGAGACGCGCGCGGCGGCGGCTGAGGGTCTCGCGTTCTTCGCGCTCGCGTTGGGCGATTAGGCCTACGGGGGCCATGGTCTGTGGCCTTCGCTGGTTTGGCGGAGTTTGTTGATAGAGTACTCCCAAGGGAACGTCGTCGTCCGAGTCGTCCTCCTTTTGTGCTTCCCATGCTAGATTGACCTTCTTCTTGAGGCGCCTTTGCTTTTCTCTTTCGGCCATGTCGTCGAGCTGCAGGAGTGTTCTGTGGGTGGGCATGTTGCCTTGCTCTACGAGGGTAACATAGTTCATGTTACGTGTCTTTTGTTTGGCTTTGCGTAACTGCAGCTCAGCGAGCAGGGTCGTAGGCGGACCGTAGTATGGTTGTTCTTCTTCTTCTTCCTCTTCCTCGTGCTCCTCCTCCTCCTCCTCGATTGCATGCTCTTCATCATAAACATCGTCAGGATTCCGGCCAGGTTCATGATCGTACGACCGTCTTGGAGGTGAGTCGCCGTATTGACTTTCCGGGCCCCTGGCGTGTTCGTCGCGTTCGTCGAGCTCGTCTCCCAGACTCACCCGGCTTTCGCCAGCCCTCACGACAAGCAAGTTCATGTCGGCGGAGCTATTGCGTTTCTTGAGCTTGTTGAGAGGGTCGCCGCTCGAATTGTGGCTAGTGTCGAGCCCCAAGAATGAACTTCGTCTCCTTGCGGTTGTACTGTTGCCATTATCCAGCCCCATAAACGAGCTTCGTCTCCTGGTCTCAGCCAATGGAGGTGGAACCTCTGCGAGGCTGAGCTTGGAGGTCTTGCGCTTGTGTTCTGGGCCATAGACCTCATTGCCAACACGTCCGGCAATTGGGTGGTCGGTGAAGGCAGATACAGGTGCTCTGGCCGAGGCATCTAGAATGCTTTCAAGTGTGTCCTCGGCCGATTCTCCCCTGACCGCAAATTCCTGTGCAGGGCCAACTTGGTCAAAGTAAGCGCTCGCTCGAAGCTGCGCTGGAAGAGCCATGCTGTGTCTGCTTTTCTTGGCTGCGTGGGAAGGGCCTCCGACAGCCTCGCTAAGCAATGGTGCTGACTGCCTTTTCTCAGCCTGCATCGCATCCAATAGTTGCGTACGCCGCCTGGCCTGGACATTGGCTTGTGGCAATTGTGACAGTCTCTTTGGCAAATTCAGCATCCTCGGCACAGGGGCTGGGTAGAAGACCATGCCATCGTCGGGCGGTGGCGCGCCCTGGTTCACGGGCTCGTACAATGATCGCATCACGCTGTTGCCAGACGACTGCCGGCTATGTGTTCCTTGAGGACTGTGGGTGCCCTGGGATGGCGTTGAATCTTCTTCAGGAACAGTGTCCGGGCAGTGGTCGCCGTCGAAGTCCTGCCATAGTGTGCGTGCCTGCCGGGTGGTATCGGTCGATGCGGCGGTGTGGGGTCTATCGGGATAGTCGTGGTGGTTCACGTGCTGCAAGTACTCGTCGGAGTGGTGCTGGTCGCCATTGTGTGCGGGTGGCTCGAGGTGCATGCTGTTACGGATGTCGTTTGCTATCTCTTCGTACTTGCGCGTAAAAGACGAGACTTTGCGTGTGTCTTGCGGGGGCGGAGACTCAGAGGGGTGAATAGCGGACGGAGGCGAACGTTGCGACTGAGGCGACTCGGGACGGCCCATGTCGACGACCTCCTCGGGATGCACGACCTGGCCGAGCCGTGACGCCTTGGACTCTGAGCGCTGACGCTGTGACGGCGCCGCGGAATTGGACCATGAGCCACCGGAGCGCAGTGAGCCTACAGGGGACGTAATGTAGCCTCCAGGCGAGTAGCCCCCCCACCGCGCGGGACCGTTGAGGTCTACAATTGAATTGGCGTGGGAGCTGGTCGACACATTGCGGCTGCGGGTGCTGTACTGTCGCGTGGGCTCATCGTACGAAGACTTCCGGCTGTCTGACCGCTTCAGTTCGCTGTGCATCTTGCGAATCTCCTCTCCCAAGTCGGATCCGGCTTCGCTCATGCGTTCGGCGTGCTCCTCCAGTCGTCCGATGTTTCCAACATATGCCCCCTGCAGCGATTGGAGGTCTGGCGTCGGATGGCGCAGGTCAACGCTGCCCTTGGTCGGCGACCGGGACGGCACGGGCTGCGCGATTGGCGGTGGTGAAGCCATTGTTGAAGGCTGGCAAGACACCTGATCGAAAGGGCGGAACGCGGCGATGTTTGTTTCTCAAGATGCAGGTAAAGGAGAGAAGAGGCGCGTTGCAGTCGCACCGAAACCTGTAAACATGCATGGATCACCATCATCGTTCTTCCAATAATAGCACGTATCGTTGCAAGGGTCCAACGGTCGCTTGGCATGCGTAACTTCAATAACTACGACGAAACTATCGTGGATTAATCCCACAGTGTCTTTACCACTGCACACAGCCCAGTACGCAGTAAAGGCTCTAGGCGTGGTGTTGGAAAGTCGTCACGTGCCATCACTGCCTGATTGACTTCATTGCAACTACCAAAACCCCAAAACTTTTCTACCGCAAACTCACCCTCGTATCGGACGCGCAAGCAGTCATCGCCGTCCCCCACGACGCTACCGAGCACCGCCACTAGTCAGCATTGGATCACGCGACCCAGTATTCACCATGGACGGCGATGGCGACGGCCAGAAGCGCAAGCGCAGCTTCAAGCAGATGCCCAAGAAGAAGGCCAAGCTGGACGATGGCAGCGCCTCGCTCAAGGGCGGCTTTGGTGCGAAGCTGCTCGCAAAGATGGGCTACAAGGGTGACGGTGGTCTGGGACGAGATGGTGAGGGTATCTCGGAGCCCATCCAGGTGGTAATGCGCGGCAGCAAGGGCGGTGTGGGCATTGTGGCCGAGAAAAGCGAGCAGCAGCGGCGCGAAGAGCGCAGGAAGGCGGAAGCGAATGGCGAGGAGTACGTCGACACATCGGAAGAGGAGCGCAGAAGAAAAAAGGAGAGAAAGGCCAAGGCGAAGGGTGAAGTGCGCACAGCAGCTCCGAGGCCCAGGAAGACCGTCTTCGAAATGGAGGCTGCGGGGATGCATGTACCTCTTGCGCTACAGTCCATCATCGATGCAACCACAGGCGCCTCCACACCAGCCTCAGGCGTATCACTCCGCGGCACCGACATCGTACCCTTCGAGAGCTCTCTCCAGGCACGCGTGCGCCGCGACCTCGCCAGCTTTTCAGAAGCCTTCGAGGAACTGCAAATTGAAGCCGATAACATTCCGGCTCTAGAATGGGCTTTGGAGAAAGAGCTCGATGCGCTGGAGCGACAGATAGAGGAGGCAGAAGACATGCGAACGAGGCTACAGTCGCTGCGCAACAGCACGTTCAAAGACGCTTGCGACGGCTTGAAAGAGCTGCGTGCTGCATACCCATCGAAACCTCTGCATCGCGAGTCCATCGCCGTCATATACCCGCACTTCTCCGACATAATTGCATCATGGTCACCCCTGGAGACCGCACTTGAGGACGTTGCGGCAGCTTTCTCTGAGCTCGCAGATGTCATGCAGCCACGCAGTAGACGAATCGCTACCAAAGCGTACACCTACCCATCAGAAGCTCTAGTCTCACGGACTCCCATCGACGAAGAAGAAGCCATCAAGCGCGGCACCACCTCATCCTACGAAACCATGATGCTGAAGCTCTGGCTGCCCTCCGTTAGCTCAGCAGTCACACAATGGGACGTCAAAGACCCACATCCCATGGTCCATCTCCTCGAAACATGGACACCGGTTCTCCCACCTTTCGTAGCCAAACGCGTACTAGAGCAAGTCACACGCAAGCTTTCAACATCCGTCCACGACTGGAACCCGCGCAAGTTCAAAAGAAGCCCACACACATGGATCGTCGAGTGGCTACCATACCTCAGGGCCTCGGATCTCGATCCTAAAGGCTCAGGCCTCGTTGCTGAAATACGGCGAAAGCTGCGACACGCATTACAGTCCATCGACCTCGCTCGAGGACCCATGGACGGCATGCAGTCCTGGCGCAACGTCCTCGGAAAATCTGAATTCGACCACATGCTGACCGCACATCTTGTTCCCCGCTTTGCCGCACACCTTCGCGACAACTTCGAAATCAACCCAGCGGAGCAGGACCTTGCGCCTCTTGAAACAGTCTTCGCATGGAAAGGGCTTATATCGAACCAGGTCATCGGCGAGCTGCTGAAGGCTCAGTTCTTCCCCAAGTTTCTCGACATCATCCACCAGTGGCTATCTAGCGAAGAAGTGGTATACGATGAAGTGAATAAGTGGATAGAATGGTGGCGCAACGAGATACTCAAAGACGACATCAACTCTCTACCCTCCGTGGCAGCATCCTGGGACGAAGCCTACACGCTCATAAACACCGCATTAGACCTCGGCGACGCCCGCATGACCTCCCTCCCTGCCCCCAATACCTCCAATGCCCCTGCATCGCCGGACGTTCCCGAGCTATCCAAGTCCATACGCGAAGCCCCACGCCCGGCACCTCAAGCAGAAGAGCCGACCTTCAAAGACATTGTCGAAGAATTCTGCGCCGAGGAGAACCTGCTTATGATTCCACTACGAGAAGCGCACGACATCACCGGAGCGCCCTTATTCAGAGTGACTGCCAGCGCAACCGGCAAGGGCGGCGCAGTCGCCTATTTGAGAGGAGACATCTTGTGGGTGCAAAATAAGAAGGAGAAGAGCGTATGGGAGCCCATGGGCCTGGACGAGCGACTCATCGCAAAGGCAGAGGGGAAGTGAGCAGGAACGGTATGCGGATTGGACGAGCGTGTGGATCTGGCAGGGTAAGCTCCCATAGCCTTTCCTCGGGCTGATATGTTATACTAGCCATTCGCTAATCCAGCATTGTCACGATGCATCCTCAGGTTGGAAGTCGAGTGTGATGTGACAGCACATGCATTCCTTGCGACGAGAAAAAATTCATACCTCACCACGTGCTCTGTTTCGCATCCTCAACCCAGCGCTAACAAAAAAACACTTCAATATCACACCTCTTCACGATGAATGCGCCATCCAATCTCATGCTCCATCACACAAGATACAAGCAGGCATGACTCAAGTCCCGCATAACCTCCTGTGACAAACCTCCCGCATTTCGCATCACACATGCGATGATGATCAAGACATCAGATCGGCCGCGTAGATTTATTGCCATGACTTCCTAGTTTTATACACGTATCTAACTGGCCAGACCACAAGGGGGAGCATTTGTAAGGCCGGCCGCGACCCTTCGCACTTGTGAGTGGCTTTGTGTGATAAGATAGTGCGGGCGCGTACATGGGGCAAATCGCAGGGCGCAGAGGCATTGGCGATTTTGCTAGCCTACAAGTAAGGACGTGCTTTATGCATGCGGTCCGCAGCTTCCCGCTTACTTGCTGGGGTGTGGCGGGTTATTCTTAGATACTGGTGCGATGCGATGCGATATGGCTGGAAGTGCGAAACGATGTTTCGTGGGGAGGTTGATGTTTGCTGGGCGGGAAAACATTGCAGACAGACGGATGTTTACCGTCTCAATGACAATGACCTTCGACAACATGGCTGCGATATCGCGCGAATCCAGCCAGCGCCCAGACATCTGACCAGCCAGCATCGCTCGTCCAAGCCTAGCACGCATACAAGCGACCCCGCCTCAGCGCGTGATATCGCACAACTACTGGACGCCATCATGTCGCTCAAGAACCTACCTGACCAATCCCATCGCCTCACGCCCTAGTCCATCCATCACACCTGGTCGCTCGTTTACCACGACCGGCCACTCACAGACGAACTGCAGTAAAGAACACAGAAGCCGCCGCCCATCCCTCAATATGAAGCACGTCGCCCGCTGTTACACCTCCCCATACCATATTCATCCGGATCCTGTTCTTCGGGACAAGCGTGCGAGGCCTGCATTGGATCGACAAACCAATTCTCGGGAGTTTGGGCAGTTGTGATTGAAAACTCTCTTCTTTTCGCTTTTCCCTTTCTTTTTGGTTTTGGAATCATGCTGCTGGATAGAGCGTTGCCTCCAGCACTATTATCACTTATCATCGTCGCTTCGGAAGCCGCTGCTTTCCCTCGTTACGATTCGAGTTTACTTGAGCGGCGTGCGCCTGCTTCGTATACACCGCCGCGAAACGAGGGTAGATTTTTGTACGATATCGTTGGCGTCGTGGGCGGATACGTCCTCACGGTACTTATCTGGGGTGTCCTGCTACTCACATTCGGACGGAGGATGCGGCGTCGAGCGCTGGAACCACCGCGGGCACTGGAGCTCGAAACGCAGAATACTCGCCACATCAAGCCCGGCGCACGCACAGCGCCGTTGAATTCCCCACCCCTATCAGCGCGCTCAGCTACATCCTGGCTGCGAAAGTTCAAGAAGAGCGACTCACCCGTCACGAGTCCCGTCTCACCCACCTCTTTCGACCAGAAAGTCATCGACGAGCATAATGCGCGCGCACAAGACGATCTCGAGCGTCTTTACGCTGCGGTAATGGACCACGATGCGAAGAAGAATGGCTCAAACATCAGCGTTGATGAGATTCCTAAAGATCGGAGGCGCCCATCTGCTATCAGCACCACACGCTCACAACATCAACACCGCACCAGCACGAACGATACCGACACGCCCATATCACCCATCAAAGCAATCTACCCCCCAAATTACATCACACCAGCACCAATCCCTCCCCCCACCTCACCCCGCAGCCTCGCCTCCACACATTCCAAATCCACACGCTTCAACCTCAAAAACCAGCGAAACTCATCCCCGATACAGAAATACCCGGGTGTGCAATCCGACGACGAAGCGCACACGCCGCTTACACCAGGCTTCAACACGAATATACCGAGCACGACGAATAGCCCCACATACGAAGACCTCGATCGCCCTCAACCACTCCCCAGACCTGCGCCACAACGGGGTTCTGCGCGCTCACCTACCACCAATACCCTCCCCCTCCGCTCCTTCGCCACGCCCTTGCAAAGTCCGGGTATACAAACCACCATCCTCGACCGACGCAACGAGCGCCTCGGCATCCAAACACCCGCGACAGGCGTCCCATTCACACCTTACTCGCCGTACATGCCGTTTACGCCGATTACGCCTGTGACGCCGCATTTGGTGGGGAGGAAGGAGAGGAAGAGGGCGGAGAAGGCGGAGAAGAGGGGGGTGGGGATGGGTAGGTTGGAGGAGGAAGTGCAGAGCCCGAAGGAGATTTGGGGGGATGCTTATTAGATGGATTGTGGGATTGGTGGGAGGGGAGAGGAGAGGAGAGGGATGGGGTAATGACGTTTCTAAGATGGGTTTTGATTGCATATGTGTTTTGTGTGTTTGTATGTAGAGTACTTTAGCATAGCGTTAGTCCGTCAATCGAGCGATCGAAGAAGAAGAGAGGAATGAACTATACACCAAAAAAAAAGGCACTCTAAAGTAGTCAGCGTGATTAATTGCATTGCTATAGAAATACAGCCAGTACTACAACCAGCTACATTTCCATTCCATTCAATTCTTATTAGAAAGGTTATGCTATTCCATATCCCATCTTCCCTTCCCTCCCTCCAAAAAAAAACTTTGTGTACAAGAAACCCCACCCCGCTACTATCCCCATCTAAACACCCCTTCCCCCATCCTCAATCAACCCAAGCCCCACTCGCGTGTCGCAAAACAATACAAAAACACCCCA
>Ga0265780_10000262_pt1 | contig 82031 bp, 73 predicted proteins | sample P1T30metagenome_FD_192432 | JGI IMG/M metagenome (GOLD analysis project Ga0265780, IMG submission 192432) | Plant litter microbial communities from East Loma Ridge, Irvine, California - P1 T30 | ecosystem: Environmental > Terrestrial > Plant litter > Unclassified | place: USA: California...
AAAACCAACAACCTTAAGGTGGTTATTGCGGCGGGGCTCACCTCTTCCCATCCCGAACAGAGTAGTTAAGCCCGCCTGCGCAGATGGTACTGCAGTATTGTGGGAGAGTATGTCGTCGCCTTTCTTTGAAAACCCCTATCCCAACGGATAGGGGTTTTTTCGTTTTATGAAAAATCCTGATTGTTAGAAATATTGAACCGCTAATAGATTATTTCATTACTAATTTTAACTGTTAAATTATAGTCAATTATTTAGGGTTTAATCATTTCAGCAAGACTTTTAAAATAGTAATGATTATTTTTGTAATCAAATTATTTATTAAAAATGAAGAAAAATATTTTACTGTTGGCACTTTTTATTATTAGTAATTTAAGCGCACAACAACGTCCAAAGTTAGTTGTAGGTATTGTTGTAGATCAAATGAAAATGGAATATTTATATCGATTCTCAGATGATTTTTCACCAAATGGCTTTAAAAGATTAATGAATGATGGATTTACATTTCAAAATATGCATTATAATTATATGCCTACTTATACTGCTCCCGGACATGCTTCAATTTACACAGGGACAACTCCTGCTACTCACGGAATTGTAGGTAATGAATGGTTTAGCAGAACACTTGGTAAAGAGATGTATTGCACCGATGACGCCGCTGTGAAAATATTAGGTGATGGGACGGCAGAAGAAGGAGCTATGTCACCTAAAAACCTTCAAAGTACCACTATAACTGATGAAGTTAGAATGGCTACAAATTTTAACGGTAAAGTTATCGGAATGAGTTTAAAAGATAGAGGGGCTATTTTACCTGCAGGTCATTTTGCTAACTGGGCGTTCTGGTATAGTAAAACGGGTTCTTTTATTTCCAGTACTTTTTATGGTGAAAAATTACCAGAGTGGGTTACAGAATTTAATACTGAGAAAAATTATTTAAAATATATAAATAAAGGCTGGGATCTTTATAAGCCCTCTTCAGTTTATAATGAAAGTTCAGCTGACAATAATCCTTATGAAGGGAAATTATATGGCAGTGCTGCTCCTGTTTTTCCTTATGATTTAAAAAGTATGTATGAGAAAAATGATGCGGGCATTATTCGCGCAACACCGTACGGAAATGATTTGTTAGCAGAGTTTGCAAAAAGAGCCATAGAGAAAGAAGAATTAGGAAAAGACAATGTGACAGATTTTCTTACCGTGAGTTTTTCTTCTACAGACTATGTAGGTCATTTGTTGGGACCAAGATCAATAGAATTACAAGACACTTATTTAAGATTGGATCAAACAATATCTGATTTCTTAATTTATCTTGATAAAACAGTTGGTAAAGGGAATTATTTACTATTCTTAACTGCAGATCATGCAGGTGCTGAAAATGTAATTTATCTTAAAGATCATAAGTATAATGTAAATAATTACCCATCTAAAGACGTTAAGAAAAGTCTACAGGATTTTTCAACTAAGACTTTTGGAGTTGACTTGATTTTAAACTATTCTAACTTTAATGTTTTCTTCAATAAACAAATTATCAAAGATAAAGGACTGGAACTGGTAAATGTTAAAAAAGCTTTCAAAGAGTTTTTAATTGCGCAGCCTCAGGTTAAGAAAGTTTATACTGAAGAAGAAGTATTGGCAAATGCAGGAAATGACTATTCCTTAAATTTTGTTGCTAAAGGTTATGATGTTACTCAAAATGGTGATTTAGTAATTGTTGATAAGCCTGGTGACATCGAGTATAGTACTACAGGAACATCACATGGAACAATTTATACTTATGATACTCATGTCCCTGCCATATTTTATGGATGGCATATTAAGAAAGGAGAGTCTTATGATAAAAAAGCAATTACAGAAATCGCTCCAACGATAGCGCAGAAAATTAAAGTTACTTTTCCAAATGGAACAGAGGCTAAGGTAATGACCGAGGTTTTGAATGAAAAGAAATAATTATAAAAATATAGACCTATCCACAAGATAGGTTTTTTATGCCCAAAAAAAAGGCTTTTCAATTAAGAAAAGCCTTTATAATAGTGACTTAGTAAGCACTTATAAAGTATTAGCACTATGCGTTTGCTAATACTATTTCTTCGTTAAAAGGAAGATTCCAAGCTTCAGCTACTCCTTTATAAAGGATTTTTCCATTAGCCACGTTTAATCCTTTTTTCAATTCTTCATTTTCAGCACAAGCTTTTTCCCACCCTTTATTAGCTAATTGAACCGCGTAAGGTAAAGTCGCATTAGTTAAAGCTAAAGTGGATGTGTAAGGAACAGCTCCTGGCATGTTTGCTACACAGTAGTGAACAATATCATCAATAATAAAAGTTGGATTTTCGTGTGTTGTTGGAGTACAGGTTTCAATACATCCTCCCTGATCAACGGCAACGTCAACAACCACTGCTCCCGGACGCATTAATTTAAGCATATCACGAGTAATTAAATGAGGTGCTTTAGCTCCAGGTATTAAAACTGCCCCAACTACTAAATCAGCATCTTTAATTGCTCTTGTAATGTTGTAGTGATTAGACATTTCTGTATTTACATTAGCAGGCATAATATCATCTAACTGACGTAAACGAGGTAAGCTTAAGTCCATAATAGTTACCTGTGCACCTAAACCTGCAGCCATTTTTGCAGCTTGTGTTCCTACAATTCCTCCACCTAAAACCAGTACTTTTGCTGGTGGAACTCCTGGTACACCTCCTAAAAGAATTCCTCTGCCTTTTAGTGGTTTTTCAAGGTATTTAGCTCCTTGTTGAATTGCCATACGACCAGCAACTTCAGACATTGGAACTAAAAGTGGTAAACTGCGATCTGTTTTTTCTACAGTTTCATACGCCAAACAAACCGCTCCTTTTTGTAACATTGCATGCGTTAACTCTTCAGATGATGCAAAATGGAAGTATGTAAATAATAATTGGTCCTTTTTAATCAATGGGTATTCAGAAGCAATTGGCTCCTTCACTTTAATGATCATTTCCGCAACCGAATATACATCTTCAATTGTTGGTAAAACAACTGCTCCGGCATTTGCATATTCTTCATCAGCAAAACCGCTTCCTACACCAGCAGTAGATTGTACGTACACAGTGTGACCATGTTTTTTCATTTCTGAAACACCTGCAGGAGTTAATGCAACTCTGTTTTCGTTATTTTTGATTTCTTTAGGAACACCTATTATCATTTGTTATATTTTTTTTGTTTTTAGTAGAAATTGTTTTTACAAATCTACAGATAGAGAATAAATTATGTTTTAAAGGTTAATAAATAAGAAAATATTATTTTATTTTTTAATTTTACAGAAAATTTTTCTTTTTAAAGCTGTATTTAATTCTTCAAAGAGAAAAAATAACTGAATACTAATAATTCTATTACAACGTTTTCGTTATGGCCTTAGATGAAATTGACAAAAAAATCTTACGTCTCTTACAGGAAGATGCGCATTATACTTTAAAAGACATTGCAAATAAAATAAATTTGTCTTTGACTCCGGTTCATGACAGAGTGAAACGACTTGAAAAAGACGGAATTATAGAAAAATATGTCACCATTTTAGACAAAAAAAAATTAGGTAATAATCTAACTGTTTATTGTCAGGTTACCTTAACAAAGCAAACATATGATACTTCGGAAGGTTTTAATCAGTCTATTTTGAATTTGCCTGAGGTTGTTGAATGTAATTATGTTTCCGGAAACTTCGATTATATGCTTAAAATTATAATTCCGGATATGGAAAGCTATCACCATTTCCATCAAAAAAAATTATCTGTTTTGCCCGAGGTATCTCTAATAAATACAGTTTTTGTGATTTCAGAGGTAAAAAGTACTACGGTATTGCCTATTTAATTAAATAAAAAAACCACCAAGATGCTCTTGATGGTTTAGAAAATAGTTAGTTTGGTTGAATTAATAATAAGTATAACGTCTTACTTTGGCAATATATTTTGCTAAACGAATTACCTGATGACTATATCCGAATTCGTTATCATACCAGATATATAAGACAATATTTTTTCCGTCTTTTGAAACAATTGTGGCATGGCTGTCGTATATTGAAGGTGCAGACGTTCCAACAATATCAGAGGAAACTAATTCATTATTTAATGAATATTTAATTTGTTCCACCAATTCTCCTTCGAGAGCATATTTTTTCATTATTTTATTAATTCCGGCAATTGAGGTTGCTTTTTTAACTTCTAAACTTAAAACCACAAGTGATCCATTTGGAACAGGAACTCTAATAGCATTGGAAGTTAGTTTCCCCTCCAGAGATGGCAACGCTTTTGCAACGGCACTTCCAGCGCCAGTTTCGGTAATTACCATATTTAAAGCAGCAGCTCTGCCGCGACGGTATTTTTTATGCATATTATCAACCAGATTTTGGTCGTTGGTATAGGCATGAATTGTTTCTAAGTGACCTTTCACAACACCAAATGCTTCTTCAACAACTTTTAAAATCGGAGTAATTGCATTCGTAGTACAGGATGCTGCAGAAAAAATGTCAATTTGATCGGGATCGAATTCGTTATGATTAACTCCATGCACAATATTTGGAACTCCTTTTCCTGGAGCGGTTAATAAAACTTTGCTTACTCCATTAGATCGTAAATGTCTTTTAAGTGCCTCTTCAGTAGTAAAAGCACCCGTATTATCAATTACTAATGCGTCATTAATTTCATAATCGGTATAATCAATTTCTTCTGGCGAATTGGCAGTAATCATGTGGACGGTTGTTCCGTTAATAATTAACGAATTGTTTTTTGCATCAACATTTACAGATCCGTTAAAATCACCATGTATAGAATCATATCTCAGTAGAGAAGCTCGTTTCTCTAAGCTGGATGCATCATTTTTATCACGGGTTACTATTGCTCTTAAACGCAATTGATTTCCTTTACCGGTTTTAGACATTAGCTCTCGTGCCAATAGACGTCCAATTCTTCCAAAACCATAAAGCACTACATCTTTAGGCTGAATTTCTGTCGATGATTTGGCCTTTTTCAATTTATCCATGACAAAATATCTTGCATCAGGATACTTTTCATCTTCTAAACGATACTCGTAAGTAAGTTTACCCAGATCAATTTTTGCCGGCGGAAGATCTAACGATAACACCACTCTGGCAATTTCGACCGAATCAAAAATGGTAATTGGTTTTCCGACAAATTCTCCTGCATATTGATGCAGATTTATAATATCGCTGACATTTTTATCTAATAGCTGATTTTTAAATAAAACCATCTCTATAGATTTATCATACCATAAATCACTTATGATTTTGATTAATTCGACGCCGGCTTTTCGTCGGTCGACTTGTAATGTTACCTCTTTTTGGTACAATGATTTGTTACTCATAATTGAAAATATAAAATGCTCACTATTTTAAAATTTTGGGCAAAAGTATCTATTTCAATCGATTTCGTAAACTATTTTGGCATTTATTTTCGGAAATAAAAAAGCTGCCTTAATTTCTTAAGACAGCTCCTGATGTTTTCATATTTTATATCAGATCTCAGTTCAAAAAATGAACACGCTCCTTATATTATAATCCTGAAAATTTCACCATTTCGATTTATCATTTCGATTCGAACGCTCTGACCTTCGTCTTTCTTACTCAAAAGTTTAGAGACAGTCTCAACATTTGTTGCTTTTACATTATCAATACTTAAAATGATATTTCCCTGTAATTCGTTTTGATATTGCATTAAATTCTCATTAGTAATATTTTTGATTTTAACACCATAATCAATTCTGAATTTCTTTTTATCTGCAGCATCAATATTTTCAAGTTCAATCCCTTTAAATTCGGCACTAAAAAACTCATTTTTGCTTAAGGTAACTGGAACAGTTTTCGTTTTTCCGTCTTTAATGTAAGTCACTTTCACCACATCATTTGGACGTTTTGTATTGATGTAACCAGATAAATCTGCGTAAGTAGAAATATTTTGATCATCCAGTTTAACTATAATATCGCCTTTTGCTAAGCCGGCTTTTTCAGCTCCGGAATTTTTAGAAACTCTATTAATATAAAAACCCTGAGTTTCGGTAATTCCAAGTTCTTTAGAAGCGGTGCTGTTCAATTCTCCGCCTTCAACTCCTAAAATTCCACGTTGAACATTTCCATATTCCATTATATCCTCAATAATTTTACGGGCAATGTTAGAAGGAACAGCAAAAGAATAGCCAACATACGATCCTGTCATCGATGAGATCATGGTGTTAATTCCAATCAATTCGCCTCTTGCATTTACTAACGCTCCACCGCTATTACCCGGATTTACGGCAGCGTCGGTCTGGATAAAAGACTGAATTCCGCTCTGGTCTAAATTTCTGGCTTTCGCCGAAACAATACCGGCAGTTACGGTCGATGTTAAATTGTACGGATTTCCGACTGCCAATACCCATTCTCCCACTTTTACAGTATCAGAATTAGCAAAAGCAGTATAAGGAAGTTTTTCATTGGTATCGATTTTCAATAATGCAATGTCCATTTTAGAGTCGGTACCAATTAATTTTGCTTTGTATGATTTTTTGTTGTTCAACGTAATTTCAATTTCGGTCGCATCTTTAATTACGTGATTGTTGGTTACGATATAACCGTCTTCAGAAATAATTACTCCGGAACCCGTACCTACCTGTTCCTGTTGTTGCTGTCCGCCGTATCCGTAGAAAAATTCAAGCATTGTGTTGCTGACCGTTCTTCTCGAAACATTCTTTACATGGACAACCGTGTGAATTGTTTTGTCTGCAGCTTCGGTAAAATCAACTGTTTCAGCTCCTAAACCGACATTTTTGCCATATGAGTCTGGAGCAAGAGTTACAACAGAACCTCTTTTTCCAAAAAAAGAATTGTTGCTTTCAAATAATAATTTGTAAGCACCAAGTGTAATAGCACCACTTAAAAGCGACACTAAAAATAAGGCTGAAAATCTTTTCATATTAAAGTTTATAATTAAAGTTATTAGAATTTATGTCATGATATTTAACGTAAAATTACTTCAAAAAATTATTTCAAAAAACGGTTTAACGCTCTTTAACAATGATTAACATTTCATTAATTATTTGTTCGTACTTTTGTATTTATAACGACTAAAAAATGCAACTAGAATTTTATAAATATCAGGGTACAGGAAACGATTTTGTAATGATTGATAATCGTGCTGATTTTTTTCCAAAAGAAGATGTAAAACTTATTGAGAGACTGTGTGACAGACGTTTCGGAATTGGGGCTGACGGATTAATTTTACTTGAAAATGATTCGGAGACTGATTTTAGAATGGTATATTATAACTCAGACGGAAATCAAAGTTCGATGTGCGGGAACGGAGGACGCTGTCTTGTCGCTTTCGCAAATCAGCTGGGAGTAATTGATGATCAAACAACTTTTATAGCTACTGACGGATTGCATCATGCGTCTGTTAATGCCGATTCCATTGTTTCTCTTCAAATGATTGATGTCAGTGAAATACAAAAAAAAGATTCTTATACCTTTTTAAATACAGGTTCCCCACATCATGTTCAAATTGTAAATGATTTGGAAAATTATAATGTAAAAGAAAATGGAGCTGCAATTCGTTACGGTGAACTATATGGTGAGAAAGGAAGCAATATTAATTTTGTGAAAAAAGTGGATAACGATACTTTTTCCCTGAGAACTTACGAAAGAGGTGTGGAGGATGAAACCTTAGCCTGTGGAACCGGTGCAACGGCAGTGGCAATTGCAATGAATGCCATTGGTGAAACGGATAAGACGTCAATTAACTTAAATGTAGAAGGTGGAAAATTAATTGTTTCTTTTGATAAGAGCGGAAATCAATTTACGAATGTCTTCTTAACCGGACCTGCAAAATTTGTTTTTAAGGGAACTATCGAAATCTAAAAATAAAATCTTCGATGATAACACTCAAAGGCGAAAACATTTATCTGCGTGCACTTGAACCGAATGATCTGGAATTCATTTTCGCGATGGAAAATGATGAAAGTATCTGGAATGTTAGCAATACCAATACACCGTACAGTCGTTTTTTAGTTCGCCAATACCTGGAAAATGCCCATCAGGATATTTATGAAGCGAAGCAACTTCGTCTGGCAATCTGTCAGGACGAAGATTTTCCTGCTATAGGATTAATAGATTTATTTGAGTTTGACCCGAAAAATAATAGAGCAGGAGTTGGGATTGTCATTCAGAAAGAAGAAAATAAAAGACAAAGCGTTGGTTCTGAAGCTTTAGAGCTTTTAATTAATTATGCATTTTATAATTTAAATCTGCACCAATTGTATGCAAATATTGGTGTAGAAAATACCGCTAGTGTTGCACTTTTTACTAAATTTGGTTTTAAGAAAATTGGAATAAAAAAAGATTGGATCTTGTTTCATAACCACTATCAAGATGAAGCAATGTTTCAGTTAATTAATAAAAACATTTAAAAAACGTAAGCTTTGAGTCTAAAAAAAATTATCACAATAAGTGCTGTAGCCATAATTTCTGTTTTACTGATTTATGGATTTATTTTAATCAGTAAAATTTTTAGTTCTAATACTAAATTTGAGGAAAAGGAATTATATGTATATGTGCCAACTGGTGCAAGTTACGCGGATGTAAAAAAGATATTGGAGCCTTATGTGAAGAATTTTGACAATTTTGAAATGGTTGCTTCAAAAAGAGATTATCCCGAAAATGTAAAATCAGGCCGTTTTCTTTTAAAGAAAGATATGAATAATATCGACCTGGTTCGCGCAATGCGATCAAATATCCCCGTTAAATTAGTATTTAATAATCAGGAGCGTCTTGAAAATTTTGCCGGTAGAATTGGTGCAGAAATTGAAGCCGACAGTGTCTCTTTGGTAAAAGCGATAAGAGATTCGACCTTTATGGCCGCTAACGGATTTAATGAGGAAAATGTCTTTGCTATGTTTATTCCTAATACATATGAAATTTACTGGAATACTTCTGCTGAAAAATTCCGTGATAAAATGATTAAGGAATATCATAATTTCTGGACAGATGAACGAATTGCGAAAGCCAAAGCACAAGGTTTGACACCGGTTCAGGCGACCATTTTAGCTTCCATTGTTCATAAAGAATCTGTAAAGAAAGATGAAAGACCAAGAATTGCAGGTGTATATTTGAATCGTTTACGTCTGGAAATGCCTTTACAAGCTGATCCAACGGTTATATACTCGTTAAAGCTTCGCGATAATAATTTTGATCAGGTTATTAAGAGAGTATTTTACAATGATCTGATTATGAGATCACCATATAATACATATGTAAACAAGGGACTTCCTCCGGGACCAATTGCAATGCCGGATATTACAGCTCTGGAAGCTGTTTTAAATCCTGAAAAAAATGATTATATATATTTTTGTGCAAGTGTTGAGCGTTTCGGATATCACGAATTTGCTGCGACTCTGGCAGAACATAATGTAAACGCAAAAAAATATTCAGACTGGATCGCCAGTCAGGGAGTAACAAGATAAGATCGCTTAAACCTTATAAAAAAACCGAAGTATATTAATTTTAATTTACTTCGGTTTTTTTATTCAATCTATAAATAGTTTTTCTCAAAAATTATCGCATTATCATTTTTAACGTTTTAAGCGTCGTATTTATTAAATGAATAACTAAAATCGGCTATAATTTTTTATAAAATTCAAAATCAAGTTTTTATAATATGCATTAAATTCTACTAAATTTAATAGTCTATTTCTTTATTTTAAGCCTAATTTTCTTAAAATTTTTATAAAATTAGGTTTTTTATTTTTTAGATTTTTCATTTTTTAGATTAAATATTTCTCTCTAAAATATCTCTGAATCTATTAGTATAGTTGGGATGATCGCCATATGGGTATATGATGGGAAAAATGTAAATCGTTGGTTTATAGTATATTTGTGAATGCCTTATCTTTGCACCGTAGAAATTTCAAGGGAGTGACAGGAACTTGAAGAAAAACAATTTATGATAAAGAAATGGTATTTTTACGCGAGTTTAGTCGTTATTATTACATTTTTAAGCTTAGGATTTATTCCTTCGGACAAAGAAACCAAACCGTGGTTTCTAATTGAAAAAACAGATGGATCAGAATACATTTTTCCATCGACAGAGAAAGATGATTATCCAAACACCAATGTCCCATACACAGGAAATCATCTGATAGGTTTTAAAGAAGCAGTAGCTTTCAAAGAATCTCAGGGGAAGTACAGATTAGTTAATTCTCTTGGCTACATGGGTAAATATCAATTTGGTTCCAAAGCTTTAAGAGCAATCGGAATTAATGATAACAAAGCCTTTTTAAAAGATCCCGCTTTACAGGAAAAAGCTTTTACAGCATTATTGGCAAAGAACAAATGGATTCTTCGCTATGAGATTGAAAAGTATAAAGGCAAAGTAATTAGTGGAATCGAAATTACAGAATCCGGAATTTTGGCTGCAGCTCATTTGGGTGGTGCAGGTTCCGTAAAAAACTTCTTTAAAAACAAAGGAAACAGGCATTTTAGAGATGCATTCGGTACATCTTTAAAAAGCTATATGCGAGATTTTGCGGGCTACGATCTTTCTATTATAGAAGCAGACAGCAACGCAACAGTTAACGACTAAATGTAAAAAAGAAAAAATCCCTATTAAGGGATTTTTTCTTTTTTAATCTATAAAGGCTTCCAGTATTTTAATTGCTGCTTCACTAATTTTAGTTCCGGGTCCAAAAATAGCAGCTGCGCCGGCATCAAACAAAAATTGATAATCCTGCGCCGGAATTACGCCTCCTACAATAACCATAATGTCTTCACGTCCGTGTTTTTTCAGTTCCTCTATAACCTGCGGAACTAAAGTTTTATGCCCGGCTGCCAAGGATGAAACACCCAGTATATGAACATCATTTTCAACTGCCTGTTTTGCTGCTTCTGCCGGAGTTTGGAATAAAGGTCCTATATCCACATCAAAACCTACATCGGCGTAACCCGTCGCCACTACTTTTGCACCGCGATCATGTCCATCTTGTCCCATTTTGGCAATCATAATTCTCGGACGTCTTCCTTCCTGTTTGGCGAAAGTATCAGCAAGCTGTTTTGCTTTCTCAAAATTCTCGTCGTTATTTATGGCTTTACTATACACACCGCTAAAAGATTTAATTTGTGCTTTAAATCGCCCAAAGACGCTTTCCAGAGCAGTACTTATTTCGCCTAAAGTCGCTCTGTTTCGGGCAGCTTCAATGGCAATTTCTAATAAGTTGCCTTCGCCTGTTTTTGCACAAAGGATTAATTTTTCCAGTGAACGATTTACTTTTTCTGAATCCCTGCTGCTTTTTATGTTTTCTAATCGTTCAACCTGTTGTTTTCGGACTAACTGGTTGTCAACATCTAAAATGTGAAGTGGATCTTCCTTTTCTAAACGATATTGATTTACACCAACAATAATATCCTGATTGCTGTCTATGCGGGCTTGCTTTCGTGCAGCAGCTTCTTCAATTCTAAGTTTTGGAATTCCGGCTTCAATTGCTTTGGTCATGCCGCCCAATTCTTCTACTTCTTCAATTAATTTCCAGGTTTTTTCAGTAATTTCATTTGTTAAACTTTCAACATAATAACTTCCTGCCCACGGATCGACCGTTTTAGTAATTTTAGTTTCTTCCTGAAGAAAAATTTGAGTATTACGCGCAATTCTGGCAGAAAAGTCGGTTGGTAATGCAATAGCTTCATCTAAAGCATTCGTATGAAGTGACTGCGTTCCTCCAAAAGCTGCAGCTGCTGCTTCAATACAAGTTCGTGCTACATTATTAAAAGGATCTTGCTCGGTTAAACTCCAGCCGCTTGTTTGGCAATGGGTTCTTAAAGCCAGAGATTTATCGCTTTTTGGATTAAATTGTTGTAATAATTTTGCCCAGATCATTCGTCCGGCTCTCATTTTAGCAATTTCCATAAAATGATTCATTCCAATTGCCCAAAAGAAAGATAGTCTGGGAGCAAAGTCGTCAATAGTCATTCCGGTCGAAAGACCAGTTCTTATGTATTCCAATCCGTCTGCTAAGGTGTAAGCCAGTTCAATATCTGCAGTTGCACCTGCTTCCTGCATGTGATACCCGGAAATGGATATAGAATTAAATTTTGGCATTTTTTTGCTTGTAAATTCAAAAATATCCGCAATAATTTTCATTGAAGGTGTTGGCGGATAAATATAAGTATTACGCACCATAAACTCTTTCAAAATATCATTCTGAATGGTTCCGGCCAATTTTTCAGTTGAAATACCTTGCTCTTCGGCCGCCACAATATAAAAAGCCATAATAGGAAGAACAGCACCATTCATGGTCATAGAAACGGACATTTCGTCTAACGGAATCTGATCGAATAATATCTTCATATCTTCAACAGAATCAATTGCCACTCCAGCTTTTCCGACATCTCCAACAACGCGTTCATGATCAGAATCGTAGCCACGGTGTGTTGGTAGATCAAAGGCTATCGAAAGTCCTTTTTGTCCGGCGGCAAGATTTCTTCTGTAAAAAGCATTGCTTTCTTCAGCAGTTGAGAATCCCGCATATTGCCGAATGGTCCACGGACGTCTCACATACATTGTAGCGTAAGGTCCGCGAAGGTTAGGGGCAAAACCGGCTCCGAAATCAAGGAAATCAAAATCTTCAATATCACTTTCAGTATATCTTTTTTTGATTTCGATTCCTTCGGCTGTTGTGAAGTTTTGTGTTGAATTCTGACTTTCAACTTTCAACTTTTGACTTTGAAGATTAATATGTTTAAGGTCTTTTCTCAATTGTAAATGTTAATTAAAATTGGTTCAATTCACTATCTCTTGATGTGTGAAAAATGGATTTTATAATAATCTTATTATTATAAACTGAATAATGTATAGCGTAAGGAAAAGTTTTTAAGAAGATAATTCTAATATTGTCGTATCTTATTTGAAATGATAATGGATCATTTTTTAAAATTGAGATACTTCTTTTAAATGAATCATTAAATCTCATTGCTAAATTTGGATGAATATCTTTGTACCAATTAATGATTCTCTATAATCTGATTTTGCTTCTTTAACAATTTCTATTTTATAATTCATTCTCAATTTCTTTTAAAAAATCATCAATATTAGTTGTATCGGCTGGATTTTTTAAATATTTTTCTGTTCTTTCTCTTACCTGGTCAATTTGCCACTGTGGGATTTTGTATTCATTACTTTGAATAGGAAAAATAATTACTTCTACTTCATCGGCTTTAAAATCATCAGGTAAAATAACCGTTACTGAATGGTTTTTAACTGTTATTATTTGTCTAATTGCTTCCATAATTATTTAATTTATATTTAAATATAGCTACTCTTGAATTTATTTTTATTCCAGCTCCAATCTTTCCTGTTCCATTTTTTCAGCCAGTCTTTTCTCGATTATCGGTGTAATCAATGTTTTCCTGGGTTTGATTTTTACAAATGGAAACAACTCCAGGTCGTGTTTCATCTTGTCTTCTTTATTTGGATATTTATTGGTTCCTAACAGAATTTCTTTTTTGGAGTCAAATAATTCCTGTTCTTTAGTAGCGCTTTCCTGAATTTTCTTTTTAATTGTGCCGTCGTTTAAAAGTTTCAAAAAACCTCCGCTGGCTTCAATATCCTTAAACAAAGCCAGACTTTTTTCTGCCAATTGCATTGTTAAACTTTCAATATAATAACTGCCGTCTGCAGGATTATCCACTTTATCAAAATAGCTTTCGTGTTTTAAAATTAAAAGTTGATTTCTTGCAATGCGGTCACCAAATTCATTGTCTTTGTGATATAATGCATCATAGGGCAGATTGGCAATTGCATCTGCGCCGCCTAAAATTGCCGACATACATTCAGTTGTTGTACGGAGCATGTTTACATTATAATCGTAAATGGTTTTGTTTCTTCGGGTAGGCGTCACGAGGAAATGGCATTGTAAATTCGGACTGTATTCTGCTGCAATCAAGTTGAAAAGCATTCTTAAAGCTCTCAATTTTGCAATTTCAAAGAAATAATTTGTTCCCACAGAAACCTGAAAAACAATTGGTTTAGTGTTATCAGGGAAACGATTCAAATATTCATTAGCGTGTGCAAGGCTGTAGGCAATTTGCTGTGTAATAGTCGCACCTGAATTTTGATATAACCCCGAATCTATACTTATAAGATTTACATTTGTTGTGTTTTTAAAAAGTAGATCCAGAGTTTCAAAATTATTTTTTTCTGATGTTGAAAACCAATTTCCTTCCCGCGCCAAATATCCAATCGGATCCAGATTGCAATAAAAAATAGCTTTTTTTTGAATTGAAATCCTGTCTATTTGTTTAACGAAATCGATTGAGATAAAATTCAAATGAAAATATACAATTCTATTTTCTAAAGGAAGATCCTGTAGTAATTTTTGAATATCTGTTTGTTCGTTCTGAATACTAAAACGAAGACTTTCTGCACCTCTTTCCAGAGTGTTTAAAGCTCTTTCAATTGATTTTTCCACATCAAAAACAAAGATATTCTGGCAGATTTTAAAATCTGATGCGTGTGTATTTACGTTTGCAGCTTTAGAAAATTCATCTCTGTGATAAAAAGGTTTAACCTGAATATCTTCCGGTGAATTCCATATCACTGTCTGGTTGTAATCGGCTCCATCTAATTCAAACTGAATTTTTTGTTTCCATTGTTTGGATGAAACCGGGTTAAAATCGTCGAATAGGTTAGTGGCCATTGTATTTTTTTTGATTATTCTTTTTCCTGAATAGTGTCTCCTTCAAATTGTATAATATAAATATCCTCGCTGTCTTTTTTCATAAAATATTTCTCGCGGGCATACTTTTCAATTTGTTCCGGGTTTTTCAACTCCTTAATTTGCTCCTGATCTTTTTTGATTTCTTCCTGGTAATATTTTTTATTATCCTGAAGTTCGTTAATCTGTTCGTCTAAAAAACGATGATCAAAATACGAGTAATTGTCTAAAAATAACATCCATACAATAAAGAACAGCAGGACCCAAACGTATTTGTTTCCCAGGTATCTGAACCATTTTTTATCTTTATATGGATTTTTAAATTTCATTTTAAACGAATATTATTTTTAATCTGATGGTGTTTCCAACCCCCGATTACGTCACTAATTTTATTTTTTTATTTGTGTCCGGTAAACTTTGTTTGCGCGGTATCCTATTATGGTTTCGTTTTTTAACAATATATAAAAAGATAAAGAAGAAGGGAGAATCTGCTCCCAATCTTTATGGACTAAATTTACAATAAAAATTATAAAATTCTCTGATTAATTACAGCGCGTACAACATCAATTGCAACCGTATTGTATTTATCATTGGGGATTATAATGTCGGCAAAAGCTTTACTTGGTTCTATAAATTGCTCATGCATAGGTTTTAAAGTCGTTTGGTACCGATTTAAAACTTCATCTATATCTCTTCCACGTTCTGAAATATCTCTTTTTAAACGTCGAATTAATCTTTCATCGGAGTCTGCATGAACATAGATTTTAATATCAAACATTTCCCGTAATTCAGGATTTGTCAAAATTAAAATTCCTTCTACAATCATTACTTTTCTTGGATGCGTTGAAACCGTATCATCCGTTCTGTTATGCTGTACAAAAGAATATACCGGCTGATCTATTGTTTCACCTGCTTTCAGCGCCTTTAAATGACTGACCAATAAATCAAAATCAATAGCACGAGGATGATCAAAATTGATTAATGCTCGTTCGTCAAAAGACAAGTTAGTAGTTTCTTTATAATAAGAATCCTGAGAAATTACGCCCACTTCGGTGTGTGGCAACTCATTCATGATTTGGTGTACTACCGTTGTTTTTCCACTTCCCGTTCCTCCTGCAATTCCTATAATGAGCATAAAATTTTTGTTTGATATTTGTTCGGCAAAAATAATAATTTAACTGATTTTCTAAACATATTATTTCTTTTAAACCATATAAGTATTAGAAGTAAATTTAAGTGATAAAATATTTAAACAATTTTCTATTTCATTGAATTTATATCAGTTATATGGTGAAAATTCAAAAAAAATCCCGAAAGTAAACCTTCGGGATTTTGTGCAATCAGTATAGTTTAAAAAAATATTCTGAATTTAGTAAGCACTTGTAATTATTTATTCTTTTTTGCTTTAATCATCATTTCAAGCTGATCCCATAGTTCTTCGGGAATAGCTTCTAGTAAATTAAATTGTCCGGCACCTTTTAACCACTCGCCGCCATCAATCGTAATAACATCTCCATTAATATAAGAAGAAAAATCAGATACCAAATACGCAGCAAGATTGGCTAATTCCTGGTGATCTCCAACTCTTTTTAATGGTACTTTTTTAGCCATATCAAACTTTTCGGCAAGATCACCCGGTAATAATCTGTCCCAGGCCCCTTTTGTAGGAAATGGTCCGGGTGCAATAGCATTCGAACGAATTCCATACTTTGCCCATTCTACAGCAAGACTTCTTGTCATGGCCAAAACTCCTGCTTTTGCAGTTGCACTTGGTACAACGTAAGCAGATCCTGTCCAGGCGTAAGTAGTTACAATATTTAAAACAACAGCTGATGGTTGTTTGCTATCAATCCAGTGTTTTCCAAAAGCCAGCGTACAGTTTTTAGAACCTTTAAGTACAATATCTATCACGGTGTCAAATGCGTTGGCAGATAAACGTTCTGTTGGAGAAATAAAATTTCCGGCAGCATTATTCAGAAGAACATCTACTTTACCAAAAGTTTTTAAAGTTTCCTGAAGCATGTTTTCTACTTCTTCGTAATGACGAACATCACACTGAAGCGGCAAACATTTTCCGCCAGTTTCACTTTCCAGTTCAGCTGCAGTTGTTTTTAGCTTTTCTAAATCTCTTGAAGTTATTGCTACCTGAGCTCCTAATTCAAGAAAATATTTGGTCATAGCTTTTCCTAAACCGCTTCCGCCTCCTGTAACGACAATGACTTTGCCTTTTAAAGCATCATCACGTAACATTTTATCTGTATAGCTCATACTTTTTCTTTTTACAATATTAGTTAAATAAAATAGGATGCACGCATAATAATGTTATAAATTTTCTATAAACTTATATATTACATAATTTTTTTGCAGCAGATTCTAAAGTGAAATTGTCTTTCGCAAAACAAAAACGTATTAGCTTTTGATCTTTGTGATCCGAATAAAAAGTAGAAATTGGAATTGCTGCTACGCCGTGATTAATAATTAGATTTTTACAAAAGGTTACATCATCCTGATCCGAAATAGTAGCATAAGAAGCCACCTGAAAGTAAGTTCCTTCGCAGGGTTTTAATTCGAAACGACTATTTTGAAGCAGTTTTTGAAAATAATTGCGTTTTTCCTGATAGAATTTCCCCAGTAAATTCACATCAACAATATCCAAATATTCGCTAATTGCAAATTGAGAAATACTATTAACGCTGAAAACTAAAAACTGATGTACTTTTTTGATTTCTCTCATTAAATGTTCCGGAGCGATGGTGTAACCAATTTTCCAGCCTGTAATATGAAACGATTTCCCAAAAGAAGAAACCATTACACAGCGGTCTAAAAGAAAATCTTTGCTATGCGCCGAAATATGTTTTTCTTCAAAAGTAATATACTCGTAAACTTCATCAGATAAAACCATTATATTCGGGTACTTTTCGAGAAGATTTTTTAATTGAGAAAAGTCATTTTCAGTTAATATTTTTCCAGTTGGATTATGTGGATTATTGATAATTATCAGCTTGCTTTTTGAAGAACAAGCTTTTTCGATTCTTTCCCAATTTGGTGTATAATCATCATTTAAGGCAACCCGTACGGGTTTGGCATTACATAATAAAACCGGTGATTCATAAGAGTCATAACTCGGATCCAGAATTATAACTTCTTCATTCTCTTTTACTAAAGCCAGGATAGTAGTAAAAATTCCCTGAGTAGCACCAGCAGTTATCAAAAGTTCCAATTCTGGATTTATAGTTCTTTTGTATGAATCAAAAATTAGTTTAGCAATTTTGTTCATCAAAGGCGGGTAACCTGCCATTGGCGTATATTGGTGCACATTTTCTTTGGATAACCTCGCAACTATTTCAGTCAGTCTTTCATCAACAGGAAAATTAGGAAATCCTTGTGATAGATTGATTGCGTTATATTCGGACGCCATTTTTGACATTACCGTAAATATGCTTGTGGTTACGTTTGGAAGTTTACTCATATAAAGTCCGATCTGTGGAAAACTTGTGAGTTAATAAAATATACTTAATTAATTACCATAGGAATAGAGTACAGTACTCTGACTAATTTGTTGTCTTGTTTCCCCGGACTCCATTTAGGAAATAGTTTTAAAACTCTAATAGCCTCAGCACCTGTCTGGTGTCCAAGATCTCTTAAAATTTTAATATCACTAAGGGATCCATCTTTCTCAATAATAAATGTAGCATATATTTTCCCTTTTAAACCTACTTTTGGGCTTTTGAAATTTTGTTTTATAAAGTTGTTCATTGCCTCTATTCCACCTGGAAACTCAGGTTTCAATTCTATGCCTGCTGTATTATAAATGCTATAATCGTCATTAGGTTCATCACCTTGCGGGTAACTTTTAGTAATAGGTTCGTCTACTGTTATTTTAGAATCTATATTTCCAATGCTTCCGGGATTAACAGTTGCAGCTTGCGACTCTTTTGTAGAGGATTTTTTTTTGGAATTGGTCTTAGAATTTTGTGAAAATGAAATCTGTGCGAAACAGATTAAAATCAATATTAAAAACTTTCTCATAAATATTAAAGTTTAAGTTAGTTTACATTTTATGAATAATAAAAATAGTGGGTCTATTATGCAAATCAACTTTTAATTTTTTCCAGTCAGAAACCTTCATGGTTTTAATAAATTCTGTTGGTAAAGTAATATCGGTCGCAATACATAAATGTGTTGACGGATTTAAAATCTGCAAAAGATCTTCAACTAGTTTGTTGTTTCTGTAAGGTGTTTCAATAAATAACTGAGACTGGTTTTTATCCTGAGATAATTTTTCAAAATGACGAATGGCCGATTTTTTCTCGTCTTTATCAATTGGTAAATATCCGTTGAAAGTAAAACTCTGACCGTTCATTCCGGAAGCCATCATCGCCAGTAAGATAGAAGAAGGGCCAACCAAAGGCACAACCTGAATCCCTTTTTCGTGTGCCAGTTTTACAATTACAGCGCCTGGATCTGCAACGCCCGGACAGCCGGCCTCGCTCATTAAACCCATATTTTTTCCTTCAAGTAAAGGTTTTATAAAGTCTAAATGTTCGCTTGGTTCTGTTCTTTTGTTTAAAGTAAAAAGCACCAATTCTGATTGCTTTTTTTCAGGATAAACCGCTTTTATCGATTTTCTCGCAGTTTTATCATTTTCAACTATATAATGGTCAATGACTTCTATCGTTCTCCTTACGGTTTGAGGTAAAACATCCATCGGATCGCTTTCGCCCATTGTCGTTGGAATAAGATATAATTTTCCAGGAAGTTTCATGTGATTATGTTTAAAATTAAAAAATTCAATTATCTCTCTTATAGAAATAATTGAATTGAATTATGAGTGTTTTTTAAGAAGCTGATCTGCAATAATATCCGTCACTTCGTCCAGCATTTGATAAACATTGTCAAAACCATTTATCGCACCGTAATAAGGATCCGGGACATCTACATTTTCATCTGGAAATAATTCGTTCAGGATCATTCGGACTTTCTTTTTATGTTCCGGAGTTTTGGCTAATTGAACGACATCGCGAAAATTGGAGCTGTCCATTACGTAGATGTAATCAAATTCATCAAAATCAGAAGATTTGATTTGCCGGCCTTTTTGAGCGTCGATTTTGATTCCGTTTTTTCGTGCTACTTCAATGGAGCGTTTATCCGGGCAATGTCCAACGTGCCAGGAACCTGTTCCTGCAGAATCTACAAAGAATTTATCCTCAGGTAATTTTGATGCTAAAATTCCTTCTGCTAAGGGAGATCGGCAAATATTCCCTAAACAAACCATTAAAACTTTTATTGGCATGATTCGCGTTTACAGCGTTAGTTTTTTATTAATGTCTTCGACAAATTTTTTGAATTGTTTGTCTGTAGAAACTAAATTGTCAACAGTTTTACAAGCGTGAAGTACAGTTGCATGATCACGGTCTCCAATTTGTGAACCAATATTTGCTAAAGAAGCTTTTGTAAATTTCTTGGCAAAAAACATAGCTAGTTGTCTGGCCTGCACAACATGCCTCTTTCGGGTCTTTGATTGTAAGGTTTCAATATCCAGTTGGAAATAATCTGAAACAATTTTCTGAATATAATCGATAGAGATTTCTCTCTTTACATTTTTAACAAATTTCTCTACGACACTTTTTGCTAATTCAATCGTAACTTCTTTTTTGTTGAAAGAGGATTGAGCGATTAACGAAATAATAGCACCTTCTAATTCTCTTACATTTGATTTAATGTTACGGGCAACATATTCTAAAATATCTTCCGGCATTTCTACACCGTCACGATATAATATGTTTTTCAAAATCGAGATACGGGTTTCGTAATCCGGCTGATGTAATTCGGCAGATAGTCCCCATTTAAAACGGGATAATAATCTTTGTTCAATATCCTGCATGTCTACAGGAGCTTTGTCTGAAGTTAAGATTACCTGTTTTCCGTTTTGGTGTAAATAGTTGAAAATATGGAAAAACACATCCTGAGTTCCTGATTTTCCGGATAAAAACTGAACATCATCAATAATTAATACGTCAATCAACTGATAAAAATGAATGAAATCATTACGATTATTCTTTTTTACAGAATCAATGTATTGTTGTGTGAAAATCTCTGCGGAAATATATAAAACGGTCTTTTCCGGATATTTATCTTTTACTTCTACGCCTATAGCATGCGCTAAGTGCGTTTTTCCTAAACCAACTCCTCCAAAAATCAATAAAGGATTAAATGAAGTTCCTCCCGGTTTGTTTGCAACAGCCATACCGGCAGAACGGGCAAGACGGTTAGAATCTCCCTCAAGGAAATTATCAAAACTATAATTTGGGTTTAACTGAGATTCAATCTTTAAATTTCTGATTCCCGGAATTACAAACGGATTTTTAAGTTCAGGATTTAAGTTCTTAAAAGGAGCATCAACCTCTTGTGGTTTCATCGGAACTCTGTTGGAACTTGGCAGCTGCTCGGTAAACGGCTGTTTATTTCCATAAGTGTTCTCCATTTTAATTTTATAGAGTAACTTTGCGTTTTTTCCCAGTTCTTTGGTAAGCGCAACTTTCAATAATTTTACATAGTGCTCTTCGAGCCACTCGTAGAAAAATTTACTTGGTACCTGAATATATAATGCGTTATCGGTTAGCTCAACTGATTTGATTGGTTCAAACCAAGTTTTGTATGCTTGATCTTGAATATTATCCTTTATAAAGGACAAACAGTTTTCCCATACCGATTGAGCAGTTTTAGTCATAGATTCAGATAAATTTTTTATTATTGTTATAAAGATTCTCCTAATAAATAAGGAGCAATTTTATTCCGTATTTCGGGATAACAAATATGTGAACAAATTTCTGTAAAAAAAAATATTTTGGTATCTAATTTTATAAAAAAAAGTTGTACAGAGGCTTTTTAAATTTCAATTTTTTTAATATTTTATCAATGAAAAATCATCAGACTCAAGTGCGAGTTCGTTACTCAGAAACCGACCAGATGGGAGTCGTTTATCACGGAAATTATATTCCCTATTTTGAAATTGGACGCGTGGAATGGCTTAGAAATAAAGGGGTTTCGTATAAAAGCATGGAAGAAAGCGGAATCGGGCTCCCAATTGTCAACATGAATATCAATTACAAAAAGTCGGCACGATATGATGAACTTTTAACAATTCACACGACTTTCAAAAGTCACTCTTCGGTTAAGATTGAATTTGACTGCGCGATCTATAATGAGGCAAATGAGTTATTAACAACTGCGAGCTTTATTTTGGTATTTGTAGCGCTAAAAACAGGTCGCCCAACTGCCCCTCCGGAATACATTTTGGATATATTTAAAACCCTCGAATAAATGTTAAAACACAGTAGGTTTTTTCAATATTTTATAATAATTTAATATCGATTTCAAACATTAAATCAAAAATGCTGAATACAGATTCGGCATTTTTTTTTCGTGTTTTTGTCACAATTTTGCCAATTGCTAAGCCCGAAATTTCATCCATTTCCATTTCCTGAGAAACAATTTCAAGCTTTTTTTCTTTGATTACACGCATTACTTTATTCATGTTTTTATAATCAAAAGAGATTAAAAATTCTTCGTCAATTGTTTTTTCAATAATTTCACAAACATCCAATGTCATTTGAGCTGTCGTTCTGTAAGCAGAAATTAATCCGCCGACACCTAATTTTACACCTCCAAAAATGCGCACTACCACAACAAGAACGTTTGTTAATCCATAAGATTGTATTTGTCCGTAAATAGGAGCGCCCGCCGTATTGCCTGGCTCACCGTCATCATTTGCACGATAAGTAATTTTATTTCCTACACCAAGCTGATAGGCATAACAATAATGTACAGCGTGCGGATGCTGTTTTTTAAGCTCCTCAATTATCGGTTTTACTTCATCTTCGTGGTTTATAGGAAAAGCATAGCCAAAGAATTTGCTTCCTTTTTCTTTAAACAATGTTTCTTCAGATGCAATTGCAATGGTTTGATAGGTATCGATTATTTCCAAAAGCAGATTATTATACTATATTTTTATTATAAAGGTCAACAACGTCTTCTTTTCCCACCTGCAGATTCCATACTTTTATTCCTAAAGCTGCAGCGCTGTCTGTATTTTCTTTTTTATCATCAACAAACAACGTGTTCTCCGGAACCAGATTATGTTTGTCAATAAGATACTGATAGATTTTCGGATCGGGTTTTCGCATTCCCAAATCAAACGAAAAGTATACTTTCTCAAAGCAATTGTAAAAATCCTGATAAAAAGATGGACCGCTTTTTTCTTCAAAAGTTTTTATGTGAATAGAATCAGTATTACTCAATAGAAAAAGACGATATTTTTTTGATAATTCCTGAAGAAATTCCAAACGGTAAAGCGGAAAATCTGCCAAAACAGTATTCCATGCTTTTAAAATCTCTTCTGTTGAGACATTTGGTAATTGTTTCTGAAATCCGCCAATAAAATCTTCCGGAGAAATGGCGCCGACTTCAAACGAAAAATTCAATTCATCAAATTCGGGAATCCATTCTTTCATTCCCAGATTTTGAAATCCGGAAATTGTTCCCTGTTTGTCCAGATTGATAAAAATATCTCCAAAGTCGAAAATGATAGTGTCAATCATAATTTCTAATCTCTATTAATTCGTCTGTTAATATAGTAGTTTTAATACTGCTTTTTCCTAAAATAACGGGTGCTTTCGTTCCCGATTCAAAACGGCTTTTTCCGATAAAGATGCGCGCTTCATCCCATAAATTCTCATCTATAAAAGATTGAAGGGTTTGTCTTCCCCCTTCGATAATTATGGATTGGATCTGATTTGTATATAAAACATCCAAAATTTGAGGAATTATATTGCTCTCAAAATCAATGTTTTCAAATTGAGTATTTTCTGTGGATGTTTGTTGGTCTTTAGAAAAAACAATTGTTTTCACCGTTTCATCAAAAATAAAACTGCTCTTATCTATTCTGCCATTTTGATCTATAACAACTCTTACAGGATTATTTCCAGACCAGTCTCTTGCATTTAGTTTTGGATTATCGTCAATAACGGTTTGTGTTCCAACGAGAATAGCCTGTTCTTCAGTTCGCCATTTGTGAACCATTTGCCTGGAGTATTGATTGGTAATCCAGACAGGTTTACGGTCCTGGTTAAATATTTTTTCCGGAGCTAAAAAACCATCCTGACTTTCTGCCCATTTTAGAATAATATAAGGTCTCTTTTTTTGATGAAAAGTAAAAAAGCGTTTGTTTAATTCGTTGCATTCGTCTTCTAAAACACCGACTGTCACGTTTATTCCGGCTTCGATTAATTTTTTAATTCCTTTTCCTGCGACTTTTTCATTCGGATCGACGATTCCCACAACCACATTCGGAATTCCATTCGCAATAATTAAATCACAACACGGAGGCGTTTTTCCAAAATGACTGCAAGGTTCCAGGCTTACATATATCGTAGCTTTTTTTAGCAGCGCTTTGTCTTTTACGGAATTTACGGCATTTACTTCTGCATGAGGTTCTCCGGCTTTTTTATGCCAGCCCTCTCCAATAATTTGGTTTTCGTACACAATTACGCTGCCCACCATAGGATTCGGATACGTGGTTCCAAGTCCGTTTTGTGCCAGCTGTATACAGCGTTTAATGTATTTCTCTTGTATATTCACAATGCAAAAGTAATTATTTTAAAGGTTTTGTCCACTATTGTCGTTAAGTTGTGAAACAATCCGAATAGTTATCAGAGGATCAAAAAACTATTTCTACTTTTGTATATATAAATGATTTAGAACGAAAAAATGGTAAATTGGCTTATCAGAGAAATTAAAAAAGAAGATAATCAGGTAGTTGCAAGTTTGATAAGATCTGTTTTTGATGAAATGGAAATTCCAAAGGTCGGGACAGCTTATGAGGACCCTTATCTTGATTTAATGTTTGAAGAATATAATAAATCGAGATCTGTATATTTTGTTGTAGAAAGTGAAGGAGAGATTGTAGGCTGCGCCGGAATTGCACCTTTAGAAAATGGAGATGAGCAAATATGCGAGTTGCAAAAAATGTACTTTCTGCCCCAAACAAGAGGTCTGGGAATCGGAACCCAAATGATGGAGAAATGTCTGGAACAGGCAAGGATTTTTGGTTTCAAAAAATGTTATATAGAGACAATGCCTTTTATGCATGCTGCACAAAAGCTGTATAAAAAATCTGGTTTTGAATATCTTGATGCTCCGCTGGGCTGCACAGGGCACAATTCTTGTCCGGTCTGGATGTTGAAAGTTTTATAGTTTTTAACTGTAACAATTTTAAACTAAACCGACTTATTGGTAGATAAAAAATCAGGTCGGACTGAATTTTATAATGCTCAACAAATTAAAATGAAAATCAAACAATATCGTACTCAGTTTATTAAAGAATTAGCTCCTTTTTACGATGCGTACGAAGCAGAAAGTTTTTTCTATTTGATTCTTGAAAATAAACATAAGCTTCGTCAGATTGATTTAGCCTTAAATCACGAATTGTCTTTTGAAGAAAGTGATTTCATAATGTGGAACGAATTAATTAAGCATTTAAAAAATGAGGTTCCTATTCAATATCTGCTTGGGAAAACGAACTTCTACGGCTTGGATTTTGAAGTAAATGAAAATGTTCTGATTCCAAGACCGGAAACAGAAGAACTTGTAGAATGGATTATCAATGAAAATTCAACTCCGAACAAATCTGAAAAAATAAAAATTCTGGATATTGGAACAGGAAGCGGATGCATTGCTATTTCTTTAGCAAAAAATCTACCAAATGCAGAAGTTTTTGCCATTGATGTTTCCCGCAAAGCAATTGAAACCGCCAAAAGAAATGCAGTAACGAATAATGTTGACGTTACTTTTATGTTGCTCAATATTTTGGAAGCAATAGAGTTTACCTGTCAGTTTGATATCATTGTTTCAAACCCGCCGTACGTCCGTAATTTAGAAAAGCAGGAAATCAAAAAGAATGTTTTGGATTACGAACCGCATCTGGCACTTTTTGTAGAAGATGACGACGCATTGATTTTCTATAGAAAAATTGCTTTACTGGCAAAAAATGCACTCTGCGAAAATGGCAAATTGTATTTTGAAATCAATCAATATCTGGGAAAAGAAATGATTGAATTGCTGGAAAACATGCAGTTTAAAGAAGTAGAACTCCGCAAGGATATTTACGATAACGACAGAATGATATCTGGTAAAATTTAATTCCAAATCAACAAAAATAATATTTTTATGATTACTCGTAACGTAAAGCTTCGATAGGATCTAGTTTTGAAGCCTTAATTGCGGGATATAATCCGGAAACCAATGCAACGCAGAAACTGGTTGCAAAAGCGGCAATAATTGCCATCCACGGAATTACAAATGCAAAACTCATGGCAGCCGCTATGCCAAAGCCAAGTAAAATTCCAAGTACGATTCCGACCAGACCACCGATCTGACCAATCAATAAAGTTTCTATAAAAAACTGAAAAGCTACAGTAGATCTTTTGGCGCCCAAAGCTTTACGAACACCAATTTCTCTTGTACGCTCGGTTACAGAGACAATCATAATATTCATTAAGGCAATAGAGGAACCTAAAATTGTAATTACCGAAATAATCCAGGCCGCCCAGCCCAAATACTGCGTTATTCCCAAAATACGGTTGATTAAATCATCGCTTCGCACTACGCCAAAATTATTGTCACGAACCGGACTTAATTTACGAACTCTGCGCATTGTACTCGTAGCATTATCAATTGCCTGGTCTAAAACTTCTTTTTTAGAAACCATTACACTGATTGTATAATTGATGTTTGGTGCTGTAAATAAAGATCGCGCAACCTGAATGGGAATTAAAACTCTTAAATCCTGACTATTTCCAAACGTAGATCCTTTTTCTTTTAAGACGCCAATAACCTTAAATCGCGCGCCTCGAATGGAAATGATTTTGTCAATTGGATTGATGTCCTTCAAAAGTCCTTTCTCAAAATCAGACCCAACAATACAGGAATACGTATTGTTTTCAACATCAAATTGATTGAAACTTCTGCCTAAACTCGTTTCCAGTCCGGAGTTGGTAATGAAATGTTCGTCTACGCCTACAATTGTAATTTCGGGATCTGTTTTTTCGCCCAGATATTTTACTTCTGCCGTTGAAGTAGCAGTAAAAGAAAGAGACGTTTCGGTAAAAGGATATTTGTATTTTGATTTGAAAGCAACAGCTTCGGGATAAGAAATAATCGGATTTACAACTTCGCGCTCGTTTCCGCCGCGATTTCGAACTTTATTTTCGTATTGATTGATATTGAAAGTATTGGCCCCCATTGATGCAAAATCATTTGAAATGGTATTTTCAAGTGCAGAAACAACGGTTAATATTCCCACCAGAGCTGTAATTCCGATTGCAATAATCAGAACGGTCAGGATAGTGCGCAGCAATTGGGTTTTGATAGAACCAAACGCAATTCGAATATTTTCTTTAAATAATTTTAGCATATGACCAATTTGTCACGAAAATACGTTTTTTGTTACAAGTTTGTTTTCGAACCTTTAATATTTATTTTAAAAAGTAAGATATTTGCAGGCGATTTTACATTAAGTCAAAAGTTGGACAGTTATAAACTCGAAAGTTTTACAAACCAACAATCAAAAAATCTAGAAATAAATTAATTTTAAAGGTTTAGATTTTAGTTTCAAAGAATCTAAAATCTAAAATCAGAAATCTAAAATAAAAAAGATGGCTTCAAAACCAAGTATTCCAAAAGGGACCAGAGATTTTTCACCGGCAGAGGTGTCAAAACGTCAATATATTATTCAGACTATCAAAACTAATTTTGAAAAATTTGGTTTTCAGCCTATTGAAACGCCTTCGTTTGAAAATTCGGATACTCTGATGGGGAAATATGGAGAAGAAGGCGATCGTCTGATTTTTAAAATTCTGAATTCGGGTAATTTTTTCTACAATAAAAGTAAAATAGAACTTCCGGAAGCATTAGAAGAACTGCAATTAAATTCTGCTGAGAAAATCAGTTTAGAGCAAAGAATCGAACTGAATAAATTTACGTCAAAAATTTCAGAAAAAGCATTGCGTTATGATTTGACAGTTCCTTTTGCACGATATGTAGTGCAACACCAAAGTGAAATTGAATTTCCTTTTAAAAGATATCAGATTCAGCCGGTTTGGAGAGCAGATAATCCGCAGAAAGGCCGTTTTAGAGAATTTTTTCAATGTGATGCCGATGTGGTAGGTTCAAAGTCATTATGGCAGGAAGTCGAATTGGTACAATTGTATGATACCGTTTTTACTGCATTAGGTTTAGAAGGCGTGACGATTAAAATTAATAACCGTAAAATTTTATCCGGAATTGCTGAGGTAATCGGCGCTTCAGATAAATTGATTGATTTTACAGTTGCTTTAGATAAGCTGGATAAAATCGGCGAAGACGGCGTTAAAAAAGAAATGATCGAAAAGGGAATTGCTGAAGATGCATTGGTTAAAGTACAGCCTCTTTTTAGCTTTTCAGGAACTTTCACAGATAAAATTGATCAGCTTTCTGCAATGTTGGCTTCATCAGAAGAGGGAATGAAAGGTGTGGAAGAACTGAAGTTTATTTGTGATAATGTGGCGACTTTAGGATTGTCAACTGCAACTTTGGATTTGGATGTTACTTTAGCACGTGGACTTAATTATTATACCGGGGCCATTTTTGAAGTAGCGGCGCCGAAAACGGTCGCGATGGGTTCTATTGGCGGCGGTGGCAGATACGACGATTTGACTGGTATTTTTGGATTAAAAAATATGAGCGGTGTCGGAATTTCTTTTGGATTGGACAGGATTTATCTGGTTCTAGAAGAATTACAATTATTTCCGGAAACTGTTGCGGCAACTTCTAAAGCGTTATTTTTAAATTATGGAGATAAGGAAGCGTTGTACGCTTCGCAGGCAATTCAGAAGCTGAGAAAAGAAAATATAAAAGTAGAATTGTATCCTGACAATGTAAAGTTGGGTAAACAATTTCAATATGCAGACAAGCGTTTAATTCCGTTTGCAGTAATTGTTGGAGATACAGAAATGGCTTCCAATTCATACTCGCTTAAAAATCTTGTTTCCGGAGAACAGGTTACTGTTGATTTTGAAGGATTGAAAAACGCTTTGCTGGTTTAGAATTTAACCACAAAGAGCGCAAGGTTTAAGCAAGGTTCGCAAAGTTATAAAAACATAGCCCACGGTTTAACCGTGTGAATGCAAGGATTTTGTTTTTTTGCCACGAATTTCACGAATTAATTTATAAAACATAGCTCACGGTTTCAACCGTTGGAACGTAAAGAGTTTGTAATTTAAAGAGCCTGAACAACTTGACTTAAATCCTTTTAAATGTGCCTGAAATAGTTGCCAGATAAGAAAAAAACCTTTTAATTTGCGGCCTAAGTTACGGGCGTAGTTCAAGGGTAGAATAGCGGTCTCCAAAACCGTTGATGGGGGTTCGAATCCCTCCGCCCGTGCAACTGGATTTTAAAAGTAAAGATTAGTCTGATACTTTGCCAAAGCAAAAAGCATAAAAAAAAGCTTCGTCTGAATTTCTGACGAAGCTTTTTTTAATATAAGGTAAATTTGAATTAATAATTATTTTTATAGCCGAGGCTAGCCCTTAAATTCAATTTTAAATGATAAAAATTTAGTTTTGTTGTGTCCTCAAATTTACATCAAACTAAAACGTAATAGTCTTAAAATTATACTAAATTTTTCAGAGTGACTAATAAAATTTAATTGGCTCATTTTTAATAAAGTGACAATTTGACATTTTATGAGATTTGGCAGTACTTTTGCAATCCAACAGAAAGAATAAAAAATGAAGTTTAAAAATATTTTTAAAAATAAAAGTGATATGACTACGGAAAATACAGAATTCGATCAAGAATTAGACGATGTAACGTTAGAAAATAACGCCAATGGAGAGCAGTTAATTGTTGAAGAATTAAGTGTTGAAGAGCAACTGGCACAAGACTTAGCAAAAGAAAAAGATAAGTTTTTAAGATTATTTGCCGAATTTGAAAATTACAAAAAAAGAACTTCGAAAGAACGTATGGATTTATTTAAAACAGCCAATCAAGAAGTTTTGCTTGCAATGCTTCCTGTTTTAGATGATTTTGACAGAGCTATTGTAGAAATCAATAAATCTGACGACGAAAATTTGAAAAAAGGTGTAGAATTAATTCACGAAAAACTAAAAAGTACTTTAGTTTCTAAAGGATTAGAGCAGGTTGAAGTTGGAGCAGGAGATGCTTTTAACGCTGATTTTGCTGAAGCAATTACCCAAATCCCAGCTCCGTCTGATAAATTAAAAGGGAAAATTGTTGATGTAATTGAAAAAGGATACAAATTAGGAGATAAAATTATTCGTTTTCCTAAAGTGGTTATCGGGAACTAAAAAACATATAAAGTCTTAAAGTCAATATTATCTATTGAAATTTGGATTTAAAATTTTGTACTTGGAATTTAACCTAGACTATGAAAAAAGATTTTTACGAAATATTAGGCATTTCAAAAAATGCAGATGCTGCCGAAATTAAAAAAGCGTACAGAAAAAGTGCGTTGAAATATCACCCGGATAAAAATCCGGGCGACAAAGAGGCAGAAGAAAACTTTAAATTAGCAGCAGAAGCTTATGAAGTTTTAAGCGATCCGCAGAAAAAAGCGAAATACGACCAGTACGGACATCAGGCATTTGATGGTTCAGGTGGATTCGGCGGAGGTCACGGCGGTATGAATATGGATGACATTTTCAGTCAGTTTGGTGATATCTTCGGAGGCGGATTTGGCGGTTTCGGAGGCGGAGGCGGAGGTCCTCGCCGTTCTAAAGGAAGCAATCTTCGTATCAAAGTTAAACTGACTTTGGAAGAAATTGCAAATGGAGTAGAGAAAAAAGTAAAAGTAAAACGTAAAGTTCAGGCCAAAGGTGTAACCTATAAAACGTGTACAACTTGTAACGGGCAAGGTCAGGTAATGCGTGTAACCAATACTATTTTGGGAAGAATGCAGTCTGCATCAACTTGTCCTGCTTGTGGCGGTTCTGGTCAGATTTTAGATAAAAAACCTTCTGAAGCAGATGCTCAGGGAATGGTTCAGGAAGATGAGACAGTATCAATCAAAATTCCTGCAGGGGTTGTTGACGGTATGCAGTTAAAAGTTTCTAATAAAGGAAACGATGCTCCAGGGAACAGTATACCGGGAGACTTAATTGTAGCTATTGAAGAAATTGAGCACGAATTCCTGAAACGTGAAGGTGAAAATGTGCATTACGATCTATATATCAGTTTTCCGGAAGCAGTTTTGGGAGCTTCTAAAGATATTGAAGCAATTAACGGAAAAGTCCGTATTAAGTTGGAAGAAGGAATTCAGTCCGGAAAAATCTTAAGGCTGAAAGGAAAAGGAATTCCAAGTTTAAACGGTTACGGAAGTGGTGATTTATTAGTGCATGTAAACGTTTGGACTCCGAAAACATTAAATAAAGAGCAAAAACAATTTTTTGAAAATGCTTTAAATAATGAGCATTTTGCTCCAAATCCTGAGAAATCTGAAAAATCATTTTTTGAAAAAGTAAAAGACATGTTTTCATAATTAAAACTTTTTTTAAAAGTGCTTAAATAAATAAAACCCATTCTAAGATAAATTTAGAATGGGTTTTTTGCTTATTCATACTTAGAATAGCTTTGAATTAATTATTTTTACATCCGCTTAACAGCAAAGGTCAATTTGACATAGAAAATCGATAAAAACAAATGAGCAACTTACTTGAAGTACATAAAGTCGTAAAAAAATACGGTGATTATGTGGCGCTTAACGAAGTTTCGTTAAATGTACCGAAAGGAAGCATTTATGGACTTTTAGGTCCAAACGGAGCTGGAAAAACTTCCCTTATCAGAATTATCAACCAAATTACGATGCCCGATCGTGGAGAAGTAATTTTAGATGGAGAAAAACTGCAGCCCAAACATGTGCAGACTATTGGCTATTTGCCCGAAGAAAGAGGTTTGTACAGTACCATGAAAGTAGGAGAGCAATGTTTGTATCTTGCCCAGATGAAGGGACTTTCTAAAGCCGAAGCCAAAAAACAACTGGATTATTGGTTTGATCGTTTAGGAATTCAGGGTTGGTGGAACAAGAAGATTCAGGAACTTTCTAAAGGAATGGCGCAAAAAATTCAGTTTGTGGTTTGTGTACTTCATAAACCAAAATTGCTGATTTTAGACGAACCTTTCTCAGGTTTCGATCCGGTAAATGCGAATGTAATCAAAGATGAAATCTTAGCTTTGAAGGAACAAGGTTCTACAATTATTTTTTCGACACACCGCATGGAAAGTGTTGAAGAACTATGTGATCATATTTCTTTAATTCACAAATCAAATAAGCTAATCGAAGGAAAAGTTGCCGATGTTAAACGACAGTTTAGAACCAATAGTTTTGAAGTCGGGATTTTAACAGGCAATGTGGAGGGTTTGATGTACGACATTACACAAAAATTCACGGTTTCTCCTGCAAATTTTAAGTCACTAAATGAAGATTTGAAATTGAATATAGAGATTGGAAACTCGGCGCCAAACGAATTACTTAATATCCTGACGCAACGCGGTCAGGTAACTCATTTTGTAGAAAAAATTCCAAGTATTAACGATATTTTTATTCAGACAGTAACTGGATAGACTTTTAGATCACTAGACTTCTTAGATAAATCTGGAAGTTTAAAAAGGTATAAAAAAGTCTGAGAAGTCTAAAAATCTAACAATCTAAAATAAATGAGTATAATTTCACTAATTATAAAAAGAGAATTTATTGCAAAAGTCCGAAACAAATCTTTTGTTGTCATGACTTTTTTAAGTCCGCTTTTGTTTGTTGCGGTAGCTGGTTTTATTGGCTATTTAAGTTCGATGAAAGCAGATACTAAGCGAATTGCAATTCACGATGAAACAGGTTTATTCGCGGGAGATTTTTTAAAAGAAAACAAAAAAGGGGGAGAATATAGATATCTGAATTTATCTGAAGTAAGACTCAGTGCCTTAAAAGACAGCATTTCAAAAGAGAATTTCAGCGGATTATTAGTAATTCCTAAAACGAATTCAGAAAAAGAATTAGAATCAAAAATTGAATTTATTTCCAACAATAGTCCAAGTATTGCTTTTATCGAAAATACTCAGGATGTTATTGCTTCAAAAATAACCAAAATCAATTTAGAAAAGGCAAAACTAGATACTTTGGCCATTCAAAAGGCTCAGGGAGAAGTTAATATTCATCTGGCAAAAGCTTCTGGGGAAGAAAGTCTAAAAGGACTGAATGAAATAAAAATCGGAATCGGAGGTGCGTTTGGTTATTTGATAATGATGTTTATTATCATTTACGGTAACATGGTTATGCGAAGTGTAATAGAAGAGAAAACAAACCGTATCATTTAAATTATCATTTCATCTGTAAAACCATTTGATTTAATGATCGGTAAAATTATCGGAACTTCATTGGCCGGAATTTTACAATTTGCTATTTGGGCCATTATAGGTCTGGGACTAATGTTTGCTGCATCGGCATTTTTTGGTGTAAATGTCGGTCCAACGGCCAGAATTTCGCCAGAATTAATGCAATCTGCACAGCACGAACTTTCTGGAACGGCTCAAATGTACATTGCCGAATTATGGAATCTTCCCATTGCCAGTATTATTATTGGTTTTGTAGTTTATTTTATTGGAGGTTATTTTTTATACAGCTCATTTTACGCTGCAATTGGTGCAGCGGTAGACAATCAAACCGATTCACAGCAATTTTTATTACCCATCATAATGCCGCTTATTTTAAGTGTTTATATCGGATTTTTTACAGTAGTAAATGATCCGCATGGAACAGTGGCGGTGGTCTTTTCCATGATTCCGCTGACTTCGCCAATAGTAATGTTAATGCGTATTCCTTTTGGAGTACCGTGGTGGCAAATTGCAATTTCGGTATCATTATTGTTTGCTACGTTTTTCCTTGTTGTGTGGTTCGCCGCCAAAATTTACCGTGTTGGTATTTTAATGTACGGCAAAAAACCAACCTGGAAAGAATTGTACAGATGGCTTAAATATTAATCTAAGCTTCTAAGGTTCTGAGCTTCTAAGCTGCTAAGTTTTTAGCTTCTTGGAGATAGCTTAGAAGCTTAGAAGCTTAGCAACTTAGAACCTTACAAAATGAGTAAAATACTAATTATAGAAGACGAAGCGGCAATCAGAAGGGTTTTGGTAAAAATTTTATCAGAAGAAAATGATTCGTATCAGGTTGATGAAGCGGAAGATGGTGTGGCCGGACTCGATAAAATAAAAAACAACGATTACGATCTGGTTTTGTGCGATATCAAAATGCCCAAAATGGACGGTGTTGAGGTTTTGGAAGAAGTAAAGAAAATAAAACCTGAAATTCCGATGGTAATGATTTCCGGACACGGAGATATGGAAACGGCTATTCATACCATGCGTTTAGGTGCATTTGATTATATTTCAAAACCACCTGATTTAAACCGCCTTTTGAATACCGTTCGCAACGCTTTAGACAAAAAACAATTGGTTGTTGAGAATAAAATTCTAAAGAAAAAAGTCAGCAAAAATTACGAAATGATCGGGGAGAGCGAATCTATTAATCATATCAAAATGATGATTGATAAAGTAGCGCAAACTGAAGCCAGAGTTTTGATAACCGGGCCAAACGGAACCGGAAAAGAATTAGTGGCGCACCAATTGCACGAGAAGAGTGAGCGCGCTAATTTTCCTTTAATCGAAGTAAACTGTGCTGCGATTCCGAGTGAACTGATAGAAAGTGAATTATTCGGACACGTAAAAGGCGCTTTTACATCGGCGGTTAAAGATCGCGCCGGAAAGTTTGAAGCAGCAGATAAGGGAACTATTTTCCTCGACGAAATTGGAGACATGAGCCTTTCGGCGCAAGCCAAAGTATTACGCGCGCTGCAGGAAAGTATGATTACCAGGGTGGGTGCCGATAAAGACATAAAAGTAGACGTACGTGTTGTAGCCGCGACTAATAAAGATTTAAAAACCGAAATTGCCGAAGGCCGTTTCCGTGAAGATTTGTATCACAGATTAGCCGTTATTTTAATCAAAGTGCCGCCTTTGAATGAAAGACGCGATGATATTCCGGCTTTGATTTTACATTTTGCAGAAAAAATAGCTTCAGAACAGGGAAATGCTGTGAAAGGATTTTCGGCGGAAGCCATTAAATTATTGCAGGAATACGACTGGACGGGAAATATTCGTGAACTTCGAAATGTAGTAGAAAGACTGATTATTTTAGGAGGCAGCGAAATCTCAGAAACGGATGTTAAACTGTTTGCGAGCAAATAAATTAATTTAATGATTTAAATATTTAATGATTGAAAGATCAATTTAGGATCTTTCAATTTTTCAATTTTTTAATCTTTTAATCTCATTAGATGAAACTAAAAAAAATAAACGAAAAATTACAGGACGGTTTAATTGAAAATGGTTTAACGGTAGCCAATGCGCTTCAGTTAGAAACTTTCTCTACCATAAAAAGTGGTGCGGATTGTATTATTATTTCGCCGGAAGGAAGTGGAAAAACCACAACAATTGTCATCAATGTGATTCAGCAATTGGCCGGAAAAACAGAAGAGTCGCCACGAGCCCTGATTATCGTTGAAGATAAAGCAAAGGTCTTGGAAATGGTAGAGCTTTTTAATAAATACGGAAAATATACCGATCTGGAAATTTATGGCGTTCATGAAAAAGGAGATATGGATTATGACAAAAACTATATTTCAACCGGAATTGATGTTTTAATTGGAACGCCGGTCAAATTGAATGATATGTTTACAACGGCTGGTTATAATGTAAACCGTCTGAAAATGATGATTTTGGATGATGCAGATCCGATTTTGAAATTGCGTAACGAAACCAAAATCATGCGTATTTCTAATAGTATTGCCAAAGTGCAGCGTATTATTTTTGCTGAAGAATTAACAGAGCGTATTGAAATCCTTGCAGATAAAATGTTGCTGGAACCGTATTTATTTGATATGGATGAAGAAGGCGAAGAGGAACTCGATGAGGAGGAAGATGATATTCAGGAAGAAGAATAATAATAATATATCCCGATTTTTGGTTTTAACTACAAATCGGGATTTTGATTTAAATAAAATAATTAATTATAAAAACCAAAATGTCATGGGATTAATGAAGGTGTTTTCAGGAAGCGAAATATTAGCAATTGCTTTGCAGGAAAGATTAGAAGAAGCAGGAGTAGAAACAGTAAAAAAAGATAATATTCAGTCGGCTCGTTTGGGCGGATTCGGTCAGACCGATTTAGCTGTAGAATTGTTTATTCAGGAAACAGATTTTGCAAAAGCAAATCCTGTGGTAGAACAATTTAGAATGAGTATCTAATACATAGTGGTTTAGTTACCAGTCCTTCGTATTTAGGAACTAATTGTTAAAGAACAAAGTACTAAACGAAGTAACAGGGACTAAAAAACTAAAAAATTAAGGACTAAAAATGCAATACAAAATGATTGTACTCGACATGGATGATACCTTGTTGACAGACGACCACAGAATTTCAGATTTAAATAAAAAAGTGTTGCTTGAAGCACAGGCAAAAGGTGTATATGTAGTTTTGGCTTCTGGACGACCAACTATTGCGATGACTTCTTATGCAAAAGATTTACAATTAGATCTAAACGATTCGTATATGATTTCGTTTAACGGAGCCATAATAAGCCGCGTAAAAGATGATTTGATTTTGTTTGAACAGAAATTGACAGTTGAACAAATTCACGCTTTATACGATTACAGCGTGAAAATGAAAACCGATATTATCACGTATCTGGATAATGAAATCATCAGCGAAACAGATTCAGAATACATTGAAATCGAAAAAGAAATTACCGGAATGGCGCATCGTAAAGTTCCGGATTTTAAAAGTTATGTTGACAGGCCTGCGGTAAAATGCATCTTATTGCAGGATCCTGATTATTTAAAAACGGTAGAAAAAGACTTAATTGCGGCAATGCCACATTTGAGTGTTACAACTTCTAAACCTTTTTTTCTGGAAGTAGCGCAATTAGGAATCGATAAGGCAGCCAGTTTGAAACTTTTGGCAGAAAAGCTGGGAATTCATCAAAATGAAATTATAGCAGTAGGAAACGCGGCAAATGACTTAACAATGATCGAATATGCTGGTTTGGGAGTATGGGTTGATAATGTAGCGTTGGAATTGCGGGATAAAGCAAATTTAATCGTATCTTCAAATAATAATGATGGAGTAGCCGAAGTTGTACAACGCTACATTTTAAATTAAATACGATGAAAAAACCAATTGAAACAGAACGTTTAATTTTAAGGGAATTACAGCTTTCAGATGCTGACGGAATGTTTGAGTTGGATTCGAACCCAAATGTGCATTTATTTTTGGGCAACAGACCTGTAAAACATATTGAAGAAAGCATTGAATATATCGAAAATATTCAAAAACAGTATCAGAATTACGGCATCGGAAGATGGGCTGTTATTCTAAAAGAAACAAACGAATTTATTGGCTGGTCTGGAATAAAATATATTACTGATGAGATCAATAAACACCAGAATTTCTACGAATTAGGATATCGTTTTATCGAAGAACACTGGGGAAAAGGGTATGCTTCTGAAGCTGGAAAGGCTTTTGTGGATTATGCTTTTAAAGAATTGAAAGCAGAAGCACTTTACGCTTACGCGGATGCGGGAAATGAAAGCTCAAGGAAGATCCTGGAGAAGTTAGGTTTTCACTTTGTGAATTCGTTTTCTTATCAGGAAGAATTAGAAGTTTGGTATGAACTCAAAAATCCGGACTCAAACTAAAAAAATGTGTTCCAAATCTTTACATACTTAAAAGTCAGTAAAGATTTGGAAACCATTTAGAGTTAAAATATTGTACTATTATTTTTTAGCTACAGAAACAAAATATTTATTTCCGTCACCCATAGTTAATTTTACACGCTCGTCGCAAAGATCGATTGCAAAATTAGCACTTTCGTAACAGCTGCAGGTTGTGTTTTTGTCTTTAGACATTTCAGTCTTACAGTTGTTGTTTTTAAAACTTGCTAATTGTGGTGTATACAAACTAACTAAATCAGTAGAAGCAGTTACCAAAGAAATAATGCTTGCTGAGTTATTATTAGTTATTCTGTAAACAATTCTATCCGTATAGTTTACTTCATTTACAGTTACTTTACGAATATAAGTGTAAGCTGTCGAACCTTCGCCTGGCTCTTTTACTTCAAATTTAAATCCAACAGCGCGAATCGCAACATCAAATTGTTGTTGTGAGTTCATGCTCGCCCATGTAGTTAATGTACTAATCGAAGGAAATGGATTTGAAGCCGGAGCATTAGTTTGCGCTTGCGAACTAAAAAGGGTTAGGAACATCAAGCAGATCGTGGGTAAAAATGCTTTCATAAAGCGTGGTATTTGTATAATATTTTGCCTACTCTCTTTGGTTTTCGGCTTTCCCATTTCATTTTGTAACACAAAACAACAACATAACGAGTAAAATTCAAAATTGTTATGCGTGAATTATTATTTAATTAATCAAATCCTCTTAAAATTTTTAAATACGGATTTATTCAATCGCAAAATTATAACAAAGGTAAATGTAAGAAATTTTGAATCTAAACGAATAAAAAATGTATTTAATCGATAATATTTGCATTTAATCGATTATTTTGTCATTTTATTCCTATTGAAATGTTAAAAAAAAGATTCTGATTCGATAGTATTCGCATAAAAAAGAAATTTTATTCTTAATCTATTTTTTGCAGGCATATTTGCATCTAATTCAAATTCCTGACCCGAAGTAAATTAATCGCTTTCTTTTGATGAATATTGTTTGTAAATTTGCAGCCTTAAATTTTTTGACAACGATTTCATTAATTTAAGACAGATTATGGAAAACAGAAAGAAAGTTGCCTTTTATACGCTGGGTTGTAAACTGAATTTTTCAGAAACTTCTACAATTGCCAGAAACTTTAATGACGAAGGTTTTGACCGCGTCGATTTTGAAGATGTTGCAGATATATATGTAATCAATACTTGCTCGGTTACAGAAAATGCAGATAAACAGTTTAAACAAGTTGTGAGAAAAGCGATGAAGCTTAACGAAAAAGCTTTTGTTGCCGCTGTTGGCTGTTATGCGCAATTAAAACCAGAAGAACTCGCCTCTGTAGACGGTGTAGATTTGGTTTTGGGAGCTACAGAGAAATTCAAAATTACCGATTATATAAATGATCTCAGTAAAAATGACATGGGTGAAGTGCACTCCTGCGAGATTGCCGAAGCCGATTTTTATGTAGGAAGTTATTCTATAGGAGATCGTACCCGGGCATTTCTAAAAGTGCAGGATGGCTGTGATTATAAATGTACCTATTGTACAATTCCGCTGGCACGTGGAATTTCAAGAAGTGATGCCTTAGAAAATGTTTTAAAAAATGCCAAAGAAATTTCAGCTCAGAATATTCGCGAGATTGTTCTAACAGGCGTAAATATTGGAGATTACGGAAAAGGGGAGTTTGGGAATAAAAAACACGAGCATACTTTTCTGGATTTGGTTCAGGCTCTGGACAAGGTAGAAGGAATTGAACGTTTGAGAATTTCATCAATCGAACCGAATTTGCTAAAAAACGAAACAATAGAATTTGTTTCCAAAAGCAGAACTTTTGTACCCCATTTTCACATTCCGCTGCAATCGGGAAGTAATGATATTTTAAAATTAATGAAACGTCGTTATTTACGTGAAGTTTATATCGATCGTGTCAATAAAATACGAGAGGTAATGCCGCATGCCTGCATTGGTGTTGATGTTATTGTTGGCTTTCCGGGAGAAACAGACGAGCACTTTTTAGAAACTTATCATTTCTTAAACGATCTGGATATTTCGTATCTGCATGTCTTTACATACTCAGAAAGAGATAATACAGAAGCAGTAGATATGGAAGGTGTTGTTCCTTCAAATGTAAGGGCAAAACGCAGTAAAATGCTTCGCGGTTTATCTGTGAAAAAACGTCGTGCTTTTTATGAAAGTCAATTGGGAACCAACAAAACTGTTCTTTTTGAAGGAGAAAATAAAGAAGGTTATATTCACGGTTTTACAGAAAACTATGTAAAAGTAAAAACACCGTGGAATCCGGAACTCGTGAATACTTTGCAGGAAATAAATCTGACCAAAATTGATGAAGACGGAAGTGTTCGTCTGGAGTTTTTAAATAAACTGTCAGAGGTTTAATCAAGAAAATAATTAGAAAAACATAAAGTTTGTCATTTCGACCGAAGGGAGAAATCACACTAGAAACTCCACAAAGTAAATTACCAATCTTTGTCGATATACTAGTGTGATTTCTCCCTTCGGTCGAAATGACAAAAACGACAAAACTCTTTAACTTTAAATTAAAGAGTTTTGTCGTTTTTTTATTAAAAATTGTTCGTGTATCTCTGCGAAAAACCTCCGCGAATCTCTGTGAAACAAAAAAAATCAATTATCCTCTCCAACAATCAATTTCAAAGAATTGATATAATCTGTATCAAATTCAATAACACGAATTTTTTCAGGATTAAAACTTAATTCGCCGCCAAACTGACCTTTTGTATCCAGAAAATCAATTGTAAGTTCTTCGTCTGTAAAGTCAATCAGTTTTCCTAAATAAGCAGATTTTGAAGATTTTTTTGCAAGTTGAAAAATTCCGTATTTCTCAGCGACATATTTCATAATCGATGCTAGATCACGTATCGGAATGATATCTTCCGAATTGATTTGTAAGCCTTTCATTCGAATTACTTTCTCATTAAAAGCCAAATCATGATCACGATTAACCGCTTCAATATTTTTATTTTTTAAAATCACAAAACCATCCAATATAAAATCGACAGGATTATTTCGAAGTAAAATCCAGTCGTCAGAATAATCGATAAGAAAACCGGTAAAGATTTCTTTTTTATCCTGAAATTCAATTTCGACCAATTGTCTTAAATATTGCTCCATTACGTTTTTTTTAAATTCCAATCTCTAAGTTAATAAATTGAAATTTGAGATTTCTACAATTTGAGATTTAAATTAAGGATTAGTAGACCAAATACTGCTGTTTTTCACAAAAACTCTTCGGTTTAGTTTCAACTGCGAAATAATTAATTCTGCCATATCTTCAGACTGCATTACTTTTTCGGGGTTTCCGTCTGTCAGGTTCAAATCTTTCGCCATGTCAGTTGCCACTGTACTAGGTGTTAAAGCAGTAACACGAATATTGTGTTTTCTCATTTCCTGCATTAAAGAATCGGTTAAACCTAAAACAGCAAATTTAGAGGCGCTATATGCGCTTGTCAATGCATTTCCGTTCAATCCCGCAGTAGAAGAAATATTAATAATATCTCCGGTCTGTCTTTCGATCATATTCGGAATTACGGCGCGGGTTGTATAATAAGTCCCCATTAAATTAACCTGAATAATTCTTTCGAAAGCTTCTGGTTCAAGTTCAAGGAATTTTCCAAAAGAAGCAATTCCAGCACTGTTTATTAAGATGTCAATAGTTTTAAATTCGCTTAAGGCTTTTTCTACAGCATTATTAATCGAATTAATATCGGCAACATCTGCAGAGATCGCTATAGTTTTTACCCCAAGATCTGCAGTTTCTTTTGCCAGCTGATCAATGTCGCTTTGCGTTCTTGAAACCAGAATTAAGTTTACACCTTCTTTGGCCAAAGCAATAGCAACGGCTTTTCCAATTCCTTTTCCGGCGCCTGTTATAAGCGCATTTTTATTTTTTAAGTCAGTCATGATTGTAAATTTAGAAAATGCAAAAGCATTATTTTGAGTCTTACAAAAATAAGCTTTTGCAAACTAAAAATAATGCTTTCAGATGTATTCTTAATCTAAGTTTAACAGGTTTTTATTATTCCTTCAAAACCATATCGATACACATTACGGCTCCTAAAATCAACTGTCTTAAAGGGCTGTCAGTTGGTACGGTTTCTTCAATCTGAAGTACATAATTGTCGGCACTGGTAAAGAATTCTTTTCCTAATCCTGCCCATTTTTTGCTTACCTGCGCCAGTGGTTTTCCTTCGTGAGAAAATTTAAAATCCCAGCCAGTCCATTTTCCCTGTAAAGTCGCAACAGGTTTTTCGTTTTTGTCTAAGATGTCAAATTTACCTCCGATAGAAAAGAATTTTTGTTTGAAGGTTCCAACCAAACGATCTTTCTCATCCAATACTTCAACGGTAGAACGAAAAATGGCAACACCTCTTCTTACGGTAATTAATTTTTCTCCCGACGGAGTAGAAATTTCAACATTAAAAGGAGTAGCTCTTTTGTAATCGGTAAAACGTAATATTTTGGTAAAAAAGCCTAAATTATTTTCGCGGCAGTTTAAGATAATTTGATTGTTGTCGGGATTGTAAATATCGTAATTGTTTGCGGCTTTAAACATTCCGACATGTTCTTTTACTAAAAATAGATTCTGGCTTAAAATTGAATTCATTGAGTATATAATATTTGATTGATAAAGATCAAATGTACTAAAATATCTATCAAATCCTTATTTAGGATTTATTGTTAATGATGATTTAACCGCAAAAAAAATAAACCTGGAAACACACCGAAGTGCGTCTCCAGGTTTAATTTGCTCTGACAATTATATCAATTAAACTGTTTTGAAGTTTCTACCAGTCTTACAAATTCTGCCTTATAGCCATCAACATCATTTGATAATCCCTGCTTTGCTAATGATGCAATGTCATCAGAAGATTTGTTGGCGATTAATTTTGAATCTCTCAGTTTTAATCCGAACCAGGCGACAGCGGTGCTGAATTTCATGTCGTCGCTGGCTTTGTCCAGAGCGATTGTTTTATTGTCAATTACCTGAACCATTTCGATACTTTTGTTACCATCCGGTTTTTTATAACGGAATTTTACTGTTGCCAGTTCATTGCTGAAATTTGTTGCAGATTCTTCTGTTTTAGTATATTTTAAATCATCCGGTAAACTAGTAATATATTCGCTGGAAACTCCTGCGGGAATGATTTCATATAATGCCGTCACAATATGGTTGCTCCCCAATTCGCCCGCATCGATGGCATCGTTTTTAAAATCTTCCGGACGGAGTTTTCTGTTTTCATATCCAATTAGTCGGTACGATTGTACTTGTTTGGGATTGAATTCGATTTGAATTTTTACATCTTTTGCAATGGCAAACATCGAGCCTTTAAATTCCTTTCCTAAAAAACGGTTGGCTTCCTGAATGTTGTCGATATACGCATAATTTCCGTTTCCTTTGTCTGCCAGAGTTTCCATTTTGCTGTCTTTATAATTTCCCATTCCGTAACCCAGACAAGTTAAGAAAACGCCTGTTTTTCTTTTTTCTTCAATTAATTTTTCCATATCAGAATTTGAAGTGCTTCCAACGTTAAAATCGCCGTCAGTTGCCAGTATAACACGATTATTACCGTTTTTAATAAAATTTTCTGAAGCAATTTTATAAGCCAGTTCAATTCCTGCACCACCAGCCGTACTTCCTCCGGATTGTAAATTATCAAGTGCGTCATTGATTGTTTTTTTCTCGTCGCCTGAAGTGGGTTTTAAAACCATCCCTGCAGCACCTGCATACACCACAATGGCAACTTTATCTTTTGAACGTAATTCATTTACCAAAATTTTCATGGATTGTTTCAATAAAGGCAATTTGTTCATCTCGCCCATAGAACCGGAAACGTCGATTAAGAAAACTAAGTTTGAAGCTGGTAAATTTTCTGTCGGAATGTTTTTTCCCTGTAAACCAATTTTCAGTATTTTGTTTTTGGAATTCCACGGCGAATCGCTCAATTCGGTATTTATAGAAAATGGATTTTCGCCTTTTGGCTGAGGATAACTGTATTTAAAGAAATTTACCATTTCTTCCACACGAACTGCATCTTTTGGAACTGTCTGTCCATTATTTAAAAATCTTCTGATGTTGGTGTACGACGCATTATCGACATCAATCGAAAATGTAGAAAGTGGTGCTGTTTTTGGACTTTCAAAAGCATTTTCCACGAAAGTGTCATAATCTTCCTGAGTGGGTTCTGTCGGAAGTGGCGTAATATTTAATTTTTTTTCTAATTCTTTTTCCGAAAGATTTTTGTAAAGTTCATTTTTAGTTGCAATTACGACAACTCCGTTTGAGGCGTTGCTTCCATAAACGGCAGTCGCGTCTTTGTCTTTTAAAACCGAAACATTGTCAATATCATTCGGATTAATTTTTGCCATTTGATTGGCTTTCATTGTAACTCCGTCTACAATATACATCGGTTCGTTTTTTGGAGAAAGAGTTGCAACTCCGCGAATAGTAACGCTCGGACTTGCCGCATATCCCACATTATTTTGAACACGTCCGGCAACTCTTCCGTGCAATGCCGGAGCAGAAGTGCTTCTCTTTTGTGTTTTTTCAGAAACAATTGCATTAACATATGATTTCTTCTTTACTGTGCCGTAAGCTGTAACAACGACTTCCTGTAATTGAGCACTATTTTCTTTTAATACCACATTAATAACATTGGATTCTTTTACATATAGGGTTTGAGAATCCATTCCAATAAAACTAAAAACAAGTGCATCTCCTTTTTTTGCCAGAAGAGAATAATTCCCCTTATAATCTGTTTGCGTATTTTTTTTCGTACCAATGATCGTTATTGTAACGCCCGGAATTGGTAATTTGGACTCATCTGTGACATTTCCGGTAATCGTTCTTTCCTGCGCCATACTTACGAAACATATAAGCATAGCAATGGCTGATGAAATAAGTTTTAAACTTTTCATGATAATAATTTTTTAAGTTAATAATGAGTTGTAAGCTTTGTCAAGCCGCGAACTTTGACAAAGCCTGAGATTATTTTTTAGGCGTCGGCTTTCCGTTTTTTGTAGTGATAATTACGACTCCTTTTTTGCCTTTTTCGCCATATTTTGAAGTAGCTTCAAGGTCTTGTAAAATGGTTATGGTTTTAATGTCTTGTTTGTCTAAAGGTGCATACGGACTTGTTGGATTATTTCCGAATAAATCATTTTCCGAATAATAAATTCCGTCGATTATGTATAGAGGTTCATCTAAAATCAGTAATGAATCCATGTTTTCTGGCTTGACATTTTCTATTTCAGATCGCATCATTCTATCTCTTTTAGCAGCGTCACTGTGTGCCATTGCATTTCCATTCAGAATTACAAGGGGGGCTGGTTTTTTTGCTTTTGGAGTTTCTCTTGCAGCAAAGGCAACTTTTGCAGATTCTCTTTCATTTCTTTCAAGTGAGCCTGAAAGTTTTTCTTCCTGTGCATACATTTCATTACTTTCGGATATATAATCTTTTTGAGCCGGAGCAGTAACAACGGCTTCAGCACTAATTTGTGGAGTGGGCATTGGCTGAATGATCTGACTATTGGGCGCAATGCTTTCCTGAACCGCTACTGCTTTTTGTTTTTCTTTTTGTCGCTCTAAAATTTGCACCCCTTCTTCTCCCGAAACGACTTCAGATTCATGAGGAATAATCTCATCCTTTTGAATGCTGATTGGCTCCTTAACATTTTCTTTTTCATCTAACACTACTTTTGGGGTTTCATTAACAGCATTTTCATCAGATTGTAAAAATTGAGAACCTAAAGAAATTAATAGTAGGAGAGAAGCAGCTATTGCCACCTTCTTCCATAATGAAATTGTTTTTTTATCTTCTTTTTTGTCTAGTTTTTCTTCTACTCTTGACCAGACTTTTTCCATTCCGGGAAAGTCCTTGAATTCCGCATTTTGCGAAGCTTCTTTTATTTTATCGAATAATTTATCCTGATTGTCCATGACTACTTTGCTTTTTGATAATACAGTTTATTAACCAGTTCTTTAAGTTTGGTTTTGGCAGCATTCAATTGTGATTTCGAAGTGCCTTCGGAGATTTTTAGCATTTCGGCTATTTCTTTGTGTGCAAAACCTTCTATAACAAAAAGATTGAATACTGTTTTACACCCATCCGGAATGTGATTTAATAAATTCAGTAAATCCTCTTCTTCTAATGTATTCAGTTCATCGACAAAAGGCTGCGAAAGCAGTTTTACGTCATCGAGATACATGTTGAAGTTGGTTTCTTTTCTAATGGTCGCCAAACAATGGTTTACCGTAATTCTTCTGGCCCAGGCTTCAAAAGCATAAGCTTCTTTCAACTGATCCAGTTTGGTAAAGATTGTAAAGAAGGAATCGGCAAGGGCTTCTTCAATCTCTTCTTCCTTTTTGAGGTATCTTTTGCAAAGGCGGTACAATTTCGGCGCCATGTATTCGTACACCTGACGCTGGGCGTCCCGGTGCATTTTTTTACAGTTTGCTATTTGAGTTTCGTTTATCACAATTGGTGTCTTTCTTATATAGAGACATTAAAAGATAAAAAGGTTGGGACGGGAATGAAAAAAAGTTTAAAAACTTTTTTGAGGGTCAAAGCTACAAAGCTACAAAGCTACAAAGCTACAAAGCTACAAAGCTACAAAGCTACAAAGTTACAGAGGTTTACCGTAGCGACGCAATGCAGGCGTCTAACATTTATAAATTCTATTATTCATTTTGAATAATATTCTCCGCGTAAAAAAAGATTGTCGGGTTACTTGCGAAGATTTCTTGTTCCTCGGAATGACAAAAAAGCTGATCAAATTTTACTTAACCGGCAAAGTCAATTTATAGATTTTAGTTTCTAATAAATCGGTATCATTGTCTTCGCAAAGCAAAAACTCTATTTTGTCATTTGATTTTTTGTATAAAGTCAAACCTTCAAATTTATTGGTTGAGGTTATTTTTTGCGTAAAATCTATTTTCATGGATTTAAGATCGATGCGGCCAATAAAACTTCCTAAGATTTCGCCATCATCGTAAGTCGATTTGGTGTCTTCTGCAGTAGATAGAAAGTAAATTTTATCTTCTACCAAGACCGCGTCGGTAAAACTGGAGCGAACGCCTTTAATTTTTGGAAGTTTGTAATTAACAGAAATCAAGGCGAACTCTTCTGAAAGATTTTTGGCGTGAATGGTAAAAATTGTGTTTTTGTTTGAAATTCCGTTTCCGCGATTAAATAGGTACCAATTTTCTCCATCGAATATAGCACCTTCCAAATTGAAATCTTCGGGTTTTATTTCGCCGAAACTCTGCATTAATGCATATAAATCGACCAGATTATTTTTTTGGACCACCGTTTTATTTTTCAAATCAAAAGCAAGCATTTGATTTCTTTTTTCGGTAGAGCCGGAACCAAAAATGTAAAGTGTGTCATTATGATTGGTCATTGACTCAAAATCGGGTTTTAGGTTTTTGGGAATATTCTGGCTTGGATTATCCAATAAAGGATGTTGATTCAATTGTTGATTCTGCATATTGTATTCGTACAGAAATCCGCTGTTATCGCCAATTACGTAAAGTGCATCGTTGTTGAAGAATAAGCCGGATGCCGAACCAATTCCGATAATCTGAAATAATATTTCTAATGTAAATTTTTCCATGAAGTGTTGTTTTGAAAACCAATCTCTAGCCCTGATAGAAATGGAAATACTTTGAAAAGAAATTGTATTTTTTCCTGACAGAACAAAGCGACCAGCGGAAGCTCTTGTTATGGCTTGGAAAAAAGCAATTTATTGAAAAGTATTGCAATGAATAGCAGGAATTTGCTTCGTAAAAGTAGTATATTTATATTACAAAAATTTGAAAATATGAAATCAATAGATCCAAATGATTTTAAAGTTGTTGAAAAAATAAAACTGAAAAAGATTCCAACTTTATTAGATATACAAGGCGACGATAGTGAAAAAGAAGAAAAACTCGAGAAAGTAAAAGCAAAACTGAGCGATTTACAGGATGTAATGTATGCGCACAATAAATACAGCGTTTTAATCTGTTTGCAGGGAATGGATACCTCGGGAAAAGACAGTCTCATTCGCGAAGTTTTTAAAGAATTCAATCCGCGTGGCGTTGTGGTGCATAGTTTTAAAACGCCAAATTCGACAGAATTGGAACACGATTATTTATGGAGACATTATATTGCTTTGCCCGAAAAAGGAAAATTTGCGATTTTTAACCGTACACATTACGAAAATGTTCTGGTAACGCGTGTGCATCCGGAATATATTTTAGGCGAAAATCTGCCCGATATTAATTCGGTTGATGACATTACACCGGAATTCTGGGAAAAGAGAATTGAACAGATTAATAATTTTGAAAAGCATATTACACAAAACGGAATGATTGTGATGAAGTTCTATATGCATTTGAGTAAGGAAGAACAGCGTCAGCGTTTACTTCGCCGACTGGAAGAAGAAAAGCACAATTGGAAATTCTCTCCGGGCGATTTGAAAGAGCGTGGCTATTGGGATGATTATATCAATTATTACGAAGAAGCCATTAATAAAACTTCGACTCCGCACGCGCCGTGGTATATTGTTCCGGCCGATGATAAAGAAATGTCACGCTATATTGTAGCCAAAATAATCTGGGAAGAAATGAAAAAACATACCGATATTAAGGAACCTGAACTGGATGAAAAAACAGCCTTGAATATAGAATTGTATAAAAAGGAACTGGGGGAGAAATAGCGGAATTAGAGAATTGGGATAATTTAGCAATCAGATAATTTTTAGGAAAAGCAATAATTCTGAATTTTAATTATGGACTTAAATTAAAAACAGAACAAACAAAAACCCCGACCAGCTATAGAGGGCTGTCGGGGTTTTTACCAAAAACAAAATAATAAATTAAACCTATTTTTTAGAGTTTAAAACCGTAAGCAACACGTAATGCTACCTGGTTGGTTCTAAAATCATGATAATCTTCGTAACGAACACTTAAGTCAATGTATTTATTGGCGTATCCAATTCCTGGAGCCCATAAAAATGAAGTCTGATTGTAGTCATTAGTTACCGCAAAAGCAGCACCTACTTCTCCCATAACATAAAATTGATCTTCCCATACAAAAGCTTTGAAACCTGCTTTGGCCGGAATAAATCCAAGATCTTTGATGTCATTTCCAAGTTCGTCCTTGTCTCCGTTAAACAAATTGGTAAAACCAGTTGTTAGAGTCAAAGAAGTTTTTTGAGATAAATCGTACTGTAGACGAACATCTCCTCCAAGCGCCCAGTCGTAATCACCGTCGGTTGGCAAACCACCATTAACTCCAAAACCTAATCTAAAACCCTGATCGTAATTTTGGACTTCACTGTCTTGAGCGAAAGTTGTGTTGGCGCATAAAAATGAAAAAGCAGCTAGGCAGATAATTTGTAATTTTCTCATGACATTTTTTTTTGAATTATTAATGGTGTAAAATTATATTGGAGCTACTTCGGGATCGTTATACAATTTTTAGTAATCGTTATATAATATTGAGGTCTACTTATTTTTCTGATAAAATTCGTATATAATTTTATTAATAGAACAGAATTCGAAGCTTCTGATTATCTTTGCCGCCTAATAAAACAAAGAAGTGAATTTAAAGCAGTACACAAAGGAGTTTTCGTATAATTTAAGACTGGCTTACCCGATAATTTTAGGGATGGTGGGACATACCTTAATAGGTATAGTTGATAATATTATGGTTGGTAAACTGGGAAGTACAGAACTTGCAGCGGTTTCTCTCGGAAACAGCATGATTTTTATTGCAATGTCTTTGGGAATTGGTTTTTCCACTGCTATTACACCAATTGTAGCCGAAGGAGATGCTGAAAAAAATGACGGTAAAATTCGCTCTGCGTTTCATCACGGTTTGTTTTTATGTACCATTTTAGGATTGTTTCTCTTTGGAGTTATTATGCTGGCAAAACCAATTATGGAATTACTCCATCAGCCGGCAGAAGTTATTGTTCTGGCTAAACCGTATTTAGGCTGGGTTGCTTTTTCGCTTATTCCGCTAATAATGTATCAGGGTTATAAACAATTTGCAGATGGAATGTCGATGACCAAATACTCCATGTATGCAATGGTTATGGCAAATGTGCTTCATGTCGGAATTAATTATGTTCTGATTTACGGAATCTGGTTTTTTCCTAAAATGGGAATTATCGGTGCCGCACTTGGAACTGTGATCTCCAGAATATTCCTCGTGATGTTCATGCACATCATGTTGTCAAAAAGAAATGATTTGAAACGTTTCTTCAGCAATTTCAGTTTTAATGAAATCAAAAAAACAACAATAAAAAAAATCGTAAGTATTGGGTTTCCTTCTGCTATGCAAATGCTTTTTGAAGTAGTATTGTTTACGGCTTCGATCTGGCTTTGCGGAAATATAGGGAAAACGAGTCAGGCGGCCAATCAGATTGCCTTAAGTCTGGCTTCATTAACGTTTATGTTTGCAATGGGATTGAGCGTAACTTCAATGATTCGCGTAAGCAATCAGAGAGGCTTAATGGATTATAAAAAATTACTGGTTGTTGCAAGATCTATTTTCTTACTGGCAATTATATTAGAAGTTTTCTTCGCAATCATTTTTGTACTATTTCATACCGTGCTTCCGTATGTTTTCTTAAATATGGAAAATACTTTACAGCTGACAGATAATACAGAGGTAATAGAAATTGCTTCAAAATTATTGTTGATTGCGGCTGTTTTTCAAATTTCAGACGGAATTCAGGTTGTGGTTTTAGGAGCACTCCGCGGATTGCAGGATGTAAAAATTCCGATGTATATCACCTTTGTCGCTTATTGGGTAGTTGGTTTTCCGATTTCGTATTATCTCGGAGAGTTTACAGAATGGAAAGCAGAAGGTGTCTGGATCGGACTTTTGGCAGGTTTAACAACGGCGGCCGTTTTACTGTATCTTCGTTTTAATTACCTTACGGGAAAATTAATCAAAAATTCACTTACAAATAATTAAATTTGAAGTTTATTAGAAGCCGGACATTATAGAGATTCTTAAATATTTTAGTTTTGAAAAAAAACATTTTAGACCTTTAGATCTTTGGCAAAATAAACAAGAAACAAAAACTAAAAATAAATAATAAACAATATGGAATTACCTAAATTTTTACTCGGAGACAATACAGATTTTCCAGACGATATTTTCATCATTCACTTAGATTATCCACGATTTATTATCAATTTAAAAGACGATGAGGTGGAGTTTTTGGAAGAAGCCGAAGATCTTGACGAATCTGAATTGAACATCGAAATGGAAGGTTTAATTGAGAAAGCTAATGAATTTTACGACCGCGAAATAAATCGTTACGAAGAATAATTTCTTTGTAACGATATTATTCTCTTTTTTACGTTCTTAAATTTTTATTGATGAAGAAGCTAACTTTTTTAAAACCTATTTTTAATTTCATTGCAATTGGATTGCTGATTACAACGCTGAGCCGGATTTTTCTGTTCTTTCTGTTTAAGGAAAGAGTAGAACAGACTCCGGATTTCTGGTACATATTTCCGATAGGATTGCGTATGGATTTAATTTTACTTTGTTATTTGTCTTTCCTTCCGGCAGTGCTGATTACTTTTTTGCCGAATAAATGGCTGAAATTCACCAACCATTTTCTGGTAATTTACAGTTTCTTGTTTTTATTTCTGATTCTTTTTGTAGAATTGGCTTCACCGGATTTCATAAAGCAATACGATACAAGGCCTAACAAAATTTTTCTGGACTACCTTATTTACCCAAAAGAAGTTGTGGGAATGCTTTTAAAAAGTTATCTGGTTTCTATCATCATTACTTTTTTAATTTTGGGGGTAACGCTTTATTTTGCTTTTAAAAAAGGCAAAGTACTTTTTTATACTACAGATACAAACTATAAATTTAAATTGCTGTTATTTCCCTTAGTAGCATTTTTACTGTTTTTTGGCGCACGCTCAAGTCTGACTTCAAAACGTCCGATCAATGCTAGTAATGCTGTTTTTTCGACAGATCAGTTGACCAATACGTTGGGATTAAATTCATTTTATACTGTTGCCTTTGCGGCGTATTCTATCAAAAATGAAGGAAATACTAAAATGTACGGTAAAATGGACGAAGCCGAAGCCATTGCACGCGTAAAGAAATACATGATTACCGGAGCAAATGATTTTACAGATCCCGAAATTCCATTTTTGCATGTACAGCAGCCGGATTCTGCCCATTCGAAACCCTATAATCTGGTGATCTTTTTACAGGAAAGTTTAGGGGCAGAGTATGTCGGTATTTTAGGAGGGAAACCATTAACACCTGAATTTGATAAACTTTCTAAAGAAGGTTTATTATTTACTAATTTATACTGCACAGGAACACGCAGCGTTCGCGGAATCGAAGCTGTTGTCACAGGATTTCTCCCTTCTCCGTCTGAAAGTGTTGTAAAACTGGGTAATAGCCAACAGGGCTTTTTTACTCTAGCGGAAGCTTTAAAACAGAAAGGATACGACACCAGTTTTATTTACGGCGGAATGGCGAATTTTGATAACATGGCTTCCTTTTTTAACGGAAACGGTTTCAGCGACATTGTCGATCAGGAAGATTTTGATTCTGATGGAAATAAATATGCTTTTAAAGGAACCTGGGGTTATTCTGATGAAGATTTGGTAACAAAAGCCAATCAGTATTTCAAATCAAAAGGAAATAAACCTTTTTTCTCACTAATGTTTTCGACCTCGAATCACGAACCTTTTGAATATCCTGCGGGTCGAATAAAACCGTATGACAAAAAGCCGAATACAGTTAATAATGCCATGAAATATGCCGATTTCTCTATTGGAAAATTCTTTGAAATGGCTAAAAAAGAAGACTATTTTAAAAACACAATTTTTATTGTAATCGCAGATCACAATACGAGAACTTACGGAAAAAACCTGGTTCCGATTAATAAATTCCATATTCCGGCATTAATTATGGGTCCCGGAGTACCAAAAGGCGTTTCGTATTCCAGACTCTCCAGTCAGATAGATATTCCGCCCACATTGCTGGCTTATCTCGGACTTCCGTTCGAAACTCCTATGGTCGGCAGAAATCTGAATACATTAGATTCAAAAGTAAAAGGAAGATCTATTATGCAGTTTAATGATATTAATGCTTTTAGAGTTGAAAATCAGGTTGTAATAATGCAGCCAAATTTAAAACCTTTACAATTTGAAATTAAAAATGATACGACTTTACTGCCGGTTAAATTAGACGAAGAATTGGCAAAGGATGCTTTGGCGCATGTAATTACAGCTGGAAATCTTTATAAAGGAAATAAATATAAGTTAAGAGCTTCTAAATAGCTAAGCTTCTAAGTTTCTAAGCTTTTCTTAGTAGCTTAGAAACTTAGAATCTTTCTCGAGAATATTTTTCGAGTAAAATCTGAGCAGCTGCAAATGATGAAATTTCATTGTTTTGCACTGCTTTTTTATTTTCTTCTAAGGCCTGAATAATGTCTGGATTGTTGTAGAAATTTTGTTTTAACTGTTCGTTGATGGTCTCCATCATCCAGAATTGATTTTGATTGTTTCTTTTCTCCTGAAAAAATCCAGTTTCCTTTGTTATTTCAAAATAATCAGAAATAGTATTCCATACGTCAGCAATTCCTTCTTTTGTCAGAGAACTGCACGTAGTTACTTTTGGCTGCCAGTTGGACTTTTTTGGAGGAAATAAATGTAAAGCCCTGCCAAATTCTACTTTTGCCAGATTTGCTTTTTTAATATTATCGCCGTCTGCTTTGTTGATTACAATGGCATCTGCCATTTCCATAATGCCGCGTTTGATTCCCTGAAGTTCGTCGCCGGCACCTGATATTTTTAAAAGCAGAAAGAAATCAACCATGCTGTGTACGGCGGTTTCGCTTTGACCGACGCCAACCGTTTCGATAATAATAGTATCAAAACCTGCTGCTTCACACAAAATAATAGTTTCTCTGGTTTTACGCGCCACGCCGCCCAAAGTATCTCCGGAAGCACTTGGTCTGATAAAAGCATTTTCATCTTTAACCAATTCCTCCATTCGGGTTTTGTCGCCCAGAATGCTTCCGTGCGAAAGTGAACTACTAGGGTCAACGGCCAGAACGGCAACCTTTTTTCCCAGTTGTGTAAGATGCTTTCCAAAAGCTTCGATAAAAGTGCTTTTTCCAACGCCGGGAACTCCTGTTATGCCAATTCGTATTGATTTATTAGCGTAGGGGAGACATCCCTGAATTATCTCACCGGCTTTTGCAAAATGCTCGGGATTGGTACTTTCGATCAAAGTAATCGAACGGCTTAATGCAGTTCGGTTTCCGCTAAGGATATCGGCTATTAATTCATCGGAAGATGGTTGTTGCCGGCGGTTTTTTTTAATCTGATTTATAGCAACAGCGTTGGTAATTTCGGGAGGCGAAATTCCAGCTTTTTCCTGTAAAGCACTCGAATGTTTTTGTAAATCTGACACAGCAGTTTTTTTGGTTTTGTAAAAGTACAGAAAACAAAAACAGTTTCAAAAGTCAGTATTTGCTTTTGAAACTGTTTGTTATGTTTGCCACGAATTTCACTAATAAACACGAATTAAAATTAAAAAATTAATCCAATTCATGTAATTCGAAAAAAAACCTAGGGCCTTAGAATTTTAGTGCCTAGCAGCTTGAAGAATTAATATCCTGCTGTAAAACGAACCTGATGGTGTTTCGGATTCTCTACTTCATCAGCAATAACTACAGCTAAGTCTTCAACAGATAGAATACTTCTTTGTTCGTCATTAAAAACCGGATTTTCTAATCCTAAACGATATTTTCCTGTTCTTCCTGTTGTCGTTCCGGCGTGCATTTCGAATGCCGGGCTAAAAAATGCCCAGTCCAGATCTTTTTCTTCTTTAATTATATTTAAATAATGTCTTGCAGCATTTGCACCGGGATAAATTTCTTTAGGAAAATCTGGAGTATCAACAGCTTGTAAATCTGGAGCTACAAATAAACTTCCTGCACCACCAATTGTGATAAAACGCTTAACACCCGATTTTTTTGCCGCTTCCTGAATTGCTTTTGAACCTGCTAAAAAGTCATCATAAATATTTGGATTTGTCCATCCGGGATTAAATGCATTTACAATAACGTCATGTCCTTTTAATATTTCTGCCAAAGCCTCGATATTAAAAATATCAGCCGCAACCCAAGTTGCATTTGTTGTTTCTTTTGGAGTTCTGGCGATTGCAGTAATTTCGTGTTTTCTTTCTGCCAATTCATTTAAGATTGCTGAGCCAACAAAACCTGTAGCTCCGATAAGTGCGATTTTCATGATATAAAAATTTATTTAGTAATAAAAAATGTTACAGTTTTAGTTAAAAAAATAGCTTAGAATTGATTCGAAAAATCTTCGAGAGAAATGTTCTCCAGCTGTGCGCTTACTTTTTGGTTCATTTCACTGTACAAAGCTTCCAGATTCTGATTGATTTTCCTTCCGACAGGACAATCAGGATTCGGCTGATTTTTTGCAAAACCTAAACCAATCGTTTCAAATGTCATTTCAAATATTTCTTTTAATGTCAAATTAGAAGCATTTACAGCCAATTTTGTTCCGCCATTTTTTCCTTCTTTACTTTCTACAATATGATGTGCTTTTAAATTGGCAATTTCTTTTCGAACCAGAACAGGATTCAGATTAATACTTCCCGCTATAAACTCCGAAGACAAAAAGTCGTTTGGGAATTTATGCAGCAATGTTAGAATGTGAATCGTTATGGCAAATTTACCTGAAATCATACTGTAATAAAATATGTTACAAATATAGTATGTTTTGTAACACAAAAAACAATTTTAACTAAAAATTAATGGTTTGCGTCATTTTTTAAATTCTTATTTTTGTTTTGATATACAAATATGAACAACTTTATTCTAATATTTTTTTTCCTTACACTAGGTTTGGTTTTACAATATGTAAAACAATTTCCAACTTCTCTTTATAAAATACTCAACAAAATTGTTATCTATTTTTGTCTTCCTGCGATTACGTTATATCATATTCCGAAAATAAGGTGGAGCAACGAATTATTATTCCCAATAGGAGCGGGCTGGATTACATACATTTTAGCTTTTTTGTTTTTTCATTTTTTAGGTAGAAGAAACGGCTGGTCGAATAAATTGATTGGCTGTCTGATTTTAACTGCGGGTTTAAGCAATAGTTCTTTTTTAGGATATCCAATTATTGAAGCTTTGTTTGGAAAGAAAGGGCTCGAAACCGCAATTCTGGTCGATCAGCCCGGAACGTTTGTAGTAGTTTCTACACTCGGGGTTTTTACGGCTGCTTTTTATTCTAAAGGGAGTCCGAATGCGTTGGGGATTTTAAAAAAAATCATTTTGTTCCCGCCATTTATCATGTTTGTTTTGTCTTGCCTTTTGAATATTTTAGGTTACGATTTACATCAAAATATCCAATCTCTATTACTGCATACTGGAAGTTTAGTAACGCCGCTTGCCCTGCTTTCGGTAGGTTTACAATTGACATTTGACCGAAAAAGTCAGCATTGGAAATTTCTGCGTCTTGGACTATTTTTTAAACTGCTTTTAATTCCTGCTGTCATTTTTGTGCTGTATGTTTTTATTTTCAACCAACATTCAGAAGCAATAAAGATTACGATTATGGAAACCGCGATGGCGCCTATGATTACGGGTGCAATTTTAGCATCAACGTATGGTTTAAAACCAAAATTAAGCAGTATGATGATTGGTTTTGGAATTCCGATTTCGTTTCTGACACTCGCGTTTTGGTACTTTATATTAGACTTTATATAGTTAAATAGTAATTATATCGAGAAAGTAGAATTTTAACTTTTTTTTGCATTTTAAATGTTTTCTACATGCATTTTTTAATTAATTTTAGATGAACTAAAAATATTAAATTATGTCAACATTAAGATTAGGTGATATAGCTCCCGATTTCCAGGCAGAAACCACACAAGGGCCAATAAGTTTTCACGAATGGTTAGGAGATTCATGGGGTGTTTTATTTTCTCATCCTGCAGATTTTACCCCTGTTTGTACTACCGAATTAGGAACCGTGGCCAATTATGTTCCTGAATTTACCAAAAGAAATACTAAAGTTATTGCTTTGAGTGTAGACGGTTTAGATTCGCATAAAGAGTGGATTAAAGATATTAACGAAACTCAAAATACAGAAGTTAATTTTCCAATTATTGCAGATGAAGATAAAAAAGTAGCCAATTTGTATGACATGCTACATCCAAATGCAAGCGACAAATTTACAGTTCGTTCTGTTTTTGTGATTGGACCTGATAAAAAAATCAAATTGACTCTGACTTATCCCGCTTCAACAGGAAGAAACTTTGATGAATTACTCCGTGTAATTGACAGTTTACAATTAACCTCAAATTACAGTGTCGCAACTCCGGCAAACTGGAAAGATGGTGAAGATGTGGTGATTGCACCGGCAATTCCGGACAGTGAGATTCCAGCTAAATTTCCAAAAGGACATACACCAATTAAACCTTACCTGCGTTTAACACCGCAACCGAATAAGTAAGTTTAAGTTTCTGAGGTACTAAGTTTCTGAGGTGCTAAGGTTTATCTCTTTGAAATCAACTTCATATTTTTATACAGAAAGCGCTGAAATTATAATTAATTTCAGCGCTTTCTCATATTTAAAATAATAAGTCAACAACCAAAAATCTTAGCAACTCACTACCTTAGCAGCTTAGAACCTATTTTACCGCCAACAACGCAGCCATTTTCTTTTTATCTCCAACTACCCAAAGAATATCATTTTTCTGTAAAATTAAACTCGATTCGGGATTAAGAATACGATTTCCGTTTCTTTCGATGCCTACAACCATTCCGTCTGTTTTCGCGCGAAATTGTCCGATGCTTTTCTGAATAAAATCCTGTTGGGAAACTTCCAGTTGACGCAGTACAATATCGGTTTCCTGCACTTTTGTTGGCGCTTCAACTTCATTTTGTGTCAGGAACTTTGTAAATTGTGTAATCTGCTCATCGGTACCAATTACACAAATTTCATCTCCGGGAAATAAACGTTCTGTTTTAATTGGAATCGGAATAGTAACATCGCCACGCTTAATATAGGCAATATTGATGCCTAGTTGCTCCCTGATTTTTAATTCCTGCAAAGTCTGACCAACCAGATTCGATTCTTTTTTGATTTCAAAAAACGACATGTGGCCGTCCCAAGGCATTAAATTGGCATATCTTCGGTCTATTTTTTTATTTTCACGATCGTTGAGGTTCTTTAAAAAGTGATTTTCAATTTTATGATATTGTTCATTTAGTTTTTTAGGGAAAATCTGGTACGCTCCAATTGCAATGATAAGTGCTACAAAAGCGACTAATGGCGAAAAGAAAATATTCAGTAAAAAACCAACAAAGAACAGTCCAAGACTCATTCTAATGAGGATAAGCATTAATAGTGCGCCACGATATTTGCGCTCTTCCCACAATATTTCTACTTCTTCAACTTTTACCCTTCTGAGAGAAAGCGCCCATAAAAAAGGTGCAATTACAACTAATGTCAATAAGGCAGCCAAGGTATTTCCGAATCTTGTGTCGGCAACCAATGGCGCTACAAATTTAGATGACAATAAAATAATTGCCGTTATAATAATAGTGTGAAGAATAATCTGTGTAACCGAAGAGCGAAGCACAATCTGCCAGGTACTTACAGATTTAATTGCCTGAGCATTCACACTGTATCTATTAATGTTTTTAACCCATCTTTTGGGCATTTTAGATTCCAGAAAAAAGGCAAATCTTTCCGAATATTTAATTAAAAACGGAGTTGTAAAAGTAGTTATGGCAGAAACAGCAACAATGATTGGATAAAGAAAATCACTTGTAACTTTTAAAGTCATGCCCAGCGTTGCAATAATAAAAGAGAACTCGCCAATTTGTGCCAGACTCATTCCCGTTTGCACGGATTGTTTTAAGGGCTGACCGGAAATAAGTGCTCCAATAGAAGAACTGAATGCTTTTCCGAAAATCGTCAGTAATGTAATGATCGCAACAGGGAGTGCATAGGTCAACAAAGTGTCCGGATTAATCAACATTCCGACAGAGACAAAGAAAACCGCACCAAATAAATCCTTTACCGGCTGGATCAGATGTTCAATTTTTTCTGCCTGAGTTGTTTCGGCAATAATAGATCCCATAATAAAAGCTCCTAAAGCAGGAGAAAATCCAACGTTTGCCGCAAACATAACCATCATTAAACATAATGCAAGCGAAATAATCAAAAGCATTTCATCGGTTAAAAGATGTTTGGCTTTTTTCAGAACAGTCGGAATTATAAAAATTCCGCCAAGGAACCAGATGATGAGAAAGAAAATCAATTTTAAAACAGACTGTAGTAATTCGCCACCCGAAACCTGGTCGCTTACCGCAATTGTCGAAAGTAAAACCAGCATTAAAATCGCGACAATATCTTCAACAATCAATGCTCCAAATACAATACCAACGAATTTTTTTCCTTTAACACCCAATTCATCAAAAGCCCGTATGATAATCGTAGTCGACGATATAGAAAGAGTGGCACCGAGAAAAATGCTATCCATTTTGCCCCAACCCATCCATTGTCCTACACAATAGCCAATTAATGTCATAAACATAATTTGAGTAATTGCAGTGACAGAAGATGTGCCTCCGACTTTCATTAGCTTTTTAAAACTAAATTCGAGACCTAAACTAAATAGTAAAAATATAACCCCGATTTCTGCCCATACTTCGACACTTTTCATGTCGGTTATTGAGGGGAAAAAATCAAAATGGTTTCCCGCCAAAAATCCAGCGATCAGATACCCTAAAACCAACGGCTGTTTCATTTTTTTAAATAATAAAACTGCAATTCCGGCAGTCATCAGGATTAATCCCAGATCACTAATTAAAGGTTGTAAATGATGTGTGCTTTCAGCAGCGGCATTCAATGCAATCATAAATAAAGGTGGTATTTTTTTTAGGAGCCAATCCAGTTTTCCATTACAAGCTTTTACCAAAAATGCCTATTATTGAGCTTTGCAGGAGCTTTTTCCGAAGCTTCGGGAGTGCGCTCTGCACAAGTAAAAAATATGGCTTTTTTTGCAAAAGTCTTTTCATTTCAATTTGGGCTGGAACCGAATATAATAAAAAAAGCTATCTCGATAAAGATAGCTTTTTTTGTGAAAATATTTAGGTTTTCTTTAAATTCCTGTGTAATTACCAGGGGTAATTTGCATTAATTCTGCTCTTACTGCATCTGAAACTTCCAATGTGGCAATAAAATTATGAATTGCATTTTTGTCAATCGCTTCATTGGTTCTGGTTAAACCTTTTAAAGCTTCATAAGGATTCGGGTAAGCCTCGCGACGTAAAATAGTCTGAATAGCTTCTGCCACAACTGCCCAGTTTTTTTCTAAATCTTCGGCAAATTTCTTTTCATTTAAAAGCAATTTGTTTAAACCTTTTAAAGTTGCTTCAAAAGCGATAATAGTATGTCCAAACGGAACACCAACATTACGTAAAACAGTACTGTCAGTTAAATCACGCTGTAATCTCGAAATTGGTAATTTTGCCGATAAATGTTCAAAAATCGCATTTGCAATTCCTAAATTTCCTTCAGAATTTTCAAAATCAATTGGATTTACTTTATGTGGCATTGCAGAAGAACCAATTTCTCCGGCTTTGATTTTTTGTTTGAAATAATCCATCGAAACATACGTCCAGATATCTCGGTCCAAATCGATTATAATAGTATTGATTCTTTTTAAAGCATCAAAAAATGCCGCAAAATGATCGTAATGTTCAATTTGAGTAGTTGGAAAAGAATGTTGCAGACCAAGATCTGTTTCTACAAATTTATTTCCGAATTGTTTCCAGTCAATTTGTGGATAAGCTACGTGATGTGCGTTGAAGTTTCCTGTTGCTCCTCCAAATTTAGCCGCAAAAGGAACGTTGAATAACAAACGCATCTGTTCTTCTAAACGCTCAACGAAAACCAAAATTTCTTTGCCTAAACGGGTAGGAGAGGCAGGTTGTCCGTGTGTACGAGCCAACATCGGAATGTCCTTCCATTCTACACTTAATTCTTTTAATTTTGCAATTACAGCAACTAAAGTCGGCATGTAAACCTGTTCAAAAGCTTCTTTCGTAGAAAGCGGAATGGCAGTATTATTAATATCCTGAGATGTTAATCCGAAGTGAATGAACTCTTTGAATTGAGATAATCCCAATTTTTCAAATGCCTCTTTAATAAAGTATTCAACCGCTTTTACATCATGGTTGGTTACTTTTTCAGTTTCCTTGATCCAGAGTGCATCCTCTGTGGAGAAATTTTTGTAAATGTTTCTCAGGCTTTCAAATAAAGACACATCAACACCCTGTAATTGTGGTAATGGAATCTGACATAAAGCAATGAAGTATTCCACTTCAACCAAAACACGGTATTTTATTAGAGCTTCTTCAGAGAAAAAAGGGGCTAAATTTTGAGTTTTATTTCTATAACGTCCGTCGATTGGAGATATAGCATTCAATTCGTTTAGAGTAGTCATTGTTATGTTGTTTTTCGAAAGGTGCAAATATAAACAGAATTTAGCGATTAGAAGTAACCCAAACCTGCATTTATATGTTTTAAAATGAATTTAATCTTGTTCTTAAATCTGCAACTCCTTCAGAAGCAAATTTTGCAATCGTTTCTACTTTATTTCTGATATTCGGAATTGAAATTGGTTTTGGATCAATATAAAAAACCGGAGTCGAACTTGGTGTGTACGAAATTAAACCTGCAGCGGGATAAACTTGCAAAGATGTTCCTATTACAGCAAAATAATCTGCCGTTTCTGTAATATCAATAGTCTCTTCAAGCGCAGGAACTTCTTCGCCAAACCAGACAATATGAGGTCTTAGTTGATATCCATTTTCATCAAAATCTCCTGTAAATAAATCCTCAGTCCAATCCAGAATTAGGTTTTTATCTTTTATACTTCTTACTTTTAATAATTCTCCATGCAAATGCAAAACTTTTGTGCTTCCGGCACGTTCGTGTAAATCGTCAACATTTTGTGTGATAATGTGTACATCAAAATCTTTTTCGAGTTCGGCTAAAATAATATGACCTAAATTCGGCTGAACTTCTTTAAGCTGCTGACGTCTTTTATTATAAAAATCCAAAACCAAATCCTGGTTTTTATGCCAGCCTTCGGGAGTCGCAACTTCCATCATATCATGTCCTTCCCATAATCCGTCACTATCCCGAAAGGTTTTAATTCCACTTTCAGCACTGATTCCTGCGCCGGTTAAGACTACGAGTTTCTTTTTCATTTCATTTATTTTGAATTTCAAATATAATGAAATTGACTTATTAAAATTTCATAAAAAAAATGCCTGACATTGATTTGTCAGGCATTTTAGAATTATTTTCTATCTTTTTTTACTGAACTATTTCAGTTAAAGAATTATTTAATTTGAAGGAACAGTACACTAAATAAACGGCACATAAAATAATGATCGCCACTGAGCCTTGCTGAGAACCTACAGAATCTGTTGCAAACCCCATTAAAGGCGGGATTATAGCTCCTCCCGCGACTCCGGTAACCATTAATCCCGAAATTTCGTTCGTTAATTCAGATTGTGATTTGATTGCCAAAGTATAAATTACCGCAAAAATACTCGAAGAGCAAAACGCAATAATACAAACTAATGCCAGGATAAGCGATTGATCTTGTGCAAATACCAAACCTGTAAGTGCCAATAATACTACTATCATGTTAATTTTAAAGAAAGATTTCTCAGAGAATTTACTCAAAAGAAATACACCGAAAACAGTACCAATAGTTCGCGCTGCAAAATACCAGCTTGAACCATAAGTTGCGGCTTCTTTGGCCAGACCTGCTCTTTCTATCAATAGTTTTGGAGTAACAGTATTCATACCAACATCAAGACCTACAATGCATAAAATACCAATGAAGGATAATAGAATATTTTTATCTTTCAGCAAGCTGATTGTCTTAGAAAAACTGGCAGTTTTCTTTTCAGAAACACTTTCTTCTATTTTAGTAAAAAACAACCAGATAAGTGATACTAATGTAATTAGAGTATAGATATAAAAACTTTTTTCCCAAGAACCGTACTTTAGCGAAAAATAACCAACCAATAAAGGGCCGACAAAAGAGGAAACAGCTTTTATAAATTGTCCTCCGGTTATGAAACTGGTTAATTGTTTACCATTTATAATATTGGTTAGCAATGGGTTTAATGATACCTGCAAAATGGTATTGCCGACTCCTAACAATATAAAAGTAATGTAGCAACTTGTTTCGTTAAATGAAATAATGGGAATTAAAGTGGCTATTAAGGTTATGAATAATCCGATTGTAACCAGATTTTTTCTTCCGTATTTGTCCATCGCTATTGCAGCCGGAATAGATAATATGAAAAACCATAAAAAAACCAATGACGGTAAAAAACCTGCCTGTGTCTCGCTCCAGTTAAACTGCGATTGTGCATAGGTAACAGAAATACCTACTAAATCACAAAAACCCATGATGAAGAATCCCAGTAAGATAGGTAAGAGCTTAAATATATTATGCTGTTTTTGCATGATTTATTGTTTAAGTGTAAAATTAATTAGACCATTTTTGACTTGGCTTTTCATCAACAACCATTTGTATAAGTCCGCCTTTTTGAATGTCTTCCAGATTTATTTTTAAATCCTTTAAATCTTTATCATTAAAGGTTGCTTCCTGTAAGTAAACATTCTTTTTAGAATTGTTTTTTACCTGAATTGTAAAATCTTTTCTATTTAATGATTTAGGTAATTTGATACTTACTTTATCAAACAACGGACTGCTTATCTGGTAAGATGGATTTATTTCTGTAAGTCCTTTTACATCAAATAAACCAATAGACGACATTACGTACCAGGCACCCAATTGTCCCTGATCTTCATCCTGTCCGTAACCATAACCATGTATTCCTTCGGTTCCATAAAATTCATCGCAAATGGCATGAACCCATTTTTGGGTTAAATACGGTTTCCCCGAGAAATTAAACAACCATGAAATGTGCAAATTAGGCTGATTTCCGTGATTGTATAATCCTGATAATCCTGCAAATGCATCTATAGTTTTGCCTCCTCCAAATACATTTTTTTGAGATACTTCGAAAATATTTTCCAGTCGGTCATTGAAGGTGTCTTTACCTAGCGTTGCGACCAATTCGTCTATGTCGTGAGGTACATAGAAAGTATATTGCCATGCGTTACCTTCCTGAAATCCTCTCCAGGGCTGCGATGGATCAAAATTTGCGACAAATTTTCCATTAGCATCTTTTGGCCGAATAAATTTGGTTTCGTTATCATACAGTAATTTCCATCCTTTAGATAATTTACTCAATTGCTCGTAATCTTTTGTTTTGCCTAATGATTTTGCGAATTGTGCTACTGCAAAAGCGCTATAAGAATATTCTAAGGTATGCGAAGCAGAAAATCCGGAACCTTCGGTAATGGTATTAAAACCGATATCTTCTATTTGTGGCGAATATCCTTTTTCTACAAATTGTTTTACATCCATTTTTCCGGCACCTTCGATTCTGTTTTTCCATTCAATTTCATTTTTTAACGCAGCTTCATAACCTAACGCTACATCAAAATTCCTGATTCCTGAATTGTACGCAGAAGCAATTGCAAGACCTGTAAAATTAGTACCAACGCCTGAAACATATTTGCTGTTTGCAAGTCCATCACCCAACCAGCCGGCATCTTTATAAACCAATAACTGACCTTGGACCCAGTCTGCATAATAATCGGGATACGCCAAAGCCCATAGTTGGGTTAAGTTCCAGAAGCCTCCCCAAATAGCATCTGTGTTGTAACAATTGTGTTTAGGAGTTCCGTTACTATTTAACGGAATTTGTCCAATTTTTCCATTGTTCATTGGATACGCTCCGTTCACATCATTGTATAATCCTCTTCCTAAAAGAGCATGGTATAAACCGGTATAAAATTTTATTTTATCGGTATCATTTTTACTCTCAACAGTAATTCGTCCCAGATATTCATTCCAGGTTTTAAGTGCATCTTTTTTAGCTTTATCAAAATTGGTATTTTTTGCCTCGGCATCAAGATTTAATCTGGCATTGGTAATTGATGTATATGAAAGCCCAATTTTTACACTAATAGTTTCATTTTCTTTGGTATCAAAAGTAAGGTACGCGCCTGATCCTATTCCTGAAATTTCTTTTTGGTTCGATCGTTTTTCTTCTTTATTGAAAACTCCGAACTCTTTTGGTTTTTTGTCTAAAACTGCCGAAAAATACATGGTTACTTCGGCGCCAGCCTGATATTTTTTTACATATTCGGGAATTGTAATGACATAGCCTTCAATTCTGCCATCTGCTGTAATAGTTACTTTAGATTCTTTTACTGCACCGCTTTCTCCTTGTCGGTTTCCGATGTCAAAAATAATATGGGATTCTGACGATTTTGGAAAAGTGTAACGCTGAAATCCGACTCTTTTTGTGGCCGTTAGTTCTGCTTTTATTTTGTAATCTTTTAGTATTACCGAATAATATCCTGAGGTGGCATACTCCTCTTTTCTGTCAAATCGGGAGCGATAACCTTCCTCCGGATTTTCGAGCGTTCCGGGAATAGTTTGTAATTTACCAACAGATGGGGCAAGAACAATTCCCCCAACCTGAAATTCGTGCAGACACGCAAAACCTTCAATTGAGGTGTCACGATCATCATATCCTGTGGCTTCCCAACCGTTTGCATTACCGTAGTGTGCGTTGGTAGAAGGGCCTAATTTTGCCAAACCAAAGGGAACAGCGGCTGGAGTATAAAAAAACCAACGGCTGTGTGCCGTTCCTATATTTGGATTGACATAATCTGATAACTTTTTTTGTCCTTTTTGACCATAAGTTGTACTGTAAATACAACTTATGGTAATTAGTAAGAGGCTTAAAATCTTTTTCATTATAGAATAATTTTAAATTGATTTATTTTTTTAATAATGCAATTCGTGCGTAGAGTTCGATAACTGCGGCCTGATTGAGCAGCCATTTTGGAGTTTTTGATTCGTCTTTCACGGCATTCCAGTTACTATACACCAAACCTTTGTCGTCTCTGGCATTGGCCCAGGCGTAATTTATATTTTGTATAATTGTATTTACATATTTAGCGTTCTTATCGACTTTGTATAAATCCTGATAACCGCGAAATAAAACTACTGTAAACCATGGATCGTCCAGAATGGAAACACGTCCGTCAGCTTGTTTTTTGCCAAAAAACAAATACGATCCTTCTGCCAGTGTTTGTGCTTCTTTAAGATATTCCTTATTTCCTGTAATTTTATACAAACTCACGGCGGCCTGCAACATGGTTCCGGTATTATAAGTCCAGGCTGTTTGTAGGACTGAGCGATCGGCAGTTTTCATATCATTCCAGTAAATATTTTCTTCTGCTCTTAAATGGGAATGCATCCAGTTGTAAAATTTTAAGCCCCAGTCCAGATAATATTTATCTTTGGTCTGCTCATACATTTTTAAAGCCAAAACAGTTGCTTTTCCGTTAGAGCACGCAGGTTTTTGGTCGTACACGCCTTCGAGCCATGTTACGCCACCTTCGAGATCATTGTTCCAACCGCTTATGATGAATTCGAATACTTCTTTGGCATCTCTCAGATAATGCTCTTCTTTGGTGTTGGCGTAAGCTTCGATATAATCAATACCCACTAATCCGTTATCATCGTAATACCTGTCCGATTTTTCGAGTCGGGTAGGATAGGCCTGATAACCAATTGGTTTTCGTATTGTATCGCGATATTGTTTTTGTGCTTCGATTAAATTTTTTAATGAAGCACTGTATTTCTTTTTGTCAATTTTGTAAAGGATGTTAACAGCAGAGGTCATACCGCTAAAAGGCCATAGAAATGAAACTTCTTTTGCTGTTTTTTCTCCATCATTAAAATAATTTATATTAGGCTGATTGGTATTGGGATAATATTCCGAAAATAAATTATAGTTTGGTAAATAATACAGACCATAAACCAAATCATAAAATGATTCGGCTCTGTCTTTATACGTTTCTGTCTTTTTGTTTTGGCTATTAACTTGTATAATAACAAAAAAACAGAATGCAAGAACTGAAGTTATTTTTTTCATTATTCTTTTTCTCCTTTCAGTATAGCTATACGTCCATAAACTTCAACCAAAGCAGCTTGTTGCAACAACCATTTGTCTCTTCCGGGTTTAACGCCAGACCAGTCTTCATAAAATAAACCATAATTATTTCTTGCTTTTTCCCATGCATAATCGGCATTGGCTATAAAAGTATTGACATAATTTTGTGCGTTTGGATCGTATTTAAGCAGATCCAGATACCCTCTGAACAAACAGGCATTGAACCAGGAGTCATGTTCAGGAAAAAACAGTTTGCCATTGACTGTTCTGGTAAAAACCTTAAAAGTTGAAGAAGCAATTGTTTTGGCTTCATTAAGATAGGTTTCGTCTTTTGAGATTTCGTACAATAGAACATTATTGGAAATCATAGCTCCGGAATTGTACGTCCATTTGGTTTTGTTGATGTAATTATCTCTTACTCTTATGTCGTTCCAGAAAAGATTATCAACAGGATCTTTGGTATTAGCATTTAGCCATGAATATAATCTTTTGGCAAATTTAAGATAGTCTTCGTTTTTGGTATGCTGATACAATTTAAGAAGATATGTTGTGGTAAATGCAGTTGCACAAACCGCTTTGTTACAAAGATCACTTTCGGGTTTGTTTTTATATTGCTCTACCCAATAAAGTCCGCCTCCGGCTTTGTTGTCTTCACCAGTGACGCTAAACTCTACTTGTTTTATGGCGCGGTCTAATGATGCCTGATTTTTGGTAATTTCGTAATCTTCAATTAATTCTAAAGCTATAATGGCATTATCATCATAAAAACGATCGTCTAAGCTGTATTGCACCGGAAATGCGGGATAAGCATTGGGCAAACGCTGCGTATCATAATATTTGTCTAAAGCGGCATATGGATCTTGTAATTCAGGATTTTTATAACCAATTAATCTTAATTGGTTTACTCCGGCCAAAAGACCGTCGAGCGACCAGAGATAAGAACTTTCTCTGTCATCAGTTTGTTTCGGGAAGTTTTCAAGATAAAGCCCCGTACTGTTTATTTTATAATTTTGCTGAATCAAATCAAAGGTTTGTTTTGCCCTTTCTTTATAGCTAATAGTAACAACCGGATCAGTAGGATCCGGATGCGTCATTTCGTTGTCCTGATTTTCCTGACAGGAAAAAAACAACATAGAAATTAACAATAAACTTATTTTTTGGATATTTTTCATACGCTGACTTATTAAATAGGCTGATTGAACCAGTCAGGCAGCCTATTGTTATTATTTAATCCGTTATAGTAATTGAATGTTTATAATCTGCATTTGGAGACAGATCAATGATGACATTTGCATGTTTGTTTTCAGAGCCTTTAGGAAGTTTGTACATTCCCGTCCAGTCCTGACTTTGACCAGGACTTGGAATATCTGCCAGATTATATACATTATAGTAAGTAGCAGGCTGATTGCCGTCGGGCGGATTTCCAAAGGCTATTAATCCCGGAATGTTTGATCCGTTCATTTGGTCGTTTTGGTAACTTCCCCAAATTTCCAGTCCGTCGTTGGTCGTAACCCAAAAACGATATCTTTCTTCCGGATAGCCCCAATCGTGGTAAAATGGCAGCGCAATATTTTTTACTTCAAATTTATGATTGCCAATGTAGGTTAAATCTCCAAGATTATATTGCCAGGTTCGCATCATCTGAATCGACTGAATTTCTGTGGTTTTAATGGTCAGTAAATTAAAATCGACAACGATTCTATAGGCTTTTCCAGTTCCGTTTATAACTGTACCAGAGGCAGTTTCAGATTCTATTAATTTTTTATCATTATTTAATTTATAGTAAACCTTATTATTCGAAAGTGAATTGCAAAGATTTATTTCGCTATTATTTAAAGACGTAAAAATTTCGAAAACACCATCTTCTGTTTTTTTAAACTTCATGGCATTGTCAATAGTTTGGGCTTCAAATCCTGTTCCGTAGATATACAATTCAGTCGGGATTTCGGCTATTCCTGCCGGACGTTTTAATTTTAAAGTTCTTATTTCCTGCGTTGCTTTTCTTTCTCCTCCTTGAGAGGCAACTACTTTCCATTTTACCATTCCTTCCGCATCAATACTTATATTGGCATTTTTAGCCAGAACAATAAGTTGCTTTGGTGTTAATGACAGCCAATTATCACCGCCTCCGCCATTAGAAACTATTTTGTATATGGGATTACTGAAGTCTCCATTTTCTTTATCAAACAAAACTTCGTACAATACTACACCTCCATAATAAGAGTTTGCTTTTGTCCACTCAAATACGGTTGGAGTTCCGTTTTCTAAATCTATTGCTATAAGTTGGTTTTCTTGTGGACTAACTAATGTTGTCGGTGCATCAAATCCTGTTTTTAAATCATAATTATCGGTACAGCTTCCCAAAATAAGGATCGCTATCAGACTAAAAAGCCTAGTATATATCTTTTTCATAGCTATTACCAGTTTGGGTTTTGAGTTAAGTTTTTATTTAAATCTCTTTCGGATTGCGGTATAGGCCAGAGATAATTTTTAGCAGGATTAAAAATTCTGTTTTCAACCCGAATGTAGCCGTTGTCAATTAATGGCGCTTCATTGGTTTTTATACCGTGAACCCAGCCATTGAGTGCTGTTTCGGCAGTTTTCCAACGGCGTAAATCCATAATTCTTAAACCTTCCATAGCAAGTTCAGAACGACGTTCGCGACGAATGATTTCATCCATTTCGCTAGAGGAAACTGTCGGAAAATTCAAAGCATTGGCATTGGTAAAACCAGCTCTGGTGCGTAATTTTTTAATGGTCAGATTCCATTCTGTTGAGGTGAAAGTATTGAGTTTCGCTTTTGCTTCGGCGTACATTAATAATACTTCGGCATAACGAATCAATATTAAATTAGATCCTGAATACAGCATGTTGCGCGCCGTTTTATCGTAAAATTTAGCTACATAATAGCCGGTCGGGGTAGAATTTGAGGAGCTGTTTATGGCATCACTTCCGCTTCCCAACGCCGTATTTATGGTTGTAAAACTTCCGTTTGGGTTTTCTAATTGAGAACCGTGCCTTATTATGGTAGCGTCTAAACGTGGATCTCGATTGGCGTAAGGTGTAAGTTCATTATAAGAAGGGTCAGCAATTGTTTTGCCATTTGATAATAAATAACTGTCGGCTAATTCCTGTGTTGGAGAAATAGCCGCAAAACCTCCCAAAGATGGCGGAATTAAATAATATTGTGTTCCTTGTTCTCTGTTAATTGGCATAAACTGGACATCCAGTAATACCTCAATATTATTTTTATTCTGGGGTTTGAATAAATCGGCATAACTACCTGAAAATAAATCTAAGTTTCCGGCTTGCTGTTTGTTTATAAGTGCATCGCAAATGTTTGCCACATCCTCCCAGCGGTTTTCGCAAAGTAAAACTCTTGCTTTTAATGCCATAGCGGCACCTTTGGTAAAACGACCTTTATCTGTTGAAGCGTATGAATTTGGTAAAACCTGAGCAAAATCGAGTTCGTTTAAAATAAACTGCAACACTTCGCTTTTAGGTGTTCTGGAAATTTTTGTAGATTCTTCGATGCTTATTTCCTTCGTTACTAATGGTACATCACCAAAATTATTCATTAGAATAAAGTAATGAAAAGCACGAATAGCCCTTGCTTCTGCCATGTACCTTGTTTTTAATTCATTGCCTAATCCTGGAACTTTATTAATATTGTCCAATAAAATATTACAATGTTTGATTCCGACGTATCTTGAATTCCACACATCGCGAATTAGTGGTGACGAAGCGTCATAACTTCCATTTGCCACATCTCTTACCAACGATCCGTTATTACTTTTGGTGTATGAATTGTCTGAAAGTGATTCGTTGAATATAAACTGATCTGCATTGTACAAATCCGGATAACAGCTGTTTAATGCATTTAGGGCGTCTTCGGGTTTATCCCAAAAGGTTAAGTCTGACTCTTTGTCCTGTAGTGGTGTGTCGAGATTTTCGCATCCCCAAAAAACGCACGTAATAAGTAAGATTACTATATATTTTGTTTTCATATCTAAATGATTTAGAAGTTAACGCTTAGCCCAATGGCTACAACTTTGGTTACTGGATACACACGCCCGTTTGATGCTTCTGCAGAATTGACTTCGGGATCATATCCGGATTTTAATTTTGTTAAGGTCACAAGATTTTGCCCTGTTACGTAAGCTCTGAATTTTGCAATTCCTAACTGATCTGTAAACCGGGTAGGGATGGTGTAGCCTAATTGTATGTTTTTTAAACGCAAATAAGAAGCATCTTCTATCCAAAAGTCTGATTTTGCTGCATTGTTGGCAGATTCAGTACCAATTGTTAAACGCGGATATTCGGCATTTGGGTTTGCAGGAGTCCATCTGTCAATATGATAATCCATTACGGGACCTTCGTTACTGTTATGAAAAGCTTCAACACCTTCACCGCGAATCCACATGCTTCGTTTTCCAACACCTTGTATAAAAATGCTCAAATCAAGTCCGTTCCAGTTGGCCGTGTAAGTAAAACCGTAAGTGTATCGTGGAAAAGGATTTCCTAAAATAAAGCGGTCATCCTCTTCTTTTATAACACCATCTCCATTTCTGTCAATGTATCTTATATCTCCGGGTTTTGCCCCAGCTGCATTAAAGTTTTGTTTAGGACCATTGGCAACTTCATTTGCATTTTGAAAAAAACCGTCACTTTTTAATCCGTAATACGAGTTTATCGGAAATCCGTTTTTCAAAATAGTAACCACATCCGTTCCGGAAATAAGCGTTCTTCCTCCGTCATCTGTTACTTCATTAACATTATCTGAAATATTCGCATTTATAGAATGTTTTACTTTTCCTGTATTGAATAAATAATTGACAGTAAATTCCCAGCCCTTGTTATTAATAGCTCCAATATTTTGAGTTGGAGCGCCACTGCCGTAAATACCGGGAACAGGAAGATTATTTACCAATACATTTTTAGAATCTTTGCTATAAAAATCCAATGTGAATGCCAGCTTATTATTGAAAAATCCGGCATCAATTCCAAAATCGAGCATTTGACTGGTTTCCCAGCTAAGATCCTGATTAGCTTCACTAAAGTAAGCTCCATTGGCCAAATTATCCTTAAAGGAATACGCTTGTGTATTAACAGAAACGGTTCTCAAATATTTATACAGTCCTATATCCTGATTTCCCACTTGTCCCCATGAAGCACGAATTTTTAGATTGCTTATATAAGGTGCAGCTTGCATAAAGTTTTCTTTGGAGATACGCCACGCTCCTGAGAACGATGGGAATACCCCCCAGTGATTGCCACTTGAAAAACGCGAAGATCCATCGGCCCTTACATTTCCCTCAACAAGATAACGGTCTTTATAAGAATAGTTTATTCTGCCAAAATACGATTGAATACCCCATTCTTCTCCGCTTCCGTAAGTATTGCTTTCATCTGTAATCTGACCATTGCCCAGAACTCCAAACTCATTTCCGGGAATTCCTATTTTTCTGGCTTGAAACCATCTCCTGTCGCTGCTTTCTTTAGAAATACCCAATAAACCTGTAAAAGAGTGATTTTCGCCTATTTTTTTAGAATAATTTAGTGTAAGGGTTGAGTTGAGAAGCAAAGTCCTCTCAAAACGGTCCATAACAGAGCTTTCGTTGTCTCCACCTCCTGTATAAGGAGCATAGTCAATAGATTTACGAAATTCATGATTATTGTTGTCGGCCAGATTGGCGCCGAAAAATCCTTTCAGTTTTAAATCTTTTATGATGGACCATTCTGCCGAAATACTTCCTGCAAAACCGTCATTTTGATAGGTTCTCATACCACCTTTAGTCAAACGGGCCAATCCGTTAGAATTACTACCACTCGGAAGTGTGAAATTGCCGTTTTCATCCTTTACAGGATATATTACCGGTATTCTTGTTGCCTGTTCGATAAGCCAATTCGTCCAATAAGCGTGTTCTTTGGTTACAGATCCATTATAGGCTCCACTTGCTGTTATGCTAAATTTTTCTGATAATTTAGAATGAATATTTATTCGTGCATTATTTCTTTTGAGACCATAAGCATCATTTCCTTCAAATAAACTTTTCTGATTGACATTACCTATAGAAACATGGTAGGAAGTTTTTTCTCCGCCTCCTTCTACTGCAAGATTTTGGGTAGATTGTGGTGCGTTTTCTCTATAAATTTCATTTAGCCAAACTGTCCCTTGTCCGATTTTTCTAAAGTCATTGATTTGATCGGGCGTAAATTTTGCCGGTAGTCCGGAATTTATCAAGGCTTCGTTTCTTAATTCAGCATATTCCCATGCTTTTGCATATTTGGGCATATTGGTGGGTTGCTGTAAACCATAGAGATAATCATAAGAAACTCTTGTTTTACCGGATTTACCCATTTTGGTTGTAATCAAAATTACTCCATTTGCAGCCCGTGATCCATAAACTGCAGCTGATGAAGCATCTTTAAGAACAGATACACTTTCTATATCGTTGGGGTTGATATTATCAATGCTCCCTTCGAGTCCATCTATTAATACTAAGGGATAAGTACCAGATTGAAAAGTTCCAATACCGCGAATGGTAATATTTGTTCCCTGACCCGGTTCGCTTGATCCTTGCTGAATAACCAAACCCGCAATTGTCCCTTGTAAGGATTGTGAGGCTGAGGTTACGGGCTTATTTTCAAATACCTCAGATCCAACATTACCAATAGCAGAACTCAGGTTGGCTTTTTTCTGTGTCCCGTAACCTACCACTATAACTTCTTTTAAAATATTTTGTTCCTCTTTTAATATAAAGTCAAGGGTAGTGCTTCCGTCTACAGTTTTTTCAACACTTTCATAGCCTACATAACTTACAACAATAACAGAATTTGCCGGTACTTTAATAGTATAGGCACCATCCATATCGGTCATTGTTGCTGTTGAGGTTCCTTTAATGCTTACGGTTGCGCCAATTATCGTTTCGGATGTTTTACCATCTTTGACGATACCTGAAATTGAATTTTGAGCGTGTAGTACGGCAAAATTAATCATTATAAAGAATGATAAAATTAGCCTTGATTTTTGGGATAAGTAAATCCCAAAAATCGGACTGGTGTGATGTGTTTTTCTCATAAATTCATAATTGTTTTTTTTTTGTTTGGTTAATTGATAGCTTTTAGTGGTATTTAGATTATTTTATAAAGGACTTTATTAAAAGCACTTTTTCATTTGGGGTCTCATTATAAAGAGTGTAACTGTTTGCAGAAGCAGGTACCACAAACGTTTCAGCATAATTAAAGCGCTGTTTAATTCCGTTTTCAGTTTCGATTACTATTGCTGTACCTTCAATAAGCATCCATACGTGGCATTTGTTGTTGCTTTTTATGTGTATTTTGTTTTGTAATGTATATCTGTGCACATCATAATAATGTTCAGAATGTGTAGGCAAATGTTCTAAAATATATTCTTCGGTTTTTTCAATTATGGAAGGAACAGAAATTAATTCCGGAACAACAGCCGCGCCCTTTCTGTTAAAATTTACATTCTTCATACCGCGCTCTATGTTTATTGGGCGTGGCTTTCCATCCAGATCCAAGCTTAGCCAATCGTACATTTTAAAGGTAAAAATGTAAGGGAAACTACTAATTTCCAATACCAGATTATCTCTTCCTGATGCGTGAATTGTACCATTTGGAATTAAAAAGAGATCATGTTTTTTAGCAACAAATTTCTGAACGTATTTATCTACATCCAGTTTTGTTACATTTTTTTGGCTGTCTAATAATGCATTGTGAAATTCTTCAGGATTTACATCATCGTGAAATCCTAAATAAACTAAGGGTTCATTTTTACAATCGAGAATGTAATAAGTCTCATCCTGTGTAAATGGCATACCGAAATTTTCTTTTATGTATTCCGGAGTTGGATGGCATTGAATCGAAAGATTTCCTCCGTCAAAAGTATCTAAGAAATCAAAGCGGATTGGGAAGTCGTATTTGAATTTTTCTGCACAATCCCCTAATACTTCTTTATAATTATTGAACATTATAAAATCAAAAGAAACCTCCAATAAGTAATCATCACTTTCGAACATAATTCCATTTTCCAGTACCATAAGTTCAAATGACCACGCAAGATTTTCCACCTCCTTATTTATACCTTCCATTTTGTCTTTCATCCAGCTTCCTCCCCAGGCGCCAGGCTCAAACCATGGTCTTGGTCTGAAAACATTTTTTGCCATTTGACTTAGTCCAAAACGAAGCGTATCTCCGGACATAAACAAATAATTATTCGGTCTTTGCTCGTCTACAATAAGATCAATTGCAGGTAAAATGTGATTTTTGTGTTTGTTTAAAACTATCCAGTCTACAAAGTAAAAACGTTTGTATGCCCTGCGGTTATCTATTGTTTTTTTTGAACCCAGATTACACGCCATTCCGGCACGTGCTCTAAATTGTAATTCATTTTTTGGTACATCAAAATATATAATTGGTGCCTGCCATTGTGCCAACGATGCACCACAACCCACAATTATATTAATATCTGCTGAGCTATCAGGCTTAATTAATTTTAGTTTTTCGACATCAAACCAATCGATTAAATTTTTATCCGTTACTTTACCAAAAAGAGGATCATCTCCCCCTAAATAGGGAATTAACATTTGATCCAGTTCATCTGGTGATTTCATTGCGGCATCTACATGAAACCATCTTACTTTTTTGCCTCTTTTGGTTAACTCCGGATCTAAATTTTCAATAATATTTTGCCAAAAAACACCCACGTATCCATCGATGATAATTGTTTTATGCTGTTCCATCCAGTCAGCTAATTCTTGTATTCCTGCTTTTATTTTATTTTTGCCAAGCGGGAAAGACGGGTAAGCATCATAAGCACTTTTGTTGTTGGTTTTCTTTTCCGGCGCTAAAAACTGCTGTGTTTTACGCCATTCACTAATCTGTTTCAAATCTTGATTTTTTAAAGCGTTATTCGCATATAGGGCAGCACCAAGTATGGCAGCTCTATCCCATAGTGTGCATATATTTATATCTGTTGAACTGAATTGTTGTATTTTTTTTGTGATTTTGTCTAGAAAATGTGATGATGCTTTGGCTATTCCTCCTCCTAATACGATACTTTCGGGATCGAATTTCTTGATCCATGGAGTCATAAATGCGATAAAATTTTCGCTGAATTCATTAAATAAAGAAATAGCATCGGGATCATTAACATCTGCCAAAGCAGTAATTTCTTTTACGGTAACGACTTTTTCGCGATCTAAGGAATTCCATTGTGCAACAAACCAGCGAGTTGAGAAATAATCATCAGCAATACCGTCTTTAAAATCGATATTATACAGATAACCATTAGGGGTAACCCCATCTTGTTCTTCATATTGAGCTTCGCCATTAATAAGATATGTGCTTCCAAAGCCTGTCCCCAATGTCAGGATTATGCTTTTATGTGTATTTATTGCTGCACCTGCTTGGTATTCTCCTAATGCGAAACTTTCAGCATCGTTTAAAAAATAAACCGGAATATTATTTACAATCCGTCTTATTTCCTGTTTTACATTGAGTCCGAAAAGAGCATCGTATTTTTTGACACCATTAATTTCAGAGATGCCTTCCTGATAATTAAAAGGTCCGGGCATTGATATTCCAACAGCAGCGATATCTTTCAATATCAAGTTTTGATCATTTTTTATTATTTTCTCAATTAGATTTTCAAAAGTTTTAATAAAGGCATCACAAAGACCATTAGAATCGAGTAGGATTTTTTGATAAGAATCAGTGACTATTAATCCTGTTTTAGAATTAATTAATGCTCCAGATAAATGTGAGCCTCCAATATCAATTCCCAAATAGTAAAATTTCATATGATTTAAATTAAGATAATGAATGCAAAAAGAATAGGTATGTATATATGTATGTACAATAACGTTATCGCAAAGTAAATTAATTATTATTAAACTGCAAAACAAGATGTTACTTTTGTCAAAAAAATAAATTAACTTTGCGTAGAGGAAGAATACGAAATTCCATTTACAGCCTGATGATGTTGATTATTTTGTTTGAAGGTGCTGGTTTTGAATGTTTTGTGTAAATGAATAATTCGCAAAGAATTTATTAAATAGCTATGAAAATAACATTAAATCACACTAGTCCAATTCCGCTGCATGTTCAGATCGAAGAGCAATTAAGAGTTGCAATTAAAACGGAGGAATATCAGAAAGGAATAAAACTGCCAAACGAAGTAGATTTGTCTAAACAATTGGGTATTTCAAGAAGTACCTTACGTCAGTCTATCAATAAATTGGTTTATGAAGGATTGCTGGTGCGAAAAAAGGGTGTAGGAACATTTGCAACGAAAACAGCTATTAGCTCAAAAGCACAAAACTGGCTGAGTTTTTCTCAGGAGATGAAGGCTTTGGGAATCGAAACCAAAAATTATGAATTGCATTTAAGCTGGGTAAAGCCAAGTGAAGAAATTGCCTTATTTTTTGATATTAAAGAAGATGTTAGAATTTTAAAACTGGAGCGTTTAAGAGGTAAGGCTGAATATCCTTTTGTATATTTTATATCTTATTTTAACCCGAGAATAGGGTTAACCGGTAACGAAGATTTTTCCCGACCGTTGTATGAAATTTTGGGACAGGATTATAATTCAATTGCTAAATTGTCTAAAGAAGAGATCAGTGCTATTAGTGCAGATGGAGTTCTGGCAGAAAAATTGGAAATAAAAGCAGGGGAGCCCATACTGAAACGTAAAAGATTTGTTTTTGATCCCGGGAGCAGGCCATTAGAATGGAATGTTGGTTTCTATAAAGCAGACAGCTTTACTTATACGCTCGAATTTGAGCGTGATGTTTAATCTGTTAAATAGCATCTAAATTCTAACTTTAATAAATTACAGATTTTAAATATTTTTTTTAGAAGTAAATTAGCCCGCAATAATGTGGGTTTCTTATTTTTGCGCCAAATACGAATATATGATTGATTTAGATTACCTCGCATTCTTAGAAAATATATTAACAGACAACCGCAAAGAAAGATTTTTAGAAGTACTCAGCAAAAGAACGAAACATTTTACCGTTGCTGTTGAAGATGTCTTTCAGATGCATAATACAAGTGCTGTAATGCGCAGCTGTGAAGTCTTCGGAATTCAGGAATTGAATATTATCGAGCAGCGTTTCGGGAAAAGAATCGATAAGGAAATTGCTTTGGGTGCTCAAAAATGGGTAGATATCAATCGCTTTGATTCAATTTCAAACTGCCTGTCAGATTTGAAGAATAAAGGTTATCAAATTATTGCAACAACTCCGCATGAAAAAGATTGTATGTTGGAAGATTTTGATATCACGAAACCAAGTGCTTTGTTTTTTGGAACCGAAAAAGAAGGACTGTCACAAGAAATTATGGACAAAGCTGACGGGTATTTAAAAATCCCAATGGTTGGTTTTACAGAGAGTCTAAATATTTCGGTTTCTGCTGCTATAATCATTCAAAATTTAACTAGCAGACTGCGCCAGTCTAATATTGACTGGAAATTGTCTGATGATGAAATTCTGGTAAAACGTTTACAATGGGCAAAGAACACGATAAAAGATATAAAAAGGATCGAGGCACGTTATTACGAAGATAATCCACACTAATTAATTCTTTTAAAAAAAAAATCTCCGATTATTAATCGGAGATTTTTTTTTATATATAAAGCTCAAAGATGAGATTCTTTAATTTTTTATTTTACTAAAACCCAGGTTCCTGAAGCGATTAAACTTTCCGCTTTTTTAAACTTCATTTCCTCAGTTTTGCCAGTTGCAACTTCCTGAACTGTAACAGTATCATTTCTGTTGATTTTTGGCATATCTCTAACAATAGTTTCAGTTACCTGACGCTGTTGAGTTTCTCCAGCCTCACGATTGATCTCTTCACTATTTGGAATTTCGTCTTTCGTTAATTGTAAATTCTCTTTTTGACGAACTTCTCTTGCTTCATGAATTTCCGGAGCATTTTGAGCAGGCAGATCACCTTTAAATAAGAATGAAATAACTTCTTTGTTTACGTTATCCAACATTCCTCTAAACAAATTGAAAGCTTCTAATTTGTAAATAAGCAATGGGTCTTTTTGCTCGTGAACAGCCAACTGAACAGATTGTTTCAATTCGTCCATTTTGCGTAAGTGTTTTTTCCAGGCCTCATCAACAATAGAAAGCGTGATGTTTTTCTCGAAATCTGCAATTAATTGAGCACCCTGGCTATCGTAAGCTTTTTTAAGATCAGTTACCACATTCAAAGTTTTGATTCCGTCTGTAAATGGAACTACAATTCTTTCAAAGTGATTGTTTGGTTCTTCGTAAACTCCTTTGATAATTGGGAAAGCTTCTCTGGCACTTCTTTCTGTTTTTTCAGTATAAAATGCTAAAGCTTCTTTGTATACTTTTCCGGTAATTTCAATATCAGATGATTTAGCAAAATCTGCTTCCGAAATTGGAGATGTAATTCCGAAATAACGTATTAAATCAAAATCAAATCCTTTAAAATCATTAGCGCCTTTATTATGACTTACTATTAATTCGCATGTATCATAAAGCATATTCGCAATATCCAGTTTCAAACGCTCACCAAATAATGCGTGACGACGACGTTTGTAAACTACTTCACGCTGAGAGTTCATTACGTCATCATATTCTAATAAACGTTTACGAACCCCAAAGTTGTTTTCTTCTACTTTTTTCTGAGCACGTTCGATAGATTTAGTCATCATAGAGTGCTGAATTACTTCACCTTCTTTCAGACCCATTCTGTCCATTACTTTTGCCACTCTTTCAGAACCAAATAAACGCATTAAGTTATCTTCAAGAGAAACATAGAACTGAGAACTTCCCGGATCTCCCTGACGTCCTGCACGACCACGTAACTGTCTGTCTACACGACGGGAATCATGACGTTCTGTACCCACGATTGCCAGTCCTCCTGCAGCTTTTACTTCCGGAGATAATTTAATATCGGTACCACGACCAGCCATGTTTGTTGCAATAGTTACAACTCCGGCTTTTCCTGCTTCCTCTACAATTTGAGCCTCTTGTTTGTGCATTTTAGCATTCAAAACGTTATGTGTAACGCCTCTCATTTTCAACATACGGCTTAATAACTCTGAAATCTCAACAGAAGTTGTTCCAATCAGAACTGGTCTTCCTGCATTTGATAATTCGGTAACATCTTCAATTACAGCGTTAAATTTCTCACGTGTTGTTTTGTAGATGTAATCTTCTTTGTCCTGTCTTGCAATTCCACGGTTGGTTGGGATTTCTACAACATCCAATTTGTAAATCTGCCACAATTCGCCCGCTTCTGTAACTGCAGTACCTGTCATACCTGCCAATTTATTGTACATTCTGAAATAATTCTGTAATGTAACAGTAGCAAATGTTTGAGTTGCAGCTTCAATTTTAACATTTTCTTTCGCTTCAATAGCCTGATGAAGACCGTCAGAATAACGGCGTCCGTCCATGATACGACCTGTTTGCTCATCGACAATCATAATCTTATTGTCCATGATCACATATTCTACATCTTTTTCGAATAAGGCGTATGCTTTTAAAAGCTGTGTAAGTGTGTGAATACGCTCGCTTTTTACACCAAAATCCTGAAATAATCTTTCTTTGGCTTCTGCTTCAGCGTCTTTGTCTAATTTTTGTTTTTCGATTGCAGCGATTTCTGTTCCAATGTCCGGTAAAACGAAGAAATCGGCATCAGTATCTCCGGAAAGGTATTTGATACCATTATCTGTCAATTCAACCTGATTGTTTTTTTCTTCAATCACAAAATACAAAGCTTCATCCACTTTATGCATTTCACGATTGTTGTCCTGCATGTATTGATTTTCAGTTTTTTGAAGTAATTGTTTAATTCCTTCTTCACTTAAAAATTTAATTAATGCCTTATTTTTAGGTAAACTTCTGTAAGCTCTTAACAATAAGAATCCGCCTTCTTTAGTATTTCCTTCTTTGATTAATTTTTTAGCTTCGGCTAAGAAACCATTTGCTAACTGACGCTGTTGTGCAACTAAGTTTTCAATTTTTGGTTTCAATTCGTTGAATTCATGACGATCTCCCTGAGGAACCGGTCCTGAAATAATAAGCGGAGTTCTCGCATCATCAATTAATACAGAATCGACCTCATCGACAATAGCAAAATTGTGCTTTCTCTGCACTAAATCGCTAGGAGAATGCGCCATGTTATCTCTTAAATAGTCAAAACCAAACTCATTGTTAGTTCCGTAAGTGATATCTGCGTCGTACGCTTTTTTTCTTTGTTCTGTACTTGGCTGGTGATTGTCGATACAGTCAACAGATAAACCGTGGAATTCGAATAAAGGCGCTTTCCAGGTACTATCACGTTTTGCTAAGTAATCATTCACAGTTACTAAGTGAACTCCGTTTCCTGTCAAAGCATTTAAGTAAAGAGGAAGGGTGGCAACCAAAGTTTTACCTTCACCTGTCTGCATTTCGGCAACTTTACCCTCATGTAAAACCATACCTCCAATTAACTGCACATCATAGTGAATCATGTCCCACGTAATATCTTTTCCGGCAGCATTCCATTTGTTGGCCCAGATTGCTTTTTCGCCTTCAATAGTAATGTATGATTTTGAAGCTGAAAATTCGCGGTCTTTCGCTGTTGCAGTTACCTCAATATGTGAGTTTTCTTTAAAACGACGCGCTGTTTCTTTTACTACAGAAAAAGCTTCAGGAAGAATTTCCAGTAAAGTTTTTTCAGAGATTTCATAAGCTTCTTTTTCAAGAGTATCTATTGCATCATAAAGATCTTCTCTTTTATCAATGTCTACGATGTTTTCTACTTCCGCTTTAAGCGAAGCAATTTTAGCATCCTTTTCAGCTCTTGCTTCTTTTATTCTCTCTTTAAAAAAAACAGTTCGGCCTCTTAATTCATCGTTTGAAAGACTCATTAAAGGCGCTTCGAATGTTTTAATTTTATTTAAATAAGGTTGTAAAGCTTTGACATCTTTCTGTGATTTATCACCTACAAAGACTTTAATAATACTGTTTATGAAACTCATGATTTATTGTATTTCTTTATTATATATGTATTTGAACCAAAAAAAAAGCCTCTGTGATGAGACTTTTTCATTTGGTTTATTTTTTTAATATTCATCCTCATTCCAAAGATAATCTTCGTCTGTTGGATAATCAGGCCAAATTTCTTCCATTGATTCATATATCTCCCCTTCATCTTCGATTGACTGAAGGTTTTCTACTACTT
>Ga0265780_10000263_pt1 | contig 81755 bp, 56 predicted proteins | sample P1T30metagenome_FD_192432 | JGI IMG/M metagenome (GOLD analysis project Ga0265780, IMG submission 192432) | Plant litter microbial communities from East Loma Ridge, Irvine, California - P1 T30 | ecosystem: Environmental > Terrestrial > Plant litter > Unclassified | place: USA: California...
CATTACTGGTGGAGCGGGTCGACCCAGGATGGACCTGTGGCCGGGACCAGCATGCACAAGTAGGTACGCGTCAGCGCTCGCATGTACTCGTTTTGGGAGCCGGTGCGCTCGGTAGTGCAGTGATCGAAACCCTTGCGCGCTCGGGTGTCGGCAGGATCACTGTCGTCGATCCTGATTTCCTTTCGGCGTCTAACATTGGCCGGCATTTGCTTGGTGCCGACATGCTCGGCTCGCCGAAAGCCCAATCCATCGCTGCGCATGTCGGGCGTGCAGTGCCCTCGTGTCAATTGGACTATTCCAGAGAGGATGCAGAAGCTTGGTTAAAGCGGACCACGCTTGCCGGAGTCGATGTCGTTCTGGATCTCACTGGTGAACCGGATGTACGCGCAACGCTCGAAACGGCCAGGTTGCTTCACCCGCGATCGCTCGTGATCGGCTGGATGGAGCCTTATGTCGCCGCTGCCCACGTCTGCGTCTTGACGGGCGCAGAGCACTGGCTCGCCGGGCTGCCCGACAGGCTAATCGACTTGCAAGCAGTTAATTGGCCCGATGACGTCATGATGCACGAACCCGGCTGTAGCAGCCAGTTTCAAAGTTACACGCCGGCTCAAGCGACTTTCGCCGTTGCACTCGTAGCGGAGGCTGCACTCGAGCTGATCGACCGGAAGGTCGCGACGTCACATATCCGAAGTTGGGTTCGCGGGCAAAGTTTTCTGGATGCTCACTATCCTGGTCTGGTTCTGCGTGAGTGGGCTCAGCCAGCAACGAAACTCAACGGTGTGCTGCTTTCTCGACCATGGCCATGAATAGTCGCCTATTCTATTTGCCAGATGGGGCGGGGTACGTTTTGTTCGATGAACCTGTACTCACTCATATGTATGGATATGCGCAAACGCGCTGGCATGACCGTGAGGCCGGCGGGCAGTTGTTTAGCCACACCCCCCATGATAGTGCCGTAATCATCACGCACGCGACGGGGCCGCATCGCAGCGATGTGCGCCGTCGGCATGCGTTCATTCCAGATGCCCGTCGAGCGACTGCAGACCGGCACAGCCATTTCGCCGAAGGGCGTTACGCGGTCGGCTTGTGGCACACGCATCCCGAAGCCAATCCGACGCCATCTGCACAGGACCGGATTACCGCCCTGGACTACCTTGACGCTTTCGAGGGGGTGATGACAGGCTTCCTACTAGTTATCTTAGGCAACCAAGGCTGCCCGCTTCATCTGACTTTATGGCTGGCCCGAGCAGGTCACCGATCTAATTGGCTCAAACTGGTAGAGGCATGAGGCGAAGTGTAGGCTTGGTCATTGAGCAGAAATGTATATGTGTACGCGTCTCCATACTGTGCTGGTACTTGTCATGGTATTGATAAGTTTGTCTGGTACAGAATGAATTTGAAATCAAGGCCTTAGCTCAGCCGTTGATGATCGAGTGGGAGTGATTCCCGACTCGGCAATAGCTGGCAAACTCGAGCATTCGAGGTGAACCAAGCCCCTGATTTCAGGGGCTTTTTTCTTTTCTGCACTGGCAGAGTCTGGCAGGCCTTGGCAGCCTGAAGCACCATCTTTCGATGGCATTGACAATGGTGTCGCGTCAGTCGCGTACCATTCGGACATGTCGGTACGATCTTCCCTGCCGCACCCGATCATGGTACCGGGTTCACCTAACCAGTTGAATCTTCAGGAAAAAAGACGTCAAACCCGACGTCGACAACCATGGTATCGAGGTTCCCATGCTGACTGACGCGACGTTGCGAAAGCTGAAGCCCAAGGACAAGGGGCACAAGGGTTCAGTCCGATGGACGATGCGTCTATGTGCTGACCTCCGGCACGGTTTCGTTCCGCTACAACTATGCAATCAACGGGAGACAGGAAACACCTGTGCTCCGTCTATACGGGCCGGAGGGACTGAAGCTGGGAGGCGACGGAACTGCTGGCCGAGGCGAAGAAGGCACTGGCCGCCGGACGCTCCCCGGCCCGGCAGAAGGCGAATATCCGTGAGCGCCGCAAGGAGGAGAACACCTTTGGCCAGTGGGCAGAGGAGTGGCTGGGGCGCTACATGATGGCCGAGTCTACCAGGGATATGCGCCGCTCGGTGTACGAGCGCGATCTCAAGAAGCTGTTCGAGAAGCTCAAGCTGGACGAGATCACCGAGGAAGAACTGCGCCGGCTCTGCGATCGTATCGTGGTACGAGGTGCGCCTGCGACTGCTGTCCAGGTGCGTGAAGTCGTCATGCTCGTGTTTCGATATGCCTCGCGAGCGAGGGCAGAAGGTGGCAAATCCGGCCGATGAGATCCGCCCCATTCGATCGCACGGTTCCAGCCGAGGGAACGCTCGCTGACTTCCGAGGAAGTTCGTCTCGTGTTCCATAATCCTGTAGCGACGACTGGCGGCGCTTTTGCATCAGGATCTATCTTGCTGATCACTTATGAGGTCGCCGGGCTGTCTACCTCCGGCGCGACGTCGACCTTGCGAACACAGGCGCAGGCGCCGGCGCAAGGGGGGCTGAGCGTCTAAATTCCCGCTACAAGGCGAACAGGCCAGTGCAATGCTGGCCTGTTGTTCTTGATGCGCTCAAGCGTTCGACACGGCTTCCCGGCCCGCTTCATTGTAGAGCTGCTTGGCCAGGGCCACCGCGTCGCGCTGCTGTTGTTCGAAGCGGGCGCGCTCGTCCGCGGACATGCAGGGTTTCGGCAATTCGACGCCCTTCATCGCACGGCGGACGCAATCGTCGAGGGTGATCGACTCGGCGGCATTCATTTGATCATTTGCTTGCATGACAGGCTCCTGTTTGCGCGCACATACGGCCGCGTACACTGGGCAGTATCAGCCGATGGGCGCGGCCGACTTTATCGGCGCACAAAGAACCCGGATGCTGTCTCCTTTAAGAAACGTTCATGCTGCGCTTCATTTGCCGGGTTCGCCGAATAGCGGCGTGTCCGATTGGCCGAAGCGCAAGCCCGTGTTCAAGAGCGTCCGCTTTTCACTCGACGCGAAACCGCGTTCCGTGACGCTGCCGAGCACCAGCCACAGCGTGTCGCTCAGCTTGTACTCGGCACCGTAGCCGTAGCGGCGCACATGTTCCGACAGCACGCCGCCGGTACGGACCCTGGCCACGCCGGCGTCGCCGAAGGCGCTCCAGCGGTCGCGGCTGAACTTCAGGCGCATCATGAAGTCGCTGCGGTCTTCCCTGGCGAATTTGCTGTCGTCCTGCGGATCCTTGACCTGCAAGCCAGTCTTGCGCGAGGCGTTCAGCTGGAACAGTGCGCGCACGCCGGTCTCGGCCCGGTAGGCGCCGTAGGAAAAACTGGTCCACCACATCGCCGGTCCCGGCCGACGGTCCTGGATCCGGTCGGATTCACCGGTTTGCCATGCTTTCGCGTAACCCACGTACCAGCGCGGTCTGGCCCATGCGGCGGCTAATTTCTCGTTTGCCTTTAGGTAGGCGGCATAGCAGGCTTTCGCTCCCTGAACTGCCAGCGCTTGTCGCTCGTTCCAGGTCTTTTTCTCCGCTTCGCTCATCATGAAGCTCGGTTTGGGCGGCGGATCGAGTTGTTGCAGCGCCGTGCGCGAACAATTGTCGAGCGGCGCCCAGAACAGCCGCGGGTCGGCCCCGTCGATCAGGCCTGTCGTGACCGAGGCCGCCAGTTGCTGGCCGATGCGCGCGTCGTCGGACTTGGCCGTGGCCAGTTCGAGCGAGGTGCGGGCGGCGATCTGCATCCACGGCGAGTTCTCATAGGTGCTTCCGCCAACCAGTACGCGCGGGAAAAACAGATTGACCGGCGCGAACTGGACGGCGACGCCCTCTTTAACCTTGCCGGTGTAGTCGGTGCCCCGCGCAATGAAGGCGGCGAGATCCTTGGGCGTCACTGGCTGGTTGAAGTCGCTTGCGGAGACGCCCAGCGCCGTCAGCCCGGGCGAATCGGTCGGCTGCGATTCCTTGGCAAGGACTTCGGCGAACTCCTTGTCGAGTACGGGAATGAAGCCGGCGGCTGTTCCCGCGAGCGTTGGGTCAGTCGGAATGTCGTTTGCCTTTTTCATGGCAGACTTCGCGTCCTGCGAGGGCTTGGCCGCATCGGCGGCTGGAGGACCGGCGGCGGCCACCGCAGATGCGGCCGGCGCCGGCGCCGCCGGCTTGGGTTTCAGCTGAACCAGGATGTCGCCGTTCTGCAATACCTTGCGGTCGACTTCCTGCCAGGCCTGGCCGCCGATCATGACGTCGTCCTGGGCCCAGGCCGCCAGGTGTAGCAGCGCGAACAGGGCGGCCGCGATCGTCCTCGCGCCCATGCGCATGGGCGAGGCTTTCATAAGGGCGCTCCGATCCAGAGGCCGTCTTCGCCCAGGGCAGCCACTTGTTCTTTGGCGTCCAGCTTGCACGTGATGCGCGAGGTCCGCGTCTTGCCGCCCTGCGTGATGTCCACGGTGAGCGTGAATTGCGCTGCATCGTCTCCGGTATAGTTAACAAAGATAATCCAGATGACATAGCGTGGATTGTCCAGCTTCGACGGGTCGAAGCTCCATTGCGCCACCCCTGTCGTACCCGTTGTCAGCGGCGCGTCGTTCACGCCCACGGTGTCGAGATTGACGTGATCCTTGCTGCGAACCGCCAGCTTGATATTGCCCAGAACAAGTTTGTCGACCTTCATCGCGATGTCAACGGACCGATCTGTCGCCAACACCTCGGCTGGATCGAATTCGATGCGCTTATCGGAAATGATTTTCATCTGGATTTCTCCCTGCTTGTTATCGGCGGACTAGCGGCGATCTTCCGACGCTTCCGGCTTGCTCTTTTCATAGGGCTTGACGGTGGAACGGATTACCATGCTCTTGTTCAGGACATCGAACCAGAAAGGCGCGCCCAGGGTGGCGGCAAATGCGGTCAATAGCCAGCCGCACAAGATCAAAGCGCCGCGCGCAAGCCAGTGGCCATTCGCTTCTTCCGGATGGCGCTCGAAACCGGCGGGCCAGCCGAGCGGCAAATCCAGCGCGTCGAGAGCAGCATTCGCTTTATCGTATTTATCTTTCGGGGTGGCTGCGGCAGCGCTCTCGGCCGGCGGCTTTGCGGCATCCAGTGCTTTTCTGGCCTGATCGACGGTTGCAGCACGCACGCTATCGTTCTGGTAAAGGAAATTGGCGATGCCAATGGCGTTCACATTCATCAGAACCGCCATGAACAGCGCCAGCGCGAAAATAATCCATTGGGTCGAGCGCTTGTACCAGCCGGACACCCTGTCCATGCCCGCGTCATACCAGGCTTCCAGATTCAGGCGTGCCTTGTCGAGGTCGCTTCCCGCGAGATCCAGCGCGCTCAACAAGGCCCGCGCCACTGCCTTGTTTTCCATCTTGGCGATACCAGCCCGCAAGGAATCCGCAGTCAGAGGCATGACGGAAGGAATGGCCGGTAATGCGATATTGCTCGGATCGACATTGGGCGCCAGAATTTGTGGCAGGGGACCGCGTACCGCCAGGTCGATCAGCGCCGCCGAGAAATTTTTGGCAGGTATATAGGAGGGCAGATCGCCGCCCCGCGCCAGGATGCCGGGTTTGCCCCCCGTGCCAGGCTTGTACGAGTTCGCGGAATACAGGCTCAGGATCAGCGGATGGTTATAAAACTGCGCGGCCAGTTGTTCGCCGGTTTTGTCATGCAGGATTTCCCGCAAACCGCGTTCGAGATAAGCGGCGCGCGTCTTGGTCAAGGCTTCGAGGCCTTCGCGCAGGGCCGCGCAGACCGTACTGAATAAGAAGAAGACGAAAACCAGGCCAATTGCGACTTCGAGTACCCAAGAGCCAAACATGTCGAACCCCTTCCGTATCGGTTAACTCGGACCATGGCGGGATGTTATTAATGCGAGTTAATTTAGCGGGGTAGAAAGGCAATCGTCAAATTTCTCTTGGAAATTTTTAATAAGAAATTAGAAACACAAAGTGCTCTTATGTTTTTTATATGCAGGGTGAGTGACAATTTGGTCCGAATACCCTGCGCATGCAAAATTCCAGCGAATGCGGTCAATTCGAAACAACTGAAAAAATTTGTCAATCAGCCGATGTGTTAGTGAAAACTTAACATCGTAGGTTTTCGGCGGCAGCAATCAACACTAGATTGTTGTACAGATTTTAGGTACGCGTCCAGTGCTTCGGCCGGCGTCTTCCAACCGAGGGCTTTACGGGCCTAGAAGCCAGTGTATTGGCAACGGCGTGGAGCTCTCGGTGCGCTTCAGGGTAAGTGAAACTTAATAAGCGCGTAACTTCGTACTTGGCCGACTGACCGTAGTGCTGCTTTTCAAAACTTCGCTCAAGCGCGATACCAAGTTCTGACGGGCGATCGTCGCGTGACCATCGGACAGCTGTACAGCCAAAACGGTATCTCCTGCCGCAATCGCTTTCGCAATCCCTTCGTGTTCATCCCAGATCGACTCGCGTTGCCCCTCGGCCTGTAATACAGCCCCCATCACGCGGCGAAGGTGGACCCAATGTAACTGGGTCGTCTCAAAGATCAATGGATTGCCTGATGCACGATAAATCGCCGTATGAAAGGCGATATCGGCATCGACCATTGCCCTGACATCCTTACCACGCGCCGCGCGCCGGCCCGCATCGATCACCTCGGTTCCAATATCGGCCTTCCTTTCGGCCGCTAGTCGTGCAGCAAGGGTATCGAGTGCACCGCGGACCTGATACAGGTTGCCGATCCACTCAGGATCCAATGTGGCGATGAGAATGCCGCGGCCCGGCGCGTCCTGGACCAGACCATCCTTCTTGAGGAGACGTAGCGCTTGTAGAACAGGGGAACGTGACACGTTCATTTGTTCCGCAATTTCTTCTTGAGTAATGCGTGCTCCAGGCGGCAGGGAACCGTCACTAATCGCATCAAGCAGTGACTTATACACTTCGTCTACAAGATCGGGACGTACTTGAATTTTGGAAAGCTTAGTTAGCATGTAATCACCTTTGTATTCAGTATACGCGGCGTGATCTTGAAGTCAATCATGTAGTCCGGAACTACACCGAAACTTCAGACGCAAAAACCTTGACACCGTCAGAAAAGAGTATAACATCGTACTCTGTATACAGAATTCAGAGTGCAGTGATGTTCACGGAAATCATGAAAGCTTTCGACGACAAAGATTTTTCCTGTCTCTCAAAGGCAAGAACGTTGCCAGGCTCGGCTACAGCTCGCAAAGTCGCGCCCACTCAGAACCTGATTGGGTCGTGCGTCACCGTCACTCAGTAGCTTAAGGACTCCATGCGCCAATGCCTGAAGAACATTCAACCATCGAACATGCGAAGTTTCATCCTCAAGAGGAAGGCCGACATTCCAACCTTAGGCTCACGCCGGTGCCCGAGCAACCAGCACCAGGCCGGACAAGCTGGCGAGAGGCTGCGCGCCGCGATTCCTTAGATCGCAGCAATCACGCTGGCAGGACCTGGGAATAATTAAGTAACAATGAGCGAGCCGGAAAACTCGCCTCACCAATAGTGGACAGAAAATTTTACCCAAGCTTTCTGTATACAGAATACGAGATACAAACTCAAACCTGGCTGCCATGCCTTTGATTCCGACAGGAGACATCATGAATACCCGTGACAAGACCGCAGAGACTGCGCAAAGCACAAACCAAGCGCTTGTTAAAAAGCTGATTCCCTTTGGCGGCTACTACACGAACAAAATTCCAGGGCATGATCCTGAGCTGACTGAAGTTGGTCCCGGTACGCCGATGGGCGAGTATATGCGTCGCTTCTGGCATCCGGTCTGCATGTCCATGGAACTGACGGACACGCCGCACTTCCTCAAGATCCTCGGCGAAGAATTGGTGGCGTTCCGTGACGGATCCGGTCGCATCGGCCTGCTGCACGCCCATTGCGTGCACCGCGGCGCTTCGCTGGAATATGGCGCGATCCAGGAGAAAGGCATCATGTGCTGCTACCACGGCATGGTGTTCGACGTCGACGGAACCTGCCTGCACGTGCCGTTCCCGAAAGGCGAGGAGAAGGAAGGCGAGAAGTACGCCTGCTCGATCAAGCAGGGCGCGTACAAGGCTTTCGAGCGTAATGGTCTGGTGTTCGCCTACATGGGCCCCCCGGAAGAAGAGCCGCCGTTCCCTGAGTGGGAAGGCAATTTCACTGTCGCCGAAGGCGATGAGCTTGTCCCATACAGCAATTTTCAGCACTGCAACTGGTTGCAGGTCCAAGACAACGCGGCTGACAATTTCCACCCGACTGCACTTCACGCCGCCAAAAACGTTGTAAACGGGCAGTTCCAGGGTACGACCTTCGACGAAGTGGGCGCAGCTTCGATGGAAGTGGCGCCGGACATGCAGTTCGTCCCGATTCAGGGTGGACGTGGCTTGGCCGCGGCGGGCGCGCGCCGTGTGAACAAGGACAAGTTGTTCGTGCGTGTTCAGCATCAGGTACTACCGAACCTGAGCTTGCATGCCTATACATCGGAAGACGGCTCGAACAAGAAGTTGTTCAGCCGTTTCCATATTGTGCGCTGGACGGTGCCGGTGGACGATGTTAACAGCAAGATGATCGGATGGCGCGTCATGGGGCCGGGCATCGACACCCGTGGCGTGGGCAACAAGGAAATGGTCGGTTACGAGACGATTGACTTCCTTGAAGGCCAGGTTGCGATGCGTCGCCCAGAGCGTTTTGGCAAATACAAGCTCGAGGACATGCCGCCAATCCCTTCGGACCACCGAGCCCGCGAGAACTACAAGGAATGCCAATACGCACCGGGCGATTATGAAGCCATCATCAGCCAACGCCCGATCGCCGTGCATGCGCTTGAGAACCCGACCAAGTTCGACGCCGGCGTCTTCCAGTTCCGCAAGATGCTGCGTGACGCCGTGCGCGGCACCAACTCTGCAGCTGGCCCGCAGCAGTTTGCAGAATGGCTGCGTGAAAACGGTGGTGCGCCGAACAGCTATTGCTCGGGCAACGTGCTTGAAGTGCCGGAGGCGGCAACGGTCGAGGAAGAGGTGAAGCAGCGTCGCCATGTGACGCGCCAGATCGTTTCGATCCTGACCGAGAGCGAAAAGCTGAAGGGCGATGAGCGAACATCGTTTGTCCGCCAGCGCCTCGACGAGCTGGAACAGTCGACCCAAGTCTGACGCCTGGGCCGGGCACCATGGTTCCGGCTCATATGTGCGCCTGGATTCGCGCAGTACCAAAAATGGGCGCAATCCAGTCATCAAGGAGACAGCAATGGAAATGAATCAGACCTTCATCGATGTCAGCCGTTCGCAAACGAGTTTGTCGTTGATGGTTCGCCAGATCCGTTATGAAGCGAACGGGATCAATTCGTATGAATTCGTCGATCCGGAAGGGAAGGAATTACCGCCTTTCACGGCCGGCGCGCACATCGACATTCACCTGCCCAACGGCACTATTCGACAATACTCGGTGTCCAACTCTCCGACGGAACGCCATCGTTACGTCATCGCTGTCTTGCGTGACGAAAAAGGACGGGGCGGTTCCAAAGCCCTGCACGATACGCTGCACGTGCAGGACATGGTCACTGTCAGCCTGCCACGCAACAATTTTGAATTGGTGCCCGAGGCAAGGAAAGTCGTCTTACTTGCCGGCGGTATCGGCATGACACCGCTCAAATCGATGGCGCATGCGCTCGAGGCATCAGGCGTCCCATTTGAAATGCACTACTGCGCGAGGAATGCCAGTTGCGTCGCGTTCAGGGACGAGCTCGACACACAGTGGGAGCATGGAAAACTTCACTTCCATTTCGACCATGGCGATCCGGCCAATGGGCTGGACATCCCTGAGCTGCTGAAGTCACCAGGCGAAGATACGCACCTGTTCTATTGTGGTCCTGCAGGCTTCATGAAGGCCTGTGGCGAGGCAGCCAGTCACTGGCCGGCGAGCACCGTGCACTTCGAACACTTCAAGGCGCCCGAGCCGGACAAGACCACCCCCCAGCTCGCGCCGGGGGCCTTCATGGTCAAGATCGCCAGTACGGGCATCATGATCGAGGTGCCGGCCGACCGCAGCATCTCCGACGCGCTTGAAGAAGCCGGTGTTCATATCGAGACTTCATGCCAGGCCGGGCTGTGCGCCACCTGCAAGATCCGCTACCTCGAGGGGGAGGTCGACCATCGCGACTACATCCTGAGCGACGAAGAGCATGGCCAGTTCCTGACGGCTTGTGTATCGCGCGCCACTAGTCCGGTATTGGTGCTCGACCTCTAACCTCTTTATCCACAATCAAGACAACGCAAGGAGAACCCCATGCTGGACAAAGTGAAGCAGATCGCGCCCGTCGAGGCGCAGCGCATCGAGAAGGCGCAGAAGGACGCTCTCCGATCGATTTACCATCCGCAGCAAGAAGGTGTGATCTATCCCGAGATTCAGTCCTTCGACGATCCTGCCGATGAACGCCGCTACCGCAAGGAGCGCCTGGTTGCCGCCTGCCGCGCCTTCGACCAGCACGGCTTCGACTACGGCTTCGCCGGCCACCTGACGGTGCGCGACCCCGAATATCCGGAGCTGTACTGGACCAACCCGATGTGCGTTCACTTCTCGCAGGTGAAGATGTCGAACCTGATCCTGGTCGACCACAAGGGCCATGTCGTCGAAGGCGACTATGCGGTCAACCGCGCCGGCTTCGTGCTGCACGCCGCGGTGCACGAGGCGCATCCGGACATCGTCGCCATGTGCCACGCGCATACAGTGTACGGCACTGCGTTTGCCTCTCTGGGCCGCCCGCTTGATCCGATCAGCCAGGATGCGGCGGCCTTCTTTGAAGATCATGTGGTCATCAAGGACGAGGCCGGACAAGTTGCAGTGGAAGAGAAGGCTGGACTGTCGGTGTGCGACTGGTTCAAGGACGTGAAAGCGGCGATTCACCAGAATCACGGCCTGCTGACTGCAAGCCGCCACAGCATCGATTCTGCTGCGTTCTGGTTCATCGCACTCGAGCGCTGCTGCCAGCAGCAGCTGGTGATCGAGGCTACCGGCATCAAGCCGGTCATGGTGCCGCCGGACCGCTCGCGCTACAGCCGCGACCACGTCGGCAGTGAATACATCGGCTGGCTGCACTTCCAGACCATCTACGATCAACTGTCAAAAACGCAGCCCGATATGTTCGACTGAATATCCCGCTGCTCCATTGTTTCACGCCACCCCACCGGCGGCGCTACCTCGGACGCTAGACCACGGAGGCGGTATTCAATACCGCCATTAACCGGGCACGTCCCATTATTCGATCAGGAGACAAACAATGCTGAGCTCAACCAAGGTGGCCGTAGGCGTAACGGCGACCGACGAGGCTTCGAAAGCCTATTCCAAAGTTACATGGCGTCTATTGCCATTTCTATTCCTGTGCTACGTCTTCGCCTATCTCGACCGCGTTAACGTCGGCTTTGCGAAGCTTCAAATGATGAACGACCTCGGCCTGAGCGAGGCCGTCTACGGCATGGGGGCCGGCGTATTCTTTGCCGGTTACCTGATGTTCGAAGTCCCCAGTAATATCATGATGTTGAAGGTTGGGGCACGCGCCTGGATCACCCGCATTATGGTCACTTGGGGCTTGATCTCTGCCTGCATGATGTTCGTGAAATCGCCTGTGAGCTTCTACATTTTGCGTTTCATGCTAGGCGTTGCCGAGGCAGGCTTTTTCCCGGCAATCCTGCTGTATCTCACTTACTGGTTCCCATCTGGTCGTCGCGGCAAGGTAACCGCATTGTTCATGACGGGCATCCCGATGTCAGGGGTGATCGGTGGGCCGCTGTCGGGCATGATCATGGGCACCATGGATAACGTGGGCGGCTACCATGCCTGGCAATGGGTGTTTGTACTGGAGGCCATCCCGACCATTATTCTCGGGTGCATGGCCTGGTTTTTTCTGGACGATCGCGTCGCCGACGCTAAGTGGTTGAGTGACAGTGAGAAGTCGGTGATCGAGCGTGATCTGAGTCAAGACCAGCAAGGAAAGCACCTGCATTCTTTGCGTGACGGTCTGGTAAACCCGCGGGTCTGGCTGCTCAGCGCGATTTACCTGTTCTTTACGATGGGCCTGTATGCCATCAGCTTCTGGCTGCCGACAATTATCAAGGCCAGCGGCGTCTCCAGTCCGTTCGACATCGGGATGCTGACCATGATTCCGTACGCGGCGGCTACTGTGACCATGATACTTGCCGGGCGCAGTTCGGATGTGAGGGGTGAACGACGCTGGCACCTGGCGCTGGCCGGTATCGCTGGTGCTGCCGGTCTGATCTGGAGTGCGGCCTACGCGGACAACACGGCGGTTGCAATGCTGGCGCTCACGCTGGCGACAATGGGCATCATCACGACGATCTCGCAGTTCTGGCTGTTGCCGCCAGCGATTCTTAGCGGCCCTGCAGCAGCTGCCGGTATCGCCCTTGCAAACTCGATCGGCAGCGTGTCGGGCATGATTGCGCCTTATATGCTCGGCGTTGTCAAAACGATGACGAACAGTACCAACGCCGGCGTAATTGCCATTGCCGGCTGCCTGCTCGTTGGTTGCGTACTAGTCTTCACCATTCCCGCCAAGTCCGTAAATCGCAAGTAACAGATCCGGGCTGCGCCGACAGCGTAAGCCCCAATACTCCGGTACCTGGAGTATTGGGGCGCCGCTCCCTATCGATGCCTTGTTGAATGCCTGTCACTGGAACGGTAGATCCGGTCGCGGCGCGTTGATGCGGTGCGGGGACCCGGTCTCTATTGTTTTTGGAGATCAATATGAAGAAAAGAAGTCTCGTCATTGCGGCTTTGAGCGCAGCCACAATCGGAAGTAGCAGCACAGCGCATGCTCAGAGCGCTGTTACCATCTATGGCTTGTTGGATACCGCCGTCGTCCGGGAAGGCGGCGGCAGCTCCGGGACGGTAACCAAGGTGACCAGTGGCGTCAGCGCGGGATCGCGCCTCGGCTTCAGGGGGACTGAGGATCTCGGGAACGGTTTGTCCGCCTTATTCCTGTTAGAAAACGGCTTCCAGGCTGATACTGGTGCGATGGGACAGGGGAACCTGCTGTTCGGCCGCCAGGCCTACGTCGGCTTGCGTGGCAATTTCGGTTCGGTGCTTGTCGGGCGCCAATACACGCCGGAATACCTCGTCGTCGTGTTCGCCGATCCGTTTGGGTCCGGCTACGTGGGCGACACCAAAAACATGGTCGCAACTACCGGCAATTCGTTTAGTCGGATGGATAACACCGTTAAGTATCTTTCGCCGGCAGTTGCAGGATTCACCGTGGAACTTGCTGCCGCACCGGGAGAGGTCTCGGGCGACAGTGGATCAGGCCGGCAGCTCGGCGGGTCGATTGCCTACGTGGCAGGACCACTGCAGGTGCGCGTGGGCTATCACAACCGCAACAACGATACGGCCACGCTGAGGGATACCGAGAACGCCCGCAATACTGTAATAGCTGCGGTCTACGATTTCGGGATCGCGAAGGCACACGTCTTGTATGGCACAAACCATGGGTTGAACAGTTCGGTGCTGCGTAATACGGCCAATCCTTTCGGACGGGCCGCCATCCCGGTGGCTTCGACCGATAGCCGCGATGCCTTGGTCGGTATAACGGTGCCATTTGGTGTGCATGCACTACTTGCCTCGTACATCCGCAAGGATGACCGGACGTCGTTCAACCAGGATGCGAGCCAGATAGCGATCGGCTACCGTTATACGCTGTCGAAGCGGACCTCTTTATATGCGGTCTACGCCCGGATCGACAACAGGAACGGCGCCAGCTATACCGTCGGAAGCGCGATCGAGTCTGGCACCGGGGACCGAGCAGCCAGTGTGGGCATCAGTCACTCCTTCTAAGCCTGCGCATGCTGGAGGGCAGCAATAATCGAGTGGGAATGAGATTTGCTCCTGCAAAGGATCGCTGCTCTTGGAAAGGCTCGCATCAGCGAGCTTTTTTTATGACTTGCCGAGTGAGAATGATTTGAGTAGAAGCCGCGCCAGTTGACCGCACGTGAAGGCAGAAGAGATACCAGTATGCTATCTTGTCACGCCGAGGCCCAAAGGCCGCGCAGCCAGGCGAACCACCTGCATCAGCAACAATCCACCCCAGGAAAACCACCATGCAGCAACTATCCCCAGCCGGCCAACAAGTCATCGACGACATCGCCAAGCGCTACGGCTACAGCACCGATGCGGTCCTCAGCATGCTGCAATCGGTCATCAACGGCAACGGTCGCATGGCCCAGTTCAACCACCCGGAATTCGCCGGCTCAGGCCAATGGATGAGCGGCGGCATGACGATGGTGTCGGACATGTTCAACAACAACCTGAAAGCCAGCGTCAACAACCTCTGCGCCGAACTGTCGCAACTGGTGGCGACGCAGCCGGACTTGCTCAGGAGCGGCAGTTTTCAGTCGCAAAGCCAGGGCGGTCAGCAGCAGAACAGCTATTCCGGTGGTCAAGCCAACGGTGCATGGCAGGACGTAAATGCTGGCGGCGCGAGCCTGTTCGTCGCGCCTGCACCGGGAAGCTCATCCGACTGGTGGGGCACCGATCTGCGCTGGCCCAACAGCACCGGCGCCCAGAACGGCATCCGCTACGCCTATTTCGCACAGGCCCGCCGCCTGGCGATCGAAGTGAATGGCAGGGTCACGATCTACGACACGCTGGACCACCAGATCGGCGGCTTCTCGCAGCAGCAGTCGCAGGGCGCCTCCCTCAGCTTCAACAGCCAGCACGGCCTGATCGACGTTACGCGTTTGCCGATCGTGTCCGTCGACGGCGTAGCGCAGGCCGCGCCGGCAGCATCAGCGCCGCCCGCGGAGTTGCCATCTCAAGGGGCAGTACAGGCGCCGCAACGCACCGACACCGGCAATCCAACCGGAATGGACATCTTCGCGATGATCGACAAGCTCGCCGAACTACGCAGCCGGAACATCCTGACCGACGCCGAGTTCGAGGCCAAGAAAGCCGAGCTGCTGGCCCGTCTGTAGCAAAACGCTGCACCCGGAGGTGCAAATGCATTCACAAGGACGCATCGCCCAGCAGGGGTAGCGGCGTCACCGTCACCTGCACGATCAGTTCCTGCGGGCCGCCGCCGAGCACGATGCCGCGCATCGGGGTGACGTCGCTGAAATCGCGGCCCCAGCCCAGCGTGATGTGTTCGTCCTGCACCAGGCAGCGGTTGGTCGGATCGAAGTCTACCCAGCCCAGCGCCGGGCAAAACACCGATACCCAGGCGTGGGACGCGTCGGCGCCGACCAGGCGCGGCTTGCCTGCGGGCGGGTGGGTCAGGATGTAGCCACTGACGTAGCGCGCCGGCAGGCCGAGGCTGCGCAGGCAGCCGATCATCAGTTGGGCGAAGTCCTGGCAGACGCCGCGCCGGCCGCGCAGTACCTGTTCGAGCGGCGTCGAGATGTCGGTTGCGCTGTTGTCGAACTCGAAATCGTCGCAAATCCTGTTGGTCAGTTCCAGCACCGCGTCGAGTTGCGCCCGTCCGGGTGCGAAGCTGGGGCGGGCATAGGCTTCCAGCGCCGGGAAGAGGGGGACGTGGGGCGAGGCGTACAGGTAGCGGCAGCCTTCCAGCGTGGCCGGGTTTTTTTCCTTTCCCATCATGTCGCGCACGCTTTCCCAGGGCAGCGTACCGGCAATCTGCGTCAGGCTGTGGCGCGGGCGCAGCGCGACTGTGGATTCCGCGTGCACCAGCAGACTGTCGTGGGGCAGGGTAAGCGACACATGCCGCGTGCGGTTGCCGAAGTAATCGACGCCGTTCCTGCTGTCGCTGACCGTCGGGTCGAACCAGATCACGTGCGATTCAGTCTCCTGGTACGCGAACGAACGTGGCGTCAGGTGCAGGTATTGCTGCGACAAGCTCACCGGGCTCTGATATTTGTAGTGCGTTTCATGCACCACACGATAGCGGGCACACAGCGCGGCATTCGGCGCCAGATCGCTCATGCGTGTTTCCTTTGCAGGCCGTCTCTGCCGTTGCTGCTGCTGTTGCCCGTATAGCTGAAAAACTGCAGGCTGATCTGCTCGTGCAGGGCCGCGCTGGCCGCCTGGATCCGGCTCAGCAGATCGCTCAGCATCGGGTTGCCATGTTTCAGGTCGGCGTCGGGCTGCAGCGCCACCAGTTCGTCTTTCAGGGGGGCCAGCAGTTCCCCACCGCGGGCGCCATGGGTTTTCGCGATCCTGTTCAGGGTGCCCAGGATGCTATTCAGCTGGAACAGGATCGAGCGCGGATTCGTCTCGTCGCACAGCAGCAGGTCGAGGACCGGCAGCCATTCGGGCTGGGCGCGGTAACGCACGCGATAGGTGATGACGCTGTCGGACAGCTCCAGTAGCCAGTCGAGGTTGCCGTTTTCGTCCATGGCAAGCGCGCGCTGCAGCACCTCGGCCTGGAACTGCAGACGCTCCAGGCGGCGCCCGATCGACATGAAGCGCCAGCCGAGGTCGCGCGTCATGCCGTCGAATGCGAACCCGGCCAGTGTCATCATGGCGGCGGCCGCGTCATCAAGGATGGTCATCACTTCGGACTGCGACGGCCGCTCGCCGTGTGCCACGGTGGCCTGCGCCACCCGGTTCAGTGCACGCCAGTTGTCGATCGAAAAGCGTTCGTGCAGCTGGCTCGCGATCCGGTGCAACTGCTGCTGTTGGCAAGCCAGGCCCGGGACATCGGGCGACACTACCGCCAGCAGCAGGGCGGACTCGATGTCGGCATCGGTGAAGATGGCGGCGGACGGCGCGCCGGCCGCCGGTGGCGTGGTCTCCCCGCCGATCAGCTGGAACCAGATGCACAGCGCTTCGACGGTCGGCCATTCCGCGCCGCGCTGTTCGAAGCGCACGTTGAACAGGATGTTCAGCGCAACCCGCAGCAGGCGGCCAATATTGTCGCAGCGTTCGGCATGGCGTCCGAACCACAACAGGTTTTCGGCCATGCGGCTGGACAGGTTGGTGTCTTCGCGCACCAGGTCCTGGCCCTTGATGCTGTGTTTTTGCAGGCGGTGCGGCTCCACCGCGGCGCGCGCCTGGATCCAGGTGTCCTTGCTGGCGCCGCCTTTTTGTATCGTCAGCACGCGCGCATCCGGCCCGGTGGCCACCCGGGTCAGGCCGCCCGGCATGACGACATAGCCATTCGGGGTGGCGCAGGCGAACACGCGCAGGCCGATGGCGCGCGCCTGCAGGCCGGGCATCCCGCCCAGCGCCTTGTCCGTCCACACCGGCCCCTGCGACAGCCGCACGAGCTCCTGGGCGATGTAGTCGTTCGGATTGGCGCGCAGTTTGCCGATGAAGGCCGAGCGCGCATCGCCGCTGAGGTCCTGGCCGAACACGGCAAACTGCGGCGACTGGGAAAAGCTGGGCTTGATCACCAGCCGGTCGAGCTTCTCGATCACCGCTTCCAGTGCGGGCGCTTCGCCGCACCACCAGGTGGCGACCGACGGCATCTTGAGGGGCTCACCCAGCAGGCGTTTGGACAGCGCAGGCAGGAAGCCGAGCAGGGCGCCCGATTCGAGCAGGCTGGAACCGAGGCTGTTGGCCACGACCACGTTGCCGCGCCTGGCGGCCTGGGTCAGTCCCGGCACGCCCAGCAGCGTGCCATGGAGCGCATTCTGCAGTTCCAGCGGATCGCAGGCGTCGTCGTCGACGCGGCGCATGATCACGTGGACCCGGTGCAGCCCGTCCAGGGTCTTCAGGTAGACCACGCCGTCGCGCACGGTGAGGTCGTCGCCTTCGACCAGGGTCACGCCGAGATAGCGTGCCAGGTAGGCTTGTTCATAATAAGTTTCGGCGCGCGGGCCCGGCGTCAGCAGCACGATCAGCGGCATCTCGCCCTCGCGCAGCGGTGCCGGTGCGTCGCCTTGGGCCGCGCACAGGCGCCCCCAGTGCACCAGGCTGTCGAGCATGGTGCGGAAGAAGCCCGCCGGCGAGCGCACCTTCAGCTCGCGCAGCAGGTCGGGGAAGATCGGCGTCATGATGGACCGGTTTTCCAGCGCATAGCCGGCGCCGGACGGTGCCTGGGTGCGGTCCGCCATCACCCACCAGCGGCCGTCGGGCGCGCGCGCCAGGTCGACCGCATAGAAATGCAGGGCGACGTCGTCATGGTGGCGCACGTTGTGGCAAGGGCGCAGGAAGCCGGCGTTCCCGTGGATCAGCGCCGGCGGCAGCAAGCCTTCGCGCAGCAGGTCTTGCTGGCCGTAGACGTCGCCGAGGATCTTGTTGAGCAGGGTGGCGCGCTGGATCACGGCCGACTCGATGCCGCTCCATTCCTCGTGCGGCAGGATCAGCGGCAGTACGTTCAGCTCCCATGCCCGCTGCTTGCCTTCGGCGTCGGCGGTGACGTTGTAGGTGACGCCGTTTTCGCGCACCTGGTGCCGCACCATCTCCATGCGCTGGCGCATGAGGTCGGGAGCTTCGCGCTCGAGGCGGGCCAGCATCGCCCGCCAGTGCGCGCGCGGCACCCTGGCCGCGTCGAGCATTTCATCGAAACCATCCGGCGCGGCCAGATAGCGGGCAAGTATTGGATTGGGCATGGACCAGCTATTGTACGCTCGGAGCAGGCGTCAAGGTCAATCCGGCTGCCAGCGCAGGTCGAGCGTCATCGGGAAACTCGGGTTGAGCTCTTCCTTGCGTATCGTCATTGGACCCGGTGTGTGGCCATGGGGCCAGAAGCGCGCGACCCGGCGTGCTTCGGCGGCATTCGCATTGACCGGGGAACCCGTCTCGTTGCGTCCTCCCGGGTGCACCACGTGATAGGTGCAGCCGCCGATCGAGCGCCCGTTCCAGGTGTCGACCAGGTCGAACACCAGCGGCGCCTGCACCCTGATGCTCGGGTGCAGGGCCGACCACGGGCTCCAGGCGCGGAAGCGCACGCCGGCCACATATTCGCCCGGCACGCCGGTCGGGTGCAGCGGCAGCATGCGGCCGTTGCAGGCGACCACGTGGCGGCCGTCGGTCAGCCCACGCACGCGCAGCTGCATCCGCTCCACCGAGGAATCGACGTAACGCGCGGTGCCGCCGCCGGTCACTTCCTCGCCCAGCACGTTCCAGGGTTCGATCGCCTGGCGCAATTCCATTTCGACGCCCTCGTAGACGACGGTGCCGAAGCGGGGGAAGCGGAATTCGACGAAGGGCTCGAACCAGTGGTCTTCGAATGCGTAACCCGCCGCGCGCAAGTCCTTTGCGACGTCGCGGATATCCTGGGCGATGAAATGCGGCAGCATCCAGCGGTCGTGCAGCGCTGTGCCCCAGTGCACCAGCTTGGCCTGGCAGGGCTGGTTCCAGAAGCGCGCCACCAGTGCGCGCAGCAGCAGCATCTGCAACAAGCTCATGCGCTCATGCGGCGGCATCTCGAAGGCGCGGAACTCCACCAGGCCGAGGCGGCCGGTCGGGCCGTCCGGCGAATACAGTTTGTCGATCGAGAATTCGGAACGGTGGGTATTCCCGGTCAGGTCGACCAGCAGGTTGCGCAGCAGCCGGTCGACCATCCAGGGCTTGTCGCCCGGGTGCAGGGTCGGCAGCACCTTGTCCATTTGCTGGAAGGCGATCGCCAGCTCGTACAGATTGTCGTCACGGGCTTCGTCGACCCGCGGGGCCTGGCTGGTCGGCCCGATGAAGGTGCCCGAGAACAGGTAGGACAGGGCCGGGTGCACCTGCCAGTAGGTAATCAGGCTCTTGAGCAGGTCCGGCCGGCGCAGCATCGGGCTGTCTTCGGCGGTGGCGCCGCCCAGGGTGGCATGGTTGCCGCCGCCGGTACCGGTGTGGCGGCCATCGAGCATGAATTTCTCGGTGCCCAGGCGGGTCAGGCGCGCCTCCCGGTACAAGGTGGTCACGTTGTGGACCAGTTCATTCCAGCTTGCCGCCGGATGGATATTCACTTCTATCACGCCGGGATCGGGCGTGACGCTGAGCAGCTTGATGCGCGGGTCGCGCGGCGGGGCATAACCCTCGATCCGCAGCTTCATCTTCAGCCTGGCGGCGGTGTTCTCGACCGCCGTGACCAGCACCAGGTAATCCTCGACGCGCTTCAGGGGCGGCATGAAGATATGGAGACGGCCGCCGCGCACTTCGACGCACAGGGCAGTATGAATGACCTCGCGCGCGCTCGGGTCGGCCGGTGCGGCTGGCTTGGCGGCTTTGCTGGTTGACTTGTTGGCGGATTTTTCGGCTGATTTGCCCGGCGCCACGCCCAGGATGGGCCGCTTGTTCTTTTCCCCGACCGGCAGCGCGCCGCGCGGCGCGAACGGGTCGACGTCGAACTCCGGCTCGCGTTCTTCGGGCAGCACCCAGGGCAGCGTGGCCAGCGGCAGGCGCAGGCCGATCGGCGAGTCGCCTTCGATCAGGTACAGGTGCTCGCGCCGGATCGGCCAGGCCGAGGTCTGCCAGCTGGTGCCGAGCATGACGGCAGGGTCGTACTCCCTGGCCTTCAAGGGCAGCACGTAGCCGGCCACCTGACCGAGGCCGCCCTCGAGCAGACGCGCCAGCCGGCGCCGCTCTTCCGGCGCCTTCAGGTCCGCCTGCAAGGGGTCGACGTTACGTGGCAGCGCCTGTTCACGACTGGCTTGCTTCAGGACGTCTTCGTAGGCCGGGATGGCGCTGCCCGCGGGGAGCCCGAGCGACTTGACCAGTTCCGCGGCGAAGCGGCCGGCTTCGTCGGGACCATAGCCGTCGTCGACGTCCTCGCTTGAAAACAGGTCGGGGTCGAACCACATCGGCTGGCCATCGACGCGCCAGAAGATATTCAGCGCCCAGCGCGGCAGCGGCTCGCCCGGATACCATTTGCCCTGGCCGTAGTGCAGCATGCCGCCCGGTGCGAAGTGGTTCTTCAGCCGGTGCGTCAGCTTGCCCGCCAGTTCGCGCTTCTTGTCGCCATGGGCGAGGGTATTCCATTCGGCCCCGTCCATGTCGTCGATGGAGACGAAGGTGGGTTCGCCGCCCTGGGTCAGGCGAACGTCCTGGCGCTGGAGGTCGGCATCGACCTGTTGGCCGAGGCGGTCGATGTTCTGCCAGTCGGCTTCCGAATACGGCTTGGTCACGCGCGGATCTTCGTGGATGCGGGTGACCGTCATTTCGTGGAAGAACTCGACCTCGGCCTTGTCCGTGAAGCCGGACACCGGCGCCGCCGATGAGGGCATTGCCGTGCAGGCGAGGGGAATATGTCCTTCGCCGGTCAGCATGCCGGAGGTCGGGTCGAGCCCGATCCAGCCGGCGCCGGGGACGTACACCTCCGCCCACGCATGCAGGTCGGTAAAGTCCTCGAGCGGCCCGCTCGGGCCGTCGAGCGCTTCCTGGTCGGCACGCAGCTGGATCAGGTAACCGGACACGAAGCGCGCCGCCAGTCCCAGTTCGCGCAGGAGGTGCACCAGCAGCCAGCCGCTGTCGCGGCAGGAACCGGAACATTTCAGCAAGGTGTCTTCGGGCGTCTGGACACCCGGCTCCATGCGCAGCAGGTAGCCGATCTTGCCCTGCAGGCGCTGGTTGAGGGCAACCAGGAAGTCGTTGGTCGACATCGGATGGGCCAGCAAGTCGCGCCGCACCGCCGTCACCCATTCGGTAAGAAGAGGCCCCGGCACATCCGTCTGCAGGTAGGGGCTCAGTTCCCTCTTCAGCTCTTCCGGATAAGCGAAGGGAAAGGTCTCGGCATAGCTCTCGATAAAGAAATCGAAAGGGTTGATGACGGTCATGTCGGCTACCAGGTCGACCGTGACCTCGAGCTTGTCCGCTTTTTCAGGGAACACGAAGCGGCCGACGTAGTTGCCGTACGGGTCTTGCTGCCAGTTGATGAAATGCTGTTCCGGCTCGACCGTCAGCGAGTACGACAGGATGGGCGTGCGCGCATGGGGTGCCGGACGCAAGCGGACTTCATGCGGCGACAGGCTGACCAGCCGGTCATAGTGGTAACTGGTCTTGTGATGAAGCGCGATACGGATAGCCATGCGGTACTGCCTTTCGGGTGGGCGCGATCGGTACGGGCACGATCAGGTGAGGCAATCAGGATGGGCTCAATTATATGGGCGCAATTAAATAGACGTAATTCTGAACGTGTGCTGGCTATTTAAGCATGATTACCTGCGATTCGATTGACTTGCCATTCGGACCATAGGCTTGGCATATTTCTTGTTACTATTCCGTCATAGGAGGAGACGATGCCGAATTTTTACGACGAAATGTATGCCACACCGGCAACCGTAAGGCCTCATTACGCTCCGTTCGCCGAATGGCTTGCGCAGCAGCCGCCCCAACTGATCGAACAAAAGCGGGCGGAAGCCGAACTGAATTTCCAGCGAGTCGGGATCACCTTCGCCGTGTACGGCGACAACGCCGCCAGCGAGCGCCTGATCCCGTTCGACATGATTCCGCGCGTGATCAACGCCGCGGAGTGGGCCGGGCTGCAGGCCGGCCTGGTCCAGCGCGTCACTGCACTGAACCGTTTCCTGCATGACGTCTACCACGACCAGGAAATCCTGAAGGCGGGCGTCATCCCGCGCGAACAGGTGCTGAACAATGCGCAGTACCGGCCAGCCATGCACGGCATCAAGGTGCCATCCGATATCTACGCCCACATCGCCGGGGTCGATATCGTGCGCGCCGGCGAGGGCGAGTTCTACGTCCTCGAAGACAACCTGCGCGTGCCGTCCGGCGTCTCCTACATGCTGGAAAACCGCAAGATGATGATGCGCTTGTTTCCCGACCTGTTCGCGCGCAACCGCGTGGCCCCGGTGGACCACTATCCCGACCTGCTGCTCGACAATCTGCGCAGCGTGGCGCCGCAGGGCGTCGATGACCCGACCGTGGTCGTGCTCACGCCCGGTATGCATAACTCAGCGTATTTCGAGCATGCCTTCCTGGCCCAGCAGATGGGTGTGATGCTGGTACAGGGCCAGGATTTGTACGTCAGCGACAATACCGTCTACATGCGCACCACGCGCGGACCGAAACGGGTCGACGTCATCTATCGCCGCATCGACGACGACTATCTCGATCCGCGCGCCTTCCGTCCCGAATCGACGCTGGGCGTGCCGGGCCTGCTCGAGGCGGTGCGTGCCGGCCGCGTCGGCCTCGCCAATGCGATCGGCACCGGCGTCGCCGACGACAAGTCGATCTATCCGTTCGTGCCGGACATGATCGAGTTCTACCTGGGTGAAAAGCCGATCCTCAACAACGTGCCGACCTACCAGTGCCGCAAAAAGGAAGATCTCCAGTACACCCTGGACAAGCTGCCGGAACTGGTGGTGAAGGAAGTGCACGGCGCCGGCGGTTACGGCATGCTGGTCGGGCCGGCGTCGACCAAGGCCGAGATCGAGGCTTTCCGCGAGCGCCTGCTGGCCAAGCCGGAAGGCTACATCGCCCAGCCGACGCTGGCCTTGTCGGCCTGCCCGACCTTTGTCGAATCCGGTATCGCGCCGCGCCACATCGACCTGCGTCCCTTCGTCTTGTCGGGCAAGGACGTCACGATGGTGCCGGGAGGGCTGACGCGCGTGGCGCTGCAGGAAGGATCGCTGGTGGTGAATTCGTCGCAGGGCGGCGGTACCAAAGATACCTGGATATTGGAGAACTAGCATGTTGAGCCGCACCGCAGACCATCTGTTCTGGATGGCCCGTTATACCGAACGGGCCGAAAACACGGCCCGCATGCTCGACGTGCGTGTCCAGTACTCGCTGATGCCCCAGTCGGCCCACGCGGAACAGCAGGGCTGGCGCACGATGCTGGGTGTGTCCGAGCTCCAGTCGCAGTTCGATGCCAAATACGCGTCGCTGACCCAGAAGGAAGTGATCGACTTCATGGTGCGCGATCCGGACAATCCATCGTCGATCGCCAGTTGCCTGCGCGCCGCCCGCGAAAATGCGCGCGCCGTGCGCGGCACGCTCACCACGGAAGTGTGGGAAACCAAGAACACTACCTGGCTGATGCTGCAGCAGCACCTGAAGAGCCGCATGTTCGAACACCATCCGGGCAAATTCCTGGAGTGGGTCAAGTACCGCTCGCACCTGTCGCGGGGCGTAACGCTGGGCACCATGTTCCAGGACGAGGCCTTCAACTTCATCCGCCTTGGCACTTTCCTGGAACGCGCCGACAACACGGCGCGCATCCTCGATGTGAAGTTTCGTTTCCTCGATTCCGACGCCATCGAGGCCGATGCCCAGGTCGAGTTCTATTACCTGGCGGCCCTGCTGCGTTCGGTGTCCGCGTTCGAGACCTACCGCAAGGTCTACCGCGACGCCATCACGCCGACGCGGGTGGCCGAACTGCTGATCCTGCAGGCGAAGATGCCGCGTTCGCTGATTGCCTGCATGTGCGCTGTCGTCGCCAACCTGCAGGAAGTGCGCAACGATTTATCGCATGAGACCGAGCGTCTGGCGGAAGAACTGTATGGAAAGCTGCAATCGGCACAGATTGGCGACATCCTGGATGAGGGCCTGCACCAGTACTTGACGCGGTTCCTGGCGTTGATTGCAGAACTGGGCAATCGTATCGGCCGCGACTTCCTGCTGCCGGTGGCGCCGGAAGTGGAGGAGGTTGTGCCGACGCAGACGCAAACGCAAACGCAAACGCAAACGCAAACCCGGACGAGCTGAATAATCCGCTGAGCGGCATGCCTGTGTTCGCAGGCTGCCGCCACAGATAGCGTCGAACATGCATTACCCGGCTTGCCCGGCCTTCGAAAGGCCGGGCAAGCTTGCGTTTACGCGGCCGCAGGCGCCTTCATCTGCGCGCGCACCACCTTGTGCACGAACTCCAGCTTCTCCAGCACGGGCGTGCTGAGCGTGAACGGATACGAGTCCGGCATCCCGATGCTGCGGTTCAGGCTGTTGAGCACGTAGGTCAGTGCGAACCAGTCGCTCTGGATGTGTTCGAAGTCATCCGTTTTGGTTGGCAGCGCCACCCTGTTCAGTTCCGGTTCGTCGGCCTTTTTTGGATGGAGCGAGAGGCCGCAGGCGTTGGCCGTCTCCAGCGTATCGAGCATGTGCAGGTAATGGGCCCAGGTTTCGGCCCAGTCTTCCCACGGGTGCGAGCTGGCGTAGCTGCTCACGAAATGCGACGCCCAATCGGCCACCGGCCCCTGGGCGTAGTGGCGCTTCAGGGCTTCGCCATAATCCTGGCGCTCATCGCCGAACAGGGCGCGGTATTCATCGATCCATTCGCTGCCGACGACCAGTCTGTCGAAATAATAGTGGCCGCTTTCGTGGCGGAAGTGTCCCAACAGCGTGCGATAGCGCTCGTGCATTTGCTCGCGCGTACGCTCGCGCTCGGCCGGGTCGGCTTCGGCGATGTTCAGGGTGATCACGCCGTTGGCGTGGCCGGTCATGACACACTGGTCCGACACCCCGTCTTCCAGGAACTGGAAAGCTAGTCCGGTTTCCGGTTCTGTCTCTTTCGATGCCGGCGTCAGGTGCAGGGTCGCCAGCGAAAACAGCAGACGGCGCTTGGCCGCTTCCAGGCGCGACCAGAGGATGTGGTTCTTTTCCGACGACAGCGTCGGGATTACGACGGTCAACTGGCAGGATTCGCACAGCTCGTGCGGGTCGTCCGCAGGCAGCATCCAGTTGCAGACATTGTGCTCGACGTAATTGGCGCACTGCTTATACAGCTTGCCCTCGTCCTTGCGATGCAGGCTGCGCCACAGGCCGTCGTCGGTCTGCTCGAAGGCGTTGATGCTGCGCGTTTCAGGCTGGTAGCCCAGGGTGCTCTGGCAGTTGAAGCAAAGGGTGTTCTCGAAAAAAATCTGGTGGGCGCACTTGTCGCAGTGGAAGGTTTTCATGGTGATGCCGATAAATGGCCAGGTAGTTAGTGTGAGTGATTGGTGATGACAATCTAACAGCAATTTGGATTGCGCTACGCTCGTGTCGGACTAGGCCTCGTGGCGCTCAGGGCGGATGTGTGTTCTGTTGACCAAACTTCAAGGTTTGGAGCGGCTGACTGGGTAGGTGCCCTGTGCATTGCACACACAGTGTTGCGAATGTACAAACGTTGCGACCGTATGGATGCGCGTGCAAACGGTCGCTGGAAGGGCATTACGCTGGTAAATTGGTCATATCGAGGAGATCAGCTTGGCGCCACATGCAGTCGGGTCCTGGTCAAACGCAACCTGTTTCCCATGGTGTTTGCGGGTGCTGCCACTGGGATGAATTGGGAAAGTGCCCTTGCACTTCGGGCAATAGGTCGTATCGCCTTCAACGGCTACCTGTTTGCCGAGCACGGTGAAGTCCTGCGCCGCCGAGATGACCTGGCCACCGTGCGTTGTTTTGTCGCCAAGGCGTATGACGCCGCGTCCTTGTTGATCTTTCATATCGTGTTCGCTCAATCATCATGCGACGTTGCGTGCCTTGTCACTATCTGCGTTCGATGCGACAGTATGGTCGTCGTTGCCAAGGAAAACTCTTCGATAGCGCCAGTAACCGGTGATCTCAAGATTTGGCTTATTAAATCCGGCGAGCGAATCGTGTACGTAGCCGTCGAAGAGTGCGGCGTAAGCCGGCGGCGTTGGCGCTGCGCGCTGAGCGGTTGCCAGCACGGAGCGGGCCTCAGGTTCCATCAGGGCGTTGATTACAAAGTCTCGTTTCATCCCTGAGAAAAATTTTCTGACTGAAAAACTTGATTTGTTGCCAGTCGCCGTACTTGGTCGTGTGATAGCGGCGGCGTCGTTGATCAGACGCTTATTGAACGCAAGCAGAACCTCCCTGTCGGCTTGATTGGCTCGCTTCACCTGATTGGTGGTATGAAACTGCTCGCGGATTTGCCAGCGCCAGTTGAGGTAGGGTTGAAGCCATTCATAAATAGGAAGTGGGGCGAGTTTCGAGTGTGAGATGAAATCGGCATAGGCCTTTGCCAAATCGGGATGGATGGCGAGCGGATCGTAGCGGCCAACGGTATGTCGAGTCCTGTTCATCGGGACACCGGCTGCGATTGCACAGTCCAGCATATGGTTTAGAGGTATCTGAGACAATTTCATTGAATCATCTCCGATAGCGATTCCAAGCGCACCAGGTTTGTAGCCTCCACCGATATCGCTATGCGCACCTGGGTATACATGCTGGACCCAGCCCTGTTGCAGCTTTCCATTGGTTCCTATTTGGTCTAGCGGAAAGTTCCGCCGAAGTTCATGCATAGCAACCATATGCACGCAGTTCTTGACGGATGTCGGTATGCGCATGGAGTCGGCACTTGCCCACGCGCCATGTCCCCCGGTTGAGTTTTTCACCAATGCGGTTGCTCCCGACCAAAAACCTGCAGAAGCGACAGTATCCATAATGCCAACGAAGCGAAAGTGCAAGGGTACGCCAGCAAAACGACCCCCAACAAGTAACTCATTTAGCCAGTTGCAAAAAACACGAGCTTGTGCAGCACCTCGAGAAAACCCGAATACATCTATGAAACACTCGACTATACGAGGTTTCCCGGTTTCGAACTTTGCTTTCAAACGGTCTGTTTGCTCTTTCAGAAACTTATGACGAGTGGAGTTGCTGCCGATGCTGGGCTGTAGAAGGCCGTGCTCTAGTCCAAGTTTGGCGAGGTTTTCGCAGTCGGAGTCGTCCGGCACATTTTCTTCATTACGGCATAGTGCAAGAACGGCGCCGCTATCGAACATTCCGTCGGCGAAGCAGTGCGAGTGTAACGCGTTAATAATTGTCAGCAGCGCAAAAATAACTCGTGCTTCGCACCCAAAGGCGCATCCTGCTCCCGCCTCATTTTCGAAGTATTCGCCGATTTCCAAGAATTTCGTTCCAACCCCAGGCATGTAGTACCGATAATATCCTTCCTTCGTTGCGTCACGATAGACATCGTACAATCTTGAAATATTCGTGTCTGCCATTCCACTTGTGTCGCGATCTTTATTATTGTTTGTCCCATCAAAGAATAATCCTATGTTAATGATGGAGTGACATTTTTTAATGTTGAGTTCGACTTGAGGAGCGATCTTTGTTATCGCTTTCGTCGGGGAAGTCTTCGTTGGCGAAATAGGTATGCTAATCACGCTCATCGCCAACCTCCGAATTCCTTTATCGCATCGTCTGTCGCTTTGCGACGCTCTTGAGTTTCTGTTGCGTTGAAAAGCGCCTTTATTTTGTTGCCTTTGGTGGCTGTCTCGATCGCATGCACGTCGTTAAAGCGAATTGGATGGTTCTCACTATGTGAGGAGATTGAAGTTACAACGATCCGGGCATGACCATTCGGGAAAAAATGAACATAGAAATTACCAGGTTTTGTGTACTTTTCGACCGGTACCTGAGCTTGATATATTCCTTCAACCTCCGCGGTCTCAGGCACTCCCGGCTTAGTACTCCTGACAATGTGATCGACTGCCCAACGAAGGTCAACAGTTAACGAGGGTTGCCACTTTTGGGGCAACGTTATACAGCAAACCCGACTTCCACCGCCTCCACCCTCGCCGACGTTGTCACCGATGATTTTATTTATATAGAATCTATAAATCAAATAATCTGGGCCCAAGTGATGCACCCCAACTAAAGAAGCAGGCACGCCGTCGTTGGGCGTCGCGTAGGTGTTGGACGATATGCACGATCCCAGGATGAGACCGGTTAAGAACAGTCTTAGAGCAAAAGACCATCCTCGAAAAGACGGTTCCAGCATCCTCATATCATCTTCCTTGAATTTGCTTAGGTCAGTGTTCATCGGTGAGTTCTCTCAGCTTGTCCCTAAACGCACTGACTTCATCCATAAGAAGGAAGCCGTGAATTTCATTCATGAGTAAAACTTCGCCGCGGCTTGTAAGTGCCGCCTCGGTAAGAAACAACAAAAACAGCTGATTCGAATTCCCGGAGGCGCGCCAAGCTTCACGTGCCGCTTGCGCCCACAGGTGCTGTTGCGCTGCATTTCCCGGCAGCGGAGCCCCGTGTTGCATCATTTTTACTTTGGCTATGCAGTGGTCTGGTTCACTGACCTCGTCAAGCGCCTCGATCTGTTCACGATTCAAACGCAGCGGTGTTACCGCGTCTGCCGCGACCGTAGGGTGGGGAAGGTACAGAATATTTCCCGAACGGTCGTGGATTCCCCATCGAATGATCTGGCCTTTCATGTTCGCCCACTGGACGGCACTCAGCAGCGTTGCAAGTTGGCCGAGCACCGTACAATCGGCATATCTGAGTGTGAATTGCTTACCATCGGGATCGAGGATGAGAATGAACCGCCTTAAATGCTGTACAAGCTGCTCGAGATTTAGTGCCGTCTCAATAATGGACATGTGCAGTGCAGGCGCCAACGCATTCACGTAGCCCATTACCTGATAGAGGTCGCCGGATGTATATGCAGCTTCAAGGTCGATGAGGAGCGGGCTGACTGCCAACGCCCGTTCGGTATAGATGGGCACTAACCAGGTCGGACGCGTGTTCGAATCGTCTTCGGTATAACTCGCCGCTACCTCTTGCAGCAAACCGTTGTCGATCAAAAGATAAACAGACACGCCATCAGGATCACGATTCATTCCGCCTCCACCAGTGGACTATGCGCGCGCGCCGCCGTGAGCATGCAGGGGATGCATATATCGTGGTGCGGCAACTCGTCAGGGAATTGGACGTCTGGCGCTTGCTTGGCAAACGTCTGGTGATCAGCGGCGTACACGTGACTCTTGCCTGGCGTTCTACCGATGATGCCTTCGGCGCTTATCTTCAGTTCGCTGCCACCGCCGTAGATACAAACACCCTTCCTGGCCTTGATGTTGATCCAGTCTGTCGTGCTGATCAGCTCCACTACTCTTTTCGCCAGCAGTTCGAGCGCGCCGTCCTGCGCTTCGGTTTGTATGTCGCCGCGCGCCGCGATGTGCTTGATGCCGACGTCATTGGCAAAAGCACTGATGCCCTTGGCCGCACGGATCGAGGTTTTTCCTCCAGCCGTGAAGCGTGTATCCGCAGCCGTGATGAGATCAGCATTTTTTCCGGCACCCAACGCAAGGCTTTCGTTGCTCGCCATGACGATTCCGGCGGGACCGCTGATCGCGACCAGCGGCGCGCCACCTGCACCGCTACTGTTTTCCGACGCGTTGGTGCCGTTGTCGAGATGCCTCAGCTTATCGACCAGCTCTGTCAAGAGGGCGCCGCTGGCCGGGTCTTTGGCGTGGGTTTCCGCCAGTTTCGCAAGCTGGTCGGCAATATCGCGCAAGCCGTCCGCAAGTCCGATCAATTCGGCCCGGTCCAGTTGTTTGCCTTCGGCTTGTGGACGGCTTTCAGCCGTGATCAGTACGCCTTTGCCGCCGCGAATCGCCACTGCATTGTCACTTCGCAGCTCCGCGCCTTCGCCACGGGGCCGGTGGCTGCCATCTCTCGGATGGGTCAACCACCCCAGATTCAATTGCGATGCGCCGTCGTCACTGGCGAGTTGGGCGCTGATTTCGCGCGGCGTGTCGTCGAGTCGCAGCTGATTTCCACGCGCGCCCTGGATTTCCTGACTACGCATGCCGGATAGAAAACGCGTCAGCGGCAGGTTGGCGCGCTGGCTCAAGGGCGCAGGCAGGGCGCTCCCGTTAAATAGCTGGCAGAGGATGATGGGTTTGTCCGGATCGCCGCCCAGAAAGGCCACCAGCACTTCGGTGCCAACCCTTGGGAGGGTCAGCATGCCGGAATGCGAGCTTGCGCTGCCTGCCCAATTCGTGGCAACCCTCACCCAAGCGGAATCGGTATCGGTATTCGAGGCGCCGGCGCCGCCCGCATGCTGGTGATCCTCCGTGCGCGTCGCAGGAAAGCGAATCTTCACACGGCCGTACTCATCGCAATGTACAACGTCGTTTTGTCCGCCGACCACAATTGCGCTTTGCAGTCCAGGATCCCGCAGGCCGGTACGCGGATCGAATGTGGGGACGATTGGAATCGCACGCCGAACGGCTTCAAAGCGCATCTTGAAAGGTGTCCCGGAACCATCCTGCGCAAAACCGGCCGAACCGCTATGGCCGCCGTGCCAGCCATTCGACGCGAATAGCCTTTGGATACGCTCCTCGAGACTCTTGGGGAGGTTGTTTCGCGCCTCTACCTCGACCGACATGATGACGAAATCGCGGTCGCTGGCAGGATGGCGGTCGAGCTCCGGGTTGTCTTCGATCGTGAAATATTCACCTGCACAGAAGTCGCGTACGCTTCCTTCTCCGGTGAAGCGCTTCATATCGAGTTCTTTGCGCTGCATGCGTAGCAAGCCAAGGCGACGCAGTTCCTCACTGTCCGACCCAGCGTGCGGGGATTCAACAATGAACTCCTGCAAGCCTCCGGATAACAGATTGCCCGAATAACCTTGGTCAGCCTGCGACGGCACTTCGACGGACATCCAGGGTCCGCTCGCCGGCTGCTTGTAATTCCAGCTGAATATGCTCGCGCTGCCCGACTGAAGTTTGCGTGTGGCGCTCCAGCGTGTGACCGTATCACGCTGCTCGGTAGCGTCGTCGCGGTGATAGCGGACCACGCCAGCTTCGTTCTGCTCGAGCCTACTGTGCGCATCAAAGAGTACAAGGGTGTGTGCTGCGGTCGATTCCGGCGCTTGATTCCCTTGTTGCCATGCCCGGCCGCGACCGGGACGGAAGAACCAGGCGATCCCGGAACGCTTCAACAGCCGGAGCACGAAAGCCGTATCGGATTCGTTGAACTGGATCGTCTGTTCGCGGGCCGGGTATTTATGCAACTGGAAGCCCGGCGCGAATTCGAAGTCGAAGTTGGCGGCCACTGCACTATTCGTCCGGAGCCAATCTTTTAAAACGACCGTTACAACCTCCGGCCAGCTGAGTCGTCGGAACACCCGGGTGTTGACGCGTTGCTGCATGATCGCCAGGGCATCACGAATAACCAGCCGGTAACTGGCGATGGCACCATCGCATTCGCCCGAATGCGCTTCAGCGATCAAGCCGCTGACATTGCGCAGCCGGCCTCGGTCGGTAACGAACTCGAGGCGGGCGGGCAAGCCGATGAAATCCTTCAGCGCTAGCTTGTGGGAGGTGGCGACACAATGAATCTGGTATTCGAAGCCGCCGAAAATCGATTCTGCACCCCGGACCAATTGAGGTAGCAAGACGTCGTCGAATTCCTTGTTTCGATGAAAAAGCTTCAGTCGAAGCGGACGGTTGTAAGTGTTGAGACGTTTTTCTCCCTGCATAAAAGTGCTGAGCTCGTTATCAATCCCCACAGCTTTCTCCGTTGTTTCCCTTCGGAACAAGGGTGCATTTTGGCATTCTGCGACACGTCAAAATTGAGAATTAGCAAAGCCGCGGGGCATGGTAAGGAAAGGTATCGTCTACGCCACGGACTAATTTGCGCGTGCGTCGGAAAAAGTTGTCAGTCCTTTATAATTTTTCTCTGATCACTCGCCTGGCATCCCAATGACAACCGCCCCATACGACGAAACAACCCCCTGGTGGCGCGAAGCCATCATTTACCAGGTCTACCCGCGCAGCTATCTCGACACAAACGGTGACGGTGTAGGCGACCTGCCAGGCATCACGCAAAAACTCGACTACATTGCCAGCCTGGGCGTTGACATCGTCTGGTTGTCGCCGTTCTTCAAGTCGCCGATGAAGGACTTCGGTTACGACATCTCGGACTATTGCGAGGTCGATCCGCTGTTCGGCAGCCTGGAAGACTTCGATAAGCTGATAAGCAAGGCCCACAGCCTCGGCCTGAAGATCATGATCGACCAGGTCATGTCGCACACGGCCGAAGCCCATCCCTGGTTCGGTGAAAGCCGCGCCAGCCGCGACAACCCGAAGTCCGACTGGTACGTCTGGGCCGATCCGCTCGCCGACGGCAACCCGCCCAACAACTGGCTGTCCATCTTCGGGGGCTCGGCATGGCAGTGGGACACGCGCCGCCGCCAGTACTACCTGCACAACTTCCTCACCAGTCAGCCCGACCTGAACTTCCACAACCCGGAAGTCCAGCAGGCGCAACTCGATGCGCTGTGCTTCTGGCTGGAGCGCGGCGTCGACGGCGTGCGCATGGATGCGTGCAATTACCACTTTCATGACCCGCAGCTGCGCAGCAATCCGCCGGCGACCCGGGCCGACAACATGATGTCCACGGACGTCAACCCCTACGGCATGCAGGCGCACCTGTACGACAAGACCCGGCCGGAAAACCTGGACTTCCTGAAGAAGATACGGACGCTGCTCGACGAATACGGTGCGATTTCGATCGGCGAAGTGGGGGCCGACGATTCGCTGGCCGTCATGGCCGACTACACCTCGGGCGGCGACAAGCTGCACATGGCCTACAGCTTCAACCTGCTCACGCCCGACTTCTCGGCCGCGCACATCCGCGCGGAGGTCGAAGAATTCGAAGCGCGCGTGCGCGGTGGCTGGGTCTCGTGGTCGGTGGGGAATCACGACAGCGTGCGCGTAATGACCCGCTGGGGCAGGGAACAGCCTGCGCCGGCGCTGGCCAAACTGGTGCTGGCAATGCAGTTGTCGCTCAAGGGCACGCCCTGCCTGTACCAGGGCGACGAGTTGGCGCTGACCGAGGCCGAGGTCCCCTTCGAGCAGCTGCAAGACCCGTTCGGGATCGCGTTCTGGCCGGAGTTCAAAGGCCGCGACGGCTGCCGCACGCCGATGCCCTGGACCGCGGGCCAGCCGCATGCAGGGTTCACCAGCGGCACGCCGTGGCTGCCTGTGGCTGCGCCCCACGTGGATGCGGCGGTGTCGAACCAGGAGGAAAACACCAACTCGCCGCTGAACTTTGCGCGCCGCTTCATCGCATGGCGGCCCGGCCAGCCGCAGCTTACGCGTGGCGATATCGCGTTCTTCGATGCGCCCGAGCCTGTGCTGGCCCTGCGCCGCGAGCTGGATGGGGCACCTGCCATCCTGGCTGCTTTCAACCTGTCGGATGAGCCGGTGGCGTTTGCGTGGCCGGAGGCGGAGGGCGCGGGCGACGTGGAAGGCCACGGCTTGCCGGGCAGCCGTACCGGCGCACAGATACAGTTGCCGCCCTACGGTGCCTGGTACGGCACTGTGACCGGGAAATAAAGGCCGTAGCGTAGGGTGGGCTCGGGGAGCCCACCCTACGGATGCTCAGGGATTGACCGAGCCTTCGTGCGCGCGGCGGTCGGCAGCGCGGCGCTCGGCTTGTGCTGCCATGCGGACCGGCTGCGCATGCCAGATATCCTCGGCATACTCGGCAATCGCCCGGTCCGACGAGAAGCCGCCCATGCCTGCCACGTTCAGGATGGCCTTGCGCGTCCATTCGTCGGGCTGGCGGTAAAGGCGGTCGACCTCGTCCTGGGTGGCGACGTAGCTGGCGTAGTCGGCCAGCAGCAGGTAATGGTCGCCCCAGGTCACCAAAGCGTCGTAGATGCCCTGGAAGCGGCCGTGCTCGTCCGGCGAAAAGGCGCCGTCGCGGATCTGTTCGAGCGCCTGGCGCAGTTCGGCGTTCTGTTCGACGATCTGGCGCGGCTGGTAACCCTGGGCACGCAAGGCGTCGACCTCGGGCGTGGTGTTCCCGAAGATGAAGAAGTTGTCGGCGCCGACGGCTTCGCGCATTTCGACGTTGGCGCCATCCAGGGTGCCGATGGTCAGCGCGCCGTTCAGGGCGAACTTCATGTTGCCCGTGCCCGAGGCTTCGGTGCCCGCGGTGGAAATCTGCTCCGACAGGTCGGCCGCCGGCATGATGATTTCCGCCAGGCTGACGCTGTAGTTCGGAATGAAGACCACTTTCAGCTTGCCGCCCACGCGCGGGTCCTTGTTGATGGTGGTGGCGACGTCGTTGATCAGTTTGATGATCTGCTTGGCCATGTGATACGCCGACGCCGCCTTGCCGGCGAAGACCACGGTGCGCGGCACCCAGTCGGCGTCCGGATTGGCGACGATGCGGTTGTAGCGCGTGATCACGTGCAGCACGTTGAGCAGTTGGCGCTTGTATTCGTGGATGCGCTTCACCTGCACGTCGAACAGCGAGCTCGGATCGAGCGTGATGCCCAGGTTGTCCGCCACCCAGGTGGCCAGGCGCTGCTTGTTCACCAGCTTGGCGGCGCGGAAATGCAGGGCGAAGACGGGGTCATCGGCACTGTCGCGCAGGGCCGCGATCTGGTCGAGGTGGCGGCGCCATTCGCGGCCGATGCGCTCGTCGATCAGCGCCGACAGTGACGGATTCGCCTGCGACAGCCAGCGCCGCGGCGTGATGCCGTTGGTCTTGTTGTTGAAGCGGTCCGGGTACAGGCGGGCAAAGTCGGCGAAGATCGATTGCTTCATCAGGTCCGAATGCAGTGCCGAGACGCCATTCACCTTGTGGCTGGCGACGACCGCCAGGAAGCCCATGCGCACGCGCCGTTCGCCATTTTCGTCGATAAGCGAGACGCGGCGCATCAGGTCGACGTCCGCCCCGAATTCGGCGGTGATGCTGTCGATGAAGATCTTGTTGATGTCGAAGATGATCTGCAGGTGGCGCGGCAGGATGTGGCCGATCATGTCGACCGGCCAGGTCTCCAGCGCTTCCTGCATCAGGGTGTGGTTGGTGTACGAGAAGACCTGTTGCGTGATGGCCCAGGCGCGCGGGAAGGCCAGTCCCTGCTCGTCGATCAGGATGCGCATCAGTTCGGGCACCGCCAGCACCGGATGGGTGTCGTTCAGGTGGATGGCGACGTGCTCGGGCAACTGGTCGAAGTCGCTGTGCTTTTCCAGGAAGCGCTGGATGATGTCCTGCAGGCTGGCGGCGCAGAAGAAGTACTCCTGGCGCACGCGCAGTTCGCGGCCGGCCTGGGTGGAGTCGTCGGGATACAGCACGCGCGACACGTTTTCGGAGGCGTTCTTTTCCTCCACCGCACCGACGTAATTGCCCTGGTTGAAGGCGGCCAGATTGAATTCCTGGTCGGCCTTGGCGGACCACAGGCGCAGCAGGTTGGTAGCGTCGGTCGCGTAGCCGGGGACGATGGTATCGTAGGCGAGCGCCATCACGTCGCGGGTAGCGACCCACACCATGCGGTCGCCCTGCTGTTCGACGCGGCCGCCGAAGCGGACGCGGTACTGCACGTCCGGGCAGGCGATTTCCCACGGGTTGCCGCCGGCCAGCCAGTAATCCGGCAGTTCCACCTGGCGGCCGTCGACGATCTGCTGCTTGAACATGCCGTAGTCGTAGCGGATGCCGTAGCCGATGCCGGACAGGGCCAGCGTCGCCATCGAGTCGAGGAAGCAGGCGGCCAGGCGGCCCAGGCCACCGTTGCCGAGGGCGGCGTCCGGCTCGAGGTCGGGCAGCGAGGCCAGGTCGACGCCCAGTTCGGCCAGCGCCTGGCGCACTTCGTCGTGGATGTCCAGCGCCAGCAGCGCGTTGGTGAAGGTGCGGCCGATCAGGAATTCGATCGACATGTAATACACGCGCTTGGCGTCCTGCTCGGATTGCGCGCGTTCGGTCTTCATGCGGCGCTCCAGCAGGCGGTCGCGCACGGCGAGGGCGGTGGCGTGCAGCCAGTCGCGCGGCTGGGCGGCGGCTGCGTCCTTGCCCATCGTGTACACCAGTTTGTTGGCAATCGCGCGCTTCAGGTTGGCGACGTCGCCGGATGGGTCGTCTTGATTAAGGTCGGTAAGATTCATTGCGCTTGCGGTCCAGGTATAAGTTATCGTCGACATCAGTTGCTGATTTGTTGATACAGCGCGAGGTACTGTGCGGCGGCGGCCTCCCAGCCGAATTGCTGCTGCATGCCGCGCGCCTGCACCTGCTTCCAGTCGGCCGGGCGGCGGTACAGCGCAAAGGCGCGGCGCAGGGCGGCGTCGATGCCGGCTTCGTCGAAACTGTCGAAGACGAAGCCGGTGGCCAGGTCGTCGCCCAGATTCTCGAGGGCGCTGTCGACCACCGTATCGGCCAGCCCGCCGACCTTGCGTACCAGAGGCAGAGTGCCATACTTCAGGCCATACAACTGTGTGAGGCCGCACGGTTCGAAGCGTGATGGCACCAGGATCACGTCGCCGGCGGCGATCAGGCGGTGGGCCAGTTGCTCGTCGTAGCCGATGCGCACCGCGACCGATTGCGGATGCGCCGCCGCGGCAGCTTCAAAGGCGGCTTCCAGGGCGGCATCGCCACTCCCCAGCAGCATGATCTGGCCGCCGCGCGCCACGATCAGGGGCAGGGCAGCCAGCACCAGGTGCAGGCCTTTCTGTTCGGTCAGGCGGCTGACCACGCAGAACAGCGGCGCCTCATCCTGGATGGCCAGGCCGGTTTCGCGCTGCAGCGCGGTCTTGCAGGCGCGCTTGCTTCCAAGGTCGCGCACATCGTAATGTGCCGCGATCAGCGTGTCCGTGGCCGGGTTCCACACCGCGTCGTCGACGCCGTTCAGGATGCCCAGGACATCGGCCGCGCGGGTGCGCAGCAGCCCGTCCAGGCCGCAGCCCTGTTCGGCGGTCTGGATCTCGCGCGCATAGCTCGGGCTCACCGTGGTGATCTTGTCCGCGAAGTACAGGCCGGCCTTCAGGAAGGACACCTGGCCGTGGAATTCGACGCCGTTGATATCGAAATAATGCGCGGGCAAGCCCAGGTAGCCGAAGACGTGGCTCGGAAAGTTGCCCTGGTAAGCCAGGTTGTGGATGGTCTGCACGCTGCCGGCCAGTTTGCGCCCGCTTGCTTGTTCAAACGCCTTCAGGTAGGCCGGCGCCAGCCCGGCATGCCAGTCGTGCGCATGCACCACCTGCGGCTGCCAGCCCGGATCCAGCCCTTCGGCGAGGCGCGCCGCGACCCAGCCGAGCAGGGCGAAGCGCTGGTAATTGTCGGGGTAGGCCTGGTTGTCGGCGTCGGCATACGGATTGCCGGGCCGCGCATACAAGTCGGGCGCATCGATCACATAGGCAGCGACGCCGCTGTCGGGCAGCACGCCGCGCAGCAGGCGCACCGCGCCGGCGCCGAATGCCGGTCCGATGTCCGCCACCAGTTGCTGGTCGAGGATACCGGACAGCAGCGCCGGGAAGCCGGGAACCAGCACCCGTGCATCGCAGCCTGAGCGGTTCTGCGCGGCCGGCAAGGCACCGGCAACGTCCGCCAGGCCGCCGGTCTTCAGCAGCGGGTAGATTTCGGTACAAACGTGCAGGATGCGCATCATGGCTGGGCCGCCAGGCTTTTCAGCATGTCGCTGGTCACCAGCACCACTCCGTTCTCGGTACGGTGGAAGCGCTGCGCATCCAGTTCGGGGTCTTCGCCGATCACCGTCCCGGGCGGGATCTTGACGCCGCGGTCGATGACGACCTTGGTCAGGCGGCAGTTCTCGCCGATCTCGGAATGGGGAAGGATGACGGCCTGGTCGATGTGGCAGAAGGACTCGACCCGCACGTTCGAAAACAGCACCGACAGCGCCACATGCGAACCCGACACGATGCAGCCGCCCGATACCAGCACGTTGACGGCCATGCCGTGGTTGCCGCTACGGTCATGCACGAACTTGGCAGGCGGCAGCTGTTCCTGGTGGGTCCAGATCGGCCATTCCGCATCGTAGATATTCAGCTCCGGCGAGATCGAGGCCAGGTCCAGGTTGGCCGACCAGAAGGCATCGACCGTGCCGACGTCGCGCCAGTAGGCCGGGATGCCTTCGCCGCTCGGGATGCAGGACATGCCGAAGGGGTGGGCTACCGCGCCGCCTTCGCTCACGACATGGGGAATGATGTCCTTGCCGAAGTCGTGGCTGGAGGCGGCATTCGCAACGTCGTCGTTCAGCAGCTGGTACAGGTACTCGGCGTTGAAGATGTAGATGCCCATGCTGGCCAGCACGGTGTCCGGTTTGCCCGGCATGGTGGGCGGGTCCGCCGGCTTTTCGACGAAGGCGGTGATGCGGCGCTCCTCGTCGATGGCCATCACGCCGAAGGCATGCGCCTCGGCCTTGGGCACCTCGATGCAGCCGATGGTGCAGGTGGCGCCGGTCGCCACGTGATCCTGCAGCATCAGCGAGTAATCCATCTTGTAGATATGGTCGCCGGCCAGGATCACGACGTAGTCCGGGTTATAGGAGCTGAGGATGTCGATGTTCTGGTGGACCGCGTCGGCGGTACCGCGGTACCAGTGGTCTTCGTTGACGCGCTGTTGCGCCGGCAGCAGGTCGATGAATTCGTTCTGGTCGCCGCGCAGGAAGCTCCAGCCGCGCTGCAGGTGGCGCAGCAGCGAGTGCGATTTGTACTGGGTCACCACGCCGATGCGGCGAAAGCCCGAGTTGATGCAGTTCGATAAAACGAAATCGATGATGCGGAACTTGCCGCCAAAGTAGACCGCCGGCTTGGCGCGGCGGTCCGTCAATTGCTGCAGGCGCGAACCGCGGCCACCGGCCAATACCAGCGCGACCGCGCGTTCCGGCAGTCGGTGGGTGAGCTGGTTCCTTCTTCTTTCGGGTTGCCTGTGGATCAGCTGCTTCATGTTGCCTCCGCTGTTATTCTGTTCAGTGGGAATTCGTTGATGTTTGCTGCGCGATTAGCAACAGCACCGCATGCGCCGGCACCTCGAGGTGGCCGCTGGCGTCGTGCGGCGCCGAGCCGGGCAGGGTGCTGTTCATCCGCAGCTGCCATTGGCCGGGCGGCAGCGTGAAATCGACCGCTTGTGCCTGCGCGTTCACCAGCAGCAGGCAAGCCGCGCCGCTGCTGCCGTCCGGCGCTTGTGCACCCAGGCGAATGCCGATGCAACGGCCGCCGGCGCTCCACGCCGCGTCATCCATCGGCATGCCGTCCACCTTCAGCCAGGCGATGTCGGCTTCGCCATCCGGCCGCACCGTACCGCTGTACCAGTCTGGATGGCGCAGGGCAGGGTACTTGCGCCGCAGGGCGATCAGCTCTCCGGTGAAGCGGGCCAGCGCCGTGTCGCCGCCGTCCCAGTCCAGCCAGCACACGGCATTGTCCTGGCAGTAGGCGTTGTTGTTGCCCTGCTGGGAGTGGCCGCGGTCGTCGCCGGCCAGCAGCATCGGCGTGCCCTGCGAAAACAGCAGGGTCGCCAGCAGGGCGCGTTGCAGCCGTGCGCGCAATGCCAGCACGTCGCCGTCGTCGGTGGCGCCTTCCACGCCGCAGTTCCAGCCGAGGTTATGCTGGTGGCCGTCGCGGTTGCCTTCGCCGTTGTCTTCGTTGTGCTTGCGCTCGTAGCTCACCAGGTCGCGCAAGGTAAAACCGTCGTGGGCGGTGATGAAGTTGACGCTGGCGGTGGGCTGGCGCATGTCATGCTGGAAGACGTCGCTGGAGCCGGCGAAGCGGCGCGCGAACTCGCCCAGCGCGCCGGTCGGTTCGTCGGGGCGCAGCCAGAAGGCGCGCATGGTGTCGCGGTATTTGTCGTTCCATTCGAACCAGCCGGGCGGGAACTGGCCGAGGCGGTAGCCGCCCGGACCGATGTCCCAGGGCTCGGCGATCAGCTTCACGCGCGCCAGCACCGGGTCTTGGCGCAACGCTGCCAGGAAGGCCGCGGCGCTGTCGAAGCCTTGGCCGTCGCGGGCGAGGATGGGTGCGAGGTCGAAGCGGAAACCGTCGACGTGCATCTCCTCGACCCAGTAGCGCAGCGAATCCATCACCAGTTGCAGCACGCGTGGCTCGGCCAGGTTCAGGCAGTTGCCGCAACCGGTCCAGTTTTCGTACAGGGCAGGGTTCCCGGCCTGCAGGTGATAATAGAGCTGGTTGTCGATGCCGCGGAAGCTCAGCGTCGGGCCCAGTTCATCGGTTTCGGCAGTGTGGTTGTAGACCACGTCGAGCACGACTTCGATGCCGCGCGCGTGCACCGCCTTGACCATGTCGCGGAATTCGCCGATCGGCGTGCTGCCCGGCCGCCCCGACCAGTAGCGCCGTTCGGGAGCGAAGAAGCCAATGCTGGAATAGCCCCAGTAATTCGACAGACCCATGCGCTGCAGCCGCAGCTCGTCGGCGCGGGCGTGCACCGGCAGCAAACTGAGCGTGGTCACGCCGAGCTGCTGCAGGTAATCCAGCACGGCCGGCTGGGCCAGGCCGGCATAGCTGCCGCGCAGCGCTTCGGGCACGCCCGGATGCTGCCTGGTGAATCCCTTGACGTGCACTTCGTACAGGACGGTGTCAGGCGCTGCCACGCGCGGCGGCGCATCGTCGCCCCAGTCATAGGTTTCGTGCACCACCTGCGCCTTGAGCGCCATGGCGGCGTTGTCTTGCGGGTCGGGCTGGTCCGGCGCATCGGCGGCATGACCCTCGAACCCGGGCTGGGCGCGGTAGTCGCCGACCACTGCGCGCGCGTACGGGTCGAGCAGCACCTTGGCCGGGTTGAAGCGCTGCCCCTGCTGCGGCGCATAGGGGCCGGCGACGCGGTAGCCGTACACCTGGCCGGGTCCGGCGCCATCGAGGTAGCCATGCCAGACGCCATCCGCGCATGCCGGCAGGCCCAGGCGCGCCACTTCCTGCCGTCCCTCGGGATCGAACAGGCACAAGTCCACCGCGTGCGCATGCGGCGCCACCAGCGCGAAATTGAGGCCATGGCCGTCCCAGTGCGCGCCCAGCGGATACGGCTCGCCCGGTCGCAATTTGTTTGCTGGCGTCATCGTCAGTCTTCCAGTTTCAGCATGATGGTCGCCAGCGGCGGCAGGGTCAGGGCCAGCGTATGGGGGCGGCCATGGGCGCTGGCCGGCTCGGTGTGAACCGCGCCGTTGCCCATGCCGCTGCCACCGTAGTGCGCGGCATCGCTGTTCAGGATTTCGGCGTAGCGTCCCGGCCGCTCCACGCCGATGCGGTAGCCGTGGCGCGGCACCGGCGTGAAGTTCGACAGCACCAGCACTGCATTGCCTTCGCTGTCCTTGCGGATGAAGGAGAACACCGAATTGTCGCGGTCTTCATGCGTGATCCATTCGAAACCGCGCGCCTCCACGTCGAGCTCGTGCAGGGCCGGGTAGCGGCGCTGGACGGCATTCAGGTCGCGCACCAGGCGCTGCACGCCCTGGTGCAACGGATTGTCGAGCAAGTGCCAATCCAGGCTGGCGTCGACCTTCCATTCGCGCGCCTGCGCGAACTCGCCGCCCATGAACAGCAGCTTCTTGCCGGGATGCCCCCACATGAAGCCGTAATAGGCGCGCAGGTTGGCAAATCGCTGCCACTCGTCGCCCGGCATGCGGTCCAGCAGCGAGCCCTTGCCGTGCACGACCTCGTCGTGCGACAGCGGCAGCACGAAATTCTCGGTGAAGGCATACACCAGCCCGAAGGTCATCTTGTCGTGGTGGTGCCGGCGGTTGATCGGGTCTTCCTGCATGTAGCTCAGGGTGTCGTTCATCCAGCCCATGTTCCACTTGTAGTGAAAACCCAGGCCGTCCATTTCCAGCGGACGCGAAACGTTCGGGAAGCTGGTCGACTCCTCGGCCATCATGACGGCCTCTGGCCGTTCGGCGCAGACCACCTGGTTGGCGCGGCGCAGGAAATCGATCGCTTCCAGGTTCTCGCGACCGCCGAAGCGGTTCGGGATCCATTCGCCGGCCTTGCGGCTGTAGTCGCGGTAGAGCATCGATGCCACCGCATCGACGCGCAAGCCGTCGATACCGAAACGCTCGATCCAGTACAGGGCATTGCCCACCAGGTAATTCAGCACTTCCTTGCGGCCGTAGTTGTAGATCAGGGTGTTCCAGTCCTGGTGGAAGCCTTCGCGCGGATCGGCATGCTCGTACAGGTGAGTACCGTCGAAACGCGCCAGCCCGTGCGGGTCCGACGGGAAGTGACCCGGCACCCAGTCAAGCAGCACGCCGATGCCGTTGGCATGGGCGGTCTCGACGAAATGGCGGAAATCGTCAGGCGTACCGAAGCGCGCGGTCGGCGCGTACATCCCCACCGGCTGGTAGCCCCAGGACCCGTCGAAGGGGTGTTCGCTGACCGGCATCAGTTCGATGTGGGTGAAGCCGAGGTCTTTCACGTAGGGGATCAGCTGCGCCGCGAGTTCGCGGTAGCTCAGCCAGCGGTCGCCGTCTTCCGGCACCCGGCGCCAGGAACCCAGGTGCACTTCGTAGATGCTGACCGGTGCGCCGAGCGCATTCGCGGCCTGGCGCACGTTGGAGGAGGGTACGACCTGCGGCAAGGCGCCGACTCTGGAAGCGGTGTCGGGCCGCAGTTCGGCGCGCAGGGCGAAAGGATCGGCTTTCAGCAGCACCTCGCCGCTTTGCGTCTTGATTTCGAATTTGTACAAATCGCCGACGACCAGACCGGGAATGAAGATTTCCCAGACACCGGAGGCGCCGCGTGCACGCATCGCATGTCGTCGGCCATCCCAGTTATTGAAATCTCCGACCACCGAGACGCGCCGCGCATTTGGCGCCCACACCGCGAAGGCGACGCCCGCCACGCCGTCGATTTCCAGCGGATGGGCGCCCAGTTTTTCGTAGGGACGGATGTGCGTGCCTTCCGCCAGCAGCCAGGTGTCCATCTCGCCGAGGACAGGCCCGAAGCGATAGGGATCGTCCATCTCCTGCCGGTGTGTGCCCCAGTCGACCCGCAGGCGGTAGGAGAATGGATTCTTGCGGCGCGGAATGACTGCCGCGAATACGGCGCTGCCATCGACCGGGGCCAGGCTGGCAAGCCTGCGCCCGCTTTTGGTGTCGATCAGCTCGACCGCGACGGCGCCCGGCAGCAGGGCGCGCACGACCAGGTCGGCGCCGTGCCGGTGCATGCCGAGGACGGAAAACGGGTCGGAATGGTCGCCTTGCATCAGCGCCGCGACGCTTGCCTGATCAATTGTCATACGTATTCTTGAGGTGATGGGGGCTTGCCGGTTGCCGCGTAGGAAAGAGGGGTGCGCATCGCAGGAGGAGCAAGGTAGGGCCGCGGATCAGAATGTCCGTCCGTCCTTTTATTTTCATAATGCTACTATTTTAACTTTTCAGCGCGCCGAACGGTAATCCCCGATTCAATCGTGCGACACCCCCGCCGGCGCCGCCGAAGACCGTCGAGGCCAGCTAAACAAACCAGTCCGCAACGCTAAACGGCAGTTATTCCCACCGTCCGGGTCACTTTTTTGGTAATGCTTCTGGTAAATTACGTAGCAAACTCAACAACTGCCGCCACGTTTCCCGGACGGCCCGACCAACGCCTCCAAGATTCGCCATGTCGACACCTGATAAGCAGCGCATGCACCTTCTGTTCCTGACCGCGATCTGCGGCCTGGGTGGCCTTTTGTACGGTATCGACGTCGGCATCATCGACCCGGCCTTGCCCTATCTGCACCGCGCCACCAGCCTGAGCGAAGGCCAGTTATCCCTGGTTGTGGCAGCGGTCATGGGCGGCTCGATCCTCGGTTCGGTGGTGGCCGGCATGCTGGCCGACTGGCTGGGCCGGCGCGCGATGATGGTGGTCAGCGCGCTGCTGTTCGTCGGCAGCGTCGCCGTGATCTATCTTTCGCAATCCTTCGTGCCGCTGCTGCTCGGGCGTTTGCTGCAGGGCTTGAGCGGCGGTGTGATCGCCGTGGTCGTGCCGCTGTACCTGGCCGAATGCTTGCCGGCGAGCCAGCGCGGCCGCGGTCTGGCGCTGTTCCAGTTTGCGCTGACTGTCGGCATCGTGCTGGCGGCCTTCATCGGCAGCCACTACCTGAGCAATGCCGAACTGGCGATCCAGGCCGCCGGCAACGATGCCGTGACCGTGACCGCCGCCGCCGACCGCGCCTGGCGCAGCATGTTCCTGGCGGTGCTGTATCCGGGCACGCTATTCCTGCTGGGCTGCCTGTTCGTGAGCGAATCGCCGCGCTGGCTGATCCGACGCGGGCGCAATGCCCAGGCAGCCGCCGTGCTGGCGCGCCTGCGCCCGGCCGCAGAGTGCGAGCGGGAGCTTGCCGAGATCGGCGCCGCGCTGGCCGAGGAACAGGCACGACCGAAAATGGGACGCGGCGCGGCACTGGCGGAGATGCTGACCCAGCGCCGTTACGTCGTGCCCTTCGTGCTGGCCTGCGTGATCCTGGGCTGCAACCAGGCCACCGGCATCAACTCGATACTGCAGTTCATGTCGACCATCCTCCAGCACGCGGGACTCGATCCAGTGCGCGCGGCAGGCTACGGTACCGCGATCAAGGTCGTGAACTCGGTGATGACCGTGGCCGCCATCCTGCTGGTCGAGCGCAAGGGCAGGGTGTTCCTGCTGAAGCTAGGCACCGCCGGCATCATGGTGTCGCTGGTCTTGCTTGCGCTGCTGTTCCACCGTTTCGAGTCGCAGCGTGTGGACGTGCGCGCCGAGGTGGCGGCGCAGGTGCGCGGCAATGCGCTCGACCTGGACCTGGCCGGCGCAGGCTTCGCGAAGTCGGCCAGCGGGCCGGTCCAGCTGACCGTCCTGTACCGGGTCGGGGACAAGGAGCAGGTGGCCGAAGCCTATACGCCGACGCCGGAAGCCCAGGCGGTGCTGGCACGCGAGCAGGCCCTGGCGCGCACGCTCACCGAGGACCAGCGCGCGCTGCTGGCGCAGGCGCAGGCCGCGTGGAGCGGGCAAGCCGATGCCGGCTCGGCAGACAAGGCGCAGCAGATGATTGCGGGCCTGACCCCGGCGGCGCGCGCTACCCTCGATGCGGCGCGGCGCGTACACATGGCCCAGCGCATCGACATCCCGGCGGCGGCCGGCGGCGGCAGCGGCAAGCTCGAGATCGTGCGCGCCACCGTGGGCCCTATCCCCGACAGCAACAGCGGCCTGCTGGCGGCGCTCTGCATCGCGGGCTTCATCGCCGCGTTCTCGATCGGGCCGGGCGTGTGCGTCTGGCTCGCGCTGTCGGAACTGATGCCGACCCGGATCCGCTCGGTGGGCATGGGCGTGGCGCTGCTGATCAATCAGGGCACCGGCACACTGATCGCCGGCGCTTTCCTGCCGATCGTCGGCAATTACGGCTACCACATGATGTTCCTGTTCTGGGCCGGCTGCACTGCGGTGTACTTCATCACCGCCACCTTCTTCCTGCCCGAGACCAGGGGCAAGTCGCTGGAAGAGATCGAGCTGCTGTTTGCCCGTCCCGGCGCGGCGGCGAAGTGATGTTCCAGAGAGCGATGTGGAGACCGATGTGAGCAAGAAGATGATGACCGGCCGCGCCTCGATGACGTCCACCCTGCTGGCGGCGCTGCTCGTGCTGGCAGCGCCGGCCATGCCTGCGCTATCTGCCGAACCGGCCGCCAGCGCGGTAGCCGGCGTGGCGGATGCCAGCAAACTGCAACTACGCTGGGAACTGCTGCGCAAGCCGGCCGGCACCCAGCTGCCCCAGGGCGGCACCCCGGCACGTTTCATCCTGACCAACGCCGACCGCCAGCCCTTGCCGGCATCCGGCTGGTCGCTCTACTTCAGCGGCATCGACCGCATGCCGGCTGGTACGCTGTCGCACGGCCTGCTGCTGGAACAGGTGGCCGGCGGCTTGTACCGCCTGCGGCCGACCGCGGATTTCAAGGGCGTGGCACCCGGCCAGATGCTGAGCTTCGATTACCGCCACGCCGATTCCGTGTTCATGCCTTCGCGCTCGCCCACCGCGCCCTACCTGGTGTACGACGCCGCGCCGGATGCCGGTGTGGCGCTGCAGTACACCTTGACGCCGGTGACGGAGCCAGTCCAGCGCGGCCAGCCCGGTAGCCCGCATTCGGCGGTGACGCCGGAAGATACTTACTGGCGCAATGCGCGCGCCGAGCTGCTGCCCGCAGCCGCCGTGCCACCGGTCTTGCCGACGCCGCTGCAATTGCAGCCTGGTGAAGGCCGGCTGGCGCTGAGCGGACGGCCGGGGATCACCGCATCCGCAGCGCTGGCCGGCGAGCGCGCGCTCGCCGGGTCCTTATTCCCATCGAACATGCCTGGCGGCCGCGGACCGGCCCTGCAGCTGCGCGTGGGCAAGGTAGAGGGACAGGCATTGCCCGAAGCCTACCGGCTGCAGATCAGTACCGCCGGCGGCATCGACATCGTCGGCAACAGCCCCGCCGGCGTCGCCTACGGCCTGCAGACGCTGCGCGACCTGATGCCGCTGCCGGGCGCAGCCGACATGAGCCTGCCCGCGCTGACGATCGTCGACGCACCGCGCTTCGGCTACCGCGGCTTCATGCTGGACGTGGCGCGCAACTTCCAGAGCAAGGAAACCGTGTTCAAGTGGCTCGACCTGATGGCGCGCTTCAAGTTGAACAAGTTCCACTTCCACCTGACCGACGATGAGGGCTGGCGCATCGAGATCGCCGGCTTGGCCGAGCTGACCACGATAGGCGCGGTGCGCGGCCACAGCGCCAGGCCGGGCGTGCGCCTGGCCCCGGCCTACGGCTCCGGCCCGGACCCGCGCGACGCCAGCGGCAGCGGCCATTACAGCCGCGACGATTACAAGGCCATCCTGCGTTACGCCGGGGCGCGTCACATCGAGGTGATCCCCGAGATCGAGATGCCGGGCCACGCGCGCGCCGCGGTGCAGGCGATGGAGGCGCGCTACCGGCGCCTGAAGGCGGCCGGCACCAGCGATGCCGCGCGTTACCTGTTGAACGACCTGGGCGACCGTTCGGAATACGTGTCGGCCCAGCTGTACAGGGACAACGTATTGAATCCCGGCCTCGAGTCCAGCTATGCCTTCATCGAGCACGTGGTGCGCGAGATGGCGGCGCTGCACCGCGAAGCCGGGGCGCCCCTCATGACCCTGCACATGGGCGGCGACGAACTGGCCAACGGTGCCTGGGAAAAGTCCCCCGCCAGCCACGCGATGATGCGCAAGCACGGTCTCGAGAACAGCGCCGACCTGTGGGATTATTTTTATGAGCGCGTAGATGCCATCGTGCGCAAGGCTGGTGCGCGCACGGCCGGCTGGGAAGAGCTAGCGGCGCGCAAGACGCAACTGGATGGCAGTGCGAAACTGATCCCGAATCCGCGTTTCACCGGCAAGGGCTTCACGGCCTACGTGTGGAACAACACGCCGGGCCTCGAAGACCTGGCCTACCGCCTGGCCAACGGCGGCTATGACATTGTCATGACGCCGGTGACGCGCATGTACTTCGACATGGCGGCCAACGCCAACCCGGAGGAGCACGGCGTCAACTGGGGCGCCTACGTCGAACTCGACACGGTGTACGACTTCGTCCCCTTCGACATCATGAAGGATGCGCCGGAGGCCGCCCGCACCGGCAAGGACCGCCTGACCGACTACGGCAAGCGCCGCGTGCGCGGCATCCAGGGCAACCTGTTCGCGGAAACCGCGCGCGACCCGGCCCGCATCGACTACCTGGTGATGCCGCGCATGGTGGCCCTGGCCGAGCGTGCCTGGGCCGCCGATCCGGCCTGGGCCACCACCCTCGATCCGAACAAGGCCGCGGCCCTGCACCGCGGCGCCTGGTCGGGCTTCGCCAATGCGCTGGGCCAGCGCGTGCTGCCGCGGCTCGACCTGGATGGCAGCAAAGTCGCCTACCGCATCGCACCGCCAGGCCTCTTGCTGGACCAGGGCGGCGTGCTGGCCAACCACGTGCTGCCCGGGATGCAGCTGCGCTACACCAGCGACGGCAGCGATCCGACGCCGGATAGCCGCCCGGTGACAGGGCCGATTGCGGAGCGGGGTACCATCCGCGTTGCCGCTTTCGACCGCAATGGCAGGAGGGGAACTGTCGCCGGCATCGAGTTGCGTTAAGCTGAACTGAAGCTCAGCCGCCGTCGTGTGCCTATGCCGCAAGCCGGAAACAACGGATAATAGCGGCCATCTCATTTTGCGCCCGACGGTGGAATACTCATGGAAATCAAGGTCAACTTCCTCGACAAGCTTCGCCTGGAAGCCAGGTTCGACGACTTCACGGTCATCGCCGACCAGCCCATCCGCTACAAGGGCGACGGTTCGGCGCCGGGACCGTTCGATTACTTTCTGGCCTCGTCGGCCCTGTGCGCGGCTTATTTCGTGAAGTTGTACTGCGATACCCGCAACATCCCGACCGAAAATATCCGCCTTTCGCAAAACAATATCGTCGACCCGGAAAACCGTTACCAGCAGACTTTCAAGATCCAGGTCGAGCTGCCGGCCGATATTTCCGACAAAGATCGCCAGGGCATCCTGCGCTCGATCGACCGGTGCACCGTCAAGAAAGTGGTACAGACCGGCCCCGAATTCGTGGTGGAGGCCGTCGCGAATCTGGATGCCGACGCCCAGGCCTTGCTGACCCTGCAGCCGGAAGCCGGCACCAGCACTTATATTCCCGGCAAGGATCTGCCACTGGAGCAGACTATCGTCAATATGTCGGGCCTGCTGGCGAATCTCGGCATCAAGATTGAAATCGCGTCCTGGCGCAATATCGTGCCGAATGTCTGGTCGCTGCATATCCGCGATGCGCATTCGCCGATGTGTTTCACCAATGGGAAAGGTGCTACCAAGGAAAGCGCGCTGGCCTCTGCCCTGGGCGAATACATCGAACGCCTGAGCAATAATCACTTTTATGCCGGCAGCTACTGGGGCGAAGACATCGCCAAGGCCGACTTCGTGCATTACCCGGAAGAGCGCTGGTTCCAGCCCGGCCCGGACGACGCCGTGCCGGCCGATATCCTGGACGAATACTCCCTCGGAATCTACGACCCCGACGGCGAACTGCGCGGCTCGCACCTGTACGACACCAATTCGGGGAACACGGCGCGCGGCATCGTCGCGCTGCCGTACCGGCGCCAGTCGGATGGCGAGACCGCGTATTTCCCGTCCAACCTGATCGAAAACCTGTACGCCAGCAATGGCATGAGCGCCGGTAACACCCTGGCCGAAGCCCAGGTGCAATGCCTGTCCGAGATTTTCGAACGAGCGGTGAAGCGCGAGATCCTGGAAGGCGAACTGGCCTTGCCGGACGTGCCCGAGGACGTATTGGCGAAATACCCCGGCATCGTGGCCGGCATCAAGGGCCTGGAAGAGCAGGGCTTTCCAGTGCTGTGCAAGGACGCCTCGCTCGGCGGTCTGTACCCGGTGATGTGCGTCACCCTGATGAATCCGAAGACCGGCGGCGTATTCGCCTCCTTCGGCGCCCACCCGAGTTTCGAGGTGGCGCTGGAGCGCAGCCTGACCGAATTGCTGCAGGGCCGCAGTTTCGAAGGCTTGAACGACCTGCCGCCGCCGACCTTTGCCAGCGAAGCCGTCACCGAACCGAACAACTTCGTCGAGCACTTCATCGATTCCAGCGGCGTCGTGTCGTGGCGCTTCTTCAGCGCCAGGGCGGATCACGATTTCGTCGAATGGGACTTCACCAGCCAGGGCGATAATGCGAATGCGGAAGAAGCCGCGACCCTGCTCGGCATTCTCGAGGACCTGGGCAAGGAAGTGTATATCGCCGAATACGACCATCTAGGTGCCACGGCTTGCCGCATCCTGGTGCCGGGTTATTCGGAAGTCTATCCGGTCGAGGACCTGGTCTGGGACAACACCAACAAGTCGCTGCTGTTCCGCGAAGACATCCTGAACCTGCATCGCCTGGATGACGAAGCGCTGGCGGATCTGCTCGATCGCCTGGAAAACAATGAACTCGACGAATACTCGGATATCGCCACCCTGATCGGCATCGAGTTCGACGAGAACACGGAGTGGGGCCAGCTGACCGTCCTCGAATTGAAACTGCTGATCCAACTGGCCCTGCAGCAGTTCGAGGAAGCCCTCGACCTGGTCGGCGCTTTCCTGCAGTACAACGACAACACCGTCGAGCGCAAGCTGTTCTACCAGGCGATGAATGCGGTGCTGGAAGTGGTGCTCGACGATGAGCTGGAACTCGACGATTACGTGGTCAACTTCCGCCGCATGTTTGGCAACGCGCGCATGGACGCGGTGCTCGGCTCGGTGGACGGCAGCGTGCGCTTCGCCGGCCTTGCGCCGACCGGCATGGGGCTCGAAGGTCTGGACCGCCACCAGCGCTTGCTCGACAGCTATAAAAAGCTGCACAAGGCGCGTGCGGCTGCCGCGGCCAGGTCGCGTTAATCGGTGACGCCAGTGGCGATGTACAGCCCCGCATGCTGCTGGGAGTTGCGGTCGCCGCGGCGGTAGCTGCGGAACATGAGCGCACCGTGTGCGTCGCGCGCGCAGCAGGTGCAGCCGCCGACGTGGTCGATGGCCGCGACGCCCGCCGCGCGCAGCTGGTGCTCCGCCACCGCGCGCAGGTTCAGGTGGCGCGGGCGCGGCAGCAATTCGGCCGCGGGAATCGTCGGGAAGCGCTGTACAAAGTCCTGTGCCAGCTGCGCGCTCACCTGGTAGCACGAAGCGCAGATCGTCGGACCGACCGCGGCAAGCCATTCGCCGCCTCCCCGCATGGTCTCCAGGACTTGCGGGATGATCCCATCGAACAGGCCGCGCCAGCCGGCATGCACCGCCGCCACCCTGGCGCCGTCGCGCCTCGCCAGCAGCAGCGGCACGCAGTCGGCAGTGATCACGCTGACCGGTATGCCCGCCACCGCTGTGTGAAAGGCATCGGCTTCGCCGACCTGCTGGCGGACGTCGACGATTTCCACCGCGCGGGTACCGTGCACCTGTTTCTTGTTCGGGCGCCGGTCCCACAAATGCTGTAGCGCCTGCGGCACCAGGTCGGCTTCGGTGCCGAAGCCGTGGACGATGTGTGGAATGCTGTCGAGTAGTGCGCTGGTGATCAAGGATGGTCTCGCTGGTGGTTCTTTATGAAAGGCCTTGTTGAATCCGGCTTAGACAGATCATACTCGTCCATCAAGCGGTTCGCGTCCGAACTGAATCCCATGGAGACCACCTTGCCCAAATCGACAGTCGCCGCCCTGCAAATCGGATCCTCGCCACGCGGCAAGGCGGAGACCCTGCAGCAGATACTCGCCTTCGAAGACCGGATCCGTGCATCCGGGGCCAGCCTGGTGGTCATGCCCGAAGCGCTGCTCGGCGGCTACCCCAAGGGCGAGATCTTCGGCACCCGGCTCGGTTACCGCCTGCCCGAGGGGCGCCAGGCCTTCGCCGACTACCATGCCAACGCCATCGACGTGCCGGGACCGGAAACCGAGGCGCTGGCGGCCTTGTCGACGCGCTGCGATGCCTCTATCGTGATCGGCGTGATCGAACGCGCCGGCAGCACCTTGTACTGCACGGCGCTGTTCTTCAATCCCTGCCAAGGCCTGGCCGCGAAACATCGCAAGCTGATGCCGACCGGGACCGAGCGCCTGATCTGGGGGCAGGGCGACGGCTCGACCCTGCCGGTGGTCGCCACCAAAGCCGGCAAGGCCGGCACCGCGATCTGCTGGGAAAACCACATGCCGCTGCTGCGCACCGCCATGTATGCCAAGGGCGTCGAAGTCTGGTGCGCGCCCACCGTGGACGAGCGCGAGATCTGGCAATGCTCGATGCGCCACATCGCCCACGAAGGCCGCTGCTTCGTCGTCAGCGCCTGCCAGGTGCAGCCGTCGCCGGCCGCGCTCGGGATCGAGGTGCCGGGCTGGGACGCCGGCCGGCCGCTGATCAATGGCGGCAGCCTGATCGTCGGGCCGCTGGGCGAGGTGCTGGCCGGTCCGCTGCATGGGGAGACCGGCCTGGTAGTCGCCGAGATCGATACCGACGAACTGGTGAAGGCGCGCTACGACTTCGACGTGGTCGGCCACTATGCGCGGCCCGACGTGTTCTCGCTGGCGGTCGACGAGCGGGCAAGGCAGACCGTGCGCTTCACGTCCGAATGAGCCGAGCGCCTGCCATGTGTGACAATACGGGCTTGTCCCGTTTGTCCCACGCCCATGACGTCCAGCCACCGCATCGCCACCGCCATCGATCTGTTCAAGGCCAAGCGCTTCGAAGAAGCCCTGGCGCAGGTTGCCGGCCTGCTCGAGGGCGATACCGCTAATGTCGATGCCCTGAACCTGGCGGCCGCCTGCGCGCGCGCCATGGGCCGCCTGCAGGACGCCGAACGCCTGTGGCGGGATGCGCTGGCGCGCTTTCCCGCGCACGCCGCCAGTTGGAACAACCTCGGCATCCTGCTGCAGCAGCAGGGCCGCGGTCTTGATGCGCACGACGCCTACCTGCGCGCGCTGGCCCTGCAACCCGCTTACGCCGAAGCCCACTACAACCTGGCAGCGCTGCTCGAGCAGCTCGGCCGGCTCGAGGAAGCCCAGGGCCGCTACGCCGAGGCCGCGCTGGCCAACCCGCGCGATGCGCTCGCCCTGCAGCGCCGCGCCGACCTGCTGCAGCGTCTCGGGCGTGGCGGTGAAGCGCTGGCGTGCTACCGCGCTGCGCTGGAGATCCGCCCCGACAAGGTCGAACTGCTGAACAACGCCTCCGTGCTGCAGGCACGCCTGGGCCACGCCGACGCGGCGGAGCAGGGCTATCGCCGCGCGCTGGCGCTGCAGCCAGCCTACGCCGACGCCTGGCACAACCTGGGCCTGCTGTACACCCAGCACCGGCACCACGCCGAGGCCGAGGCGGCCCTGCAGCATTACCTGAAGCTGCGTCCGGCCGATGCGGAAGGCTGGATTTCGCTCGGCAACGTGTACCAGCACATGCTGTGCGACACGCAAGCGGAAGACGCCTACCGGCGCGCGCTGGCCGCGCGTCCGGGCCATGCCAAGGCTTTGAACAACCTGGCCGCACTGCGCCAGCGCCAGGGCCAGGCCGGGGCGGCCGAAACGGCCTACCGCGCAGCGATCGAGGCCGATCCCGCCTATCCGGAAGCGCGCTGGAACCTGGGCTTCCTGTTGCTGGCACAGGGGCGCCTCGACGAAGGCTGGCCCTGGATGGAAGCGCGCCACGATCCGGCGCTGGCGCGTCCGATCGCCGTCAGGCCGCGTCTCGCTTATCCGCAGTGGCAGGGCGAGAGTCTGGCTGGCCGCACCATCGTCGTGTGGCCGGAGCAGGGCTTCGGCGACCAGATCCAGTTCGTGCGCTACCTGCCTTTGCTGAAGGCGGCCGGCGCGCGAGAGGTGATCCTGGTGTGCAGCGATCCGCTGGTGCCGCTGCTGCGCGGCGCGGCCGGCGCCGACCGTGTCGTGGGACTGGGCGAGGCCGCCGCTTTGCCGCCGCAGGATGTCTGGGTGTTCATCATGAGCCTGCCGATGCATTTCAAGACCACAATGTCCACGATACCGGCGGCCTTGCCCTATCTCGCCGCCGATCCGGCACGGGTGGCGCACTGGCGCAACCGGATGGAAGCGGCCGGGCTGGCGGCCGGCGTGCGCGTGGGCCTGGTCTGGCGCGGTTTCGGCGGCCACGTCAACGATGCACACCGTTCGCTGCCGGGGCTGGATTGCCTGGCGCCGCTGCGCGCCTTGCCTGGCGTCTCCTTTGTCAGCCTGCAGCGCGGCATGGATGGCGAGCCGCCACCCGCCGCGCCCGCACCCGACATCCTCGACCTTGGCGCCGAGATCGAGGACTTCGGCGACACCGCCGCCATCGTCGAGCAGCTCGACCTGGTCATCTGCGTCGATACGGCCGTGGCCCATGTGGCCGGCGCGCTGGGCAAGCGCTGTTGGCTGCTGCTGCCGGCGGTGCATCCGGACTGGCGCTGGCTGGAACGGCGCGCCGACTCGCCCTGGTATCCGGGGGCGCTCACGCTGTATCGCCAGTCCGCGCCGGGCGACTGGAGCGGGGTCATCGATGCCGTCGCTCTTAATTTGAAGAAATTGCTTGCGCAACGTCCTCATTGATCGTGAAACACACCTCCGGGAAGTCATACTTCGTTGTTTTTAGGTGTGAATATTTGTCTGCAATATATTTCTGCAAATAAATCATTTCCCAAGTGCATTATCCGCATAGGATAATGCCGCGTTGCCCATCCCCCCGCAGCACCCATGCCGCTTTCGTCCGCCATGCCTTCGCGGACCACTGCCCACAGCCCCGTGGTGCCATCCCTTTTTTGCCCTTTTTTTACACACATGAATCATATCTATCGTCTCGTCTGGAACAAGAAACGCCGCATGCTGATGGCTGTCGGGGAAATTGGAAGTGCGCAGGGCAAGGAGAACGCGGTCAGGAGCGGCAAGGGTGCGGCGACGGCGGCAGGCGCCTGTTTCCGGGGTCTACGCCGCGTCATGGCGGCAGCGCTGGTGGCGGTATTCCCGCTGGCGTCGTTTGCGACGCCAACGAGCACGGATCACTATATCGCGTTCGGCAGCACGGAATTCCTGAACGACCAGAGCCTGTCGAATGCCGAGGCCAGCGGCTGGCGGCTGACCAACGACGGCGGCCTCGATATTTCGGGCACCGACTACGGCACGCGCCTGCTGAGCCTGGCCGGTTACGGCACCGTCTCGCTTGGCGAACGCACCCTGACGTTGACCGGCGCGAATTCGGCTTTCGAGGGCGGGCTCCAGGGCTGGGGCGGCTTGACCGTCGAGGGAGGCACCCAGGAACTGAGCGGGACCAACTCCTACTATGACTACACCCGCATCGCCGACGAGGCGCGCCTGGTGCTGTCGGGTTCGGGCAGCATCGCGCTGTCGGCGGGCCTCATCGACAATGGGGTGTTCGACATTGCCGCCACTACGCACGGTGCGGAGGTACAATCGCTGTACGGTTCCGGCGCTGTCCTGCTGGGCGGCCAGACCCTGACGCTGACCTATGCCAACGACGTCTTCGACGGCGTCATCCATGGTTCCGGCGGCCTCGCGATCGGCGGCCGCGAAATCCTCACCGGCACCAATACCTATACCGGTGCCACCGCTATCGGCTGGGGCAGCGAGCTGGCGTTGTCCGGCTCGGGCAGTATCGCCCTGTCGAGCGGCCTGGAAAACAATGGCTACTTCAATATTGCCGGCGCCGATAACGGGGTCCAGTTGCAATCGCTGTCCGGCTCCGGCGGCGTGTGGCTGGGTGGCCAGAGTCTGACGCTGAGCAACGCCAGCGGCGTCTTCGCCGGGAATATCGACGGCTGGGGCGGACTGAATGTGAACGGCGGCACCGAGGTGCTGAGCGGCGAGAATACCTATGCCGGCCTCACCGTGGTCGGCGAGCAAGGCACGCTGGTGCTGTCGGGCTCGGGCAGCATTGCGCTGTCAAACGGGGTGCTGGACAACGGCGTATTCGACATATCCACCGTCAACAATGGCGTCCAGGTACAGTCGCTGTCCGGATCCGGCAGTGTCCTGCTGGGCGGCCAGACCCTGAGCCTGTCCAACGCACATGACGAGTTCGCAGGCAGCGTACGCGGCTCGGGCGGTCTGGCGATCTCGGGTTACGAAATCCTGAGCGGGACCAATACCTATACCGGTGCCACCGCCATCGGCTGGGGCAGCCAGCTGGCGTTGTCCGGTTCGGGCAGCATCGCCCTGTCGAGCGGCCTGGAAAACAATGGCTACTTCAATATTGCCGGCGCCGATAACGGGGCCCAGTTGCAATCGCTGTCCGGCTCCGGCGGCGTGTGGCTGGGTGGCCAGAGTCTGACGCTGAGCAATGCCAGCGGCGTCTTCGCCGGAAATATCGACGGCTGGGGCGGACTGAACGTGACCGGCGGCACCGAGGTGCTGAGCGGCGAGAATACCTATGCCGGCCTCACCGTGGTCGGCGAGCAAGGCACGCTGGTACTGTCTGGCTCGGGCAGCATCGCGCTGTCGAACGGGCTGCTGGACAACGGCGTATTCGACATATCCACCGTCAACAATGGCGCCCAGGTACAGTCGCTGTCCGGATCCGGCAGCGTCCTGCTGGGCGGCCAGACCCTGAGCCTGTCCAACGCACATGACGAGTTCGCGGGCAGCGTACGCGGCTCGGGCGGTCTGGCGATCTCGGGTTACGAAGTCCTGAGCGGGACCAATACCTATACCGGTACCACCGCCATCGGCTCGGGCAGCCAGTTGGCGTTGGCCGGCTCGGGCAGCATCGCGCTGTCCAGCGGCGTGCTCGACGACGGACTGTTCGATATCTCGGCCACCAAGGACGGCGCCCGCATCCAGTCGCTGTCCGGTTCCGGCAGCGTCCTCCTGGGCGGCCAGACCCTGACCCTGACCGGCGCCGGCGGCGAGTTCGCGGGCAGCATCCTGGGTTCGGGCGGCCTGGCCATCGGCGCCGGCGTCGAGGTACTGAGCGGCGCCAACACCTATACCGGCAGCACCATCATCGGCCGCGGCGCCGGCCTGCAACTCGACGGCTCCGCCAGCATCGCCCTGTCCTCCGGCCTGGTCGACAACGGTGTGTTCGACATCCGCGCCAGCAACGGCGGCGCCAGGATCCAGTCGCTGTCCGGCTCGGGCGCCGTGCTGCTGGGCGGCCAGACGCTGACGCTGACCCACGCCGACGACGAGTTCGCGGGCGCCATCCACGGCTCGGGCGGCCTTACGCTCGCAAGCGGCAACCAGACCTTGAGCGGCGCCAACGACTACACTGGCGCCACCGTGGTCAAGGCGGCCGGCACGCTGTCGCTGTCCGGCTCGGGCAGCATCGCCTTGTCCAGCGGCCTGCTCGACAACGGCCTGTTCGACATTGCGGCCACCAATGGCGGCGCCAGGATCCAGTCGCTGTCCGGTTCCGGCGCCGTGCTGCTGGGCGGCCAGACGCTGACCCTGACCAATGCGCGCGACAGCTTCGGCGGCGGTATCCATGGCTCCGGCGGCCTGGCCATCGCAGGCGGCAGCGCCATGCTCACGGGCGTCAACACGTACAGCGGCGCCACCAGCATCGCCGGCGGCGCAAGGCTGGCCCTCGGCGGCAGCGGCAGCATCCTCGGCTCCGCGGTGCAGGACGACGGCGTGTTGGATCTCACCGAGGCTGCCGGCAAGGTCGGCATCAAGAGCCTGGCCGGCTCCGGCAGCGTGCTGCTGGGGGGACAGGGCCTGACCCTGACCCAGGCCGACGGCCGCTTCGGCGGCACCCTGTCCGGCAGCGGCGGCGTGACCATCGCCGGCGGCAAGCAGGCGCTGAGCGGCACCAACACCTACAGCGGCGGCACGGTCGTCGCCAAGGGCGCCACGCTGCGCATCGACAGCGACGCCAACCTGGGTGCGGCCGGCGGCCGCCTGACCCTGGACGGCGGCACACTGCAGACCAGCACCACCATGACATCGGCACGCGCCGTCACGCTCACCGCGCAGACCGGCACCTTCGACACCGAAGGCGCGGCCAGCGTTGTCACCTTGGACGGCAACATCGGCGGCGATGGCCGCCTGGTCAAGGAGGGCGCCGGGACGCTCGTGCTGGCAGGCGACAACGCCGGTGGCCAGGGCAGCGCCAACAAGAAGGGCGACGGCTGGACCGGCGGCCTGACCATCAACGACGGCCTGGTCAAGGTGACCAATGCCTACGGCCTGGGCTGGGGCAGCGTGCTGACCTTCAATGCCGGTACCATTGTCGCGACCGTGGACATCGCCACCGGCCAGGACATTCGCATGGGCGGCAAGGCCAGCATCGATACCGAAGCCAACACCGTCACCACGCTGGCCGGCAATTTGCTGTCGACCGGCAGCGGCGATGATTGCTTCACCAAGACCGGCCTCGGCACGCTGAATGTGACCGGTGCGGCGAACATCGCCAGCACCTGCGTCATGCAGGGCAAGCTCCTCGCCAACGGCACTTTTAGCAGCAAGGTGACGGTGGCGCAAGGCGCGACGCTCGGCGGCAGCGGCACCATCAAGGGCGACGTGCTGGTACGCGGCACCCTCTCGCCGGGCAATTCGCCCGGCATGCTGACGGCCGATTCGAACATCACGATGGCCACCGGCAGTACCTATAAAGAAGACATCGGCGGTACGGTGCAGGCATCCAGCGCGTCGCCTGTGGGCGCGGCCGGCTACTATTCGTACCTGAATGTCGTCAACGGCAAGCGCTTCGTCATCGAGCAGGGCGCGACCCTGGCGCCGACCCTGAGGGACCTGTATTCGCCGAACGAGTTGGGCTACGGCAGCGCGCCGATCACGCCGCAACTCGGCCAGACCTTCCGCATCGTCAGCGCCGAAGGCGGCATCGTCGGCCGCTTCGACAGCGTGTTGCAGCCGGAAGGCATGGATGGCACCCGCATGGCGGCCTTCTACAACGCCGGCGGCAGCAACAGCATCGAGCTGAAGGTCTTGCCGGCGTCGTATGCCGCGTGGCTCAAGGACACGAACGGCAATAGCCGCTCCGCCGGCGCCGCCCTCGACCGCATCGTCGACCTCGACCAGTCCGGCAAGGCCAGCGCCCAGCAGGACGCGCTGCTGTACCAGGCCGGCTCCTACGATGCTGCCAAGCTGGGCGGCCTGGTGCGCGGCTTGTCCGGCGAAGTGCATGGCGCACTGGCCGCAGCCGCCCCGCAAGCCGGCTGGGACCTGCAGCGCAGCGTGCTGAAACACGGCGCCGCCGACGACGGACACGCACTGTGGCTCGACATCAGCGGCAGCCGCGGCAAATGGAGCAGCGACGATGCGGCATCCAGCTTCCACGCCGACCGCGTGCAGGTGACCGTGGGCGCGGACGTGTACGCGACCCGCGACAGCCACCTGGGCTTCGGTGCCAGCCATGCGCACACCGACCTGTCGGCCGGCGACGCCGACGGCACGCTGAGCCAGAACAAGGTGTTCGTCTACGGCGACACCACCGTCAACGGCCTGGTGTTCGACGCGATCGGCGCCTATGGCCGCGACAAGGGCGACACCAGCCGCGCCGATCCGTTCGCCACCGTGCGCACGGCATTGACCGCTGCGGCCGATGGCCACAGCGCCATGCTGGGCGCCGGCGTGCGCACCCAGCGCGAGTTCGCCGGCAATACGATCGAACCGTTTGCCCGCGTGACCGTGCAAAAGGCCGAGCGCGACGCGGCCCGGGAAGGCGGCGCTTCGCTGGCGGCCCTGTCCGTGGACGGCTACTCGGCCACCGGTACCCGCCTGGTGGCCGGCCTGTCGGCGGCCTCGCACAACAGCGATCCGTTGCAAGCGTCGACCTGGCGCCTGAATGCCGGCGCCGGCGTCGACACCGGCAGCCTGCTGCGTCCGACGCTGCAGGCATCGCTGGCCGGCGTGGGCATGACGGCCGGTGCCCCTGACGTCGGCCGCGTGTTCGTGCAGGGTGGCGCGAGCGGCACGCTGCAGATCAAGAAAGGCGCTTACCTCTACTTCGGCGTCAGCGGGGAAGCCCGCGGCGGCTACTACCAGGTCGGCGGCAACGCCGGCGTGCGCGCCGTGTTCTGACGCGCCGGGATAGACTGCAGCCATGTTCGAAGGATTGCCGCATTTCTGGATCAACCGTGCCATCGATGCCCAGCGGCGCGCACTGGCGCAGGATTTCCTGGCGCGCGCCGGCATCGCGCACGAGCGCGTCGATGCCGTCACGCCCGAGACCCTGCCGCCGGTGAGCGTGCGCAAGCCGTTCGCCAATTCGCTGGCCGAGGTGGCGATCACGGCGTCGCACCTGCGCGCCGTGGGGGCCGCCTACGCCTCGGGCAGCGCGGCGGCACTGATCATGGAAGACGACGTCCGTTCGCACTACCTGTTCGACGGCGCCGCCTTGCTGGCATCGGCGCCGCCGGACTGGGAAGTGCTGCAGTTGCACGTGAGCCACGCCCCGGTGGTGCTGGAACTCGGGGAGCTGTACCTGAAGCACGGCGTCCTGTGGCATGAATGGGAACCGTCGTGCTATTCGGCGGGTGCCTACGTGGTAAGCCGCCCCGGCATGGAGCGCCTGCTGGCGCGCTACTGCCCGGACGGCGTCGCGCTCGACCTGAGCGCAGTGCACGCGCACGGCAAGCTGGTGGCGGACCACCTTCTGTACCGCCGCAGCGTCACCTACACGGCCACCGTGCCTTACTGTTCCAACGACGTCGCGCTGGCCTCGACCCACGCACCGCAGCGCGACGCTTCGCATCACCGGCCTGGCGCGCTCGGGGTCGAGAGCGTGCGCCGCCGCATCGTCCAGCAATTCGGCGACAAGGCCGGCGCCGCGGGTGGGGGCGCGCCGTATCCGTTCGCCCTGCGGACCTTATGAATACCCCGGTCGCCGCCCGCCATGCCATCGCGGTGGTGATCGTCACCACCTGCCGCGCATCGCTGGCGCGCGCACTGCGTTCGGTGTTCGCCCAGCGCCTGGAGGGTGAGCACAGCCGCATCCAGATCCTGGTCGGCGTCGATTGCGACCCGCACGGGCGCCTGGGTGCGCTGCTCGACGAGGTGGCGCCGGCATGCCCGGCCCACGTCACCATCTCCCTCATCAACCTCGGCTACTCAACTTCGCAGCGCCATGGCGGGCCGCATGCCTCCTTCTACGGCGGCTCGCTGCGCTCGGCCCTGACCCTGCTGGCCGACAGCCGGGTGGTGGCCTACCTCGACGACGACGACTGGCTGAAACCCGAGCACTGCGCCCGCATCCTGCGCGTTATCGACGGTAAAAAATGGGCGTTCGCGTATTCGATCTATGCGGACGGCAACACCGGGCAGGAACTGTGCGTCGACGGTATCGAAAGCGTCGGCGTCGGGCAGGGCATCTATGCCGCATCCTTCGGCGGCTTCGTGCGCCCCAGTGGGCTGGCGATCGACAAGCTGCAACTGCTGCCCATCGTGCACCTGTGGTCGTGCGCGGCCTTTGCCAGCGGCGATGGCGAGGACCGTTTGATCTTCGAGCAGCTGCGCAAGGAGCCGCATGGCTGCACCGGGACGGCGACCGTGTGCTGTGCGCTGGATCCGAACGATGCGCTGCATGGACGGCGGGTCGATTACATGCGTTCGCAGGGTGTCGAGTATAGCGGGGCGGCGAAGATCGAATCGTCGCGCTAAGCCTGCTCCCGCGCCGCCGCCGCATAAGCCGCATACGGCCCCTGCGCCTCCAGCGCCCCCAGCACCGCATCGTAGCCTTCAGGTGCCTCCACCATGCTCGCCGCCCCCCAGATCGCCTCGAAATGCTGCGCAGTCCAGGTATTGGCCCCGGTCTGCACATAGGTGTACAACCAAGGCGCATCCAGCAAGGCGATGCGCCCGCGCCCCAGCATGGCGTGCATCACGGCGGTGTCTTCGCCGCGCGCCAGGCCCGGATAGGCCGGCACCGCGGCGCGCCGGGCCAGCATCGAGCCTTCCCATTCGCGGGCGCCGGACACGCCGATCTTGCGCGCCGTCGGCGACCACAGTATCCAGCGCGTGAGGAAGACGGCGTCCGCCATCATCGATTGCAGGAGCAGCATGCCCAGTTCGAGGCGCTGCGGGTGGTACAGATCGTCGTCGTCCCACTGGCAGATCCAGTCGCCGCGCGCGGCCTGCAGCGACAAATTGCGCAGTTCGCCGAGGCTGGCCACCGGCGTGGGCGGCGTAACCACGCGGATGCGGGAATCGCCCAGTTCGCGGCAATACAGCTCGACCGGGGTGCCGGGCGCGTCGCACACCAGCACCAGTTCGCGCTCGGGCCAGGTCTGGCGGCGGAAGCAATCGACCGCGAAGCGCGAGGGGAACAGGCGGCCGCGCGTCACCATCAGGCAGGACACCAGCGGCCGCGGAGCGGGAAAGGCCAGCAGCTGCAGGGTCCCTTGCTGCACCAGGCTGCCGTCCTGGCCCAACTTGAAGTCGACGCCGCGCCCGGGCCGGGGCAGGAAGTCGGCGAAGGCGGTTGAATCGAGGCTCATGGCAGGAAGGGACGCGCCAGGAGCGCGTAGGTGCTGGCGCCGGCGCGGACGTAGTCTTCGGTCAGCAGGCCGGCGTGGAAGTGGGTGAAATCGGTGCGCGCGGCGTCCCACCACAGGTGGCTGCACAGGTGCAGGCTGAAGACGTCGCGGGTGTCCGGATCGGTCCGCTCGAACAGGCTTTGCATGCCGGGCGGCGTCCAGGGGTGGCGATAGAAATACTGGCGCGGCACCACATGCACGTCGTCGGGATGGGCTTCCCACAGGCGGCTGGCCAGTTCGCAGGAATGGCTGGTCCATTTGCCGTCGAAGGCGCCGTAGGAATCGTCGAGCCAGCGCCCGATGAAGGGCGCGCCCGGCGCCGCCATGATCAGGGCGTTGCACAGCGACGGCCGCAGCACGCCCTGCGTGCCGGGCAGGGCACCTTCGTCGCCGAGCACGCAGTCGTACTCGTACAGGTGATCCGGCAGCGGCGCCACGAACAGGGTGTCGATGTCGGCGTACACACCGCCATGCTCGCGCAGCACTTTCAGGCGGATGAAATCGGCTTCGTGGGCATAGCTCCAGCCCGCCGAGGCGATGTGGCGGCCCTCGTCGGTCTGCGCATAAGCGGCCAGCGGCAGGGCTTCGCGCGCCACCGGGCGCAGCGTCAGGTGCGGCTTGATGCGCTCCCACAGCGGTCCGTAAGGCTCGTTGGCGTAGTGGAACCAGATCGCATCCGGCCGGTTGAGGCGGCGGCAGGATTCCAGGCACAGGTAGTGCGCCAGGTGGAAGGGCTCGGTCTGCTCGCGCAGGCCGAAGATGAAATGGAATACGCGCGGGATCATGATGGCAACCCGATGGCTTGCCGGAACTGGCGCATGACCCTGCCCTCGGCGTAGCGGTTGGCGATGGTCTCGCTGAGACGGCGGGCATGCACATCGGGCTCGAAGCGATGCTCGAAGCGGTAGCGCATCTTGGCGCGTGCGTCGGCGATGTCGGCGATTGCCCAGCGGTGATCCGGGCCGTAGGAGGTGCCGGGCCAGTCGATCGGCGCCAGCTTGCCGCCGATCAGTCCCGGGTGGCCGCGTCCCAGGAAATCCAGCTGGCCGCTCCAGCCGGTCATCAGGACCGGGCGGCCGAGCGCGGCGGCGTCGAAAGCGCCCATGCCCCAGCCTTCGGCGCGTGCCAGCGAGACATAGGTGTCGCCGACCTGGTGCAGGCAATCGATCCAGCCACCGTCGACGCCGTCGCCAGCCAGCACCGCCACTGTCGGCAGCTGCGTCAGGCCGTGGTGGTTGCGGAAGGCTTGCAGGCTTTCCTGGACCAAGTGCAGCGAGGTCTTGCCGGCTTCTTGCGGCAACGGAAAGTGTACCGGCCTGCTTGAAGTCTTGATGCACAGCGACACCGGCTCGCCGTGCCGGAATTCTTCGAGAAAGGCTTCGATCAGGCGCGGCAAGTCCTTGCGCAGCATCCAGGCGCCGATCGTGTAGAACACGTGGTCGGCTTCGCCGATGCCGAGCTGCCGCCGCATGGCCGCGCGCTGCTGCGGCGCGACCTCGTCGTGGGCGTGGCGGCGGATGTGCGGCACCACGTGCACCGGCACCGTCACGCCGCCGGCGCGGTAGACGGAGGCGTTGAATTCCGAGGGCACCAGCACGCCGTCGAAGCGGTTCAGGATGGCCGGCCAGTGCGCAGGTATGCGGTCCGACTCCCAGGTGCAGTAGGCGAAATTGGCCTTGCCCGGTTCCAGGCACGCGGCCAGGTATTCGGGCACCAGGTGGGCGACGACGATGTCGTGGTCGCGTGGGGCGGCGGTGCGCGACAGAATCGCCGGCAAGTCGCGCAGCGCCGGGTCGGTGCCGGCTGCGCGCACCACTTCCAGCAGCTGCGGCGCCATGCCGGGCACCCAGCGCTGCAGGCCCTGGGCGCCCCAGAACACCGGCTGCCACTGCACGTCCAGGCCGAGGTTGAGCAGGCCGCGCAGGTAGGCCAGGCCGGACAGGCCGTAGCCGGTGGTGTCGCCGTAGGATATATATTTGATCATGTTGCCAGTTCGTGTGGCAGGCGCTCGATGCGTAGCCCGGCGATGCGCAGGTCGGCGCCGCCTTCCGCCAGTATACCGATCACGACGTCGTTGTGGCTGACGTCGATCTGCAGATCCATCGCGACGCACGCCGCGCCGCCGCCGATGCGCGCGGCGGCCCGGGCCAGCGCAGCGCCGCCCTCGCGCGCGGTCGCGAACAGCGTCAGGCCGCCGGCCGAGCCCTGCGCCAGGTCGATCAGCACGCGGTGCGGGCCGGCGGCGAAGGGCAGCGGCAGGTGGCACAAGGCGACGGTGGCGGCCCCGTCGCCCGGCTGGCCGTGGCGGATCGCCAGATGGCCGTCTTCCAACGTGCCGGCGCAGCGCCCATGCTGCGCCAGGTAGTCGGCACGCACCGCCACCGGATAATCATCCGCATACACCAGCCGGGCGTGATAGAAATCGTTGTAGTTGTTGACGCCCAGGCCCAGCCCGAGCCCGCGCAGGCCGGCGCCGTTCTTGGTGCGGTAGCCGATCAGGCGGCCGTCGGTGGCGTCGACGAAGGCCAGCGCCTCGGTGTTCTCGCGCTGGGCCAGGTTGACGACTTCACCCAGGTGGATTTGCTCCGCCTCGCAGTGCAGGGCGATCGCCTTCCCGAACAGCATCGGCCCGGTCGGGCACAGCGAGGACACGCCGCGGTAACGCGTGCGGCAGTTGGCGACGATCATGCGGATGGCCGCCTCGAAGGCCGGAAGCCGCGCCGGCGCGCCGATGATCGTGTTGCTGACGATCCAGGGAGCGTGCACGGCGCGGTCGCGGAACACTACCAGCTTGCCCGATGCCAGCGGCAGCGCGGCGTGGAAGAAGACGGACAGGTCGGCGTAGGCGCCGCCGAATTCGTGCAGCAGGCACAGGCGCGCCAGGTCGGCCCGGTAGGCGTAGGGCAGCAACTGTTCGTAGGCCTGCGCGACATCGGCCTCCATGTGGCTGCGCAGGAAGGCGCGGATCGCTTGCTGGTCGTAGAACCGGTGCGCCAGGCCGGGGTGGTGTTCGCGGAACGAGGCAAGATTGCGTGCGATGGCCGGCGGCAGGGCGGCGGGTTCGGCGGCGTGGTCGGCGATGAGGATGCTGAACAGGTTCATGGAGCGGAGGAAGACGTCCGGGACTGGATTGTAAGGCGAATGGCCGTCCCGGGGAAGGCGGACGTCACGCTTCACGTGTCCTGGCCACGCCTCGGGCTGGTTTAATATCGAGCCCATTGATACTTCAAAGCGAGCCGAATCATGCGAGTTCACCGCGCCTGCGACTTTCACCAGACCCTCATGGCCGGCGTGCGCCGGCCTTGCGCAAACATGCCTTGCGCCGGCACAACCGGCAGGGCCGGGCGGGGACGCAGCGGATGACCACATCGCCCGTCAGCGTCGAACGCGCCATCGAACTCGCCGGCGTCGGCAGCTTCCAGCGCCGCCTGTTCCTCATTTTCGGCCTGGTGTGGATGGCCGATGCCATGCAGGTGCTGTCGATCGGCTTCAGCGCACCGTCCATCGCCCGGACCTTCGGCATCCCGATGCCGCAGGCGCTGCAGAGCGGCACCTGCTTCTTCGTCGGCATGCTGCTCGGCGCCTTCGTGTTCGGGCGCATGGCGGACCGCTTCGGGCGGCGGCCGGTGCTGATGGCCACCGTGGCGATCGATGCCTGCTTCGGCGTGGCCTCGAGCTTCGCCCCTGACTTTACCTGGCTGCTGGTGCTGCGCCTCCTGACCGGCATCGGGGTCGGCGGCACGCTGCCGGTCGATTACACGCTGATGGCCGAATTCCTGCCGAGCGACCGGCGCGGGCGCTGGCTGGTGCTGATGGAGTCCTTCTGGGCCGTCGGCACCGTGCTGCTGGCGCTCCTGGCCTGGGTGGCCGAAGGCCGCGGTGCGGACGCCTGGCGCCTGATCTTCCTGGTCACCGCGGTGCCGGCACTGGTCGGCATCGTGCTCCGGCTGGCGGTCCCGGAGTCGCCGCTGTACCTGAGCCGCAGCGGCAGGGCCGAGCAGGCGCGCGCGGTGCTGGAGCGGGTGGCGCGGACCAATGGGCGCACGGCGGCGATCCCACCGCTCGGTCGTGAAGCAGCGCACAAGTCGCCGCTGTCGGCCCTGTTCTCGCTGCGCTTGCGGCGCCGCAGCCTGGCCCTGCTGGCCGCGTGGGCTCTGGTGTCGGTGGCGTATTACGGCGTCTTTGTCTACCTGCCGCTGAAACTGGGCGCCGAGGGTTTCGGCTTCATGCGAGGCCAGGCTTTCCTGGTCTTGCTGGCCGTGGTGCAGCTGCCGGGTTATGCGTTGGCCGCCTACGGGGTGGAGCGCTGGGGACGCAAGCCGACGCTGGTCGGCTTCCTGATGCTGAGTGCCGTCGGCTGCATGCTCTATAGTTTCGCAAGCGCGCCGGTGCTGGTGGTGGGCTCGACCCTGTTGATGAGTTTTGCGCTGCTGGGCACCTGGGCGGGACTGTATGCCTTTACTCCGGAAGTCTATCCGACCGGCCTGCGTGCCAGCGGCATGGGCCTGGCCGGCGCGGTCGCTCGCTTCGGCGGGCTGCTGGCGCCCGCGATCGTCGCCCCGGTGATGGTTGCGCACTTCACGCTGGCGTTGGCGATGCTGGCCGGATTTTTGGCACTCGGCGCACTGGCGGTACTGTGCGTGGACGTGGAATCGCGGCGGCGCGCGCTGGAATAGTGCGCGAATATCGACTTTCTCCGAATTTAATGTTGCTTTGGAAATATTTCTGTGGCAATGTTAAATGTCACGTGTGGGGTCTGACATCTCCTCCGTGCATCCTTGGATCTGTCAATACGGAGAATGTTTATGCAGGGAAAATACCTGTTGTGCGGACTGGTGGGCACGACGCTCGCGGTCGGCATGACGAGCGCTTCGGCCGCCGCACCGCACGCCGCCACGCCAGCCGCTGCCTCTGCCAGCGTCTATAACCAGCCGCCGAGGGAAATCCTCGACGTGATGCGCGCACCGTCGCCCCCAATCCCTTCGCTCAGCCCCACGCGCGACAAGCTGATGCTGGTGACGATGGAAGACTATCCGTCGATCGCCAAGGTGGCCACGCCTTTCCTGCGCCTGGCCGGCGTCCGTATCGAGCCGGGCAACCACAGCCAGCATGACACCCCGGGCGGCTACGGCATCCCGCCTTGCGTCAGCGCGATCGATCTGGTGCAGGTCGCCGACGGTAAACAAATGTCGGTGAAGCTGCCCGCCGGTGCCTGCCCGCGGCGTCCGGTCTGGAGCGCCGACGGCCAGCGCTTCGCTTTCGAGAACATCACCGCGAATGCGGTCGAGCTGTGGGTCGGCGACGCCCGCACCGGCGCCGTGCACCAGCTGCCGGGTGTGCGCCTGAACCAGATATTCGGCGACCAGGTGCAGTGGATGCCGGACCAGAAAACCCTGCTGGTCAAGCTGGTAACGGGGCAAAAGACACCACCGGCCGCGGCGCCGGGCTCGGACGGTCCGGGCATCCAGGAATCGCTGGGTGCGACCGGTCAGAGCAGCACCTATGAAAACCGCGACACCCTCCGCAACCGCCAGGACGAAGCGCTGTTCGCTTACTACGGCAGCTCGCAGCTGGCGCTGGTCGATGCCGCGAGCGGCAAGATCACCCCGGTCGGCAAGCCCGGCCTGTACCAGGAACTCGACGTGGCGCCGGACGGCCGCCATGCCGTCGTGGTGGAAATCCGCACCCCGTATTCCTATGTGACCACCTTCGACCGCTTTCCGAAGCAGGTCGACATCTGGGACCTGAGCCAGCGCCGTCATGGCAAAAGCGCGCCCGATGCCAACCCGGTGGTGCGCGAAATCGCCGCGCTGCCGCTGGCCGACCGCGTGCCGAACCGCGGCGTGCCGACCGGCCCGCGCGACTTCAGCTGGCGTCCGACCGACCCGGCGACCCTGGTCTGGGCCGAAGCCCTGGACGGCGGCAACCCGAACGTGCAGGCGGCCGAACGCGACAAGCTGATGCTGCTGAAGGCGCCGTTCAACGCTGCCCCAGCGGAGCTGACGCGCACCCAGCAGCGCTACGCCGGCCTGTCCTGGAGCGAGCAGCCGGGTGTGGCCTTGCTGCGCGACTACGACGTCAACCGCAAATGGCAGCGCACCTGGCAGATCAATGTCGACGACGCCGCCAATTCGCGCCGCCTGATCTGGGACATGTCGAGCGACGAGCAGTACGCCAACCCGGGCACGCCGGTGCGCCGCACCCTGCCCAACGGCTTCCCGGTGATCCGCGTCGAGGGCGATGCGATCTACCTGTCCGGTGTCGGCTCCTCGCCGGACGGCGACCGTCCGTTCCTGGATAAATTCGACCTCAAGACCCAGAAGGCGGACCGCCTGTACCGCAGCAGCAAAACCGCCTACGAGCAGTTCATCGGCTTCGCTGGCAACGACAGCAGCCGTCTGCTGACCTGGCACCAGTCGCCGCAAGACACACCGAACGCCTTTGTGCGTACGGTCGGCGCCGGGGTCGCGACAAGCGCCGGCGAACCGGCCCATGCCTCGAGCAGCGTCGCCTTGACCCATCTCGCCGACCCGGTGCCTCAGGTACGCCAGATCCAGAAGCGCCTGGTGAAATACAAGCGCGCCGACGGCGTCGATCTGTCGTTCACGCTGTACACGCCGCCGGGCTACAAGGAAGGGACGCGCCTGCCGACCATCCTGAACGCCTACCCGATGGATTACGCGGACGCGTCCAAGGCCGGCCAGACCACCGGCTCTCAGGCCACCTTCACCCGCCTGCGCCAGTACCGCCTGCTGCTGTTGTCAGGCTACGCCATCATCGACAGCGCCGCCTTCCCGATCGTCGGCGATCCGCGCAAGGCCTACGACACCTACACCGAGCAGCTGGTGGCCAACGCCAAGGCGGCCGTCGACGAAGCGGTGCGCCTGGGCGTGACCGATCCGGACCGCGTCGGCGTGACGGGCCACAGCCATGGCGCCCTGATGACGGCCAACCTGCTGGCCCACTCGACCCTGTTCCGCGCCGGCGCCGCCACCAGCGGCTCCTACAACAAGTCGCTGACGCCCTTCGGCTTCCAGAACGAACGCCGCTCGGTGTGGGAAGCGCCGGACGTGTACACCAAGGCTTCGACCTTCTTCTACGCCGACAAGCTGAAGACGCCGCTGCTGCTCGTGCATGGCGGCGACGACGCCAACCCGGGCACGACGCCGCTGCAATCGGTGAAGCTGTACGAAGCCCTGCGCGGCAACGGCGGCACCACGCGCCTGGTGATGCTGCCCTACGAACCGCACTGGTACGCGGCGCGCGAGTCGAACGAACAGCTGGTGTACGAGATGCTGCGCTGGTTCGACAAGTATGTGAAGAACGCGGCACCGACAGTGCCGGCAGTGACGGCGACTGCCAGCCGCTGAGCCAAACCGGAAACGCGGCGCCGCCGCGTGAAGCACGCTATCCCCCTCATCGCAGGGGGATATGTCTTTCTGACGCGAGCGGGCCTGCGGGTCACGCCGGCGCAGCGGTCCCGAACTCCACCAGCCCCGAGCGTGCCGCCAGGTGCATCAGCTTGAAGTCGTTGTCGGCATTCAGCTTCTGGCGGATCGACGTGAGGCAGTTCAACACCGTCTTCGGGCTGAGGTGCATGGCGGTGGCGATGTCCTGCACCGATTCGCCATGGACGAGCAGGCGCAGCAGCTCGAATTCGCGCGGCTTGAGCGCCTGCACGCCGTCGTCGCCATCGCCGTCGGGCAGCACCGCCTGCATGTCGCGCGACAGCATGCGGCGGCCGCGCATCACGCCGCGGATCGCATCGATCACTTCCTCGGGCTCGCTGCATTTCGTCAGGTAGCCTTGGGCGCCGGCCTTCAGGGCCTGGGCCAGGTGGCCGGCACCGTCGTGCATCGACAGCACCAGCATGCGCAGCTGCGGCAGGCGCACGCGCATGCCGGCGATGGCTTCCAGGCCGCTGCTGCCTTTCAGGCTGAGGTCGACCACGGCAACGTCGGGCTGCACGCGCTGGACCAGGGCGTTCGCTTCCTGCACCGTGGCGGCTTCGCCCACGACCTCGAAATCCGGCTCCGCCGACAGCAGGCGCCGGTAGCCGCTGCGGACGATGGCGTGGTCGTCGACCAGGATGATGCGGATCATGGCAGCGCTGCCTCGGCGGCCGGCGCCTGGACGGCATCGGGCGCCAGCGGGAACAGGGCGCGCAGGCGCAGGCCGCCGCCGGGATTGGGCAGGGTGTGCAGCTGGCCGCCGGCCATGGCGACCCGATCCTGCATGCCGAGCAGCCCGCCATGCGGGCGCGGCGCCGCCGGCAGGCCGCAACCGTCGTCGTCGACCTCGAGCGCGAGCAGGGCAGGGCCGGCCGCCAGCCGCACGGTGCAGCAGCGGGCGCCACTGTGGCGTACGGCGTTGGTCAGGGCTTCCTGCACTACGCGGTACAGCACCAGCGCCATGGCGTCGGCGATGGCCGGCATCGGCTCTGGCAGATCGAGCGCGAAGTCGATCTCGGTGTGGCGCCCGCGCCAGCCCTGCACCAGTTCGCGCAGGGTATGGGCCAGGCCGGCGCCATCCAGGCCGTGCGGACGCAGCGTCTTCAGCAGGCCGCGCAGCTGTTCGGCGCAGGTGCGTACGTCGCGCCGCAGGTCATTCGCGCACTCGGTGACCGCGGCCGGCGTCAGCCGCTCCGCATTGCGCGCCAGGTGGGCGGCCGTGACGCCGAGGGCGGTCATGGTCTGGCCCATCTCGTCGTGGAGTTCGCGCGCCAGCGTCCGCCGTTCTTCTTCTTGCACCGCGATCAGCTGGCCCGCCAGGTCGCGCTGGGCCGCGCGCGCGTCCCGCAGGGCGCCGGCGAGGTGCTCGATGGCGCGCGCAACCCGGCCGAATTCGCGCAGGGCAAAGGCGGGCAGGGCGGGATCGGGTTCCCCGCGCGCCAGGCGCTGCAGGCTGGCCTCCAGTTCGCGCACGGGCTTCAGCGCACGGTCGGCACACCACCAGGTGAGGGCCAGGGTTGTTCCGAAAAAGAACAGCAGGGTGTTCCATATTTGAACAGTATCCCCCAGGCGTTCGTCGATCTCGGAGCGCGGATTCGGCGCGATGAACAGCAGTTGGCTGCCGATGCGGATGGCCTGCTCGGCGCGCACCGGTGGCGCCAGGCCCAGCCATGAAACCAGAGGATGCGGCGGTGTCTGACTTGCCGCCGGCTGGCCGGGCATGCGGATGCTGAGGTGGCGCAGCCCGGCCGTGGCCAGGCGCCGCTCCAGCGCAGGTTCCGCATTGGGCGCCAGGTTGCCGGCGGCAGCTAGCACTGCCACCAGGCGCGTCGATGCTTCGACTTCGGCATCGATGTCGCTGCGCAGCGAGACCAGCTGCAGCGCGGCGACAATGGCCAGCAGGCTGCCCAGCAGCAGGCCGAGGGTACCGATCAGGCGGCGGCGCAAGTCCATGGGTCTCCTCGTCGTTCTTTTATAGGCGATGTTCTTGCAAGCGCCGTGCCACGCCCTGCCAGACCTTGATGCGGCAGGTCGGGAAATTTTCCCTATCCGCGGCGCCCATGTCCTTGGAATAATCGATACGGACGAGCACGAGGAGACCGGCCATGAAACGACGCACATCCATCCCGCAGCGGCGCCTGCGCCAGGGCATCATCGCGGCAGCCGTCGCTGCAACCATCGCGGCCGGCTGGCCCGGCGCCGCCGCGGCCCAGGAGGCCCAGACCGGCGTACCGACGGTGGAAGTGATCGGCGTCACGCCCTTGCCCGGGCTCGGCCTGGCGCGCGACCGGGTACCGTCCAACGTCCAGACCCTGGACAGCCTCGCCGTCACCGGAGCCAACAGCGCCAGTCTGCCGGATGCCCTCAACCGCCGTCTCGGCAGCGTGTTCGTAAACGAAATCCAGGGCAATCCCTTCCAGCCGGACCTCAGCTTCCGCGGCTTCACGGCCTCGCCGCTGCTCGGCACGCCCCAGGGCCTGTCGGTCTACCTGGATGGGGTGCGCATCAACCAGCCCTTCGGCGATGTCGTCAGCTGGGACCTGATCCCGCGCAGCGCGATCGATTCCGTGACCCTGATGCCGGGCTCGAATCCGCTGTTCGGCCTGAACACGCTGGGCGGCGCCTTGTCGATCCGTACCAAGGATGGGCTGCACGCGCCGGGAACGGCGGTGCAGGCGCTGGCGGGCAGCCACGGACGGACGGAGATCGAGTTCGAGCACGGTGGCCACGGCAGCGGTGGGTGGCACTGGTACGTCGCCGGCACGGGTTTTCGCGAAAGCGGCTGGCGCGACGCCTCGCCGAGCCGGCTGGGGCAAGTCTTCGGCAAAGTGGGCTGGCAGGATGCGCGCACCGAGCTGTCCCTGAGCGCCGCAGCCGCGCCCAGCAAGTTGACCGGCAACGGCTTGCAGGAGGCGGGCCTGCTGGCGCGCGACTATGCCAGCATCTACACCAAGCCGGACCAGACCCGAAACCGCTCGCTGCTGTTCAATCTCGCTGGCAGCCACCAGGCCGCCGACGGCATTCAATTGTCCGGCAACGCCTATTACCGGCGCATCCGCAGCGCCACCCTGAACGGCGACCTCAATGACGATGCGCTCGACCAGTCCATCTACCAGCCGAGTGCGGCCGAACGCACGGCGCTGGCGGCCGCCGGCTATACCGGGTTTCCGCTCAGCGGCGCCACGGCGGCCAATACGCCTTTCCCGTATTGGCGCTGCATCGCCAACGTGCTGCTGGACGACGAACCGGCCGAAAAGTGCAACGGCCTGCTGAACCGCACCGACAGTCGCCAGTACAACCATGGCCTAAGCGGACAAGTCACGCTGTCGGCACCGCTCGCGGGGCACGCGAACCAGTTCGTCGCCGGCGCCGCCTTCGACGCCAGCCGTGTCGACTTCCGCCAAGCCACGCAATTCGGCTACCTGACGCCGGACCATGGCGTCACGGCAGTCGACTTTTTCGCCGACGGCGGCGAAGTCGACGACGATGGCACGCCCATCGACAACCGCGTCGACCTGCAGGGCCGCACCCGTACCGCCAGCCTGTTCGCGAGCGATACCCTGAGCCTGAGTCCGGACCTGCACGTCACGCTGTCCGGCCGCTACAACCGCACGACCGTCCATAACCGCGACCGCATCACGCCGGGCGGCGGCCCCGGATCGCTCGACGGCGACCACCGTTTCAGCCGCTTCAATCCCGCCGCCGGCCTCACCTGGACGCTGGCGCCTTCACTGCAGGCCTACGCCGGCTACAACGAAGGCAGCCGCACCCCGACCGCCATCGAACTCGGTTGCGCCGATCCGGAGAACCCGTGCAAGCTGCCGAACGCCATGGCCGGCGATCCGCCACTGCGCCAGGTCGTCACCCGCACCTGGGAGGCAGGCCTGCGCGGCACGCTGGCGCCCAGGCTGCGCTGGAACGCGGGCGCCTTCCGCGCCGACAACGTCGACGACATCCTGTTCGTAGCCGACAACGCCGCCGGCTTCGGCTACTTCCGCAATGTCGGCAAGACCCGGCGCCAGGGCGTCGAACTGGGGCTGGAGGGCCATGCCGCGGCCCTCGACCTGTCGGTGCACTACACCTGGCTGGACGCGACCTTCCGCAGCGCCGAAATCATCAATGCCGAAGCCAACAGCAGTGCCGACGACGACGGCAATATCGCGGTGCGCGCCGGCGACCGCCTGCCGCTGATCCCACGCCACGTCTTCAAGACGCGCCTTGACTGGCGCATCACGCCCGCCTGGTCGGTGGAAGCGGGGCTGCTGGCGGTATCCGCGTCTACTGCTCGCGGTAACGAAAATGGTCTGCACCAACCGGACGGTACGTACTTCCTTGGCAGCGGCCGAAGCGGCGGCTACGCGCTGGTCGACTTCGGCGCCCGCTGGGAGGCGGCGCGCCGCCTGCGGGTGTTCGTCCAGGTGAACAATCTGTTCGACCGCCGCTATGCGACGGGTGCGCAATTGAATGCGACCGGCTTCACGGGCGGTGGCAGCTTCATTGCGCGGCCGTTTGCGGCGCTTGGCGACAATGCAAGCGTCATCGCCTCGACGTTTTATGCGCCGGGGGCGCCGCGCACGGTGTGGGCAGGGGTGCGTTACTTGTTTGGTGATTGAGTCGGACGCGTGGTTTGGCTACGGAGAACAACCGTGGCGATCGCCAGGTAGTCGGGAGCTGTCGCGGTGCCGTTCAAACTTGCCGGCTTATGCACCGAATAAGCCAGGTCGCGCAGACCAGATGCGAGCGGCGGCCTGATCTGTCGCAAGCCCGCAACTGACGTATTTCTTCCCTGAATCGAGAAGAGGCCCTTGATTACAAGGGCTTTTTTCACTTGCAGGCATCTAATTCCCTCATTTTTACAATTGATTCTCATCAAGGATTCTTGTGGACGGCAATTTAACGAAATCCAGGGATTCTAGGGTTGCACTTGGGCTACGGCACGTCGCTACTCATTATTAAAGGCGTTCCGAGATAGCAGGCGCAGGCACTCGAGCAAGGAGTACGGATGAGGCTCAAGGATTTAGATGTGGCGGTTACTGGCTTGTCCGACGCGAAGCGGCCCATTTGGCTGAAGCTGGCGCGAGATCAGCAGGTCCTCGAGGATGTCCTGAGGTAGCCTGAGATTTTCAGACACTCTTGTTTGGTAGAGTTGCACCGACAGGAGCCCTTTATGAAGAAATTGAAGAAGACATACCCCACTGCGCTGCGCGAAGAAGCTGTGAAGCTGGTTTTGACGCAGGGCCTTTCAATCGAGCAGGCAGCAGCTAGCGTGAGCATTCCCAAGGGGACGCTCGCCAATTGGGTGGCCGCAGCCCGCCGTGGTCCATCAGAAGTGACGCCACCAGGTAGCCGCACGGTGGCCGAACTGGAAGCCGAAAACGCGCGGCTGCGCAAGGAGTTGGCGGCGACGAAGGTGGAGCGAGATATAGTAAAAAAAGCGGCCGCGTACTTTGCGCAGGAGTCGCTGCCAGGTACGCGTGGATGAAAATAGCGCGACTCGATTTTCCGGTGACGATGCTGTGCAAAGCACTGGGCCTATCGCGCAGTGGCTTCTACGATTGGCTGCACGCCAAGCCGTCGACAAGAGCACAGGAGGACTCCCGGTTGAAGGTACTGATCACCGCCGCGCATACAGCATCGTGCGCATTGCCCAAAAAGCAAGCTGGAGTACTGATTGAAAGGTGATCTGATGATGAAGTTACGAGGGATGTACACAATTTTATCAATCGTTCTGATGCCAATGCTCACTGGATGTAATCAGAGCAAGGAACCAAAAATGCCAAATACGAGCACTCTTTCGGCCCGACTTCAACCAGTTTTCCAGAAGACCAAAACCGTTTGTTTTGGGCGTTTTATGGTCGATGTGCCCGCGTCGGCAACAATTGCGTGGGGCGAAGCAGACATCCCTTTGGGGATTACCGTGTACCGCGGCGGTGTGGCTCAGGTAAAAGAACAGGCAAAGGATTTCATCGGTAGACTTGAAAGCGGAAAGGCGATATATCTGAAAGATGTTCCATTGCTGATATCGGTCGATAAGGTGGAGCAGCCAGAAGGCGAGATAGTGGCTGGTTACGAAGATTTTCAGTCGATTAAAGACATCAAGATAAATGGCTACTTCAAATTTTATGAGGACGGTTTAGTTTTACAGGCGCGCCCCTTAATGGATAGCAAAGACAAGGTCATCGCTGATATAAAAGCATCGCCCAGCGTCTGCGAACGAACGGCGAGACCGAGATCCCTGCAGAGCCCGGCAACTGTATCGAGCATGCCTTCCTGCCTGATCGGCCAGGAGATGAAAAAGAGGAATCGGGCGAGCACGTCCGTATTGGCTTTCGCTTGAAAGAATTTCCGGACGTTCATTTCTCGATTTATGTTGCCCCATCAAATAAATACGATCCAGAAAGCGATTCGCTGGAACGCCAATTCAAACGTATCAAAGAAGATCCGATGACTCCGGAGGAAGAAAAGGTCATGGCGAGCGTTAAGTATTTTCGCGAGCAGCCGCGTCGGATACACGACTGGCATACCGGGTACGAGGTATTGCTGCGCACACCCGACGAGGAAGGTTCGCTCTCACATCATGAGTTTCGGATCAAATTCACGGGTGTGCCACTCGACCGCCTGAGACCGTATGCCGATATCCAGTTGCAAACAGGCGTCGGCGACGACGCGGCAGGCGCAGCCAAAGCCAGCCTTACCGACGAAGAGGCTATTGCTGTATGGGACAAGATCATGAGTACCATTCGCGTTAGGCCGACTAACGGTGCTTCCATGAAAACCGCAAGCGTCGATCAGCATTCCGTGCCCCTGGGCGAACTTGCTGCGACTGGCAGGATTTGCCCGCAGAGCGGATGGTGGGAATGCATCGAGCGAAGTGTTGCCAAGGACGCGCGCCGACGCCTCATCACGGCGGGACAACGCATGCCGCATGCGATATCGGTGGGTGAGCCGTCGTTATTGCAAAGGCTGAAGGGAGAACGCCCGACCTATACAACGGCGACAGTCTGGAAACTGGTCGACTATAGCGAGGCTCCAGTCACCATGGGGCTCGCGCAGAAGGCAAAGGCGCATGATGAAACGTCACCGCCTGAAAAAGGATGAGTCATGCGCGGCGTGATACGTTTGGGTGACGCGACGTCGCACGGGGGAAAGGTAATCAGCGCAAGTGCTGCGCATTTTACTGTCGATGGTAGCGCAGTCGCCCGGGTCGGCGATGTGTGCAGTTGTCCGATCAAGGGACATGACAACTGCACGATCGCAGAAAGAGATGCTGGCCATGTCGTCGCCGGCATTTCGGTAGCCTACGATGGGGACAAGACGACCTGCGGGGCTACCTTGATTTCAACAACAGTTGATTTTCAAAGGGACTGAGCTCTCCTTATAACTGTCACAGAAGCGTAGCAACACCCGCCCGCCGCCCCCGGGCTGGAAGAGTCCGCGCAGCAGCGCCGGGAGCCCGGATTTACAAGCAGGCCAAACGACTGGCGTTCAAGGTCCGACGCTGTAAGTCACCGGCGTGCGCATTGCGACTACGCCTGCCCGGCTGAAGGAAATCAGCAAATCCTGTAACATGCCGCCGTTTGGCATCCGCAGGAAGCACCGTGAACGATCCGACATACACCCCTTCCATTTTTGAACTGCGCGGCCGTATCGGCCGCGTGCGCTACCTGGCCTACAGTGCCGTGTTTGGCATCCTGGTACTGCTTGCGGGCGCGATGATGGCCACCGTGGCCGGCGATGCGGCGGCTACCTGGCTCTCCGCGGCCGCCACGGCGGCGCTTGGCGTCCTGCTCGCCATGCGCCGCCTGCACGATCTCGGGCGCAGCGGCTGGATCGCGCTCGGCGTGCTGGTCCCCTTTCTCAATCTCGCGATAGGCCTGTGGCTGCTGTGCGCGCCCGGCAATCTTGCGGCGAACCGTTTCGGGCCGGCGCCGGGCCCGAACACCCGCCCCCTGATCGTGCTGGCCTGGGCGGTACCGGTGATCTTTGTCGCCGGCGTGCTGGCTGCCGTCGCGCTGGCGCCGCACAAGTCGAATGCCCAGCGTGCCCGCGACGAAATGGAACAGGCGATCTGATCCGGTCGCCAGCCCCGTCACCAAACATTACAGGAAGCTGAAATGGACCGCGCCGCCGCGTCGCTTGCTCTACAATAGGAGACGTCGCTGCGCCCGCCATCCTGTGCGCGTGGCGGCGGCAATGCACCAGGAAGACGGATCACAATGCTTCACCTGCAGAACACATGGCGCCGCGGGGCGCTCGGGATGACCGGCCTGGCGCTGGCGTTTGCCTTGCCGGCGCTCTGGTCCCCGACCGCCACGGCGCGCGAATCCGCCAGTGTCTATATAGAAGATCTCACGTCGCCGGAACTGCAGGCGCGCATTGCCGCCGGCGCCACCACGGTGCTGGTCCCGATTGGCGGCACCGAACAAAGCGGCCCCCACATCGCGCTCGGCAAGCACAATGCGCGCGCCCATCTGCTGGCCGGGCGCATCGCCCAGCGCCTCGGCAACGCGACCGTGGCACCCGTCATCGCGTATGTACCCGAAGGGGCGATTGCGCCGCCGGTGGGGCACATGCGCTTCGCCGGCACGATCTCGGTCCCGGACGCGGCCTTCGAATCCATTCTCGACGCCACCGCGCGCAGCTTTTGCCAGCATGGCGTGCGCGACGTGTTCTTCCTGGGCGACCATGGCGGCTACCAGAAAAGCGAACAAAAGGTGGCGACGCGCCTGGCAGGGTTGAAGGGCTGCCGCGTCCACGCCTTGCTCGATTATTACCAGGCCACGCAGACCGCTTATGTGGCCGACTTGAAGCGCCGCAGCTTTGGCGACGCCGAGATCGGCCTGCACGCCGGCCTCGCCGACACCAGCCTGTCGCTGGCGCTCGATCCGGCCGACGTGCGCGCCGATCAGCTGGCGGCGGGCGCCAGGGCAGGGCGGGGCGGCGGCGTGCATGGCGACCCGACCCGTGCCACGGCGGAACTGGGCCAGCTCGGCGTCGCACGCATCGTCGATGCTTCGGTTGCAGCCATCCAGGCCGCGGTCCGCTCCCAATTGCAGCAGAACCCATCCAAACAAAAGTAGAGAAGTCCATCGTGCCATCCAAAACAACAGTCGGTGCCTGCCTGGCCTTGTCGCTCCTGGCCGGTGGTGTCATCGCCACCCGCGTCGTCGGCGCGTCCGTACCCCCCGCCCAGGCGCAGCCTGTCCGCATCGCCACCGTGCCCGGCATGGCGCCGGTGGTCGATCCGCGCAACCTGTACAGCGAAATCGGCCCTCCGCACATGAGCCGCGTGGTCGGGCGCGACCTGGCGCGTGTTTACGTGCCGAACCTTCGCACCAACGACGTCAGCGTGATCGATCCAGCCACGATGAAAGTGGTCGACCGCTTCAAGGTTGGCACTAGTCCGCAGCACGTGATCCCGGCCTGGGACTTGCGCACGCTGTGGGTGGCCAATAATGCCGAACGGCGCGATACCGGCAGCCTGACGCCGATCGACCCGCTCACCGGCAAGCCGGGCAAGTCGCTGCCGGTCGACGACCCGTACAATATGTACTTCACGCCCGACGGCAAATCGGCCATCGTCGTGGCCGAGGCGCGCCACCGGCTGGATTTCCGCGATCCGCACACGATGGCGATGCAGTACGCGGTCGAAGTGCCGCAATGCGGCGGCATCAACCATGCGGAGTTCTCGATCGACGGCCGCTACGCGCTGTTCACCTGCGAATTCGACGGCAGCCTCGCCAAGATCGACATGGTCACCCACAAGGTGGCCGGCTACCTGAAACTGTCGATGCCGGCCACGCGCGCGCGTGAAGGCGCCGACCCGCGCATCCCGGGCGCCGACGAGGTCTGCACCTCGCGCAAGGGCATGCCGCAGGACGTGCGCATTTCGCCGGACGGCAAGCGCTTCTTCGTGGCCGACATGGAGGCGGACGGCGTGCACGTGGTCGACGGCGACAACCTGAAACAGCTCGGTTTCATCCCGGCCGGCCTCGGTACCCACGGACTGTACCCGAGCCGCGACGGCAGGCTGCTGTATATCGCCAACCGCGGTACCCACCGCATCCACGGCAAGCGCCACGGCGGCGGCAGCGTCGCGGTGCTGGACTTCGCCAGCGGGAAGATCGTGGCGCGCTGGACCGTCCCCGGCGGCGGCAGCCCGGACATGGGCAACGTCAGCGCCGACGGCAAGTGGCTGTGGCTGTCGGGCCGCTTCGACGATGTCGTGTATCGCTTCGACACGCAGAACGGCGCCGTCACCCAGGTCAAGGTCGGCGGCGAGCCGCATGGCCTGACGGTGTGGCCGCAGCCGGGCCGTTATTCGCTGGGACATACCGGTAACCTGCGCTGAAATCGGCGATGCGTCCCGTGCGCTGGCAAGGGACGCATCGGGGCTCATGCCGGTCCGACATCGGCGGCGGCCGGTCAGGCGATCATGCCGCCGTCGATCACCAGTTCGGCGCCGGCGACGTAGCGGCTGTCGGGGCTGGCGAGGAACAACACTGCATCGGCCACCTCGTCGGGCCGACCCAGCCGCCTGAAAGGAATCCGCGCGGTCAGGGCCTGCCGGATCTCATCGCTGGCTTTGTCGAACATTGGCGTGTCGATGGGCCCCGGGCTGATGGTGTTGACGCGAATGCCGCGCGGCGCCAGTTCGTGCGTCCAGGTGCGCGCATAGGCGCGTACCGCCGCCTTGGTTGCCGAATAAGTGCCATAGCCCGGGTTGGCGATCTGCCCCGCGATCGAACCGACCAGCACAATAGCGCCGCCCTCCGGCATCCGGCGTACCGCGCGCTGGACTGTGAAGACCATTCCACGTACGTTCAGTCCGAATGCGGCGTCCACGTGGTCGGGCGTGCTGTCCTCCAGCGTCGCATGCTCCGCCACACCGGAAGAGGTGACGAGGATGTCGAGCTTTTTGCCGGACGCATCGATCGTGTCGAACAGCCGGTCGAGATCGTCCGTGCGCGTGATGTCGCCCTGGATTGCGGTGGCATGCGCACCGATCGAAGCGACCGCTGCATCAAGCTGCGCCTGGCGCCGGCCGGTGATGAAGACGTGCGCGCCTTCCCGGGCAAGGCGCTGTGCGACCGCGAGACCGATACCGCTGTTACCGCCAGTGACCAGCGCTGTTTTTCCGTCGAGTTTCAACATGGTGTTCTTCCGAAATGGTTGGGCAGTCAATGATACATTTTGTATATCTAGGGTCAATTACGCACTTGATATACACTAGATATATAGGAGGAAACCACGATGACGTCTTCAATCGACACTGTCCTTGAACAGATCAATGACACCAAGCCGGTACTGGAGCAGATCGCCAATAAATGGTCGGTGCTGATTCTGGCCGTGATTTGTACGCAGCCGGCGCGCTTCAATGCGATCAAACGGCGCCTGGATCCGATCACGCACAAGGCGCTTACAGAGGCCTTGCGCAGGCTGGAACGCAATGGATTGGTCAACCGGCGCGTGATCGCAACGTCGCCAGTGGCGGTCGAGTATTCGATCACGCCCTTGGGTAAAACGCTGCAGACGCCTTTTGTGGCACTGATTGCCTGGGCCCAGGAGCATGGCGATGCGTTGGAGGCTTCCCGGGCAGCCGGCGCGGGCAACAGTCCGGATGAACAAAATTGAAGGGGTCTTGCGGATCCCGATTTGCTTTGCTATAGTTCGCGTCCTGCTTCGGCAGTGTGAGAAAAGTTGAACGAAATCAAGTAGTTGTTGAGTCGTCCAGCTGGGTTGTTTAACAACGCCGCTTGCGCTGACGAAAACGAGGGGTTGACGAGTCAAGCGAAACACTGCATAATCTCACTTCTCTGCTGCTGACAAACAAAACGATTTGTCGACAGGTAGCAAGCAGTACCGAATAAGTTCTTTAAAAATTAACAGTCGATAAGTGTGGGCGTTTGATGAAGGTGCCAACAGTCGCATAAGCGCTGTTGAATACTTAAATTATCAAATGTTCACAAAAGTATTAAGCGTTGTCTCAGCAATGAGATAACGGTCAGTATCTTGAGTGAGCGACCCTTGAGAAATCAAGGTGGCAGCAATGCCAAC
>Ga0265780_10000264_pt1 | contig 81358 bp, 58 predicted proteins | sample P1T30metagenome_FD_192432 | JGI IMG/M metagenome (GOLD analysis project Ga0265780, IMG submission 192432) | Plant litter microbial communities from East Loma Ridge, Irvine, California - P1 T30 | ecosystem: Environmental > Terrestrial > Plant litter > Unclassified | place: USA: California...
TCCAAGGTTGAACTCCTTGCCTCTACAGGTTCCGGAGGAGATATTAGTGGATGTGGATGAGACAACAGATGATACCGCTTCATTGACATCGACCATTCACGTCAACGTTCCGGTCCTTCAGCGTGGACCCCCAACCTCGACGAATCGGCGGTCACATACTTATAGGGACTCGTCAATGGCAAGCAGTATGGCCGGCAATGCCTCGGATGAACCAGGATTGGATGGCACAAACGATGTCAGGGATGAGGCGCCCGAGCCGGACGAACACATTACCTTGCCATCCACCCAGGTTCCGCATCGATTCCGTCGACGTTCTCGAATGCCAACAACTGTCTCAACTGGACTTGAAGGGTTCGCGCTTCGAGCGAAATCGAATTTATCAATCTTTACAGCTACGGCCACGCGTGGCAAGAGAGGAAGAGACGAACATTTGGATACTGCGAATCAGCCTTCCTCACTCGGTAGTGAATTTGCTAGGAAGCGAACAAAGACCGAGAGTAAGACACAATCGCCGACAGCTGAGGGTAGTAGACCTAGCATCGGGAATAAGTTGGGAAGCGTCGAAACCGCATCAAATGATACAAGGAGCACGCGTCATTCGGGCCTGGTGGTCTTATATGAGCCAAAGCAGTGGAACAGGAAGCCAGAGCATGAGCATGTTACGATCACCTGAAGGATGAAGGATGAATCCACGCGACGAGACATGAATGCATGGATATTGATCTTGCAGATGGAACAGAAAGTACCCAACGATGGAAACCCATATATACCCAGGTAGATTACGATAGATATTTTCGCAATCCCAAACATCTAGTACACGTCCCGATCATCACGAATTGATGCTGAATGATTGAGACTCTGTTTTTTGGAAGCGCTAACGCGGACTAGTGCCGCTGAATTGTTGCTCCCCCACATCACAACCACAAAACTCTTGATTCGGCAGCTCAGCAACTTCGACTACTCATCACATGATGGGCTTTACCAATTTGAGCGAGATTGAGCTGCCTGCAGCGTTCGACGCGCATGTGCACTTGCGAGATGGCGAAATGTCGCAGCTGGTTACGCCAACGATTCGCAGGGGTGGTGTGAATCAGGTGTATGTCATGGTAAGTTAGCGTTCTATCTATCAAAATTTGATGGAACACATACGTGCCCATCCTTCTGTATCTGCACCGCAATTCACGATCTAATCATTTCCCAGCCTAACTTGGTACCGCCTGTCACAACTGTTCAACAATGCCTCGAGTACCGCGACAGACTACGAGCTATCGAGCCCAACGTCGACTACCTCATGTCTCTTTACTTGCACGAGTCCATCACTCCAGGAGTGATTCGTGAAGCAAAGAAAGCTGGTATCAGCGGTGTAAAATCATATCCCGCGGGTGTCACGACCGTGAGTCTGGAGTAATTGGTTCCACAATTTCCAAATCTAACTGCCTCTAGAACTCATCGTCCGGTGTCCTCGACTACGCGACATTCTACCCAGTCTTCGCGGAGATGGAAAAGCAAAACATGGTCCTGAATCTACACGGCGAAGTGCCGTCGACGCCAGCGGATGCTCAAGCCTCAAGCAACAGCAACGCCATCACCGTCCTGAACGCTGAACCAGCTTTCCTGCCGACGTTCAAGTCCCTGCACGAGCGCTTCCCGAAACTACGCATCATACTCGAGCACTGCAGTACAGCTGCTGCGCTGGAAGCTGTACGTGCTTGCGGTCCCACCGTCGGGGGAACGATCACGGCGCATCATTTGTCACTCATCATCGATGACTGGGCGGGCGATCCGTTCTGCTTCTGCAAACCTGTTGCGAAGACACCTGAGGATCGTGACGCGCTGCTTCAAGCCGTTGTGCGCAGTGGCGGGCGGTTCTTCTTGGGTACGGACTCTGCACCGCACGACCGTAGGAAGAAGCGCGGCGAAGACAAGGTTGCTGCAGGTGTCTTCACACAGCCCTATGCGCTGGGCTACGTGCTCGATGCACTTGAGAAGGGCATTGCAAGGGGTGTCATCAAGGAGGAGGAAGTAAGCCAAGAAGTTCTAGAAGGCTTCTTCGGCGGCTGTGGTCGCACATTCTACCAGGTCAAGGATGAGCGGGGAGAAAGAGTGCTGCTGAAGAAAGGTGCTGAGAAGATCACGGACTTGTTGGAAAAGGAGGGTGTCAGTGTAAGCGTTGTGCCGTTCCGCAAGGGCGAGTCGACATGGAACGTGGCTTGGAAGTGATTAAAATGGACAATCTAGATACTGCTCGTAACTTCCAAAAAAGTACTCATCATTGCGAGCATCGAACACCTCCAACCTATTCCTCTCGGTGTCGACCGTTGGCACTAAATGCTGATTCGCTCGCCACGCCCACTAAACGGCCCGAAGACATTATCCCGCCCCTCGCTTCTCATCGTGATCGACAAACATGCGGTCATCCCGACCTGCGACTGGCTCTCGGATACCGGCAGCGGAAAGGATCAAGTTTCCACTGTTCTGGACTGACGCCGAGCGAGACTGGGTAACACGGGTAGATGAAAGCTCTTGGAGATGTCATGGCTTTGAGCTTGGGGAGGCATGACGGCGTGGAGAGTGTATGTCATATTTGTGGAGCCTGGTATGATGATGGAGCAGGCTTGAGTGAAGATCGAGGTATTTAAGGGAGCGACCCCAGGCATGAACGTACTGTTGCGAACCGATTCAGCATAACGTCAAACCATCTCCATTTAAACCCAACAACACAGCCATGACTTCCTCAAACAACACATCCCACCAGGGCATTACCGCTGCCGGCCTTTCGGAAGCCGATCAGAATCTCAACAACAGCGTCGAGGACATCAGCCACAAGGCAGCAGGACACAAGGCCAACCTGAGCAACCCAAGTATGTCTCGAGAACATCACCTGATGCAACATCACCTACTAACCACAAGCACCAGACACAAGCGAAGAATCAAAGAAGAAGTCTGAACAAGCACTCAAAGAGCTCGGCGGCGAGCAAGCATTTTACGGCAAGCAAGGGAAGGGCGAGTAGAGACACCAAATCAGGCACAGTTTGTGAAGATATAGTCACGAATGAAATGAGCACATGAAAATTAAACTACAAACACCCTTCAATAGCCTTCCTAATCTCTTTCGGCTTCGCACCCGTGACGCCTTCTTGGATATCCCCGTCCTTGAAGATACTGAATGTAGGCATCTGGCTGACACCCAGCTCCTGCGCAATGCCTTCGCATTTTTCGACATCGTATGTATAGAATTTGACCTGTGGTGGGCTGTCAGTGGATATCGTTGCGAATGATTAGGGTCTAACGTACGTTTGGATATTCCTCCACCATCTTCGCAACTTCGGGCGCAATGACCTTGCACTTCTCGCACCATGTTGCCGTGCCTTCGAGGATGGTGACGCCTTCGTACATGACGGCTTTGAGGTACTCGGCTTTGGAGTGGAGGGATGGGATGTCTGGTGTGGACATGGTGGCGATTGGTTGGTGGTCAATTGATAGAGAATATTGGAGGGTTTGGGTGAGCTCTTATGGTTTGCTTAGCAGGTAGGTTTAAGGAGATGCGATGAAGGTCGGGAATAGCAGTATGTAGATGATGTCATACTTGGGTTCTACCACCCACTAAAGGTCGCGCCCAGAACGTGCTACCTAATTAGGTAGGTACTGCTGTTGTCTGTACGCAAAACAATAAAGCTGCAACTGTCGAAATGTACCAAAGACTGATGGCATCTACGCTCAAAACAATCGGTCAGGAATACGCGTTTATTTGAGCATGATAGGCCTCAACAAGGCTACCATACGATTCATTATCACTTGTTATTACGTTTAATACTATTTGTGTGATAGAAATAGCCGAAGCTCATTAGTGAGACTGACTAAGGTTTCTCACCTGGGTCTATTCCTTCTGTTCCCAATACACTTTCTCTAATGAAGCAATGATTCGCATGTCCTCAAGAGAGCTGCAGTGAGCCAAAAGCTTTATCCATTTGACACTACGCGACTGATGTATATCTCTTATGCTTTGCTGTCGCTCTTGACCACTGAGACCCTTTAGGGCGGCTATTGGATTGGCAAAGTGTCGGATTAGCTGGTCCAAGTGCTGTTCCACGGGAATCCCAAATCTGACGTCGCATAGCCACACCCAAAAGGGCTCTTCAGCCTCTGGCTCGCTTCTCGCAGATAAGACGCCTCTGAATTGAGGTCCAGAACAATATGGCTGCATCCGTTAGACACCTGCATGATGGGCAATGCTCAGACTCACGTCGATGTTCATTGATACATGCTCCACGTAGATGTTTCGACCATCTCTGTGTGCAAAGGTATTTGAGGCGCTGGCTTGCAGGCGCTGGCGTGGAACAAATTTCATCTCTACGTGATCGCGCTCAAAATACCCATATTTCTTTTCTTTGCCTCCTTTCCTCGATGTTGTGTAGCCGTAATATCGGGATTGAGAGATCTTCCGGATCCCGTGAATCTCCTGATCAGTTTTGTAACTCAGCTCCTCGTTGGAAGCAGCCTGGTGGCCAAGCATAGGAGATGCGTAGATATCAACAATCTCGAGACCCTCAACAGCAGACTGAATCGAAGGATCATGGATGGCCAGATTAGACAGTTCTGACGCGTCTGTACGGGCACTTCTCAAGGCGACATCTCGGATAGGTGCATCAACGACAGTCTTCGCATCGTCAGACTTGTCGTCGTCGGCAGCCGGCCCGATAGCATCAGTAAAAGCATTGGAATACACCTTGGTACCGAGAATGACCGTCTCGAAGCTGTCGTCGACGTCCTTGGAAGCAATGACCTGACTGAAGACACTCTCATGTTCGTCGTCCCTCAACAAGATAGACTCTGGGGCCTGGACTGCATGTGCGTTCCGAGTGTTTCGGGTATTGGCAGCGATTTCTCGAAGAAAGGCGTCATGCTGTCGTATAAGTCTTCTGATCTCGGCGATGGAGTCCCTAGGCAAAGTCATTAGCGGGATCCAAAGCCTGAAGTTTTTGGACTTGTCAGATAGGGTAATGGTTGTCGTTCTCTCCTTGTTGACGTTTGGTGGCTCGAGACTTGTTCACTCCAGAGCCATACAGAATCAGGCATAAGATTGATCATCCTAGGCCATTCGTGAACGCGCTTTACTTACGTTTGCAGCAGATCGACCAGCACTACAATAGCGGTCTGCTGCTTGTGAAGCTACTCAAGCAACTCCTCGATGTCATTCTCATTCCAAAGCGTCCTGAACTTCAGCTTCCACGACGGACTAGTGCCTTCAAGTACACCCTTGGTGATGGTTTGCATGATCTTATCGAGTCATGTGGTAAGAACCATAGAGCTGGTCAGAGTAGTCTCAAAGGTCTCAACCAGGTCTGGCTTGTCTTGTAGGACATCGGTATCACTTAGAATAATCGACTGGATCTTTGACAACGACGCAGCGGTGAGCTTCAGCTGGGAGCAGAGTGAGTCGACGGTGACTGGAGCGCGCTTCCAAGCACTGCGAATCTCCCATAATGTTTTGGCTGTACCAACACAGCTGCCTGTGATGCGCAGCTGCGTGTCTAGCAGATGTTAGAGCTTTGTGAGGCTCGCACAAGATTGCAAGGCTCCGTTCATTGTGAACGCGTGATGCAGCGACGATAGGAATGGTAAACTCACCACGCTTGTGGTGATACTGAGTGGATCAAACATCAGTGCATATGTACATCCTGCAGAGTGAGGATGATGAGTGAAGCTTGGGAAGGAGGGGTCCAGGTAAGACGGCAAGCGAAGAGGCGCTGGCTTGCAGGAGGCTACACTCCCCGACTATTCATGGCGTGCGTCAGTGCATCGAGCTGAAGGACCATGTTCGCCAAGAACAAAAAGCATTGAAGCGGCATAGTTTGCCTCATTTTGAGTGTTTGTGAGTTCGCAGTACATAGCTACACAACTCAATCAGCCCGTGTGGCACATACACTGTCGTATAGCCCTTCAGCCTTGCCTCATTTGCCCCTCACACATACGATACTCAGCGCCATCCAACTCATTTCTGCACGGCCGTGTCAAGCCGGCGCGGATATAGTCCCCATCCCTACATTGCCATGCCCACAGACGTGCGGTACTTCTTGAAGCGATCTTGCAACACCGACCTGGGATGTTTCTAACCACCCTTGCGCGGCGCAATCGGCGTGGCCACAGGTGCGCGCGCAGCCCCTCCACTTGGACCTTTCTTGTTGCGGTAGAAGTGGTCAACGACCTTGCGCACGTGCGCTTCGCTCTGTGACTTGTCGGTGGGGGCCTTGATGTTCTCGAGGGCGTAGGGAGGGAGGATGAGGACGGAGTCGTTGACCACGATAGTCGTGTCTGCCCAGCGGGTGGGAAGGCTGATGCTCAGATTAGCATTCAAATAGACCAAAGCAATAGATCGACTCACGTTCTCGAGATGGCATCAAACAGCTCCTGTGCTTCCTTGCTCACGCCCTTGCCCTTCTGGGCGTCCTTCTTCTTCATCTCGCGGATCGTCTGCTCTTCTCTCGCCTGCAGCGCAGCAAGATCCACCTTGGATATGCTGGGCATGGCGCCATCGAACCCAGGACCCGACTCGGCCACGCGCTCGCCTGAGCCGACAATCTCGAAAGACAGTATGTGCGCGAACGGAATAATGTGGTAGTCGCCCGGTTGACTGGCGAGCGGTGCGGAGGGGTTGGGCGGGGCCGGCGCAGTGTTGATGGCTATGGCGTTGGTGACATTGCAGGCCGTGAAGAGAGTGCCCTCCAGCACATTGTTGTTCGGTGCGCATGTGATCTTGATGCTACACGTAGTCAGCCTCCAGCGACATGGAATCGTCGCAGTGGCAGCCATACCGCGATCCAACCGCCTTGTACAGGTTCGAGTCGACGTCGATGCCCTCCTTGGTCGATCCTCCGCCGCCAACCTTCAGGTTAGGCGTCGCAACCTTGCCCGCAAAGCTGTTGCGCTTGTCCGCCATGAGCAAGCCAATGTCTCAGCTCTTGCCGCGAGTTTTGGTGTTTCTCCAAGCCTCTATGAAGCGCGTGGTAGCACTGCGTGTCTCTCTTCCCTATTAGGATCGAAACTTTGGGCCACCGAGCACTTCGCGAGCTGAACGCCGAATAGTCATGCAAGCAGCAAAATGGCAGAGCAAAGGAGCGACAGGAAGGAGATACTCGCAAGGCGCACGCGACCGAGGAACAACTACTGTAGGCGTCCCGGTGAGAGCGACTGGGGCTCGAGGTGCTGGAAGAATGGAAGCAACTCCTCCTTGAGCTCCGGTAATGATCGCTTGCGATGCCAAGCCTGGCTGCGGGCGCTTGCTCTACACCAATCATATCTCACGAGTCTTCCGCCCAGTCGTCCCTACGAAGTACAATGTGTTGCAGCACACAAATCAGACTTTGCTACGAGCATCACGTTGACAGTCAAACTGCCTTTCCGAATCTGCTACACTGTGCGCGTATCGATCATCATTCTAGATTCATGCTATGTTCGTGCCGGCTATGTTCCTTTCCAACGCAGATCTCTCGCAGCGCGGCACCGTAACCGACTCCCAAGCGTTGGGTATCTCGTTGTTTATGCGTTGTATGTCTAGAAGTACGGTTAGTGAGCGACATGTCAAAAAGTGTTCTTGACTTACGGAAGCAGAAATGTTGCCACCCCTGCCGGTCCAGTTGACGTGGATGTTCTCGCCCTCCTTGTACTGCTCGTTGGCGCATTCGGGCTTGATCCTGAAGGTGTGTGCGCCGAAGTAGTCACGCTGTGCTTGCAGCAAGTTGGCTGGGAGGTCCTTGGCGCGGTATCCGTCGTAGAAGCTGAGCGCGGTGCTGAAAGCAGGGGTTGGGATACCCCAAAGAGCACCCTTCGAAACGATGCTGGCCTCATGTTAGCGATGTCTGACAGCTTATTAAGAGCAACGTACTCTCTCCACCCAGCCTGCGCCTTGTGAATAGCCTTGTTGAAGAAGTCGTCGAAAAGGAGGTTCTCGAGGTCGGGGTTGGTACGGTACGCCTTGGTGATGTCTTTCAGGAAGACAGATCGGATGATGCAGCCACCGCGCCACATGAGCGCAATCTCGGGCTTGTTCAGCTTCCAGTTGTACTCCTTAGCAGCCTGTTCGTTTGTCAGTACACATCTATTGGTTGCAAGTCATTTCCATAAGTCATTTCCACTTACGTTCTGGATCAGCATGAAGCCCTGGGCGTAGGAGATGATCTTTGAGGCGTACAGAGCCTGCTCAATGTTGTCGAGGACAGCCTTGCGGTCACCAGAGAAGCTCGGGCTGGGTCCGTCGAGAAGTCCGGCAGCGCGACCGCGCTCAGACTTGAGCGAACTCAGGCAACGAGCGAAGACGGCCTCACCGATCAGAGTGACGGGCATACCCAGGTCCAGGGCGTTGATGGCAGTCCACTTGCCAGTACCCTTCTGACCGGCCGAGTCCATGATCTTCTCGACGATCGCAACGCCGTCGTCGTCGTTCTTGTACATGATGTCGCGAGTGATCTCGATAAGGAACGAATCGAGAACACCCTTGTTCCACTCGGTGAAGACGTCGCCCATCTCCTTGTTTGTCATTCCCAGACCGCGCTTCATGATGTCGTACGCCTACGATTTGTTAGCATTCCAAGTCGACAACGGTGAGTTGTCATCGTACCTCGCAGATCAGCTGCATATCACCGTACTCGATACCGTTGTGCACCATCTTGACGTAGTGACCAGCACCCTCGTCGCCGACCCACTGGCAGCAGGCCTCGCCGTCGGACTTCGCGGAAATAGACTGGAGCACATCCTGTACTGCCGTTAGATGGTTTCAGACTCGCGATCGACTCTCCTACCTTGATGTATGGCCATGCCTCCTCGTTTCCACCGGGCATGATGCTGGGACCGTAGCGGGCACCCTCCTCTCCTCCGGAGACACCGGTTCCGACGAATCGGATGCCCTTTTCAGAGAGGTATTTGGTGCGGCGGTTCGTGTCGGGGTAGTGCGAGTTACCGCCGTCGATGATGATGTCGCCCTCCTCGACGCCACCCTCGTTCAAAAGGAGCTCGATGAAGTCGTCGACCGGCTTGCCGGCCATGACGAGCATCATCATACGGCGGGGCTTCTTGAGCTTGGAGACGAACTCCTTGATGGAGTGGGCGCCGACGATCGACTTGCCCTTGGCCTCTGTTTGATGTCAGCGCAGTTCCCTCAAGTCAATGCCAGCAAGTCCCACCATCGTTCAAGAAACGGTCAACCTTGGCAACGCTGCCGGTTTGTCAGTTCCTGTTCTACCACTGCAGTGAGCTAGACATCTTACGTCCTGTTGAAAGCTACAACCTGCGCGCGAATTAGTGCTTCAGCTTAAAGACTAGCAGGAAGGAGCTCGTACAGTGAATCCATGGTCGGCGCTACTTGGTGTTAGTATTGCTTACTGAGGCTTCTTGGGTGAGTAATGGCTTACGCATTAAGGATCAGGTTCTGGCCCATGACCTAGGGTGGAAAGGTAAGCTGTCTGTCTGTTGTCTACTGTTGCGACGAGGACGTACGGCCAAACCGATCAGTCCGAAATCTCCAACGGCCTCAGACATGATTGCGGTACGTGGTGGTGATTGCTGAATATGTTCGAAGTATTGTGAGTCTTTTCGAGGAAGAAAGTTGCAACGGCCTGGCGTGCAACAAAGTGTGAAGAGATCGAAGCCGTGAAAAGCTGGTAGGTGACGAAAGGAAGACGGTGGGGTGCTTGCTGCTAAAGTACCCGTGGACGCAGATTTGGACACTAGTGCGAGCGCAGCCGTGTTGCGTCAGGAGCCATGCGCGAGCATTCTAATCCATACAGCAGCGCACAACAGCTTCGGCCGCGGCGGTAAGCGTTCGCAGTACATGTCTCGCGTTTGTCAATTTTACCGTGTAATTGTTTATTGTTGCAATCGCCGGTCCAAAGTACTGCATCATTGGACAACGGGTCCCCAATTGTTGGTCGAGGACCGCGATCCGTAAGCTTTACATGCTGTGCTGGCCGCCTTTAACAGGGCTTGATGAGATTCAGTTTCAGTCTCCAGTCAATTGCCATGATCGCTTGCTTCTTTTTCACTACATGAATTAATTCACTACTTCCGGCGGACGCGCGCGGAAATGCTACTACTAAATCCCGCTGGGATGAGATGAGGCCGGACTTGTGTGGATATGCCCCTCCAAAGCTCAGCCTTAACGTTGCTGACAAAGGAGGGGCTCTACAGGGATGTTCGGAAGCGCCCAATTTGCGCGACACAATGGATACTTTTGAGGAGCCTTGAGACTGCTATGAGGGTCGGCAATGGCTAGTGAGAATGGGTAGGCCACTTTGTTACAGCATCAAGTCATGCTCATCATCTGGTACTCACAAGTGAATGCCGCATGATGAAAGCCCCACAGACGCCGAATTCGAGCGTGGGGTGCTGTTACCTGAATCACGTGTAAGTCAGACCTTTCCAAGGTTCCAAGATTCAATGTTCTACCTAGCGGAGCCAAGGCGCTCGTTCCCACATCCATGGATGTGCAGCAGCGAACATCACCCAACAAATAATAACCGCTTCAACACACTAGAGACTTCTGACAACCCCAGCGGCAATTACTTTACTACACCGGTACTGCTACCCGTAAACGCCGACAGAATCTAGCCACCGTGCTCTACCCGCAACACGGCCACCGACCGCTTCAGGAAAGACTCGTCTGTCGCCTCCGTGTAGTAAGCATCCTGTAACCACGGCCTGCGCATCTGCGTATTCAGCTTCCTCGACCCGAGTCGCGTCTTAGCCTTCGGCCATTCACATCGCCATTGGTACGCCACACGTCCACCGCTGTGTAAAGTCCTGACTGCGCCTCACCCTCACTGACATCGACTCATCTTCAACTTTTGTACCCACGCTAGTGATACAACTCCAACAAAGACGACAGCAGCAACCTTTGCTCCTCGTACGACTCCTTCTGCACCACTTCCGACTCTTCACGATCCTCGACAGCAGGAGCGCGCATCAGATCAGCTTCTGGTTAAGTCTTCACTTCACTGAGATTACCCTGGACTGACGTGCAGTTCCAACACCAACAACGCAACCATGCAACCACACCACTCACTCCCAGCTCGCCCTCCGCCCTCGACATACTCCGCTCCACCCTCAAGGCCTGGCAACGCCGGGGCTAGAGGACAGGGCAACTCGCCCATGTATGCCAGTTTCGCGCCACGCTCGGTTGTAGCACAGGCGCCTACTCAGGCTGGCCCCACAGTCGCATACTCACAAGTGCCAGTGAGCACCCCGTACCAAGCTCCTGCTTATTCGGCCAGCAATGCTTATTACGATAACTCGTCATATCCAGCCTATGCCGGTGCCGCTCCTTCGCCATCGTTCCCAGCAGCTGCGCCCATAAACGGTGGCTTCGGTGGTACCTACGACCCTGAGGAAGAGGCGCGCATCGCTGAGTGGAGCAGCGCATACAACAAGGACGACGCAGCTGCGAAGCGGAACAACGCAAATGTCGGCGCACGCTCGGATGCTGTGGCGGCTCCGGACGCTGAGCCCGCCCTGACAGCCGATGGCAAGCGAAAGACTGTCGTCCGCGAGGGTGGTGGAAAGACCTGGGAAGACGCCACCTTGCTCGAGTGGGACCCCATGCATCCAAGGCTGTTCATCGGCAATCTTGCTGGTGAAGTTACGGACGACTCGCTGCACAAGGCCTTCTCTAAGTACCCATCTCTGGTCAAGTCTCGCGTAGTCCGCGACAAGAAGTCCACCAAGAGCAAGAGCTACGGCTTCGTTAGCTTCTCCGACACTGACGACTACTTCCGCGCCTTCAAGGAGATGAACGGAAAATACATTGGTAGCCATCCGGTCACGATCAAGCGCGCAACATCTGAGGTCAAGGCTGTCACCAAGAAAGACGACAAACACCAGAACCATGGAAAGAAGAGAAACGACAATAAGAACAAGGGCCATACGAATCGCCCTAATACTCTCACCGCTGCTCCTGTAGCTCCCAACCCGGTTGCGTTCATTCCCCGCGGTGTACAAAAGAAAGGCAAGTCAGGCGCACCTCGCGTCCTTGGCTGAGCGTGTGGGAGTGGGAAAGTCCCTACGGCGCTGCTCGGTCGCTGTCTGGCTGGGTCTCAAGAACCATGAGGTCGGTAGCCTCTACTCTCCAGCGTTTTGATGGTTATTTTTACTTTACATTCGGTGCTTCGTGTACTTCGTTTGCTTGGTAATTTTACCCTGGGTTTTTGGAGCGTTCTCAGTTCTTCAGAGCTTCTACATCGAAGTTTCTGATCATACTCAGTCTGGCATAATGTTAGACTAATGTTGTATGACTAGCAAGGTTAATGGAGTCCACATAATGCAATACCATCAAAATTCGGAACACACAATCATGCTCATCCGATCATGACACGTTCTGGTTTAAGAGGTCACTACTCCCAGGAGGCTATCGAGCGGCTCAACGCTCCTGAAGTCACTACCTAGGTACTGTCTAGCCTCAACCAGCACAGCTTATCATAACTTGTGAAAGTCCATCCTTGCCACCTTCGCCCCCGAACACAATACAGTTGTGTGGTACTCCTTATTGTTTGTCGCGCTCTGTGGCGCGCCAGTAACCGACCTCTCATGCCCACTGCCAACTCAAGCATATTTCCACGCAAGTATTTTATCGAACGCCAACCCCTCTCCATCTGCTGGAAGGACAGAGAATAAGGGCGATTGTTGTTGAAGGTTGGAAATCGGGGGGTGTAATGGCAGCGAGGCGGCGTCTGATTGCTCAATCTTGACGTTGACCAATATCTTTCCTTGTTCTTGGGCGGGGCTTGTTGAAGAAGCTGTCTATACACTTTAATCTGGGTGGTGGTTGTTGGTTGAGACTTGAGCTCGAAACAGCTCTCGAAGTATTCTCCTTACTCTGAGTGAATAATATATCTGTCTCTATGCCATCTATTTGAGTCTTCTGTGATGACAAGAAGTGCAATCGTGAATGGGTAAAGAGTAAGTAGATGTGGGAGTGCAGCCCACCGGTGCACGGCCCCCGATCATCGGACCTGCTACGCCTGGATCACCTCTTTCATTTCGGACACAACTTTTGCACATACAACATCGTTGTCGACTTCCTACACCCAAGACACAAAATGGAGCACATCATGCAATATTGTTACACCATGTGACTGGAAGTGGTTACTGTCGTGTTGACAAAGTCTCGACCCACCCGACTTGAGGATTTTCAGCCGGACTCGATCTCGAGTGCGTCAAATTTGGAGACCCCCAAGTCCAGTCTGAGATTTTCTTTCACAATCTCCAGGTACGTACATGTAGGTTGACAGCTCGCTGATAGACTAGCTCCTTAATCTGCTTCTGTAATTCAGATCAGGTTGCAAAAGTTGCGAACGGTTACTACTGATCAGGCATAGAGCTTTTCGTTACGGTGTAGCTCCTACATTGAGTTTGTGATAGGTATGCATTAGTGAGCGACTCGTGGCGCTTTCACATGCAAAAAGAGTCGGACACTAGAAATAAGAGACACAATGTTCGTGGTGACATTGTGTCGCGGCTCTGCTACTTTATGCTTGAGGTTGAGCCCTGAACAACGTTTGTGGGCGCACAACTTTCGACATGATCTACCATCTCCTGACAATCTACGTGGCAAGGGTCATTCACGGCCCATTCCGGCTTCCCGAGCTTCCCGTTCATTTCACAGCTTCTTCACGCTTCCGCTCGACATGAAAACAGCTTTCTCCCGCTGTGGTCCCTTCTCTCTCGCCCCATCACCACAACTATCACCACAACCAATCCCGAGCACAACACAGAGAAAAACAAGATCACGAGCCTTTACCAGCCTCGGGTCACCCTCAACGCCTTACAGCCGCATCAGCCGCATCTCAATCGCTCCAGCCATTTCCAAAGACTTGCGATATCCTACAACGGGCGCCCAGAAGAACTTCACCACCATGTCTTCGAGCAGCAGCCTAAACGGCGGCGACTCAGGCATCTCGTCTCGGCCCACTACGCCGTCCAAAACACCCAACTTCGACACGGAGCTTGCTAAGCACCAGCTCACCCAGCAAGATCTGAACCCTATCTGCCAGCTCCTTATCGAAATTGCCAAAGACGGAGGAAAGGTGATGCTGGAGGCTGAGCATCAACTCCTCAACGCCGCTTCCACGAAAATCAACACATCCGACCTGGTCACACAGTATGACAAGCAGATAGAAGACATGGTCGAACAGCGCGTCCGAGCTGCGTATCCGGCGTTCGACTTCTTGGGCGAGGAAACCTTCAAGCACGGCACTAAGCTCGCCGATGCACCAACCTTTGTCTGCGATCCGATCGATGGTACGCTCAACTTCAGCAAGGGCTTCCCAAACTGTGCCATCTCACTGGCCTTGACACTGAACAAGAAGTCAGTCATCGGCGTCGTTTACAACCCTTTCCGAGGCGACATGTACACCGCCATCAAGAACCAAAGTGCCTTTCTTACGAAGACGGCGACCGACACCAAGCACAAGCTTCCGCTCCAGCCAGTACCTCCGCCCATGCCTTCTCTCCGATCGTGCCTGGTTGCCATCGAGTATGGTAACCAACGTCAGGGACCTAACTGGCGTCTCCGTGGTGATGTCCAGAACACCTTGTTGACGGACACGGTAGAAGGCGGCGCATTCTGCAAGTCCGTCCGCTCCAACGGTTCCGCCGCGTTGGACTTCTGCTACGTCGCCCAGGGCATTCTCGATATCTTCTGGGAGGGTGGAGTCTGGTGTTGGGACGTCGCTGCTGGGTGGATCATCCTCGAGGAGGCTGGCGGCATCGTCGCGTCTGCCAATCCGGGTGACTGGAATCCGACCGTCGAGGGCCGTCTCTACTTCGCCGTCCGCCATGCCAAGCAAGAGGAGCAAAAGGCTGTAGTCGAGGAGCTGTGGAAGATCATGGGTGATCGAAAGTTTGAGTTTTGAGTGGTGGCTCACGGACCGGTATGTAGTGATATGTCATTGAAAGCAGAGAAGCCTTCGTAGAGAGGCATGTCTGATCTCTAGATAGTATCTGCGAGAATGAAAATCAGCATGTTAGCAATTTTGGTTCTTAGAGGAGTCTGAGAGATCCTCCCCAAATGTGATACGTGTGGTTTCAAGCTAACCGCACCGCAGTAAATACTGAGATCGAGAGCTGTTAGGCGTTTGCTTTTCCTTGGTGCAATGAGAGCAATGAAGCGGTCTTTACGAATGCGTCACTTCTCACGCCTAAAGCAGGTAGCAACAAACGCGACGGTCACCGTGAGCTCCTCGTATGTTAAGAGCTTCTCTTCGCTCTCCTGTATCTCGGTCATACTCACCCAACAGTAATTGTTCAAGACGCAGCAATTATGAAGATGTTCATTCTCTTTCTCGGCTTGGCTGCGATCGTGACAGCATGCCCCCCTATCTTCAATGACTTCTACTATCTTGGAAATGAGACTCACACCACTGCCGACCTCGTCAAGGACTTCTACAAGAAGAAGGCAACTCAGGGTTGGTCTGAGGTTGTCACTCATGTATGTCAAGTCTTTCATTCTATCGAGATAGTCACTGAACTTATACTTGTAGACTGGAGCGCCACTGTCGACTTGGCCTAACGGAGAAGTCCCATACTGCTATGACCGCGAGGACACTCGAAAATATCTTGAGAGCGACATCAAGGAAGCTTGGAAACTTTGGACGGATGAAATTGGTGCTGCGGGTAAGGCGAATGGTCACAAGCTCCAATTCTACGAGTACCGCTACGAGGAAGGCGACTGACCATACTGCTTCAAGAAGCGCGAGAACGAGGATGATTCCTTCATCTAGAACGACAATCTGCCATACAAAATCGCTCCTATCATCGAGTCAGTTGTGCGCATCCCAGGCTACTCTCCGTCTGCAGTCATGGGCTACGTCCCGCAGGACTGGCCTCGAGGCGCGCAGCAGGCCCGGATGGGTCCGCGACTGAACTTGGACCAAGCCAGCGACTATCTAAAGCATGTCGAGTGGATCTCAGTCCTTGCTCACGAGATGGGTTGGTCATTGACAAACAACACATCTATGTGCAATAATTACTGACAAACAACACATCTATGTGCAATAATTACTGACATGGCGTAGGTCATATCTTTTGTCTCTACCATGAACATCAGCGCCCAGACCGCGACCATTACGTGCGCTTCAATTGCGAAGCTTTGCTGGGCTATGACAAAGCCAAGAGCCAAGCAGAACTGTTCGGTCAGCACACCATCGAAGAAGTCTGTGGCGACGGCCGTATCGCTGCTGGCTACAGTTCCAGCGCAGTCGCCGCCTTTGATACCATGTAAGTGACTATCGTGCGCGAGTTATATGCGAGCCATTAGCTGACTACGCAAAGCGACCACATTGACCCTGCGAGCGAGGAACTGGGCAAGAACTGGTACTGGAAACATAAATATCCGCACGAGGACTACGATGACTTGTCCATCATGCACTACAGCTCTGGTGCGCACTACTGGAACCATGATAAGGAGATCCTGGATGTTCGTTTGGCTTTCTGGATGAAGCGCGGTCCCAAATTCGAGCCGCCCAAGGAGTTCGAAAAGGACGACCTGGAGTTCGTTTACACGAACCTGAAACCGAGCGACAAAGAAGGCGAGGGCATCAAGAAGTTATACCCTTGGACCTAGACGTATGGATGTAGATGGCTGTAGACTTCGGAAGTGTTGTGCGCCGCTATTATGGCGCTCGTATTTTGTTACTCACCAACATTGGTGCCATGTGGATACCAAATGTTGACAACATATATACCAGCATCTTAGTAGAAGTCGTTTAATGTCATGTTCTTATACCTAAATCATACTACCCGCTGAACGCGTGAGCCGTTTGGACTCATCGCGTGCGCAGCTCCCTTACCGTACAAGGCAGTTGTTGTTGGCGCTATTGCACCTTCCCAACTAATATGGAAAGTGGCCCTAGAGGTGCTACACATTGTTCACCTTCTAAACCCCAGCCTGCTAGGAACACCAACATCAACAATACAGCATTTCTAGCATTAGTACACCGAATAGCATACTCAAGTAGTCCTACCAATCGCTTTGGCAATTCCAACCACTCTCACCTAGCTCTACAGTACCTAGCCTACAGTCAGACAACACCGCCCATGCACTCCTGAGACCAAGAAGTACATGCCCCTTCGCAACCCCTACTACTCCACAAAACCTCGTCCTACACCTAATCGACGCAACGCTCGACCCTTCCCTTTCATTCCACGACGCAAATCAACCCCGAATCGTCCTGCTCCAAAGCCCACCAACCGCAAGCCAGTCTTCCGCACCAAGACCAAGCCGAAACGTAAACTCTCGGCACTCCGCCAACTTACACCTGAAGAAAGACTCAAAATAGCTCGACTACGACTACGCCGGCTCGAGGCGCGTGAGCTTCGAGCCGAATCGAAGATCAAGAACACCGCCACCAGGGCACTACTGCTTCGCAAGCGAGACAAAATTCGATATCGACTGAACAGCCTGTTCAACGGACGATTCTGAGGTACGAGCCCGCACTGCAGTCAAAAGTCACGAATCGTACTGATATCATTGTGAAAAGCTTTACCTCCACTCAGCCTCCATCGACCCCCCTTCTTGCTGCTACCTGTTGGTGCCTATGTACTCGGGAGCATCTTGTTTCACCTACGAACATCCGGACGAGCGATTAGCGAGATACGGTGGCCCATCATCGAGGTACCGTGGCTCAGCAGCAAGGCACAGTGGTCCAGCAGCGGAATACTATGCCCCGGGGCCACACAAGAGCATATCGCGTCTACTGAAAGAAGACAGCCGTGCACATAAAAAGCCGCCATTCGCGCAACGGGTTGCCGAAGACGAACTTTACAGGCAGAGGCGACACGAGCAAGAATATCGTAAACGGCAGGAGTGTCGCAGAGAGGAAGAACGCGCGAAGAAAGTGACTGAACGCAAGAACCAAAAGCGCCGCGAACAGAAAGAAATCGAGAAGAAGAAGCGCCGCGAACAGAAGAAAAGCGAGAAGCAGAAACGCCAGGCCGCTCCAGCTTGCCTTATTAAAGCCCGGTCGACCGAGCAGCGCCACGCCGACGAAGACCAGTCGACGCGCACGTCTATCGAGCAGCACCACTCTGAGGACGCTGAGGTTGTCGAGCCTGCGCCGGAGAAGTCAAAAGAGAAGAAGCGCGGCGTAAAGGCTTTCTTCAAGAAGATCTTCAGGCTCCGCAAGTAGCTCCGTTGAACCTCATACATATGTCGAACACAGGTATGGCGGCAGCTGGTGTCACGAACTTCCAGACATTTCAGAGAGAGCAGAACATCCCTCCGTATGCGACGGTATACAACATCGAGGTACACGGTTCGGCGGTATTCATAACGGTTGCACAGGACCAGGGCCGCGGTCGAAGGCAGGCTATTCTTGATTGGCTGCATCTGCAGCTGGCACGGCTGCGGGAACGCGTGGTTCGGAAGTGAGCTCGGACCTCCGCAGCCTTCAACGCGCGCGGCAGGCGTCACGTCACACCTCACGCCATGCTCGCCAACACCACACGCAGAGCTGTCCTCTCACAGCGAACATACATATATCAATCATGCCTGCGCCAAGCGCGCCGCAGTGCAATATCTTTGCGAACTCTCCAGACCGACAGCCAATCCACACCACCACAAGATGATGCACCCTTCCGCAAAGCACTCAAAGATGCGGCGAAGCAACAGAAGAAGGACAAAAATGCCACATCGAGCTCAACCACCAAACCCAACACAGCAAATGATCCGCGGCTAGAGAAGTGGGAGCTCACGGTGGGCATCGAGATACATGCCGAACTCAACACGGCGCGCAAGCTGTTCTCGCGGGCCGCCACATCGGTCAGCGAGGCGCCCAACAGCCATGTGTCTCTTTTCGACGTTGCCTTCCCCGGCAGCCAGCCACAGTTCCAGAAGGAAACCCTCATACCTGCCCTCCGTGGCGCCCTCGCTCTCAATTGCACGATACAGAAGAGAAGCAGCTTCGACCGTAAGCACTACTTCTACCAAGACCAGCCCGCCGGCTACCAAATCACCCAGTACTACGAGCCCTTCGCCCGTGATGGCCACATCACTCTCGACACCCACGACTTTCCTACCGGCGCTGCCCCCGCAGAATGCCCCATCACCATCGGTATCAAGCAGGTCCAGATGGAGCAAGATACAGCCAAGACTGTGCAGCAACCACCCTCGACCCACCTACTAGACTTTAATCGCGTGTCCCATCCCCTGATCGAGATCATTACCCTTCCCCAGATACACGATCCTGCGATGGCTGCCGTGTGCGTACGAAAAATACAGGTCATTCTCAAGTCGGTCAATGCTTGCACTGCCGGCATGGAAATGGGCGGATTGCGGGCAGACGTCAATGTCTCGGTACGCGAGCGCAATGGAGACGCCTCTCAAGGCCCATACTCTTATCATGGCGTTATGGGTCTGGGACAACGGACAGAGATCAAGAACCTGGCCAGTCTGAAAGCTGTCGAGGATGCCATCATCGCCGAGCGTGATCGTCAGATCGAACTACTTGAGGGCGGAGGCACTGTTGAGGGCGAAACGCGTGGCTGGACCCTCGGTAGCAAAACCACCAAGCGACTCAGAGGCAAAGAGGGCGAGATCGACTATCGATACATGCCAGACCCGGATATTGCTCCCGTCCTCCTTGCGGACGTATGTAGCATTGTCCATCTCATGGCGCATCAGCTGACACTGTCAAGGATCTCATTACTCACCTACGGCTATCTCTACCCAACCTTCCTGACACGATGATCGAGCGTCTTACGGGAGAGCACGGCCTTTCCCAGAAAGATGCTGTCACGCTTCTTTCACTAGACGATGGCGATCGTTTAGACTATTTCCTTCACGTCATGAGCTGCTTACGAGGCTTTCATTTACTCAATGATGACCAAGCATATCTCGGTAAGATTGCTGGAAACTGGTACGTCATTTATCAGACCTGTCCTGGTTGTTCCTTCTCACTAATACTCTACAGGGTCCTTATGGAACTCGGTAGTCTATTTGGCGACCGCGAATGGTCCCCAACCACTGTCCGCGCTGAACAACTCGCTTCCATTATAATGCACCTGCAACGTCGGACTATCACCTCACGGTCCGCCAAAAAACTCCTTCTTATGAAGTTCGAAGGCGATGTCAGGCTCGTGACAGACATTATCGAACAAGAGGACATGACGTTGAGACCACTGAGCCCTCAGGAGTACTCTGACTTAGCGAGAATCCTATTAAAGGAGAAACCAGAAATGGTGAAGGATATTGTGGATAAAGGCCAAAGTAAGAAGATCAAGTGGTTTGTTGGCCAGATGATGTTGAAGAGTAGGGAAGGCAGCATTGAACCTGATGTTGCTGAAGAAGTGCTGAAGAGGGAGCTTGGAGTGCGATGAACGTGTCGTAGCGGAATCGAGCCAATTTTCTCTCTGGTACGCTAATGTCTTCTTCGAGTGAGTATACAGTACTTTTGGTTGTATGTGGGTCGCGTACCGTACCACAATGGCCCATTCCATGGTCGGCATCCTGAATCGAACATAAGCGTCGCGCGCAGCCCAGCCTGGTTTCTGTCGCAAAACTTTATGAATTCGTACTCCAACCCCCAAAATAACTCCAACTCTACACAACTGTATTATCACCTCAGGCCTTTTGCGTTACTGTTGTATCCACGACCATAACAATGTCCTCTCGACCTACAAATCGCGAGACCACCGCCCAATACTCACCAAAGGCCCTCCCCCATTCCAACACGCAGGAACAACTCAACGCCGCCAATAAATCCGACACAATGAACCGCCTAGTCATCACACCACCGAAACCAGAAAAGTATCCCTCGGTCCCCGTCAAACAACGAAGGGTCCGGAAACTCGACGACGCGATGCGCAAGTACGGCGCTCCGCAGGGAGCGCCGACGCAGAACGCTAATACACCGAAAATGCATCCGTACTTCAGTATTGCGGAGGCTGAGCGGGAAAGGTATCTTAAAGACGCGAGGGAGAAGATGAGGATTCGGAACGGCTGTGAGACGGTTGAGACCGGAGCGCAGTGGGAGAACCTGGTCTGGGAAAAGGGAGATAGAGGGTATTTCACTACGCGGGAGACGTTCTCGCCTGAGCCGACGAGGGTGAGGAGTGGTGCTGAGAGTGAGGGTGAGTTTGAGACAGAGCATAGGACGGTGTCGAGGGTGGAGGTGGGGATAGGGAGTGGTGCCGACGGTGGGTGCCAAACGGCCGAGAGGAAAGACATGGAGGGACATGAGTTGAAGAGTGTTTCGTCTCTGTCACCTACATTGCCGCTTCAAGTAAGCCGCGAGGCGAGGCCGAGAAAATCGCTTTGGGGAAGCCTCCGCAAGGTCTTGGGTTCCACCAAGCGACTGCCAATTTTTGATCGTGCGAGTACGTTGCCAGCGAAATTCAGGACGATCGGCAGGTCGTTTGGGAGGAAGAAGATGAAGAGCGAGGATCTGGGGTATCAATTTGATCAGATATCAACGCCGAGGATGCCGCTGTCCGCCGAATTATTCCAGCCTCCGGTCCACATCTCGGGTACAGCCTTGGGGCGTGCTGCTTTCGTGAGTATGGAGGGAAGACGTACGCCCAGAACGCCACTGTCAGCAGCCACTCTTGAGCCGCCGACTCAAGTCTCAGATGTAGCCTCAAGCGCTAGCATTGAGCATCGCATACCAGCGCTGGTCCTCAACCGCAGGGCACCGGATACTAGCCAGCTGAGAGGCTCAGTGCGCTTGTCAGACATGATACTACGAGCTCCGGACAGCATTATAAGTGCTTCAACGCCTGAGGCGGCTGCTGTACGGGATCGTGAGGCTGTTCAGGATATGGCGATATGGGTCCCTGAGAATATCAGCATGCGGCCTGTTGATGGGCATCATGAAAGGAAATGTTTGGCGAATATTCCCCAAGAGTCCAATGGACATCGTGTCAATCAGCCTGACAAAAGGTATTCGTCGGCAACATGGCCTCGAACCAGGCCCGGTCGAGCAAGTGAGGCAGATCAACCATCATCAGCTGGAACAGAAGGTAGCGCTTCCACAAGAAGCCATCTGCGCGCAGAACGGGGAGAATCCTTCCACCAAACTGCAGCCAAAGTCCAGCAGCGCTTCCAGGAGCTCGACGACGAAGCTCGTCACGTGGAGCTGAAGAACCAGCGGATTTCGATGGCTATGCGAACCGCCCACGTTGATCAGCCACGAGGCTCAGGGAACGGGGAAAGAGCGTATCTAGCCGGCACACTGCCTCGTGGACATCGTATGCCTGAGAATCATGGACATACACAGGAAACGGGAGAGGGAGAGCACTACCCCAGCGCGCACACTGTTGTCCGGGGCGATGGGCAAGTTCATGACATGGCTGTTCTCTTCTATCAACCGCTTGAGCAATCAGCTTCGCCACCGTAGGTTTGTAGACTTACATACCGAGAAGTCAAATATCAACGACTACCTGTTTCTCTGAAGAATTTGGTTGTAGAAAATTATGCGTCCTGGCGTTCAGGGATGCCAAGTGCCCTGCCCTTAGTAGGTGCTCGTTCAGCGAGGGGTCCCATTGGTCAAATCACGAGACCTGAAGGCATTCGGGTAACGGGTAGTCGCGCGTTTAGCTCTCAGCCTCAATTTAATCTCCGCTACCCCAGCAAGGTTGCCGGTCCGATGTTGGTGTAGTTTGTTCCAGAATAGGCTGTGATGATACTGTGCAGCTAAACGCTGAGGCACCGTGCTTTGACTCGTTTGGAAGCACCGCACCCAATCGGTAGGATCAACTGTTGGATCCTAATACCACAGAGCTGACATCTTGATAGAGTCCGGTGGCTTTCGAAATAAGGTCTCTTGTGGTAGGCGCTGGTCCTTCTCTTGCTCGTTTTGAACGTGTGATTATTGGGTGGACACTGGGAATTGTTTCGAGTTTGCGAATATCCCCAACGTGGCTGGTATCTTGGCGTACCACTGTACCTTCAACTATCTTCTGTCTCTTGGGGCTGACAAATTATGCTATGTAGAGGGATCAACAGTGTGGTTAATGATAGAGCTGTGTCGGAGTCGTGGTGGTTTGAGGAGTTGGGGTACGTACAAGTACAGTATGTCTCCTCTGAACAAGGAGCAGCATATCCAACAATTACTTACGCAAGCCTGCCATTCTTCTTGAACATCCCTTTATAGCATCTCTTTTTATCACAACGACCAAACATGAAGTCGATTACAAGCCTTACCGCGGCTTTGGTTACAACATTGTTCACTGGACAAGCAAGCTGCAGCCCTGTCACTGCCGTTTCTATCGAGTCACGTGCACGTGGAGCACAAGCGGCCGCCGAACTCCTCAAGCTCATGATTCCTGCTCTCAAGGCTGGCAAATCGAGGTTCCCTGACGACGTCGATGCATGGTATTTATCCATATCTGGAGTCTGATCGGCAGCCACTAATGGATGACAGGGAATATGACAAGAACGGATATATGTGCGAGGTGTACATGGAGACGACCGATGGTCTCAACTGCTATACCAGTGTTACGTGCAATGATGGTAAGTTGTCACTTCCATTTTTCGCGGCAGAAACACTGAACCCAAAAAGGCAAACTCGAATACAACCCGGGCAAGACGACGTGGAACGTTTGTTTCCAGGGTGGTCGGCAGTACTTCAACGATCCTCGCATCGGTGAATTTAGCGTGACATTCACTGGACGAGACGGCGGTGAAGGCGAAGGCCTGACGAAACCTATATTGCAAGTCCAAGCTGTTGGCAATTGGGCGGAAATTGATGTCACCGCTTTAGCCTACGAAAGAAGAGGTGATCAGGAATGTAAGCAAAGCAGCCTTCCCAATTGCCACAAAGGTCCCTATATCTGCACCCATACTTCCTGGTCGCTTGACAAAGGTCGCACCCGGAAGTGGATGTGTGGCGTTCCAAAGCGTGGAATGGACTTCCCTGGCATCGATTCTGACCTTCCAACGAACGCGAAGGATTTCGCCCCTGGCTGGTGCGGCGTCCACGTCACTCAGTACCAGAAGCCCGACCCTTCCAAAGACAACTACTCGCTCGAGGCCAAGGTCTTCGATGCCAACCAGAACGAGATCGGCAACTCTGGTGGCAAGCACGGCGCTACGCTCAACTTTGGGTCTAAGCTTCCGTTTCCCTTCTTGATCTGGAGCAAGAACATTGACGAGGACCCGCTCGACTTCGAATACGAGAGTGTGAAGTGGGCTTCGAACGATCAGCCTCGCTGCAGTGTCGGAGCGTACGACAATGGGAAGAGGGAGATGGACTGTGGGTTTACTTGCAACTGAACAGTCCCGAGTCGCTTGGCTGGAGGTTGCGATAGAGAGAAGTTCTGTTCTGCATTTGTATTACTTATTTGTATTTTGTAATGTGCTTTTCATATAGTCTGGGAGATTCACTGTCTTTACATGTAAGAGTTCGTAGGCAGCGCAGCTGTAGGCCGGTTGCTTGTACATCATTATAATATATAACTGGCGTACTACATCCTTGACTCCAAAGCGTGCTGATGATCATGAGCAATCATCTCTTAGTGCTTGGGTATGGCATCGATTTGGACCCCATGCTGAACCTTAACGTTCGAATCATGTGGTTCATGTTAAGAAGAAACACACAGAAATGTTTTCTGTGGATAATGGTGCCTCAAAAATAAATACTGAGGCTTGAGCACATAATGCTTTGTGTGGCCCCACACGTGATGCTTTGCGAGGGCTCAGCATGGTTCGAAGATGAAATATTGGACGCTCTATGACGCAGAGACGAGGAGAGTGAAGGAACGGGAAGGCGGCAGGCGGAACGGAGAGAAGAATAAGCATAAAGCGATGAGAAAAGTATGGTCAATTCGTACATCGGAGTCCGAAACATCCAGTGCGATGGCAAATGTAGTATTGTGCTATGTATAGTCGTGAAACTTACGAGGTCATTACGAAGGCAAGTCAATAATAATGAGTGCTATCGATGCTCGACAAAAACATGGTTGTCAACAGGCGTCGCGTGGCGCAGCTGGAGTGAGCGGCATGGATCAAGATGAAGTGCAGACTGGTTCTGACAATAGTGATTAGTGGCAAAAAATTGGGATGTCACATCAATCACACATCACGACATCACAGAAATTCGAACATGCCAACCCACAGCACGAGACGCGCCTGCCATGAGCGTGCGCTCTGGCTCGACAATGGGCCGAAAGGTTTGTTCAGGAATAGATGAATTCGATTGAAGACACTACTCCTCAGCCACCACGCTGACAGTCAAGTACACACAAGTGCTTGCTGCGAGAGTCAATGCGAGCCTTTCAGCGACGCAGACCCCAATGCCCGATCCCAATTGGTATAGCCTTTTGTATCCTTGTCCGCCCAGACGCCGTGTAGTCATGCACACCGTGTTCGGTCGTTTATGCGACGAGCTGGACGACACCGCCAGCCTCCTTGATCTTCTTCTCGGCCTCAGCAGAGACGTAGCGGGCGCGGACGACGATGGGGACAGCAGGAAGGCGGCCCTTGCCGAGGACCTTAGCGTAGCCGTAGTCGAGGACGTTGAGGACGGGGGCCTTGTCGCCCTTCTTGGCGAGGTACTCATCGCGCTTCTCGGCGGGGACGAGCGACCAGAGCTTGTCGAGGTTGATGGTGGGCTTCCAGAAGCCGTTCTGCATCTTGTGGAAGTAGCGCATACCGACCTTTCCGAAGTAACCAGGATGGTACTTGTCGATGTTGGTCCTGTGGTGGTGCTGACCACCGGCCATACCACGACCACCGGGATGCTTGCGGTGCTTGCTATAAGGTTGTCAGCGCCTGGCGCAAAGTCGCAAAAGAATATTTCGTACCCGACACGTCCGTGACCGGCGGAGACGTGGCCGCGGTGCTTGCGGGTCTTTGTCAATCTGTACCACAGCAATTAGCAATGCGCATAGCAAATTCCTGGTTCATGACCGTACCTTGTAGGCATATTGACGACTGTCGACTGTGGTTGTCTGTGGTTAGTAGCGAGATCAGCCCTGCTCCGCGAGAACCAAAGTGGGCGATATTCTAACCGAGCGCTAGTGCCGGCCCGACGGTTCTGCCGACATCACGTGCGGCCAAACCATCAATTTCCAATGTAAGCACGAGAAACTCCTCAGTCACAAGTTGCATTTGGATTCTAGCAGCATCTCTTATGATCCTGTCGATCTTGCCGGTTCAATCAATGCGTTGCGTGCGAAATATACCACAACGCGATGAGAGGCGTGCAGAAAGTCAAATATGTGCTGTCGTTGAACATCATATATCATGTCGCTTTAAATCGCTACATCCCTCGCTATGCAATAGACAGCCCACAACACCTTCTTTGTCATTTCTTAGCCCCAGTAGGGTGTGCGCAAACCCACGAACGTTGATCCCACGCCATCGCCTGTATCTTCCTTCTTGCGCTGGCCTGCGAGCTGCGAAAGAATTAGCAAAGCCCGTTTTTATGGTTTTAACAACGACTCACCTCTAGCTGAATATGCCTGTGGACATGCACTAGCCAGTCCACATAGCTCTGTGCCTCGTTGTTGCGGTCTTCATATAACAACCGAGCAAATTCGTACTCTGCGCCATCGAGACCTTGTCGCGCAAGTTGTATGGTAAGAGCCTTCGACGCCCGAGTGCCTTCGAGGTATTGTAAGATATTGCGAACTTGCGCGTTCAGATGTGTGTCGAGGACGGGCAAGGTGGACAGGAACGGGTCGAGCACCTTCAGGCTGTTGTAGCCCTCGCCAAAGAGATCTTCAAGTAGATTCGGCGACACTTGCGCATGGAGCCACAGAAGGCAAATCTGGCCGTTGTCCACAATGTAAACACTACCTTCCTCAACTTTGGAGAACGATGCGCGGACACCGTCAGGCATGACCAGGTGGCCTTTCTCGTTGGCAAATCCATCTTTTGCGTCGAGATCGTGAACTGATATGATCCGAGGGTAGAGGTATAGCGACATCTCCAATGTACCCATCGACTTGATCATCCGCATGTCGTGCACCCTCCGATCAGTCGGCTCTTTGCCACCTTTGAACGCTCTCGACTTGATCAGACCAAGAATGTACATACTAAACTCCTTGAGATTCTCTGGTAGGACAAGCTGACCGGGAGGGCTATTCCCGGTAAAGTTCTTCCTGTATCCAGCGAGGATGTCGACAGTCTTCTCAGTCAGTGCGCCCCTGATCTCCTTGAGGTTCTTTTCTGTCATGCGAGCAGCCGCCTCCTTTGCAATGATGCTCACTACGGCGTCTTGATCCACGAACTTCATGCATTCGCCTGTGTTGGGACTGACGCTCGCCACAATATTCGTGCACCGCACTCGACGCTCGCCGCTTGCTGTGGTGTAAAGCAACGCACTTTGGAAGTGGGCGTCGAGTTTTGGGTCCAGTTTGCCATCGTAACTGAAGAGTACTGCAATAGCCTTGTCGGCATCAATGACGCCGAACTCAAGATCTGCACCGAATGTGTGGTGGTAGAAGTTACCGTGGTAACCTGACACTTGTAATCCGTTGGAGCAGCGAACCTTCATCAGCGCTTGATAGCCGGTCTCTCTGGTCACAGTGTGCTTGATCTCCTTCGCTAGCTTCAAAGTGTCTCGAGGGTTGTGAAAATTGGGATAGTAAAACACCTCGCCCCCTGTTATTGCGGACGTATGCCCTAGATGGTGTCAGCATGTTCATATCACGTGTGCTTAGAGATAGGGGTGCCTTACCAATGGTTGCAATGTCCAGGTAGCCCCCACTGGGAGCAGCCAAAAAAAAGTCAATGCCAATGCCACCTTGTACCATCTTTTCTGCAATCTTGATGAATCCAGGGTGGTCGGTCTTCAGTAGCTTCTTTTCAGCGTCTGTATTATGCATGTTGGTGTCGTCGCGAAGGATGAGACGACCAGGACCAAACGTTGGCAGTGCGGCTAGTGAGCATACAATCTTTCCTCCTGTAGCTGCTAAAGCTGCCACTGCAGCGTTCAAGGTTGGCAAGAGCGCAGGCTCGGGGTTCTTGAACTCAGAGAAGATTCTCGGTAGCTGCGAGAGAAGCGAATTGATGTTCGATTTCGATTCAGCTGGGTCAACAAACATGCCTTCGCTGAAAGGCAGAAATGGGTCCTCCAGATCCGGCATGACCATCATCTGAGCAGATTGAAGTTTGGGGCTCATATTGTAGAAGTGAACATCTTTGTCAAAAGTCACGATGCCGACCTTTGCACCCTTTGGCAATTGAGATGCTGGTTCGCTTTCTTCTACACCATCGACGGCGTCGCCATACAGCGCACGCATGATGCCTTCGCAGAAACCGTCAAGGAAGCCACGATTGACCGACTCAGCAGACACATCGATTAGGAAGAGCCATCGGAGACCGACCGGTTCTCTTGACCAATACTCCTTGGGTACTGTGAAGTCGACCGTGCCAAGCATGAGTTCCGGTCGCTGCAACCTGTCCACTCGTACACCGGTATGATCAGTGGGCGCGAAGTACTCTCCCGGGGTATCGTTTGGATGGGTGCACATGTTGCACACAAATTTGTTTCCGCCAGCTTTGAACTGCATAAACGGATTGACGTACGTGCGACACCTTCTGCATCTAGGCGGACCTACGTCGCCGAAATCGAGAACCGGTATTGGCTGCTCGCCTTCCTGAAGCGACGCCAGAGGCTGCAGTACGAGTCCAAGCGGTAAAGCGGTCGCGGAAAGAGCTTCGCTCGATATCGGAATGTTGTTCAGCGTCAATCTCGCGTACTTTGGCGACGAGTTGCCTTGATCGAATGCAACAAAAGGCACGGTGGCGGGAGGAGGCAGGTGGTGTTCCATTGTCGGGTATATGTTCTCTAAGTAATACTTCGCCGGTGCATCTCGAGATCTCGGTATGCCTGGGATTTGCTCTGGATCCACCCGTCCCTGCGCTGAGCCTATAGGCGTCCCTCCAACCTGGTGCGGTGCCGCTGGAGCTCGTGTGCCGTACTGTGCAGGTGACGCCTGGCTCGCAGGACTGAAGATAGGGTTCGTTGCAGCTGGGAATTGTGACATTGCGGGCGTGATTTGAGGTTCCTGCCATTGCGCGCCTCCACCAGCCTGTGGCGAAAATTGTGTAGGCGCTCCGTTCTGCGGCATGCCATTGAACGCTTGTGTACTCCCTCCGGGGCCCTCGAGGTTGTGGTACGCGTGCCTGTTCTTCTTCTTGTGCTTGGGTGGCCCTGCCGCGTCGACGCCCAGTCCTACTGCGCCCATCTGATGGGTGAGGTTGTTGACATCTTGCTCGCTTTGATATGCAGGCGCCTCTTGCGGTGGGAAATAGCTCTGTTGCTGCATAGGTGCCCTGTATTGCGATGGCGTGCCTGCGTACTGGTTCTGGGGTTGACCGACCGCAGGACTGCCACCTTGGTGGTAGCCAGCAGGACTGGCGGCGACTGGCGGCCGCCACTGATTTGGCTCATCTTTACGTCCCGTATTGTTTGGATCTGTAGAGTTTGTGCCGAGAGCGTGATACATGGCGAAATCGGACATGGACTGCGGCGCGGGACTATAGCGGGCGTATTGGAGTTCGCCAGAATGGCTCTCTGGGACGTGTGCAGCTGATGAGGGAGGATCGTCGAGTCGCGAACGTAGATCCAGGTTTTCGCATTACGATTCTTCTATTGCTGGAACATTTTGGACGCGGGGAACCGCCGGGTTCGCAAAAGTTGAACACATGTTGCACTTTCCTGGTGGGTCCGTGCGAGCCTCACATGTCATTCATGTGGCAGGTGTCAGTGACAACATGAACCTCGACGACGTAGTGGAAGCATTCTGGAGCAAGCCTGATCTTGCCGTATTTGGCAGAACGAGAAATCACGTAGTTGTAGGAAAACTAATTCGTTCAACCCTGTGCAGCATGCTTAGAATGTGTTCGTGATCGATAACTTATGCAGGCACTTTCAGTATGCATTCCGTGAGCCAATCAAATGTACATATCCGTCCAACCTCGAATCTGCATTGCTGTTTCTTCTCCGGAGAATGGGCATGTCTCAGCGCCTTAACGGGGCATCTTCCATCGCTCCTAACTGCGACTGACCAGTTTGTGTTCCAGCCCGACAGATCATACATTCATGCATTCAGATCGAGTCTGCGCACTGTGTGATTCTCATTTCTTCCCAAAAACATAGATCATTCCAGCTTGTCCAGATGTGCCAGTCTCGTCAGAACGACCTGTTTACTTGTCTCCTGGATCTCGCCCGCGAGAAACACCTCGTCAAGTATTGCGTACACCTAAGCCTCATTAGCCTTCCATTTCATCTGTTTCCTCATCAAGCATACCTTGTAGAAGTTGAAGACTAGGTCTAGCTCACACACGTTCCCGAAGAAAGCATCTAGCACCTCCACAAAGAAATGTATAGCCTCGAGATATGCCAGCTCGTTGTCGTTTGTGTCGACGCATGCGCAGAAGAAGAGGCCGGCGTAGCGGCGATATACGATCTTGGACATGTTACGGAACTCGACGAAGTTGGACTGGTGTTTCTGGTCGCGTGGCGCTATGAGGCGGTGGACCTGGTGCGCTGGTCAGCGAATCGTTTGGGGTGCCGTATGGCGCGAGATCGAGGCGCGAAGGGGAAGTGCATCGCGGTCGGCGGCGTGGGAATTGGTAGGTGATGGCTGCTTCATACCTCGCCTTTGAGCTTGACCTTCTCTTCATCCTTTACGCCAGTCAGTATTGCGAATGGGACCATAGCAGCAGAGTAGTACCTACGCTGTATGGCGCATACCACTTCGCCAGCCTCGTCTTCCCTCTGCAGGTCGCAAATGTCAGCCGTTCGTTGCTTGAGGTAGTGTCCTCTTCGAAAGGTGCGAAAGTGAAACATACTGCCGGTTTTGTATGAGAATGAACGAGAGCACCATCACTCCCAATGCCTCGCAAATTGGCGCGAATGCTCTGCTGAAGGTGTGAGGGTTGACAAGCAATCAAGGGTTCCCGCCGGGACGCACATGGGATCCCTGCATGCCGCTTGTGAGACCCACTTTTAGCCCTGCAGCCTCGAATCCCCAAGTCGGGTTTGTTCTACGAGCGTGTGTGAACTTTCCTGTGTTCCTCCCCTGGTACCGTCCACTCCTATTACTATCTCTTTCACGACTTTCGCGTTGGTAAAAGAACTCGAAAATCATCAGACGCTGTATCTCTCGTACTTGACTAGCAGCCCTAGAGATAGAGAACACGCATCAGGTACTACCATCTCCTCGAAATCTGTACGACAATAACATGAAGACTTTGTTTTCGCAGCCTACTCCAACGGACTTGTTTTATTGTGTAGTAAATACTAGGTGCTGACTCTGAATTGAGTGTGCATATTCTTCATGAACTTTTGATCGATACACAATATTGGTCGCACACAAGTGACTCAGTTTGCCCATGCTCATGCTCATGATGCCGGGGCGTAATCTGACCACCAAACACATTTTCAACGACCTTCTTGGGTTCTGTGTCTCATCATTAACCAAGTGTATCCCTCCACCACATTCTGCCATCAGACTGGTGTGACAAGGTACAGCGTGACGAAACAGAGATCCAAAATGAATCCAAGAGCTGCCCACTCTTGCGTTGATCCATGTGAGAGCCCTCGCAACGTATAGCGGCCGATATTAATGCTCCTTAAGTCTTTTCTGTACCTTTGTGACAATTGTCCGGATAGATTCACACGATAGTGGCGGGCCAAATACCAGCATGTATATGCCGCCCAAATTCCTGATAAGATACTATGCCTCGTAATGTTGCGCTAAATCTTGCTGTAGTAGTTGAGGAGTAAAGGAAAGAAACAGTCCCACCGGCCGAATGCCGTGGTCCGTGGGAGCTGTACGACCAAGACATATCTAGTATGATTTTTGTCAACACGGGCTCAGCTTGATGGGGCACAGCATGGCATCGATGGAATCAGTGCTGTCACCGAGAAAGTGGTGAGAAAAAGGACGTCACTAGAAGCGCCTCAGCCACGGCCAAGCTTGCTCGTCGGATTTCCAAGACCAACATATCAGACACCTAAGCTTGATCGGAGAATTGATAGAGCAAATCTTACCAATCGCACTGGGGCACGTTACTCAAACCCGCAGTCATGGTTCCGAGGCCGGCCTGGCGGTCATTGGCCGGCGAGATTCGAGCATCCGACAAAACGTCCCAGCATTGCAGAATCTCTGGAAGGTTGTGATCAAAAACGTTGGCTCCCACTCTGCAGCAGATGAGATTGGTCTGCCTATAGCAACACGGCTATATCGAGATTGCGAGAGTATTCCCAGCCAACCGTCTCTGTACGAGCTTCAACGGCCCCACGCTGGACGTCTGAATTCGGTACCTTTGTACCTCCACGAGTCCACGCCCGTCTCCACTTTGCTCGCATGCTTTCGCGACTTGTCACCCCAGCGTCGCGGGGCGGGTACGGGAAGCCATACTGACCTGCAGGCGCCAACTCTCGTGCATGCTCGCACGGGTAATCGTACGTGGAACACAATGTTCAGCTCATGCCACACTGGCGGCATCAGAGTGGGATTTTTGGAATTGTGCTGTCGCGTGTGATACTGCACACGACCGATCTGTGGTGGCTTTTGAGCCAGTGGACTACATGTTGAATGATCTTACGCAAGGTCCGCCCATTCGCTGTTCAGGGTCCTATGCTCGGCAGTCGACCAAATTTAGTGGGACGCCAGGCCTTGAATGATTGACCAGTGGCAGCATTGAAGAGACTGAGGAATTCTCGAAAAATGGGAGCAGTGTTATTGCTGTTGTTGTTCTTTCGTGACCATGATGCTTCAAAGTTCCATACACATGCTTTAACCATGGGAAAAGTGTTTAGGATTGACTTTCACATGCGACCCATGCGATATCGGCCAATGCTCTCGGCGCTTACATTCAAGAAGTATGGTACCCATCAATGTCAGAATCCAAAAGGCTCAACGTCGGTCGGACGGCTGTCGAAAGAGAGCTGGGCTATTAGACTGTCCGCGGTACTTCGTCAGTATGCACGTCAGTAACTCTTGAACTGATTCGTGGTGATCCTTCACGGTGACGATCTAAAATTGACATCGACGCCTATGTTCGCCCTGTCTACTTCTGATCGTGGCCACGGTATGTTTAGCCTGCGGCCTCGATGCTTATCGCCTGAACACGCAACCCATATACCTAATCTCGGGAGGACTAGGGTGGCGTTGGCGAAGGTGGTTGTTGAAGAAAGGGTCGCGGTCGGACTTATGGCGGCAGGCGCACGGGCGCCTTCCTTATCTGACGGCTTTCCAGGGCTGTGTCAACACGTTTGCCAATCGGCCCACGCCAAGTCTTCCGCTTGAGATGAAACCTCGACCGTGTTCGCTGTAACAACGCGAACCATGCTGAGATTGCTATTCCCCATCACGCACTGTCGGTGAGCGAGCAGGGACTCCCTTACTCGCAGCACTACTCAACGCGGCCATGTCAGAATGATTGTTACCCTTATCATCAAACGATCAAGCCGGACGCGGTCGGCGAGGCGTAGATAACGGTACACTAACAATGACGCATCCAGCGATCAGCGAGCAAGCAAGCCGACCGGCAGAAAAACGAACAAAGCTTTGGGATCTCACGCGAACCCCACGGCGGTCGCGGCTGTGGGTGATGCACCTCGTTTATTTTGCCTCAAGTGTTGGCCCGTGGACCAGGATAGATAAGAGTAGCACCAAATACTGGCAAATAGCCTCTCCCATAAAGCCCCCGGCCACGCTATCCTATCCAGCGATAGGCCTCCGACATTCCCCATTGCGGGCGTATATTACTGGCACTGATCCAGCTCTTAATTGACTTCTTCTTCTCTTCTTCACTATCAGGCCTTGCCCGACCCTCACCCTTACCACCAGAGTCCCACACTCTGATTTTCTTAAAGGCTTCCTTCAAGCACACGGGAAATCAGTAACTATGTCGTACTCTTTCGTCGGCGCGCCGGCCGAGTTCAATGGCACTGACGCCATCACTGGTGGAGATTCTGGTATGTTCATCTTCCCACAACATCGTGCGCACGTGCACAGGCGTTACCTCGCGTTATGCGCGATTTTCCAAAGCTTTGAACCACATACTAATGGTACACCACAGTCACCGAGAATCTCAACCAATGGTACCAATCTGGCGACCAGGCCTACATTCTCGTAGCCTCGGCTATGGTCTTGGTCATGGTACCAGGACTCGCATTTCTATACTCCGGCCTTGCGCGCAGAAAGTCTGCACTGTCCCTGATCTGGGCTTGCATGTTCTCCGCCTCCGTCATCACATTCCAATGGTACTTCTGGGGATATTCGCTTGCTTTCGGTCCCGGCACCAGCGGCTTCATTGGCAACCTTGACAAGTTTGGTCTCAAGGGTGTCCTTGGTGCTCCTAGCCAGGGCTCTCCGTTGATTCCTGAGCTCCTCTATGCTTTCTACCAGGTATGTCGGAATATTCGAACAGACTGGAGAAGAGGATATCTTTCTAACTTATCACTGCAGATGCAATTTTGCAGTGTCACCGCCGCCATTGTCGTCGGTTGCGTTGCTGAGCGCGGTCGCCTGATCCCTATGATGGTCTTCATCTGGCTCTGGGCCACAATCGTATACTGCCCCATCGCATGCTGGGCATGGAACGCAAACGGCTGGTTTTTCGTGTGGGGTGGTCTTGATTACGCCGGTGGTGGCCCTGTCGAGATCGTTTCTGGATGTACCGCCCTCGCCTACTCTATGGTCCTCGGACGCCGCCAGGAGAAGATGATGCTCAACTTCCGCCCCCACAACGTCTCCCTCATCACTCTCGGCACCGTCTTCCTCTGGTTCGGCTGGCTGGGATTCAACGGCGGCTCTGCTTTCGGTGCCAACCTCCGCGCTGTTATGGCTTGCTGGAACAGCAACTTGACTGCTATGTTCGCTGCGATGACCTGGGTTATTCTGGATTGGCGTCTGGCGCGCAAGTGGTCGATGGTCGGATGGTGCTCAGGTGTCATCTCTGGACTCGTTGCTGCTACTCCCGCCTCCGGATACCTTCCACCATGGGCCAGCGTTATCCTCGGAATCACAACCGGTATTGTTGCTAACTTTGCTACCAAGAGTAAGTCTACCCATCAACCGTTTTCAAAACTGAACCTAACAATATCACAGTCAAGTTCTGGATCAAGATCGACGATTCTCTCGATGTGTTCGCTGAGCACGGCGTCGCTGGAATGTGGGGTCTTTTCTTCAACGGCATCTTCGGTGCCGACTACATCATCGGACTCGACGGTGTCAACAACGGTCTTGAGGGTGGTGCCATCACCGGTACTCCCTCCGCGATCTACAAGCAGATCGCTTACATCGTTGCCTGCACCGCGTACTCGTTCGTTGTCAGCGCCATTCTCGCCTACGGTATCGACAAGATCCCTGGTCTCAAGCTCCGCGCATCCGAAGAGGCTGAACTTCTCGGCATGGACGACGACCAGCTCGGCGAGTTCGCCTACGACTACGTTGAGGTCCGCCGTGACTACCTCGCATGGACCCCGGCTAAAGGCGAGCCCATCGACGGCGAGCACTCGGTTCCCCAGGGCGAGCGCCACGGCATCCCACAACACAGCCAGATGCTCGAGGGCAAGGCACCAAGCGAGAACGATTCTGGACACGAGCACACTGGTATCGGTGGAGATCGCCATGCGGTCGCCATGGGCGCAGAGCATGAGAAGCAGGTACACACCTAAGTGTGTTTTTACCGTCTTCTGGTTTTTGTTTGTTTGCAAAATCACACTGTTCTGGAGTTCACGAGATACCACCTTGCGCCGCGTCATAGATCGATGTCTGCTTTGAGAGCTGAGCTTCTTGATGTAGAACTACTGTTTGATATTTCTCCCTATACTTTTTTTTGACACATGTTGTGTACATATAATTCAGGAATGATCACTAGAATCATACAAACTTCATTTTCTACAGTGTCGCTCATGTTGATTAATGAGATCTCTGACCGCAGCACTGCTCTAATACCTGCAGTCATTCCAAGCTCTCGATCCAAGCTTCCTTCTTCCAAGGGGATACATGCCCTCGGGTGTCAACAAGCTCCTTATCAATTTCAAGCACGATCTACTGCCGCGTTTGTCAGATGGCGTCGACACCCTTCTCCACCGCCAAGCTTTCCTTATCTCCTGAGCACTTTGCGAACCGACCGTGCTCTGATCGATCGGCCAGCGTGCGCTTGCGCACCCCAGAATTTCCCAGAAAATGGATGGTGTCAAAGTCAGATTGTCATGCTAGAAAAATGCAGATCTATGTGGACTTGATATGGAGAATGTAGGATGGACATCACTATGCTGCTCGTCTTTTTGGTTCGGCGCAAAACTCGCATGTGCAAGATACGGCAACTCCTCGCTTCACGCTGTACATGCAGGTTTCTTGAAGCGATGTCCAGGGCACATAATTGGCTCACGCCCTTCCAGCCCTCTCGATGCCAAGCACATGTGTATTGCTCGGCAGACAAGTGATTCGGCATGCCACCAATCTCTCCTTTCGATCGATGAACCCTTCATTTGTCACACAGGAACTTGGAAGCAGCGCGCTTATTCTGTTCGCCGATCTGGCCTTATCTGTGGCTGCTAAAGGGACGGGTAGCAGGGCGGGTCAGTGTGGGGGAGGTTTGGTGGAATTGACCCGTGGGACTGGGCCGAGAACTTGTCTCACATGCATGGAATCGTTGTTGCAGAGCATTGGATGCGGATTGGTGTACAGTTTAATCGTGCCGTCGTAATAGGGGTATAAAGAACATGGAAGAAAAGTCGTGCGCCTTCACCTCGCTGAAAATATTATGACTTTTCCGACATCTTGTCGGCTCGTCTGCTGTTTTAGAACAAGGCTCCGCCCAACATTGCTCCGCCGAGAAAGCCAGCAGCAATGGGAAGGCCTGCACCTCCACCGTATCCGTAGCCATAAGGCCTTCCGTATGGCCCAGCAGGTCTGACGATTCTGGCGTTTGGATTCATGAAGGGACCCTGGGCGTAAGGGTTGTAGCCATACGCTCCTCGAGGAGCGTAGGGTCCTCGTGGAGGCTCGATGTATACCTCGCGACCCTGCCGGTCTTTGCCAATCAATTGGGGCTGGCCAGTCTCGATGGCCTTCATAAGTGCCTGTCGCATGCGTACATGGGCAAGATAAGCCTGGCGTTCCTGCTCGGCGCGTTGAGCTCGGTGTTGCTCGCGTTCTTCATGGGTCTGGCCCGTGATCTTGTCCTTGAGCTTGCGCGAGAACTTGGAGATGCCCTTGGGGCCAGAGCTTGACCCAGAAGCAGCCTTGGGGTCGGGTCTCGGTGGCAGCTCATCGTGGTCTGAGTCCTCGGCGGCGATATCGTTCAGCGTCATTGTCCTATGCACTCTGCTGTGCTTGCTGCGCTCCTCGGGGCTCAGCGTGCTGAGATATTGCTCGTCGTCGTAGGGGTGTACCCAGGTACTACGTGGTGGGTCCACGGTCGTGTCGACGAAGAACTGATGCTGCTCCTGTGGGTCGAATGATCGCACCCACCCAGGTGGCAGTTCGCGCATCTCGTCCTCCATAGAGCGTCTTCGGTCGGGTGGAATGCCATTACGCTCCATGCGATGGCCTGGTCCATCTGTAGAGACGCGGTGGATGCCAGGCTCCGGCGCTGCTGCTGATGAGCCCGTTGCAGCCTCATACGTTGGAGGCGGCTCGGCCGGCTGTGCTTGTACGGACGACATGGTAGGGTGTCTTTTGAGTGTGCAATTTGTCGATTCGGTAGTATCAATCTGTGTGTGTGCGCAAAAGTAGGATTGTAGATATTCGTATAGATATGAGGTATGGTGAAGTTGAAGCCATGACAGAAGACATCATGGTGATGGCACTCGGGTGTGGCGTCATGACGTGCAGGAGCTTGGGCGCAGCGCTCTGTCGGTGGCGTCGATGTTTGCAGCATGTGACTGATTTTGAAAGGCAACCAACACTGAACACACACACCCTGCCAAGAGGTTACATCTCACGACATATGGGGATCCTCATATTCACATGAAGACATCGTCCGCCTCGCATGCTCACTTGTAGGTCCTCAAGACCGGCGCCTGCCGTCGTCACACGACAATTTGCGCCCTCGGTATGGGAACACATGTCTCATGTCAGCCTTGGGATGGTTTGCCGGGCCGCAGGGAATGTTTCGGCAGTCAGGTGTCGTGCATCCGACCATTGCGACGCCTCCAGATGCGCTGGTGACATTTCTTTGTCTGCCCGACACAGCTAGGTGGTCGTACATTACTGTTCAGATAGGACCCTTTTCGAACGACCTTCCCCTTACTTCCTATGTGGCTGGAAGGCGCACTTCGATCTTGCTCACGCTCTACCACCATAGAATGGTCCGTCGAGATGATGTGGCTAGTTCACGGACAGGCCAGCCCAGATCGCTGTCAGTGTCCGCGCTCATAACGAGCCCCGAAATCACCTTCGTGGTTGACCGGACTGTGCTCGAATATCGGTGCCGCTCTTTGCAGTGTGATCTGAGGTTACAGTGGCCTGCGAGGCGAGTCCGGTCATGAGACTTTCACCGACCTGTTGTGTATGATGATTCACACTTGACCGCGGCTACGTGGAGTCTCCAACTCCAAATCTTCTGCTGAGCCGTCCAGTCCAGGAACATCAACTAGCGTTTCGCAAAGACGTAGACGTCGACGACTGCACTTTTCACGGTCAGCCGACCTTGCACTCTAGTAAATGTCGAGTTGTGCGAACCGGTCGCTTAAAGCCAGAAACATATGTCGGTTTGACGTTCTTCGAACCTGCCGTGCAGTAGTCACAATTCCTCATCTACCCGCCCAAACTTGTAGAGTCTCGTAGCGCAGTCACTATCAATTTTTCCGATCTTCCAAAACAAACGTCAGGATCAACCACAGAGCCTCCGCATTCATATATGCTCTGTCGCGAGAAGTCCAGTTTGCAGATCCCAGGGACCTGTGTAACGCCGATAAACGACATCCGAGGAATGTCGCACAAGTACCTGAATGCCCTGAATCTCTGTTAGGTAACGTGGTTGTCGTCAGGAGTCCAGCCACCAGCTTCATGTCTCATGCGCATTACTTGACCTGCCCAAAGTATCGACAGCTAGTGCTTCTGACATGAAGTCAAGACTAACATATGACTATGCGGGCGGGTTGGTCGAGTATATAGTAGGAGACAAGGTTCAGAAGAGCGCCTTGGGTATGGCCCGCATTCTTTAGTACATTATTCTCCCACGTCAACAGCCTCCTCTGTAGAGGCCGTCGACTTCACATCTTAGGATGACACTTACTTCTCACGCGCGGCTGCTCGATCATATGCAGCGTTTCAACATGTCAAAGGCATTCTGTTTACTGCTTGCATTCGCACAGCTTCCTTTCATTCTTGCTTTGCCAGGCGCAGACGCGTCGTTAGATTCATCCCGTCTGGACGAACGCGCCTTCGAAATTGCCACGGATCTCGAGCCCACCGTCAGTTACAGCAGAGCCATAACATCGTTGCAGTCGGCGGTCATATCTGTACTTCCGTCGATTACCGGAGTATGTACAACTTTTGTTGATATAACGCGAGCGGGAACATTATCATCTGACGCGATGAACAGAGCATTCATACGGCTTTACCCCCCGGTGTGATCACGCAGGATCCCATAAATGGACCAGGTGTTACTCAATCTGGAGAGCCTTTGTGCCCAATCGAAACACCTCTGTATCCAGGCGCAACCGCACCGGTGAGACCCGTCTCTGAGGACATATTCCAACCTATCGAGACCGGAACACCTGTGCCCTCAATCGAGTTCGTTGGTGGCCATTATGTCAAGAAAGAGCACATCGTCGATGGAGATGTCCCGATCCAGACAAACAAATTCTATGCCAACTTCTTCTTGGGAGGGCAAGGCAACCCCGTATGGACCCACCCGTACCATCTGAAATGGTCTAAAGGCTTAGGGGAAACGAACTCATTTGGTATGGCTATTAGTCACACTGAGCGATCTCAGTTTGCATATGGACCAAATCAAGACAAGCCGCAGTACTTCATATCACCAGTGGGAATCAATCACATGGTTCTTTCCGCGGAAGAACTGGGCAAAGATACGGTCTTAAGCGTTGAAGACTTGGAGGCTTTCTCCGTGTACGCTAATTTGGCACCATCCATTAACTCGCCTGTTGTCATGTCACTGCCCTGTGTACAAGGAATGGGTATGGTGACTGCCATTTACAATGATGCGAAACCTGTGGTCATGAGTGGAGTTTTCTTCCGATCGTTCGACTACATCAAGAAGGTCAGTACGGGCACGTTCAAGTGGCGTACCACACTCAACGACAACTCACAATGGCTCGTCTATGTCACTCCCGTTGGCTCTCTTGGTGTACCTCCTATGAAGCTCGAGAACAGTTCCATCATTACTGGACCGGCCAACTTCAAAGGATTGATTCAAGTTGCCAAAAGTCCTGGAGGCGAGGCAGGTGAGGACTCCTTTGATTTGGCCGCTGGCGCCTACGCAACCAACGCTACCATCAGCGGTTCGGTGAACGGGGGACAAGGCAGCTATACTATCAGATGGGGTAAAGGTGGTGTACAGAGCAAGACCTTGCTCATGTATGCTTTACCTCACCATGTGGAGTCATTTGATCAGCAAACAAAAGGCGCTCTCAAGGACATTAGACTCGTCACGACTACAAAAGGCTATGCGCAAGCCGTTCTTGCCGACAAGATAACCATGCTCGAAAACGATCTACCTGATACTATTGGATTTGCCCCATGGGCAAAAAACCCAAATGGTGCAGCTGGAGGTTCGGAGAATGTCGACATCGGATCCAGTGCTCTTGCGCTTGTTAACAATGCCGCACATGCAGAACTTAGCCAGGACTTTGGAACCCAAACCAATTTGAACAGCATGTACTACTCTGGTAAAGGCTTGGCCAAATTTGCCTCCATGATCTACACCGTGAGCAACATCGCTGGCAACCGCAACCTCGCGGCATCCGGACTTATCAAGCTGAAAGATGCCCTCAATATCTTCATCAACAACACACAGCAGGAGCCGCTGGTATATGACAAGGTCTGGAAAGGAGTCGTATCTGGCGCAACGTACCGACCACCAGTGTTCGATCCTGGCCTCGACTTTGGTAACACGCTATACAATGATCACCACTTTCACTATGGCTACTTCGTTTACACCGCCGCGGTAATCGGATTTCTCGACCCGGATTGGCTCGAGCAGGGCAGCAACAAGCAATGGATCAACACCCTAGTCCGCGACTATGCAAACCCTGTCACTGATGAGTTCTTCCCTTTCCAGCGTTCGTTCGACTGGTTCCACGGGCACTCGTGGGCAAAGGGCTTGTTTGAGTCCGGCGACGGCAAGGACCAGGAGTCGACGTCCGAGGACACATTCGCTACCTACGCCATCAAAATGTGGGGCAAGATTATTCGCGACCCCAATATGGAGGCTCGTGGCAATCTGCAGCTTGCAGTCCAGGCCCGCAGTATCCGCAACTACTTTCTACTCACAAAGGACAACAAGAACCAACCCGAGAAGTTCTTGTTCAATAAGGTCACCGGTATCCTGTTCGAAAACAAAGTCGATCATACGACGTACTTTGGCTCGAACCAAGAATTTATCGAGGGCATCCACATGATCCCGCTCAACCCGTCGTCAGCATACACCCGACCCGCAAAGTTCGTGCAAGAAGAGTGGGACACGTACTTCAATAATGGGCGCGCGGATAAAGTGGAGGGTGGCTGGAAAGCCATTCTATACGCCAACTACGCGCTCGTCAATCCGCGCAAGGCATATGAGTACTTCTCGAACCCCGAGTTTGACACACAGTTGGATGGTGGCGCGAGTCGTACTTGGTACCTCGCGTACACGGCAAGTCTGTTGGGAGCGCAAGCTGGTCTGACGGAGAGTGATGCAAGCCTCAATTACACGACTGGAACTCCTGGGGGCGGGCTCGAAGGCGAAGGAACGAGCAATGTTCCTGGTGAAGAAGGACAAGAAGTGCCGACGCAGAACGAGGTCGATACTCCTGATGAAGTACCAGAGAAGCAGCCTCAGGAGAGTGAGATCGTCCCCGCTACTCCTGTGCCCGAGAAGGACGACCGAAAGTGGCCCCATGGCTTCATTTGGCCGAAGAAGACGATGACCAAGTCATTCAAACATGGTGCCACTGCCACATCCTCTCCCAGAAATTGGGCTACGAAGACTGCTAAGCACAATGCCACTCACACTCGCACTCGTACTACTGAGACGAGGAGGACAAGATCTAGGAAGCATAGCGCAACTCCCACATCTAAGACGCTACCCACTAATGTCGACACGCTGTCTAAAAATGACAGTCCCGCACCGGGCAGCAACCCGAGCACCACTGCTCCCTCCCTACTAAGCGAAGTGACTCCGCCTGCAGCCCAAGGAGCTGACAGTCAGCCTCAGGATGAAGTCTGGGCTGAACCACACAAAGAAACCCCCGCACCAGCCAATCCGAACGATCAGCCTCAAAACAGTGACTCTTCGGATATTGAGTCTCCCGATATGAGCTGGGCACTGCAAGACAAAGAAGGCGACTTTGTTGGACGTTGAGAATAGAAAATCGGAGGAAGATTGGAAGTGTGATGAAGACGAGGATGTTCGTCCATGAAGTGGATATCGTGATGCGTGGAAGAGAGTCTGACTCCGACGATGGGGTTTATGTGTTTTCTTCTGGTGATCTTCGTTGTATATGTTGCTGTTTGCTTGCGCTTGAGAATGGCTGGGTGTACATATTTCTTGGTAGATTTATCGTTAAGTTAACATGCCTAAATGATCATAAGATTGACATGCATTCGGTGAGCTATGCAAGCTGTGCGCTTCTCATGCCTTGTGAGTGGCGCGAGACATTGGGAGGCGGCCCAGATCGAGAATAGGAAGCAGCTGGTTCGTCAACATGAGGTTGTCGTGTGACACATTCCGGATGGCATTGGCGCGTGTTCGTGGTTGCATATAGGTATTGCGCTTGACGTAAAAGATTCATGAGCTGCGGAGGAGGAAACCACGCCCAATCTCAGCTTTACGATTTTCGACAAGACGTGCAGCCTGGGCGAGTATTTTGTATGGCAGACAACCGAGAGAAAGACTTGGTATGTCTTGATGTCGCTAATTCACGCGACAAGAAAGCTTGATGTAGAGCTGAGAGGAATTGAGTCTGAGACATTTCTGGCCAGAACAGCTAGATGCAAAAGGACCCCAGAGGTACGCTCGCAGCTTTTTCTGCCAAAATGCATGCTGGTTAACGTCACATTCTCAGGTCTCCACGACATGGTTCGGCGCACGCAGTCTGTCAATTGCCTTTGACGGTGGCCAAGCTATCTATTTTTACCGCCGTTGAGTCGCACAGCCACGATTTTCTTCGCTAAGGCCTCCTTTGGTACCGAAGGAGCAGAGCCGCTATCGAATGTCGCGGACGCACGTCACGACCTGACAGGAGTCAAGATGACCATCGCGCGCGTGAAGATGGATAATGTTCATGAGCAGAAAAGTGAGCACTTTGCATGCAGCTGAACAGCTGCTTCAGAGAGGCGGAGATTTTGGCGACTTGGCCGTCGCTGGCGGCGCTGCTAAGTGTGCTGCTGAGCCACGAGACTGGTATCGAGCCGGACAGGGGCTGTCTGATAGGCCCGCTCCGCATCGTAACATTCTTTCAGCTGGCGAGCAATCCAGTCGCTGGAGGGCACCGGCGAGCGGTGTGTCTATGGCGTTGAGGAACAATGCGCAGCAGCGGAAAACACGAATGGTTAAAAGCAATCAGCATGTGCGCTGTGTAATTCTGCATGCTGTTGCACACCCAACACCCTACATCAGTCAACATCTGCCCGGCTGTTCTCGAACGCTCTTGCAGCTCAACGATCATCCTTCCGATAGCTTCGAAATCCAACTCCTGTGCCATTCGCAGACCATAGCTCATTACGCGCGTCCCTTCCTGATTGGGTGGCCGCCGTTGCCCCTGCCCGCTCGCTCCGCCAAGGGTTAAGGTTTCAGGACCACAGCCCCAAACCTGCCAAAAACCCCAGCGCGGCTTGCAACTCTATCATCCAACAACATACACTCACTCGGCGCCTTCGTCGTTTTCCCTCGTTTCACACTCGCCCACCCTCCAGATTCTTGATTCTTAGCTTGCATATCATCAATACCAGTGTTTCCCTTATCTTTTACCTGCGTCTGGGCACGAGAAAGGTTGAACCTGCGGCCATATCACGTTTAAATCACTATTCTACATCAGCCGCGACTGCATCCAAGGCCGCATCCAGCCTATTCCGAATCACGCCATCGCGTGCATAATCCGCACATCGACGTCACCTCACGACGACCGCCCACGGGCGAAGACCGCAACCATGAGAGTGCACACGACATATTCCGCGATGCTCGCACCTTTCATACTACTCGCCTCTGCGCCACTGGGCGTGTTGGCTGGCGACGTACTTCAGACGAATGGCTTTAGCTCTTGTCTGGATGGACCCTCGGACATCAAAGTCAACAAGCTGAACATCAAGTTCGATCGGTCGACCAAGAAAGTCGTGTTTGATGTTTCAGGCACCAACGAGAAGGAGCAAAAGGTCATGGCGACACTCATTGTCAATGCTTACGGCAAGGAGGTTTACAAGAAGGAGTTCAATCCGTGCGATGCGGGTACCAAGGTCGATCAACTGTGTCCAGGTATACAGACCACCATGTGTCTTGATTATAGAAGCTGACGATAGCAGTACCAAAGGGCACCTTTGGTGCAACTGGCGAGCAAAGCATCGACGAGAAGTACTTATCTGCGATTCCCTCAATCGCATTCACCGTTCCGGACATCGACAGTCAGGCGACGATGCAACTCAAGGCAGCAGACGGCCAGAACTTGGCCTGTATCACATCACAAGTCAGCAACGGCAAATCTCTCTCAACGGCGGGAGTCACATACGTCGCAGCTGGCATCGCTGGTGCGGCACTCCTCCTCTCCGGCGTCTCTGCGTTCGCGAGCGCAGGTACTACTGGCGTTGCAACCTCGAGCCCTACATTTGGCGACGTCGTGGGCTGGTTCCAGGCCATGGCACTGAATGGCATGATGAGTGCCGACGTTCCCGGTGTTTACCGCAGCTGGTCCAAGAACTTCGCATTCAGCACGGGTCTAATCTACTGGGATGGCATGCAGCAGTCTATCGATGACTTCCGTGGGAAGACTGGCGGCAACCTTACCGAAAACAACGTCGAATTCCTCAAAAATGCCACGCTCGTTCACGTCGATCAGAAAGTGAGCTTGACCAAGCGCAGCTTTGACAGTATGCTCCTTTTCGCACGCGACGAACTCTCCACCAACACCAACGGTACCGAAGGCGGCGAGCAGGACAACAAGGTTGTGCACGCAGTCAAGGGCATTCAAGGCTTTGTCGAAGAGTACACTATTCCGGATGGCAACGCCTTTATGACGGTCTTGCTCATATTCGCCATCGTTCTTGCCGCCATCACCGTTGGCATCCTGCTCTTCAAGGTCATCCTGGAAACTTGGGCTCTGTTCGGCAGCTTTCCCAAGCGCCTCACCAGCTTCCGCAAACGTTACTGGTGGACACTCGCAAAGACCATCACCAACCTGATTCTTCTTCTCTACGGTGTCTGGGTCCTCTACTGTGTCTATCAGTTCAAAAACGGCGACTCTTGGGCTGCGAAGACACTTGCCGGTGTCACGCTAGGTGCATTCACTGCCGTACTCGCGTTCTTTACCTGGAAAATCTGGAGCATTGCCCACAAATTCAAGAAGCTCGAAGGTAGCCCAGGCGCTCTTTACGACAACAAGGAAGTCTGGCGCAAGTACAGCATTTTCTACGAGAACTACAAGAAGAACTACTGGTGGATCTTCATTCCCGCCATCGTCTACATGTTCGCTCGTGGATGTGTCATTGCTGGAGCAGATGGCCATGGTCTTGCCCAGGCTGCCGGTCAACTCATTGTCGAAGCCATGCTACTTATCGTCCTGCTCTGGTCCCGACCATACTCGCTCAAGTCTGGTAACTGGATCAATATTGTCATTCAAGTTGTTCGCGTGTTGTCAGTCGTTTGCATTTTGGTGTTCGTTGAGGAGCTCGGCATGTCACAGACAACCAAGACAGTCACTGGTCTTGTCCTTGTCGTCGTGCAAGCGTCGCTGACCGGTGTCCTGGCCATTCTCATCGCTGTGAATGCCATCATCATCTGCTGCAAGGAGAATCCGCATCGCAAGAAGAGGAAGGAAGCTGGTAAGTTCCCGTCTGCTATGATCCAGAGATCCTGCTAACAACCCCACAGAGAAAGCGCGCGACATTGACAATCTTACGCCCCTCGACGCACGTAATTCGCTCCTCATGGATCCGCAAGAGCACAGCAACAAGCGCAGCTCGTTTCCAGTACCCTTTGGCCCCCGCGCCGGTGGTTACGATCAGGTCCCTCTTTCGGAGCAGAACACAGCATACCAGCGCCCCGAGCCACAGCGGAACCTCAGTGATCAGGGTGTCCTGCTCGCCGATGCTTCGAACTTTGGCCGGACCCCGTCCCACACCCACAGCTTCAGCGATTACAGGGATCACAGCCCAGACGCACATCAGCCTTTGGGCACTACGAACAATGTCCCATGGCAGCCTCAACCACCTCGAGGCAATCAGGGTGGCTACGCCTATTAGTCATCGAGACCCAAAGCTCGCTTTCCTTTTGTAAACCGGCCAGTTTAGGAGCATTCTGCTGGTAGCCGACGTCGCTCCTTCTGTATTCATCTAATCTAGCATAGCATATGCGTGGTTTCATCTGTCTTGTATCTAGACGGCGGCCGGTTGTGTGAATTTGCATATGGGCGGTAGCTGGAGCTGGAACACAAACAAAGCCAGACCAGCATCGATTCCCTTAACGAATCTTCTTTCTCATCTAGTATGTTGGCTTGGAAAAACTGGTATAACTCGTAATCATATATGTGGTGGCCTGTGGCTCCGCGGTACATACTGAATCTGTTCTATGATGGTGTAGAAATAGGCCTATAATAATAACACAATCACGACGATTCGTTTGAGCTACGTCTCTAGCGACCGTGATGATGGAGAAATATGTTGTGCACTTTGCCAGCTGAACTTGTGCGTCGTTCTGGAACACAATCGAGCCTCGTAGTAGATCGCGGACACGCACTTCGCTTACCTGGTGCTTGTTGGGACGCATGTTCCCTGCGCGTAAGTATTGCCCAGCTTGCGTGCAGATGTCACCAACACCATCGCACGAACATGCTTGACACATGTCAAAGTGCTCTCTGTTCTGGTCATGCATGGTGTTGAGGCTTTTTGTCGTCAGGCAATTGCCATGTTCTCCACGGCGCCACAAGCATCCGGCATCTGGACGCGATCTTCCGCTAAAATCCGTACGCCACGGCCCGAAATAGCTGTCGCCATGCAGGTACAAGAAGTAACAATACACTAACCACGCTGGTGCAAAACGATATGGTGGCTCAAAGTTGCCGAGCGTTCCATAGCTGAATGATAAGAAATGGCGCTGCGGCCGAGTCATTTTCTTTCTGATCTGCGTTGTCGTCTTCAAACAAATTCGGTCCCCAGAAGACGCTGGCTCCGTTCGACATTTGGCGTTTGCGGTGTCACTTTGCGACTTCTTGTTTAACTACCTTGGAACTTTGCTTGAGGCAAGAGCGACTTCCAATAACGTGGTAGACGAGTGCGATCGGCTCAGGTCTGGTACGCTACCAGGACACATTCAGCGTAAATCTCAGCTGGTACTCGATCGCTCGGAAATAATTAAGATTTCTACGGTCCCAACTTCTTCAACATTATTCGACAATATTCCCGTTAAACGCGCATCGTTACAACGCCCACTAAATTATCGTATCACACCATGCGGCGCACGATAGCTCTCTCTGCCGCGGCGGCCCTAGTTCCCCTCACAATCGCTCAATCATTCTCACCAAAGCGCGGTCTCTGCTATGTACCCTCGGACAAGCATCCCAGCGACGATCGGATATGGACTGCAGGCCCGAAAAATCCTACCTGGTAAGAGGGTTTGACGTATGAAACGAAGTGCACGTGAGACATGTACTGACGTCTGTATAAAGGTACTATAACTACGGTCCTAACCCCTCATCTGCCTACTCGAGCGACAAAAGCCTCCAATTTGTACCCATGCTCTGGGGCGCGAGCGACAAGGACACAGGAACACCCTTCTACGACAACGTGAAACGACAAATTGACGGTGGCGCAAACATCAGCTATGTCCTGGCATTCAACGAACCAGATGGCGGGCACTCCACCGGCGGCTCAAGCCTTCCTGTTGACCTCGCTGCTAAACGCTGGATAGCCGAGATTGAGCCTCTCAAGAAACTCGGTGTTAAGCTCGGCGCGCCTGCTGTTACTGGTGCTGCGAGCGGATGGACGTGGATGGAGAATTTCTTTGATGCGTGCAAGGGCGGATGCAATCCTGACTTTATTCCTGTTCACTGGTAAGAGAGTTCTATTATAACGCAAAACATATACTGACTTCAGCTCAGGTATGGCAACTTCGAAGGCATGGCGAGCCACATTGGACAAGTGACGACGAAATATCCCAATCTTACAGTGTGGGTAACTGAATACGGATATCCGCATCAGAGCCTGGCGGAGACGCAGTCGTTCTACAATACGAGCGCAAGGACATTCGATAGCTGGCCGTAAGTGCTGAAGTCAATTCCATCACGCAGCAAAATACTGATCTTGGAACAGCAACATCACGCACTACAGCTACTTTGGCGCTTTCCGCTCGGACGTTTCGAACGTCGGTGCCAACGCTGCTATGCTCACGCAGAATGGCGAATTGACGGACATCGGCTCCTGGTACATGGGCGGTGTAGCGACCAATAACGTACCCAAGTCATCTGACTCCAGCGCAACGACAATTTCATGGCTCCAGATCGTTCTCTCTTTCGCGGCTTCAGCTTTCGTACTTTAGGTGTACTGGAACGACATATGACGGTTACTCAAAGAATACGTGATAATGTGTAACGTGGGAGTGTTTGGAATTAAACCAGCGCTTGCAACAGTACGCACTGCTATGAGATACTGTTACTGCTTACGGCAGTACTAAGCTGTAAGTAGATAAAGCTTCCCGAAGCAGTATAGCAGCCGTAGTGGTAATCGTTCAGGAGTCATGGAATACGTATATATAGCCGAAATTGCAGTAGAGCTGTAGGAACAATCAACGGCCTAGAGGGCCTATTCTAGTTAGCTAATATAGCAAATTTTTACCTAATTTGCGATAGGTTGTTGCCTGCCCGTTCGCGACGCGTTCGTGGAGGGGTAGCTAGGGGTAGTCTAGGTCTACGTTGGAGTGAACGCTAGGGGTGGGTTACGCCTTAGTAAGCGCTCTAGGCTAATCAGAGCCTATTTACGTATATATAGTAGTTTTAATTCTTAGCAGTACTACTACTCCTAATAGTAATCTATACCTTTTCCTTTACTACCGTACGTAACTAGCCTAGTTGGTACTAGTATCGTAGGCCTCCACCACTTATAGCAGCCGTACTACTGACTGTTGCAAGCGCTGTGGAATTTGGTATAAGTGCCAGTTCGGAGAAAGCTTGTATTTCCACATCGATGGGGTCGCGAAAGGATATGGTTCGGCACTTTCGATGGCGTTGGTCCTGCTAATAGTGCGATTTGCACTGCAGACAGAGGCCACAAGGACGCCGTTTTCACACGTGTGATGTCGATTGATTTGGGCGTTCAAGAAGGCATGCATGGAGTTTTTGATAGACAACAAAGGCTTAAATATTGCGTCCACCTTATGGCTACTTTAGTCTGCTGTGTGGTCTCTATTCAAACGTCTCCTCGTCGTGTATTGCCAATCTGCCTCTTGTGAAACTTCGCAGTAATATGTACAGGCGTTGAATCTTATGAAGAGATGCTCTCGCATTGTATAATCAGCCAGCGTTACGTGTCCAATTATATCATGATCGATTGCTTCTCTAGTATTACAAACTCTACTTCCTATATAACTTCGCAGTAGAACATCAAAATCCACCCACCGTACCCATCAAGTTCAAGTCTTTCCGACTTTTCACTCTCTCCAGCGGCTCGAATCCCTCCAAATCGTTCATCACCACCTGCTCCTCTCCCTTGACATTGAGCACCGGTTTAGGGACCGTTAGAGTAGGGATCTGCAGCGTGTAGTTGTGTTCCCTGTTCGAAGCCCGGGCCGTACTCTTCTTGTCTCGCCTACTCGTCTTGCGCTGCATCAAGTCCTTGAGCATCTCCATAGCCGCCGAACCGACCGACGCTGGTGTATCCGTAGGCGAAGTCGACGGCGAGGACTCGGACGACGAGGACGGACTGCTCATGATTACATCGTCATCTTCGTCCTTCTCCTCTGCTTCCTCGGTGACAACCGCCAATGGAGAAATACCAGCACTGCTCTTCCTCCTCTTCGCGCTAGCGATCAGCGCGCCCCAGAAATCAGCTTTGTCTTGCTCCAGGCCCACAGCTTCGACGTTCTCTATCTTCAGCACGCCTTCTTCGGGGCTCTTGGGCGCATCTTCGGGTGTGACTGGCAAGCTGCAGATTTCTAGCTCGAAGAAGGTGGAAATATTGGGCGTTGGAGTATGTATGCCGAATTTCTTGCCCCAGCGGCATTCACTGGGGTAGTCGCATATGTTCCAGCAGTCTTTCTTCAGCTCTGGCTGGACATTCACTCGCCCTTTGGACAGAGTGTCGGACATTTGTGTTCGAGCTCCGCTTCTACGCCAGCGTCCCCATGATTTCCAGCCCTGGTAGTCGAACTCGCTTGCGCAGGCTTTGTTTCGGCGTGTACGTCGTTGTTGTACGGGCTTGCGCCATGACTTGACTGCTGTCGTGCCAGAGCAGAACTGGTGTCCGTCTTCGAGGCAGCGGCGCGTCACACCGAGGTGGTAGCTGCGGTGGCATTGGTGGCATTGCCAGACCCAAGATAGCGGGGGTGAAGGCGCGTCGGATGCGGATTGTGGAAGGTAGACGCCGGTGCTCTGGGGACGTCGTGATGCGGTGGTCTTGGATAGGGTCAAGAAAGGAGTGAGTGGCGTGCGCGGTGAACAAGGGGACGGTGGAATTGAAAGATGGCTTGACTTGAAAGGTGTTGGATTGATGCTGAGGGGGTTTCTGGTCTTGGTTTGTGGCATCGTGATGGCGGTTTGAGGTGTAAAGATCGTGCTCCCAGATTATTGGCACGTACAAACAAGTGTCCTGTATAGATTCGCGTTGTGAAAAGAGTGTAGGGAGTGAGCAAAAGTAAAACAGTCACGCATCGCACCCACGTGTAGCCACGACCGGGTCGTGGGCTTTGAGCGTGCCCAGCGATGTCCTTTGTCCCCACGTTCCAGAACTTAGCAACCTCTTTGTTCACGATACCTCATCGGCGAGCCACCTACGTACCGGTATCCTGGAAACCTATGTCTGACATACTCAGGAGAAAGACCTTACATTCTAGTAGATGTTCTGCAAAAGGAGTTGCAATGAGCGCATGGGCAAAGCTGCATTCTCTGCCCAAGCTTGTTCAGGGACGACCGCTTTTTCTTTGATGGCAGCTCCAATCTAAGCACTTTGTTCATCTCTTGCATTCTATTCTCGCATGCTGCCTCCGTCAGTCGACGTTCGTGCTTCCGTACTGTCAATGAGGCCACGCAACCGGTGAAAGATGACCTGCTTGCTGGTCGGAAGGCGTGTCCGGAATGTCGCGCGCAGGGCGTCGTTGTTGCAGCGCAAAATCCTCCTCGATCTTCCAGTCGGCTATTTATCCACTCGTCTCTTGTCCAATGAAGTTCCTTTTCCTCGTTCCCAGATCTCATCGACATCGCTGCAAGCGTGTAATGCCAAGCCCTCTGAATAGAAATGTCGGATCGGTGTATCGTCCTCACCGAGCGCATTGCGCCGTCCCGAGCATGTGTATGACCACCATGAATGCGAATAGCCTTGAAGTTGCGCGTTACTGGGGCGCATTATGGTATCTCACCGACATCCCCGTCATGTCCGGACGGCTATCGGTCTTGTCGTTCAGGGGAATCGTCTGTCAGACCCACGAGTGCGCTCAAACGAATGCGAGATTCGCATTGCGTACATGCTTACGTACGGGAGGAGCACAGAATTCAGGCAGCAATCTTTGAAAGCGCCTCGCCTACTTTTGCGCTCGGGTGGATACATCTGTAATCTCAGGAACGTTGCTGCGCCACGTGTGGATGAGTCGCGCCTTTCCCCTTTAGGTAGACCTTGCGAAGACTCTTCCATCACCATCATGCAATGACAGTTTGGTTCGCGTGCGGACAGCAATCGCAGCCGACGGAGCGCCAATTCTTCCATTTCCGATTCGAACATGCAGTCCAAGACATCGTGATTACTCCTCTGCCATAGGTGTATTTGTTCATTGTTCTCTCAAAATCTGATATCCCGCTCGCTTACACCCAACTATTGCCTGATTGAGGCTCGCCTTGCGAAAGCGCATCTTTGGCCACGACAACAGACCGCCGCGGCCAGTGACTACGTCAATCTTCTCCAAGCGTTGCGGGTGAATTGTGTGGCTCGGTTGGTGAGACAGGCCATCTTTCATCCTCGAAGCTTATCGAAGACTTCGAGCTGAAGGATCCGTACGTAGACCATTACACGGTAGACGAGTCGATTGGAGGCAGTGCTGCCTGTGTACACTTGGGAGGTCATCATTGCTGAGCATTGTTTATATTGGACTGCAAAGGATCGGGTTTCATTGCGGTTGCTGGTATTAACAGGTGGTCATTTTTTTTCTTGCACTCTTTTGCTTACTCTTATACAACAATGGTTTACACTGGGAAGCCCAGTAAGGGCTGTGGCATGTGCAAAAGCCGTAGGATCAAGGTCAGACCGATTCCATTGCCACACTTACGGGCGTACTTGCGAGACCGTTCTCGCAAGCTTTACTTGCTCGGCTACTAACGTGACCTCCGCAGTGCGACGAGAAACGACCAACATGCGGAAACTGCAAGAAATCGGGACGGGATTGTCCTGGTTATCCGGATGACTTTGATTTGGTCTTTCGAGACGAGAACAAAGCCATGGCTCGGAAGGCGAAAAAGACGACAGGATTGGCGCCCTCGAGGAGTAGTACGGCAGGCTCAAGCTCGCATACTTCACCACATCGGTAAGTCTCTTCAGTCTGATAATTTCTATCCCACACAAGGCGCATGTGCTGTATTAAGCTAGCTTTTCATGCACCTGGAACATTGTGCAGGGATGCACTAAGCTTGAATGGACATCTCCAAATGCTCGTCAACTTTACATTACATCTTGGGCTCGAATTTGCGACTCTAGGAAGCTCTAACTGACTTCAGCTAGATCACCTTCTGCGCAATTCGAAAGTTCGGTTGACGCAAGCTTGGTTCAGATCGACAACTCCAGCGCATCTCGTAGACCATCAGATGAAAGCGGAGACCAGCTCATTGCCTTCACCCCCACTGAAAAAAATCCACTCCCAATCGAGCAGATATTCGACTTTGAAAACTTCATATGGACTCTCCCTCCTGGCGTGCCTGCCACGATTACCATGCCTCCAGAATACGAAGCCATTCCGTTCTTCTTCAAGAACTTCATCGCCCTACCACAACAAGCTGAATCAACGCGAGGCTATTTAGAGTATCTCGTTCCACTCTACACCCGAGCTCGTCCCTCGTCAGTACTCCACCTCGCTACGACCGCCGTCGCAATGGCCACATGTGGCCATTATCCCGGTCGACAAGATCTTCTCCGCGAAGCGGTGTCCACCTATGGCCGCGCCCTCAAGAAACTCAACGATGACCTAAAGGATCCCGTGATGTCGAAGAGCGATGAGACAGTCCTCGCTATTCTCATGTTTTCCTTGTATGAGGTCAGTAAGATGGTTGCCTCTGCAAGGTTTTCAGTAGTTGCTTTCTTCCAGTTATGCGACTTGGTGGAGTTTATGCTGACGAACAATAGACCATCATGTCTACCGACGACACCATTGTCGCCTGGGGCAATCATGTCGACGGTGCAGTAGCCCTGACCAAGCTGAGAGGGACGGACCAATTCGACGACGAGATGAGCCATGCCATATTCCGAGCGGTCCGGACAATGATGGTTCGTCTTGTGGCAAAATATCGATGAGCGACGAAGCTGATAGCTCCAGATTACCAGCTGTGTCCAACGCTCAAAACCCGTCGAAGACTTCCCAAGTTCGCAAGGCTGGATAGGCAACGGCTCTTTCAAGGACGAAAACGTCGCGAACCGCCTCACATTAATCTGCATAGACTTACCACGCCTGCGTGCCCGTGCCGACTCACTCACGACCACACCACGCGATGCCGCACACGAATCAGACGCAAGAGAGATCCTAGAATTCGCGCAAATGGTCGACAACAATCTAGCTGCCTGGTACAACACCTTACCATCTGAGTGGCAGCACAGCACCATCGGCGTAGTCAACGAGATACCCGCGCCAGAAGACCTCGCCATTACAGAAAAGTGGCCCGGCGAACAACACATCTACAACGACGTTCCGCTGGCCAACATCGTCAACGACTATCGTATATGCCGAATATTCTGCCGGAGAGTGATGATGGCGTGTATCAACTGGCTCGGCATCGGTGGCCACGTGGACGAAGAAGGAGAGTACAATCAATGCGCGTACGTGATACAGAAGATGGTAGACGACATCAGTGCTTGTGTGCCCTTCCACCTGGACTACGAATTACAAACTGTGGCAAAGGCAATGGGACAGGAACAAAACGGTAAGTCATACGTCGTGGAGGTTTTTCGGGGCTTCGCTGACATTTCTTTCGCAGCGGCGGAAGCGTTTGGCGGGTACTCATTGGTTTGGCCGCTCTACGTGGCAGCGAATGCAGACACCGTTCCACAGGCACAGCGCGACTGGCTCTTTGGTCGTCTATCTGTCATTGGCACAAAGTTTGGGCTGAGCAGTGCGCAGGTGCTGGTTCTGGCAAGAAGGCATGTTCTCACTTGCGGGCCGATGTTTCCATGATCAATGTTGAGAGTGTGCTGGTCATACTGCGGAACTGCACATGGACCTGTATCAAGGAATTAATAGAAGTAGTAGCTGATGTTTCTACGGTTGTGCGGAGAGAGTGCTATACACACTGCGGAGCTATACAGAAGCCAGTATCAAGGAGTTGACAGAAGCAGTAGCCAATGTGTCTCTGATCGATGCCAGGAGCGTGCTGTACACGCTGCGGAGCTATACAGACACCTGTATCAAGATGTAGATAGAAGCAGTACATCACCTTGCGAAGACAGACAGGAAGTAGTGTGATGCTATGATGCAAGTGAATTGTATTCGCTAAATGTACATTGAGATCCCCTACCCCCTGAACGCCCAACACCCCCTCATTCCCCACCCCTCACAAATACCTGTAATCAGGCGCTCTAGTGCGCCTATTCCTGTTCCTATTATTGACTGGCTGGCGATCATAAGCCTCATTTGGAGGCAAATTCGCCTGCTGAGCAGGATTCTGCTGGAAACCCTGATTCTGCATGGGATTCGGGCCCATTCCCATGCCGAAACCCATGTTGGCTGGGTTATTGAAACCAAATTGCTGTTGCTGCTGCTGGTTGTTGAAGGGCATGTTGAAGCCCATGTTTGGCTGTGGGAAGCCGAATTGGGGCGGGAAGCCCATCTGCGGATTGAAGCCCATGGGCATGGGCATGCCCATTGAGGGCGCTTGGCCATTCTTTAGTGCCTCCATCTCCTGGATGAAGGTCTGTTCGATAGTTGAAGCGGGATTGGCTTGCCGCATCGCTTTGGGAGCAGTAGGCGGCATGATTTCTGTTGGTGGTGATTTGCGCTTCTTTGAAGCGGAATCGTCAGATTCGTTGCCATTTTTAGGCGAGTTAAGATTCGCTGCTATTGAAATGGTAGAATTGTCATTTGGAGCACTCTGAGGTGCTGAAATTGCTTCATTCTGCGCATCTGCCTTGATCTGCTCCTCCTTCTCCATCTTCTCCTTGACCTTCTCCTCATCAAAAGCACGAAGTTGAGATACCATGTCGTCATCAGCAACAAGATCATCCATCAGAACTTCCTCCGTCCCGCAGCTGGGACACACCAAGTCGCCGTCAGCAAGCGCATTGTCGATGCATTCGCGGCAGAACGTCTTTCCGCAGCAGGGTGTCTTTACAGGGTCGACAAAGCGACGCTTGTCGATAGAACACTCCAGTCCACGATCACGGATCTCCTTGTTCGCGGCGTCCGCGCTTGCTGCCTGTGCCTTTGAGGTATTCGCCTTCTCTTGAAACTTCTCCCATGTCTTTGTGTCTGCCATGACTTGTACGTATTCGCCGTCTGCGTTGAGCATGATGCCCTTGGCGGCTTCTTCGTCGACGGGCTTCTCGACGGTTTTGAGGAAGGAGCGGGGGATGCCGGTGGTGCGCTTCGCTTGGAAGACGGGCTTGAAGTCGGGGTCGTCGTTGGTGGGGCATGCTTGGATCCAGTGGCCCTTGACGAGACAGCGCTTGCAGACGTAGCCGGTGGGCGGGTCGTGATTCGGGACGTTGACGGGCTTGCGGCTCTTATTGTTGTTGTTGTTGTTGTTGTTGTATACGGGCTTAGCATGCGACAGCGACTCTTTCTGTGCATCCCAGACCTGTGCCGACTCTGCCAGAAATGCCGCCTCCGCGTCGGCCTCGGTGAGGGGTGCGCCGGTTGGGGCGGCAGGCGCGGCGGCTTTGGTGGTGTCTTTCGTAATGGCGCGCACGGGGGGCTTGCCGGAGATGTAGCGGGCAGCCCGGCCTTGGCCGCGGGGTGCTGGGCGGCGCACGCATACGACGGTGGCGGATCGCGGGATGAGGGTGGTGTCGTCCTTGTACTCGGCGTTCATGTCCTCTTGCGGGTACATGTGCAGATTGAAGTCGGTGCCGTCGCCGAGGCCCGATGCTATGATGATCTCGCGCTTGAGGCTCCACACGCTGATGGCGGTGCCGTCGAAGAGGATGCGCTCCGGCTCGCGGCTGTTTTTGAACTTGTAGAAGACCGAGGACGACATGTTGTTTGTGTGGGGATGCGCGTGGGGGTGTATTTGCTGTTATTCTCGTGATCGCGACTCTCGAGGTGAGTGGGTGCTGGGTGTATTCGCGGGCTTGTAGGCGAGTGTGGTAAGAGAGTGTGGTGAGAGAGCGTGTGCTGAGTGATGAGGGCGCTGGCAGCCTACTTAACGGAACCGGCGTGCTGGTCTGTGCGTCCTGCTCCGCAAACAACCACGGTTCGCGCCTTCCTGACTATCCTCAGAGACCGCTCGCTTCACCCAGAGCTCAGCCAGACCATTTGGATACTATCCAGCCTTCATCATCCGCAGCTCTAGTCAAAAAGAATTGTAATCCTTTTTGGCTCTCGCCAGGCCCATCCGGGCTAGTCTTCTAGGACAGGCGCATTATCACTTCACCTTGAACACACATCGATGACAAAAGACAATACTGCCGCGAGTGCATCGACAACGCCCTTACCGACGTTGATCACCGAGGAGATTCTTCTGGACAATCTTGTTACCGATAAGGCTTTGCTTTCTCAACTTTGTACTTTCGGTGCAAGATGGCCAAGGAGAGGAGTAGTAATGGAAGGTTCTCTCGCAGATGATGACATGGTGTCTCAACTTCGTGCTTTCGATGAATTGAAGAAAAGGTCAAGGAGAAGATCGCGGTTCGACGGTGTGAACTTAAACGGCGAGAAGCGATTCATCACTGTCTCTGCGCTTCAGGACCAGGTCAACCGCACCTTGAACAAGGTGCCCAAGGCTACTCCTGGCTCGTACGTTGGCCTTTCTTTATGAAATTCGCGGCGGCCATCGGATGCCCGATCCGCTCGGTATACTCACTGTGTTCTGGTTCTACTTTGACAGATTTGACCCTGGAACCATTCGGTCGCCATTGTTCGCAGTATGCCAATAAGGCTCACCCCCGAATGCTTCATGTGCTCTGGTAGGTAATTTGGACTCCTCCTCGGTCCCCTCTGCTTTCTTGCCATCGAAAACCGGAAGAGATGAGACAGTTTTTTTCACCCCGAGATCCAATGGTACGTGGCATGTGTGCTGTATTCGAATTCACAGAAGGCGATGGGCGACGTGGATGGCTTCACCATCATCCCCTCCTCTTCACTTCATGCAGCTGGCAACAGATCTAGATCTAAATGCACTAACGACAATCTGTACCATGAGAAACAAGGTCACGTATCCCCGCTGCCTGCCGTCAGCACAGTGTGAAGATGAACAGAATCCATGTTCCTTATCACCATCCGCCTTCACTTCGAGACCCCTCCCACTTGCACAGTAAGTCAAGGTGACGGTGAGTTTAAGGTATCCTACCGGTCTCCTCACCGCTCAGAACCCATGAAAGACGCAACCGCCTGCACTTCCTGCTTGGTAACTTTCCTCCCACTTTCATCATCTTCCATACCCATTGTCCAGCCTTCCAAAGCACCAAGCACACACGCATACGCGAGTCTCAGTATCGCCAACATGTCAGACACCGAGCAGAAAACCCCGAACAAGACGGGTGCCAGCGGCGCCGCTTGGTCTGATGCCGAGAAGGCGAGCCACCCTTCCCTCCATACATCTTGATCCCCACTCACACAATACAGATCGCCTACCTCATCGTGCTCTGCGAGAACGACGGCAAAGTCGAAGCCAAGATCGCCGTGCGTCATCCTCCCGTCTCACATCCAATCCACTAACGCACCCAGAACGCGCCCATCCCCGCAGGCCGCAGCATCGTCTCGTGCAGGAAGCTCCTCTGGCGCTTGAAGGAGAAGCACAAGGGTGACATCGAGAAGATCAAGGCGGGTGAGGCTCTCATGCCTGCGGCAGCCGAGGGCGACACGCCAGACAAGCCGAAGACTACTCCCCGCAAGCGCAAGGCTAAGGCTGAGGATGAAGAGGGTGAGGGCACGCCTACTAAGAAGGCTGCTGCTGGTCGCAAGAAGAAGGGTGAGGCGTCGCCGGTGAAGGAGGATGTCAAGGAGGATGTCAAGGAGGTTGTCAAGGAGGATGTCAAGGAGGAGAATGTTGAGGACGAGGTCTAGGGGACTGAGAGGCCTGATGGTGAGGGCTTGATTTTCAAGACGTTTTCATTGAGCTTTGGACGGCTTCTTCGCTGGATGGCTGGCTGGTTGGCGAGGTCGTTGACTATGGCATTATCCCGTTATTGGCTGGGAGCTACGGAACTGATTATCATTGATTAAGCTTCCATCTTTCTCGTTGTGATACGCTTGGAAAATGCAGAGAGAACACCTCTTCTCTGTAGAGTGGGTGGAAGTGGAACTTTTCGGCACCAATGACGATGGTTTGCGACGTTGTGCAGGGATCCGCGGGCGCGAATGCAGGCTGTTCAGGAACGCCTCACGTCTTCTCTCGAGCCGTCCCAATTTGGCTCCAATACATGTCCAATTGCGCCGTGTGAGTCTTTGCAGCACATCGCGAGTCGTGGCTGCCTCTTATACTACGCCCATCTAGCGCCTTCTATTGGCATGCACCTTCTTGGTCATTCACTCGCCGCCTGCAGAAGAAGTTTCCTACGCTCGCCGCCGCTCACCTCTCGACTCCTTCCTCCGCACACACTCCCGCGCCTGCCCCTCAAGTCACTGCCTGGAGTGACTGAACGCAAGCGCCTCTCTAGCGTACACAGTCCCAGTCCTCTCATGGACCAGAATGGCTCGACCCCAGAAGCCCGCACCAAGCGCAAGCAACCACCGACCTCGCCCTCCGCCGACCGCCCGATGAAGCAGCTCAAGCCCGAGACCGAGCCGCACGCGCGCAACGGCATCCCGAAGTCGCCCGAGCTGGACGTCCTCGACGATGCGCACAGCGTGTACAGCTCCGACGAGCCGCTGGCGCTGCCCATGGCCGCCGCAGCCCACGACACGGCCGAGTGGCAGAAGACGATCGAGGGCGTGGTGAAGAGCGTCGTGTCCATCCACTTCTGCCAGACATGCTCCTTCGACACAGACCCGGCCGTGGCCTCGGAGGCGACGGGCTTCGTGGTGGACGCGGAGAAGGGCTACATCCTCACCAACCGCCACGTCGTCGGCGCTGGGCCGTTCATCGGCTACTGCATCTTCGACAACCACGAGGAGTGCGACGTTTACCCCGTCTACCGCGACCCCGTCCACGACTTCGGCATCCTGCGCTTCGACCCCAAGGCTATCAAGTACATGGCCGTCTCCGCCCTCCCGCTGCGCCCAGACTTCGCCAAAGTCGGCGTCGAGATCCGCGTGGTGGGAAACGACGCCGGCGAGAAGCTCAGCATCCTGTCCGGAGTCATCAGCCGTCTGGACCGCAATGCGCCCGAGTACGGCGAGGGCTACTCCGACTTCAATACCAACTACATCCAGGCAGCCGCAGCTGCGAGCGGCGGTAGCTCAGGCAGTCCTGTCGTCAACCGAGACGGCTTCGCAGTGGCTCTGCAAGCCGGTGGCCGGGCAGATGGCGCCGCGACCGACTACTTCCTCCCACTCGACCGACCACTCCGAGCACTCGAACTCATCCAGCGCGGCGAGCACGTCACACGAGGCACAGTCCAGACGCAGTGGATCCTGAAGCCTTTCGACGAGTGCCGGCGGTTAGGCCTCTCACCCGAACTGGAGAAGGATATACGCACACAGTTTCCCAAGGAAACAGGCATGCTCGTCGCCGAGGTCGTCCTCCCACAGGGTCCTGCTTCCACGAAAATCGAAGAGGGTGACGTGCTCTTCAAGGTCAACGGCGAGTTCATCACCCAGTTCGTGCGTTTAGACTCGATATTGGACGACAACGTGGGCAAGAGCATCTCTGTCTCGATACAGCGTGCTGGCGAGAATATGGACGTGGAGCTCGACATCGGCGATCTGCATGCCATCACTCCGGACCGCTTCGTTTCGGTGTCAGGAGCTTCTTTCCACGACCTGTCTTACCAACAGGCACGTCTGTATGCTATCTCATTGAAGAACGCGGGCGTATATGTTTGCGAGGCAGCAGGTTCCTTCCGATTTGCCGATGGCCATGCGTCTGGTTGGCTGGTCCAGGAGGTGGACAACCAGCCGACGCCAAATCTAGACGCTTTCATCCAAGTAATGAAGAAGATTCCTGACAAGAAACGCGTCGTCATCCAGTACAAGCATCTGCGCGACTTGCACACTTCTAACACCAGTATCACAGCTATTGACCGTCATTGGCATGCAAAGATACGGATAGCGGTGCGCAACGACACGACCGGACTGTGGGACTTTAAGCCAATTGCGGACCCCGTCCCTGCCGTGCCGCCTGTTCCTCGACGTGCAAATTTCGTCAAGATGAGCTCAAACTACCCTGAGGCTGTCGACATCGTTCGTAGCTTCGTGCGCGTACATGTGTCCATGCCCATCAAGCTTGACGGCTTCCCTAAGATGAACAAGCAGGGCTACGGTTTGGTAGTCGACGCTGAACAAGGTCTTGTCATCGTCTCGCGAGCGATCCTACCATACGATCTCTGCGACATCTCGTTGATCATCGCCGACAGCATTTTCATCGACGCCAAGGTTGTCTTCCTCCATCCCCTACAAAACTACGCAGTCCTCCAATACGACCCTACGCTAGTAACGGCACCCGTGAAGACGCCCAAATTCGCAACCGAGTTTATCAAAAAGGGCGATGAGACCATCTTCTTCGGGCTGAATCAAAATTTCCGCCCGGTCGTAGCGAAGACTGTTGTTACCGACATTACTACGGTTGCCATTCCAGCAAGCGCCACCACCCCTCGTTACCGAGCAACCAACTTCGATGCCATCACTGTCGACACAAATCAAGCCTCGCACAGTGGCTCGGGCGTTCTCATAGCAGAGGACGGCACCGTCCAAGCACTCTGGCTCTCCTACCTCGGCGAGCGCACATCCCACACCGGCAAAGACGTCGAATACCATCTCGGTCTCGCGACGCCCAACCTTCTACCCGTTCTCAACGAGATCAAGAGCGGCAAAACACCCAAGCTGCGCATTCTCAACGTCGAATTTCAAACCGTCCAGATGAGCCAAGCGCGCGTCATGGGCGTTTCGGAGGAATGGATTGAGCAGACGGAAACAGCTGATCCAGAACGTCACCAGCTCTTTATGGTCCGCAAAGTCGACTCCGGCCACGGTGACGGTCTGCTCGAGGGCGACGTCCTGCTCACGCTCAACGGCAACCTCGTCACGCGCTCTCCTGATCTGGATGTCATGTACAATCATCAATTCCTCGAGGCCGTCATCGTACGCAAGCGCGAAGAGAAGACGATCAAGGTGTCGACGGTTGCGACGGAGGATCTTGAGACGGCGCGCATGGTGAGCTTCTGTGGCGCCACACTGCATCGGCCGCACCAGGCTGTGCGTCAGCAGATCAGCAAGATCCATTCCGACGTGTATATATCCAGCCGTGCGCGTGGCTCGCCGGCGTACATGTACGGAGTAAGTATTTTCTGAAATCTCCACTTTCGACAACACATACTAACATATTTCACAGCTTGCACCAACAAATTTCCTCACGCATGTTAACAACGTCCCCACGCCCGACCTCACCACTTTCCTCCGCGAAGTCAAGAAAATCGCCGACAACGAATATTTCCGCCTCAAGGTCATGACGTTTGACAATGTGCCGTGGGTGGCGACGATGAAGAAGAACGAGCATTACTTCCCGACGATTGAGTTTGTCAAGGATGCGGCGGAGGAGCTGGGCTGGAAGAAGATTGTGCATGAGGCTGAAGAGCATGGCGCGCGGGAGGAGATGGCGATTGATGATGTTGGTGCGGAGGAGGAGTGAAGGTGGGATGGGATGGAGATGCTGGGGCCGGGGGATTGTATGATAGGGTGGTTAGACGGTGTTTGTGTGTGCATGAATAGACTGAGTTGACAGGGTAAACTTTGTACAGCTGTGAATGTGAGTAGTGCAATGTATCTCAAACCTCATAGCAATGCAGTCTACTGCTCGTCTCAAATCGATGATAGTGCTTAGATTCGCAGCGTAACCACGCGACAGTAGTGTGGAGACGGGCTGGTTCTCGGGTGATCAGCGAAGCTTGACTGCGATTCGCGACACTTCGCCAAGCGAGCCCGCATGCCATCTGCAGCAGATCGTTTCACGTGTCAAGCCACATGGCCCGTCGGTGGAATCTCCACTACTGAGAGCTTTTCACGTCAAACGTCTCTGCAATCACATACTTATATTTATCGAATCACTTCTTAACACGCTTCACATTGCGCCGCGACTACAAAAGACTACACGCTCGTTCACGAACCCCACCACCACAACCGTTCCTCGCACCACTACGTCACAACACAACCCGTCACCATGGGCGCATTAAACCTCCTTCCCCTCCTCGTCCTCTTCGCCGTCGTAGGAGGAATCGCGTGGATAGGCTACCAAGTAAGCAACCACATCCCACATCCCACATCCCACATCTCACATACACATCCCGACCCAGCACACTAACGACCCCGCCAGATCTTCCTCTACACCAACGAACTCGCCTCACGCGGCGTGCACAAGCTCGAAAAGAAAAACGTAGTCTTCACAAAGGACGGCGCGAAAGTCGGCGTCAAGGAAGTTAGTGCGGAGAAGTATGCGGATAAGACGCAGAGGGCGTTTGTGAGGACGTGGAATGCGGCGCAGGAGGGGGGGTGAGTGATAGTTGTGTGGGGGATTTTTGGGATGGATGGTTGAAGCTGATGAGGTTAGGAATTCGACGGGACGGTCGTGATGGGGTGGGGAGGACGATGCGACGAGCGTTTGATGATGTGCGGATATACTGGGGCGATGTGGAGGATGGATGGGGAGGAATAGTATGGTTGGATGGGCATTCTGGATGTTGCAGGGCGCGGATACTTGGACATATTGAAGCAGTACGCTGTAGGCTCATAGTGGCCTTTTACCAAGGAAGAGACGGGATATCAGTGGTCACGTCAGGTGAAGTATACCCATCAGGCCAAGAAACCAGCTCAGGTCCTCGGGAACCTAGGTCGATTACGCACACTGGCGTTTTCTGATCAGTATAAGTTGGATCTTGGAGAAGATGCAGAATGAAGAATGATCAAATACAGTAATCTATGTCATCTGCTTAACTTGGTGGGCCTTTCACACCGCTTTGCTTTTCTTGCGGGCGGGCTGCGCGAAGCTGAACGTCATCCTCGATGGCACTGCTGATGTCATACTGGAAAGTCAGTATCTTTGGGTCTTGCAAGCGCACGTGTTTTTGTCGTGTAATATGCTTAGTGCTGAGCTCAGCTCAACGACACTATGCTACGCCGCTAAGATCGTGGCGTGAGCATTACAAGAGAGGAAAAACGCCTGGGGGGAACTGAATTGAGCTGGTAGGTGCTGTTACTGTTGTGCCTGGTCGTTTGTTTCGTAGGTGCGGATGGATATCGTGGCTGGAGTGTGCTTTTGTGGTCGATGGAATGTCGTTCTATGTACTGACATATCTTGCACGACATCAGTCTTCACAGACAAATCAACTGCAACACGAGTTCTCTTCACATTCTTTTCAGACAGCAAGGCGGGCAGTGGACCACCTTAGAGCTAAGCTAGGAAACAAACCTCACCACAGTCCCGGCACTAGCGATCACCTGGCGTTGATCGGCATCTCCTCTTACAGCTAGTAACGTTTGGGTCGTACGTCCGCTAAGCACGTCTATACGTACCCTCCGCTCCGATCTGACTGTCGAATTCGTTCGGCAGCTGAGCTCATTGCTTATGCTGGGGGCGCGTGAGTATCGAAGCTTTGGACGAGTTGCTTCTTGGTGAATACGAGGGTCAGCTTTTGGACGGCGTGAGCGCTAGAGGTGACTTTTGTCTCATGTTGGGTTGATAATATATACGCTGTCGCTCTCACACGCTCTTTTACTTCTTGATTGCAGCATTCGACCTTCGAGGATACGAACTATATTGGCATACAGCATGGCGCCACAAACTATCTTTCCGGATGAGTTCCGCTTATTGAGTCCAGTGGGGTTGGCTCTATCTGGTGGTCTCCTCGTCGTTTTTGTAAGTGACTACACTGCGTTACAGAGCCATCAATGTGATGAAAGTCAATTGAACAAAGACTCACTGAAACCATATTCTCACATATCCTTATCTACCTTCACCGTTACTAACTACCCCAGCTCACAACATACATCCTCTCCACCCTCATCTACAACATCTTCTTCCACCCTCTCAAGCACATCCCAGGCCCCTTCTGGGCCCGCGCAAGCCCCCTCCCCCACGCCCTGCACATGCGCAACGGCACAATCGCCCAATGGACACGTGCTCAACACGCCCAGCACGGCGCCGCAGTCCGCCTCTCCCCCCGCGAAGTCTCCTTCATCTCAGGCGAAACCGCATGGCCCGACATCTACGGCTTCCGGACGGGCAAACACAAGAATACCGGGCCATACCTGAAGGATATGTCGTGGTATTTGAAGCCAGTGAATGGTGTCCCGTCGCTGATTTCCTCGGATGAGAGTGCGCACTCGCGCATGCGGCGGAATCTGGCGCATGCGTTTAGTGATAGGGCGTTGAGGGGGCAGGAGGGGCTTGTGCAGCGGTATGTGGATTTGCTGGTGCATCGGATTGGGGAGCAGGGTGTGAGTGGGAAGGGGGTGGATATTATGAGGTGGTATAGTAAGTGCTTGTGTGCGATGTGTAATCGGGACAGAATGCTGATTTGGTGTCTACGCCTTTCACAGACTTTACTACTTTTGATGTAATTTGCGATTTAACGTTCGGTGAACCTCTGTACTGCCTGTAAGTTCCCCACGCTCTCGTTCCCTTTGCAACTTGCAAGCTGATGCTTCCTCCAGCCGCGACAGCAAAGACCACCACTGGATCAAACTAGTAATCAACGCCATCAAAGCCGTCGGCACCGAACAAGTCCGCCGCAACAACACCCTCTTCTCCACCCTCGACAAAATCCAAAGCCTCCTTACCGACACATCCGCCATGGCCCGCGGCCGCAAGGAATTCCTACGCCTCGTGCACGACAAGGTAGAGCGAAGACTCGAGCAAGGCAGCGACGCGCGGCCAGATTTCATGAGCTCCATCATCAAGAACCAGGAAGTTGCGGAGAAAGCACTCACGCGCGACGAACTGGATAGCAACGCGATGCTTTTCCTCGTCGCGGGGAGCGAAACGACGGCTACGACGCTCACGGGCGTGACGTATCTCTTGCTTTCGCATCCGGAGAAATATCAAGCGCTGGTGCGTGAAGTGCGCGGTAAGTTTGACTCCATGGAGCAGATTACCATCGAGGAGGTGAATAAGATGGAGTACATGATCGCATGTCTGCAAGAAGGACTAAGATACTACCCTCCTGTGCCCACTGGATTCCCGCGCGTGGTACCACCAGGCGGCGATTACATTTCAGGCCACTACGTCCCCGGCGGCACGAGCGTGTACGTCGCGCAACACGCATCGAACCACTCTACACGCAACTTCACGGACCCAGAAGACTATGTGCCTGAGCGCTGGCTGGGCGGTGAAAAGTACAAGGACGATGTGCGCGAGGTGGTTAATCCGTTTTCGTTTGGGCCGAGGAATTGTCTGGGGAAGAATCTGGCGTATGCGGAGATGCGGCTTATACTTGCCAAGGTGCTGTTTAGTTTTGATCTGGAACTTGTGGATAAGGAGCAGGAGTGGATGGAGGGGCAGAGGGTGTATACGCTTTGGGATAAGCCGAGTCTGTTTGTGAGGGCGCATCCTGTGAAGCGCTGAACGATTCGGCTTGAGCGGCAAGGGGAGGTTATGCTGGCGTGAGATGATAACGCGGATTGATGTTAAGGGATTTCCTTTTACAGGGAGTATTTGGCTACGGGTGGAGGGCTGATTTATGGTGATGGCGTAAGCGGATAGGGGCGGTGTACTATAGAGACTTTGTCAAGATTTGGAGTGGCGTCAGCGAATCCTAGTAATTGTCAGCGCAATATTGACATCAGCAAGTCGGAATTGTGGACTGTATGATATTTCTCCCTGTATAGCTCCAGCAGTGTAAGCTGATACTTCTCATCTGTCATTTTGCACAACAGTCTTCGCACCCAATCCCAAAATCTTACTACTTAATCAGCTTCACTCAGTTTCTCTCAACTCCTCCAAAACACGTTCTCCTACTTCGCCTGCCCTGCAGCCCTCTGCCTAATGCGCTCCTCTTTTTCAAACTTCTGGTCGAAAATTGCAAAGAAGAAGCCCACCCATTCCTTCTCACGTTCACTTAGCTGTCGCGCAGGGTTCTTCCAGCTGCTTGCCAGTATCTCCTTGATGCGGCGGCGCAGTACCTTGAGTGCGACTGCGGCACGCCAATCTCGAACCGCAAAGCGGAGAACGCTACCTGGGAAGCTTATCACGCCGGCGTGCATCTTGAAATCCATGTCTGCTGCCGTCATGAGAACCATAGGTAGAGGGTATGCGATGGATGTCGAGTGCGCGTTGTAAAACTTGCTGCTGGACTGCATGATGTGGTAGTACGATAGAAACTTGGCAGTTGCCGTGCCCTTGTTGACGGACGTTGGGGCGAGGCTGACCGTCTGGTTGTTGGAGATGTTGCGCCAGCCCTTGCCTTCGCGGGTCAGGATCTTGGGGTAGAATGCAGTCGCGATAACGGAGTTGACGAGGATCTCGTTCTCGGAGTGCGTATCGTAGTGTGCCGGGACTTCGACGAAGGCGCGGTGTCGAGATGTACTGCGATAGCGTTGCAATGCGCGACGCTCGTCGACGGAGAGCTGCACGAAACCTGCTTCCACTAGTGATGACAGCAGCTGTGCTTTCAGGTCTTCGATGTTGCCGAGGTTCTGCGGGCTAAGGAAGTTCTTGTGGCAGAATTGCATCTCGGATCGACCTGAAGACGTGCAGACTGCCCTCCAGGCCTTGTACGCGTTGTATGTGGTGAGATGATCCGAGTCACCCTTCTTGAAGGCCAGTCGCGCAATGTCGGCACGCTGTTTGGCTCCGAATGGCGTCAAGAAGGGTGTTTTGGATGACAGGATAGCGGCTATTGTAATTGCGACATCCACGCAAGCAAATGTGCTTGCAAGGAGAACGAGCTTGCCAAGATGAGCGTCGAGTGGAAGTTTCGCAATTTGACGCCCAAGAGCAGTCAAATCTTCACCAGTAGTGAGCGCATCGACTTCGATCAGCGCATCAATGGCGCGGCGGATGTTCCTGGAGGAAGGCGGGTCCAGCGCTTGGGAGAGCGTCTCCTCGATGTCACCAAGCTTGCAGATCTTGGTACGCATGACGAGATCTTGCAAAGATAGACGAAGCATTTCGGGCGTCTGCTGGGCGGTCATGAGTGTGTCGTGGCGGAACTTCGTGAAGAGGTGGAAGCACAGCCCATCCTGCACTCGACCAGCTCGACCGCGGCGCTGCTTAGCGTTCGCTCTTGAGATAAACGATTGCGTCAAGCGAGACAGTTGTCGGCGCTCGTCGAAACGCATCTCCTTGTGCTTGCCGATGTCGATAACACAGGTAATATCTGGAATTGTGACTCCTGTCTCCGCTATGTTTGTGGCAAGGACGATTTTACGCACGCCTGGAGGTGGGATCAAAAACGCCGCTTGCTGGTCCTCGCTTGAGATGGTTGAGTGAAGAGGGTAAATGAGCCACTGCCTATTGAAAGAAGGATGGCCCCCTAGCAAATCATTGAGTTGGCGAATCTCAGCGATACCAGGCAAAAACACCAGGATTGCGTTACTATATCGGCTGAGCTGCGGATCATATGCAACTGCTTCGATCAAGCGCACGATGAGGTCGTAATCAATCGCATACTCGTCGTAGGTAGAGAGCACGTTGCGTGTAGATGGGCTATATCCAGGTAGCTTGCTAGGAATGCCAGACTTGTCTGATGTAATCTCGTCGTCGTCGTTATCGCTGGTTCTGCCATCTTGTCGAGTAGCTTCGGACGGTCCAGCGTAGTTTGTCAGCTCGATTGCATCCTCCAGATACCGGGTCTCGACCGGGAAAGTACGTCCTGGAACCGTCAAGATCGGCGCGTCGTTTAGATATCTTGAGAAACGGTTCGCATCCACGGTAGCGCTCATCAAAATGACCTTCAACTCTGGACGGCGCTCCAAAAGCGAGCGAAGGATGATGAGCAGGAAGTCCGTATCGATGCTGTTCATTGTTAGCTGTTATTTTCGCTTGTCGTAGGGTCTATTACCTTCGCTCGTGAACCTCGTCGATGACCAGGTGGGTCACCTCGGGAATACCACCAGATTCAAGCATACGTAGTACGACACCGACCGTCGCATATACGAGTCGCGTCTGAGATGAGGTCTTGGACTCTAATCGAATCGCATACCCCACCACTGATCTCATCGATCCGAGGTCCCTGGGTCCTTCTCCCAGCTCTTCGCTCACACGCTGCGCAAGTGATATCGCAGAGATACGCCGGGGTTCCGTACAGTAGACTTTGCAGGCTTTGCCTTGAGACAGCTCGTGTTCCAGGATAAAGGATGGTATCTGCGTACTCTTTCCGCAGCCCGTTTCTCCGCAGATAATCGTAATCTGGTGTTTGTCTATGGTTGATAGTATGGAATCGCGGTACCCATAGACAGGCAGGTTCTGGCGACCCACAAGCATACGCTGGTAAGATGAAGTAGCTGCCTTTTGCGCCCATAGCTCACGAAGACTTTCAAGCTCCCGGACTGGTGTACTGTAGCCTGAGTTGGAGGCGCTCGAAGCGACGGCCGCCTGGTTTCGCAATTTGAAGCGACTGGTGAGAACTACACCATCCGACTCATCATTTTCGATCTGTTCGAGGACGATGGAACGGTAGTGTTTGATAGCTTCGCGGTCCGCTGCATCGAGGCGAGCTTGACGATGGTCCACGAACTCTCGGTAGAGCTCCCTCCAGTTGGAGGGCAGTCTGAGGTAGACCTTTTCCTCCTTGGGCAGGGCCACTGAGATGGAAAACAGTGCAGCCGTGGATATGTAACTCTCACTCTGCTCCACAGAAACAGTGGCAACACTTGTTGCTTCGTACTTTGCCCATAGAGTTCTGATGGTTGTAGTGACACCTGGCACGTCTTCATCGTACTCGAACTCCTGGGCTTTAGACCAGGTTATGGTGAGAGAATGGCGACAGGTATAAGTTGTAGCTGAAACCATCCTGTACGCCATCCGTGCGTGCGGATCCCTAGAGGCGGGTTAGTACATGCGAGGAGCATTTTGTTTGGCCAACCAACCTTGACCGAATTGCTTCCTCTAGCAGTCTTCGTGGCGTTAAACCACTCGACTTCCCGAAGTCACGCAATGTGACGTTCTCTGATGTTGCAGCATCGCTCTCAGTGTTACCCAAGCTAGGCTCGGTGGGCACTGCGGTGAACATGCCTCCCAGCATGTCCGCCTCTCCATCACTTCCATCGGCGCCAATAGCGACCTCCGAACTGTCTGATGCCGAGATAGGTGGTTTCAAAGACTCGTCAGCTTCTCGTTCTGGTTCCTGCTTGACTGGCGAAGTCTCCCCAGACTGCCTCTTTGACGCTCTGTCTTGTGCGATCTGATTGCGTTTTGCTGGCCATTGAGCTTCGGCTTCGCGCTCATCGAATAGCGCATCGGATGTAATTTGCTGCAGCTGCGAGAGCAGTTTCCGTACCGCTGGACTTTGACTCGTCTGGTTCGAAACCACCTTTTTGCTTCGTGCGCCTTTCGGTTGTTTGCGTGCCGTTGATTCTACCAAGTTAGGGTCAATCTCGTAGAGCTTGCCCTTGACCTTGAGATAAGTCGGAAGGAGTTCATCTAGTTCGATATCGCTGTCGAGATCACTAACGTCTACGTCTGCTTGTCCAGGCTTTTGGTCTGTCGAGCCCAGCGTGTCAGGCTTTGCATTGCTAGTACTAGCCAGCCGACTAGCCAAGCCTTCTGTTTTCTGTGGGGGACTCGCTGGCTCTTCCGGAGGTGGTGTTGCTACAGAACGTCAGTTTCCTTGCTACGCAGTTTACACACACAGTTCCCCGGTAGTACGGAGCGGAGCGAAATGCATAGTGGCGTAAGGATGGACTTACGAGGGCGGGACAGATCAGAAGCTTCGGCTGAAGAGTGCTTTGCCGCTCGCTCTTCATACGAGAACGAGTGTCCTTCGCAGTTGTCCAAAGCCAGCCATTCGAGTGCTTCTTGTAAGCCCCATATGCTTGCTGAGGGGTCAACGGCGGCGGCATTCGCACATAGCCACCGCAAAACTGGTTGAATGTGATCTTCCGCAAACCCAAGCTCACGCAGAGTCAGGTCGAGTGTCCAAAGCTTGGACATGGCATCTTCTTCGGTCAACGTCTTCAGCAGTGATTGCGGACCCTGTCTGCGGTTCGAGTCTTGAGACTCTGCTTTCGCCAAGTCGACGATGCTGTCAAGAAGTCCACTTGGGAGCCAATCGTGGACGGTCATCACATGAGACTGTCCACGAAGTACTCTACGATCTGTTTGAAACTTGGAAACATTGCGGTGTGATTCTCGGCGAACTTTGGCCGCGTGCTTCTCTACAAGCAGCTGCAGTTCATCCCTTTCCAACTGGGCCTCGAGCTCTTCCGGGGTCTGCGAAATTTCTTGCTTCGCGACCTCGGATTTTGTTAGAACTTGAGGAGCAGTAGTGTCCGGCGTAGTGCCTTCCTTGGAGAGCACAGGCGCAGGTTCTTTCGCGGGTCCATCGACGGCAGACTTTTCCACCTTTGGCTTGCTTGCAATGGAGGTGGTTGCAAATCCGCGTGCGGGATTACCCGCTGGCTTCTTCTTCTTGGCCATGCGAGAGTGTTGTGGTGGGCGAATGGGGAGGGGAGGGTGACGGAGATTCCAGAAAGGGTAGTGGCTCAGGTGGGCTTCCGTATGGAGAATATCGGGGCTTGACCTTTTGCGAGATCAAGGTTGACTTGGCCTAAAAGGGTTTCTGGACTCATCTAGGGCGTTGTTGTACTCTAGGGGCGCGATTTGGGTGCAGGACCAGGCCTGGGTTGCTTGAGTGTTTGTTTGTAGAGTGGCATTCGCCTTTGGAGGTGAGTCGAAAAGAGTCACTCGGCTAATCCTGCCGCCGCTACAGGCATCGACATTTCGACAATTTGACAGCGCCCTCACGAGCCCCGCCACCCCGCCATCAACTCTCTCGCTCGGCTCATGTGGAGGAATCGACATGGCTGCGAACGGGGACGTTGAACTGAAGGCCACACGGCGCGAGGAGCTGCGACATGGCCTCATCACCAGCTCTACGAAGCGCAGGACGACGGAGCTCTCTGGGTTGCAGCACAGGGTAGCCGATAATTGTGAGTTTTGGCATTTTTATATTCGCTATGCTATGAGGTGCGACGGATCATTGATGGCTGACTGCGACACGTGCCCCAGCCCTCCCTCCCACAGACCTCCAGGCCCTGCTCGAAATCCTCTTTGAGACATACCCGCTCTACGAAGACCGCGAATCGCGACGAGCCGTCGAAGAAGTGCTCAAGGTGCTCGTCGGCGGCGAACATGGCGACGCAATACTCAACATGACGGTGCGCTTCCTCAAGCAGGAATGCGGGAAGAAGGGCATCGCGCACGTGAACGCACTGGCCCTGGTGGACTGGTGCTCGGTGCTGCTGCTGCACTTCGCAAAGGCGCCTGAGCGATGGTCCAAGTACGGCCTGGACGTCGCCGTCGCCAATGCACGCGTGCTGGAGACTTGCGTCAGCGCAGGCAGCGAACGTCGCGCTGGGCGCATCACAGACTCGGCCCTGGTTTCGACACGGCGTGCTCTGCGTGCTCTCTTCCGCGCGGACACCATAGGCAAGGACTCGCTTTCCACACTGGTCACGACTCTCACGGCGAAAGGCTCTGCCCCCACGGCTGGAAATGCTGTCTTCCTGGGAGTCATCGCCGGCGTGTCCTCCCGGCTACAGGACGTCAAGCCCGAGTTCGAGAAGCACAAGTCGGCCTACTATGCCTACTACGTCCGCGAGATTGTTGGCTCACGCAGCCAGCTGCCGGACCACATATCGAATGCCCTCCATGACTTCTTCACAAGCTTTCCCACATTGGAAGAGCTCCGCACAGAAATTATACCGCCAATTGAAAAGGCCATGCTCCGAGCGCCCGAGGTCGTGCTCAACGACATCGTCTCGCCCATGATCCTGGCTCTTCCTGAGTCCATGGATCTGTCCGAGGTCCTGTTTGGGAACATGCTAAAGCCATTGCTTGCCAATGTTAAGTCAACCAATCCCTCTATCCGCACAGGCACGTTACGAACGTTCAAAGCTTTTGCTGTGCGATCTAAGAGTGACGGCGCCATCAACAAAGTCGCCGACGAAATCCTGAATCCTCTCAAACAGGGTAAGGTCTCTGGGGCGGAGCAGAAGGTCTTGCATGCACAATTCCTGTCCGCTTTACCACGTACCGCATCCTTGTCACAGAAAATACCCCCAGTCATGGCATCTGTGGCGCTGAAAGACCCTAGCGAGCCGGCTGTTGTAGCAGAGGTAGCAACAATGACCGAGCACCTCACATTTGGCTTGGCCAACGGAGTCGCGCTCGATAAAGCTGTATCGGATGCTTTTGTCAAGGGCATGGCAGACAAGCGTGTGCCGATCCGGCGACTGTGGGCGATTCATGCTGCGGACCTCTGGTGGAATTCGTCCGAGACACAACTTGCCCAACCAGACATGCTCACATTCTGTCAAACAACACTGCCGAAGCTCGTTGAGATATGGCAGGAAGTGTCTGCTAATCCAATACCAGCCACGCAGTCAGGTCTGGTTACAGTGGGTCATTATGTTGCAGCTCTCCTGTTGACCAAGGTCCGCAACACGGGGGACGAGAAACTCGCCGCCATTTACAAGAAATCTGATATTCTTTCACAAATGCTCGCAGTCCAGCCAAAACCCTCTTTCCTATTCAACTCGAAGGTGTATTCCAAACTGTCCACGGAGGAGGATGTGTCGATTGCAATTCGCGCCCTCACCGCAGTTGCTCCCTTCCTAGCACAAGACTCCGGCTCGAAGGAGGCCGAAATTGCCTGGGCGCACGCTTTCATCTTCTTCATCGTCGCTCAAAGCGTTTCATCCAAAGCAAAATCTGCCGCCAAGCAGGCCTTGACACAGACCTATCTTCGTGTTTCACCGGCGGAGACAAGCAGGATAATTGTACAAGGAATTTGGTCATGGTACAGGTCGGGCGAGCAAGAAGAGAAGGACAGCCCTGCCGTTGCAGCGAAGACAAGATCTACGGAGCTTGCTTCGGTTCTGGGCTGCATTTGCTTGCCGCCGGATGTTGTACAGAATCTTGGGGGTGCCATCGACAAATCTACTTTACATGCACAAGCTCTAGATCTGTTGGTACCAGCAAGATCGGAAATGATCCCGCGAGCCTCTTGGATTGACCTCTGTTTGCGCATGGGCGTAGATCCTGGCGAGCTTGTCCGAACACAGCTGAACAACTGCATCAGCACGATCAACAGCGCCACCGAGGTATGTGACTGTAGACGGTATGATTTTTTCCTTTGCTAACATGCCGCAAAGAACCACGAGAATGACACACTACCTGCCATTAGCTTGGCAGCATACAGTGCTTACACAGACCTGGCATTCGTAGCGCCAGACGTAGCACTTTCAGCCGTGATTGATCAGTTCAGCCGCGATCTGGATCCCAAGCAGCTCGACTCAGTTGGACCTACCGAGGCAGCCATCTTTCGAACGCCTGAAGGTACAGCGTATGTCGATGTGCTATCGAAAAAGGCCCCCATTGCTATCGATAGGAATACCAAGGATTATGATACGCTGAAATGGGAAGAAGAGCTTCGAAACCAGCTCGCACAGAAGAAGGGCCAATCCAAAAAGCTTTCTGCCGAAGATCAAGCAAAAGTCAATGCACAACTAGCCAAAGAAGCCAGCATCCGTAGTGATGTTGCGGAAACGGAACGGAAAATGAGGCGAGGCGTGGGCATCATTCGAAGTCTTGCAACAGGCCCCCCAACAGATGCGGAACAATGGATGGGCGCAGCGGTTGATCGCTTGATTCAGTCGATCCGTTCTGGTTCTGGTCTCCTTCTTGGCGATTCGCCCGCGACCGCTTTGATCGCTTGTTCAGAAACGATATCGAATCGACTAGGTACTCTCCGTCCGTTTATTGGAGTTGCTACACTACGAACGATTGGATCTATACAGTTGTCAGAAGGATACGAAGAGGAAGATCTTGGCGATCAAGTCACTCGCGTGTTATATCGACTCCGCTTCATCGGTGAAACGAGGCCACTGGATGCGGTAACGCTTGCCTATTGCTTCCCTCTCGTGTTTCTCGTTCTCGAAAAAGGCGGCATAGGACGTCCCAACGCGGAGGAAGCTGATGAACAGCTCATTTTGGCCATCGAGATCATGACCTTCCACACCAACTCCTGTACTGACCCTCGCCTCCCGCGCAAGGACTTACTTGAGATCCTAGTCTGGTCCATGCAGCGGTATCAGCAGCATTATAAGCTGATCAAAGATTGCCTGACAAATCTTGCGAGTGGTTTGGCTCCAAACATCAACAATGATGAGCTGGGCGCACTTCTTCGTGGTACTATCGTTCCCGAGCCAGCAGTCCGCACGGCAGTCTTACAAGCAATCGACGCTGAACTCGACACTAATGATCTGAAATTCAGTGAAGAGATCTTCATCGCTTGTCACGATGATGTACCAGAGAATGCAGAGCTTGCTCTGACTATCTGGGATGACAATGAGTTGGAATTCGACTCAGCAGCTGGCACACAGTTGCTAACATACCTTGACTCTACTGACAAGCAGCTCAGGCGAGCGACTGCCCGCTCAATCGGCGAGATCATTGCCAAATTTCCAGATACATTCGATAGCATCCTCAAGAACCTCCAGGACTCCTACCGAGAGAAGGCAAAACCGCGGATGCCGGAGCGAGATGAGTATGGCATGCCGCGAAAGGTTGATTTGAGGGACCCGTGGGAAAGTCGTGATGGTATTGCCCTCGCTTTCAAAGAGATGACAGCAAACTTCAGCCCTGAAGGGCTAGCGGACTTCATGAACTTCTTAGTCTATGAAGGCCCATTGGGAGATAGGAGTCCGGCTGTGCGTGATGCAATGATTGCCGCAGCTACCTCAATCATCACCACCAAGGCGCAATCGAAAGTCGAACCATTGATGGAGCTGTTCGAAGATGCGCTTGAGGGACCGGACCGCAAGTCGGAATTGTACGACCAGGTCAATGAGGCTGTCATCATCCTCTACGGAGCACTGGGCCGTCATTTGACAGCAGGCGACCAGCGTGTAGCCAAGGTGGTACAAAAGCTACTGGCCACTCTCAGTACGCCGTCCGAGACTGTGCAGTATGCTGTCGCTCAGTGTCTACCGCCGTTGATCCGCACATCGGAGCAACAGCTATCAGCCTACGTGGAACAGATCATGGAGCAATTACTACAATCTAAAAAATACGCTTCACGGCGTGGTGCAGCTTACGGCCTTGCTGGCATTGTCAGAGGCAAGGGCTTGGGTGTACTGAAAGAATATCGCATCATGTCGACACTCAAGAACGCTGCCGAGAACAAGAAGGAGATCAGTCAAAGACAAGGTGTCTTCTTGGCATACGAGCTGTTGTCACTTATCTTGGGACGACTTTTCGAGCCGTATGTCATACAGCTCGTTCCACAGTTTCTCGCTGGCTTCGGTGACGCGAGTACGGATGTTCGAGAAGCCTGTCTGGATGCTGCCAAGACTGCCTTCTCCACACTCAGCTCCTTTGGTGTAAAGCAGGTGTTGCCAATCCTACTCGAAGGCTTGGACGATCAGCTATGGCGAAGCAAAAAGGGAGCCTGCGATTCGCTGGGTGCTATGGCCTACCTGGATCCCAACCAGCTTGCTCTGAGCTTACCAGACATCATCCCTCCCCTGACCACCGTTTTGACTGACAGTCACAAGGAGGTTCGATCGTCCGCAAATCGAAGCTTGCAACGTTTCGGAGAAGTCATCAGCAATCCGGAGATAAAGAGCGTCGTCAACACACTCCTCAAAGCTCTCAGCGACCCAACGAAGCACACGAACGATGCTCTCGATGCGCTCATCAAGATTCAATTCGCACATTTCCTCGATGCACCCTCCCTTGCTCTTGTGGTCCGCATTCTTGAGCGTGGCCTGGGAGATCGCTCAGGAACAAAACGCAAATCTGCTCAAATCATCGGCAGTCTAGCATATCTGACAGAACGCAAGGATCTAATTGCCCACCTGCCAATTTTGGTCGCAGGTTTGCGCGTCGCCATCGTCGATCCTGTCCCCACTACCCGCGCAACAGCCTCGAAAGCACTCGGTTCCCTTGTCGAGAAGCTCGGGGAAGACGCCCTGCCAGATCTTATCCCTAGTCTCATGTCTACACTCAAGTCAGATACTGGCGCTGGCGACAGACTAGGCTCAGCTCAAGCTCTGTCAGAAGTGCTTGCTGGTCTTGGCACTGGCCGTCTCGAGGAGACTTTGCCCAGCATATTGCAAAATGTGTCGAGCAACCGACCTTCTGTGCGAGAAGGTTTCATGTCTCTTTTCATCTTCTTGCCAGCCTGCTTCGGAAACAGCTTTGCCAACTATCTCAGCAAGATTATTCCCCCAATCCTTGGCGGTCTCGCAGACGATGTCGAATCGATCCGAGACACTGCTCTGCGCGCGGGTCGTCTATTGGTCAAGAATTTCGCCACCAAGGCTATCGACTTGCTGTTACCCGAGCTTGAGAGAGGTCTTGCTGATGACAGCCACCGTATCCGACTCAGTTCTGTGGAACTCGTCGGCGATCTTCTTTTCAACCTCACCGGAATCAGTGGCAAGGCCGAAGAAGAGGAAGTGGAAGAAGGAGCCAAGGAGGCTGGCCAATCTTTGCTCGAAGTCCTGGGAGAAGACAAGCGCAACAAAGTCCTGTCCGCTCTCTACATCTGCCGGTGTGACACTTCTGGGCTTGTGCGAACCGAAGCCGTCAATGTCTGGAAGGCTTTGGTGGCCACACCTCGCACTCTCCGCGAACTCGTGCCCACACTTACTCAGCTCCTCATCCGTCGCCTTGCCAGTTCCAACCCGGAGCAAAAGCTCATTGCTGGCAACGCTCTTGGTGAGCTCATTCGCAAGGCCGGTGATGGTGTGCTAGCCACCCTGCTACCCACACTAGAAGAGGGTCTGCACACCACGGACACCGACGCGAAGCAGGGTATTTGTATCGCTCTTCGTGAGCTCATATCAGCAGCCTCACCAGAACAATTGGAGGACTACGAGAAGACTCTCATCCAAGTGGTCAGGACAGCACTCGTAGATCCCGATGCCGACGTACGAGAGGCAGCTGCAGAGGCTTTCGATGCTCTGCAGCAGATCCTAGGAAAGAAATCTATCGACCAGGTTCTGCCATATCTTCTCAACCTACTCCGGAGCGAAGACGATGCTCAGAACGCTCTCTCAGCCCTCCTTACGCTGCTCACGGACAAGCAACGCTCCAGCATCATCCTTCCGAACCTCCTCCCTACCCTTCTCACCTCGCCGATGTCTGCATTCAACGCTCGCGCTATTGCCTCGTTGGCTGAGGTTGCTAGCTCCGCCATGAGCAGACGATTACCGAACATACTCAACACTATCATGGACAATGTCATCTCCTGCAAGGAAGATGACTTAAGATCGGAGCTCGAAGCATCCTTTGATAAAGTGCTCCTGTCTGTCGATGAGTACGATGGTCTGAACACGGCTATGAGCGTTATGCTTGCACTGTCCAAGCACGACGACGAGCGACGACGCGCTCGAGCTGACATGCATCTGGCCAAGTTCTTTGCAGAGTACGAAGAGGACTTTTCGAGATACTATCCGGATCTCATTCGCGCCCTCCTCATCTCCTTCGACGATGGCGACAAGGACGTGCTCAAATCCGCCTGGACTGCCCTTAGTACTCTTACTTCAAAGCGGCTACGTAAAGAAGAGATGGAGTCACTTGTTGTCTCCACTCGTCAAACTCTCAATCAAGTCGGCGTGGCTGGTGCCGATCTTCCCGGTTTCTCCTTACCCAAGGGTATCAATGCCATCTTGCCCATCTTCTTGCAAGGTCTCATGAACGGTTCTGTCGATCAGCGAACACAGGCTGCTTTGGCCATCTCAGACATCATCGACCGCACGAGCGCCAAAGCACTGCAGCCCTTTGTCACACAAATCACCGGGCCCCTCATTCGTGTCGTCACCGAACGATCCACTGAGGTCAAGGCGGCCATTCTTCTCACGCTCAATAACTTACTAGAGAAGATACCGACTTTCTTGAAGCCGTTCTTGCCCCAGCTGCAGCGCACCTTCGCCAAGTCGCTTGCAGATACGTCTTCTGATCTTCTCAGAGCACGCGCCGCTAAGGCTCTGGGCACGCTCATCAAGTTGACACCCAGGGTCGACCCGCTCATCGCCGAGCTGGTCACTGGATCCAAGACTAGTGACGAGAATGTTAAGACTGCTATGTTAAAGGCACTGTACGAGGTGGTGAGCAAGGCTGGCAAGAACATGAACGAGGCGAGCAGAAACGCTATCCTGAGTCTCATCGACAACGAAACGGATGACTCTAACGGTACGTCGTACTCGACATTCCTGCTGCTATTCATGAAAGCTGACTTTATTACAGATGCCATGGCAATCACCAATGCTCGTCTTCTCGGCGCATTGATCGGCTGTCTGCCCGAAGATCTTGCAGCTGGGCTCCTCAAGGCACGAGTACTCACCACGCACTTCAGCAAGTCGTCCATTCTCGCTCTAAACGCTATCTTGCTAGAAGCTCCCACGGCCCTCGCCGACGCCTTTGCAGACGACACCATCCACGTCATTTGCGCCGGCGTCGCACACAGCCAACCCGTGATATCCGACAACGCCGTCCTCGCAGCCGGAAAGTATCTGCTCAGCGAGTCAACAAACAAGACTTTCGACCACACGAAGCCGCTTTTTGAAGCCCTTGCACCAGTCATCGAACCCGGCCACCCAGTCGACACACGTCGCCTAGCACTCATGGTCCTGCGCACCGTCGCGCGCGAACACAACGACCTAATTCGTCCACACATTCCTCTCCTCACGCCCACAATATTCGCATCCGTTCGCGACCCCGTCATCCCCGTCAAACTCGGCGCCGAAGCCGCCTTCCTTGCACTCTTCAGCGTCGTGGACGAAGATTCCGCCGTGTTCGACAAGTACATGGCTGGGCCGGGTAAGACGCTAGCGCCAAACCAGCAGCGTAGCATGGGCGACTATTTCAAGCGCGTTGCGACGCGGTTGGCGGGGCAGGCGCGTGAGAGGAGAGAGGCGGAAGGGGGTAGTGGGGGGTTGGGACTGAGTAGTGATGAGGTGGAGGATGAGAGGGAGATTTGGAGCGTTGGTATGGTGGAGCTGGGGGATGTGTTTGGGGAGAATTGAAAATGTAAGAAAAGCTGAGGAGTTATAAGTAGTAACGTGGATTTTAGTGTAGAGGTAGTGTGAAAATATTGCGAAGTTTCATCCAGGATGCACGTATCATGCAGTGTGTTATCACCAATCACCTATCACCTTGAAGTATCGACCTTCATTTTCCATTCGACCAGAAGACCTACTCCAACATTCCTCCCCCAACAAACCACCCTCCTAATCAGCACAAATACCAAGCCCCCACGACCACCTCTTCATAAGCAGCATCGACCTACGCTGCGGCCACGCGAACGAAATGATCGGCTCATGAGCTCTCTCACGGATAACATATCTCTGACCCGCCGATACAGCATCCGAAACCCCAATGACCTGCACGTCCAAGCAATTAAGGAAAGATGCAGCCACGTCGTTCATAATTTTGGCAGTCGAGCGTCGGTACCGTGCGCGCTCCAGGTCTCGATATGCGGATTCCGCGTACACGAGGCGGAGTTTGTGGATGTTGTATCTGAAGGGCTCGCATACTTGGGCGAGGTAGTGTGCGATGGGATGCTTCGCGTGCTGGAAGTCGAGTTCCAGGGTGTCCGTGTCGGTGTCGAAGTACACAGTGCTGCCGGGGAAGGCGTGTACGATGTTGTTCTGCTCGAAGCGCAAAATTTCCTTTCGGAAGAAGGGGTTGACGCTCATGAGGTCGTGTGGGCCGCGCTTTGTGAGGTGCGGGCCTGAGGTGTCGAATGCTATGACGAGTCTGGTGTGGCGGTTATGGAGCGTGGTTTCCCATGCGTATTGCACAATGTACAGTTGAAGCTCGACTGGGAGGTCTTGGAACTGTGGGAAAGTGAGTGGCATTGTGTTGCTGTGGTGTCTCTTGAATGTATGCGAAGTTATGCTGTGATTTGATCGATGGCTATGGTGTACAAAATTAGAGACGTGGAAGAAGGTCGACATGACTTTCTAGCTAGACTTTTATTTCATTGGACCGTGTGTTGCGTAGACTTTGGTACCGACCCGTAGAACTATTTAGGGCGAACCATTTGTTTAAAGAAGACATGGGGAGAGATCTGTTGGTAACCATGTGGACTATCTGTCTATGGGAGTGAACACATGGAGCCCTATCGCCAAATCACAGTACGTCGAACGGCCTCCTGG